>JAEAMG010000426.1_pt1 | contig 50063 bp, 39 predicted proteins | sample 8958741 | NCBI WGS metagenome assembly JAEAMG01 (sample SAMN16933256, study PRJNA681125) | bioreactor sludge metagenome | isolation source: anaerobic bioreactor treating anionic surfactant - SDBS | place: India: Bengaluru | collected 2019-02-28 | reverse complement strand
AGTCTCGAGGAACGAGAGCCCGCAGGTCATGATGAAATAGGCAAGCAGAAAAGCCCAGAAGGCCATCATCCAGCCCGAAGGTATGAACAAAAGGCATCCGATCGCGTAGAGCGCCAGACCGAGAACGATTCCGGCCTGATAGGTGAAACGTTTGATGAAGATCGCCGCGGGTATAGCCATGACGCAGTAGCCGCCATAAAACGCGAACTGCACGAGGGAGCTTTCGAAATTGCTGATGAGCAGGATGTTCTTAAATGCTGCGACCATCGGGTTGGTGATGTCGTTCGCGAAGCCCCATAAGGCGAACAGCGTGGTTGTGAGAACAAACGGGAACACGAAATGCGGCTGCACGACTCGGTGGTGAGCCGCCGGATGAACAGAAACCTCTGCCATGACATACTCCCTCGGTTATATGCGAAAAATGGACCGGATCGGCCGGCTTCAACCATTTAACGCGGCAGACTATACACCTTTTTATCCGCTAAATAAACATCCAAAATTTACGGTTCAGGTTGCCGTATCGGCAAACCACTTCCGGACCGGGAGATCCAAGCCGAGCCCGAGCATATAGTTGTAAAGGGCTCGGCGCAGACCGGCGCCGAGCCTTTCATGGTCCGGCGCTCCGGGCTCTTCGTAAGGGATCTCGTTGAGGGCGAAACGCCATTTAGGAACCGGCTGCGGAGGAAGAGCGAGCCGGAACTTTTCAGGATGCCGAGCGATCGGGCTATGGGCGGTGAGAGCGAAGCGGTGCCAGTAGGCGGACTGGACGTGGCCTGCCGCGAAAAGTCGCCTGACGAACTCCAGCGCCTCATAGGTTTCTTTCTCGGTCTGCGTGGGGAACCCATACATGAGATAGGCATGGACAAGGATGCCCACGTCCGAGAAAGCCTGACACGCTTGGGCGGCGCCGGACAAGGTGATGCCCTTCGTCATCAGTTTCAGCAGCCGGTCGTGCGCGCACTCGAGTCCGCCGGTGACCGCAATGCAGCCGGCTCTAGCCATGAGGCCCGTGAGGCTGGGCGTGAAACTTTTTTCGAAGCGGATGTTGCCCCACCAGGTGATCGTTTCGCCGCGGCTCAACAGCTCTTCGCAAAGCTGTCTGAGCAGGGCGGGGGCGAGCGCCTCATCGGTGAAATGAAATCCGCTTTGTCCCGTTTCGCGCTTCAGGCGGACAATCGTATCCACGAGCCTCTTCGCGTCCGGCGGCTCGTAACGTTCGATGTAGTCCAGCGCGACATCGCAGAAAGCACATTTATGCCAGTAGCAGCCGTTGGCGAGTTGCAGCTTGATCCATTTGCCGTCCGACCAGATGCGGTGCATCGGATTGGCCATTTCGAACACGTTGACGTACCGTGTAAGATCGAGGCCGGCGTAGGAGGGGGCTGTGAAGACGGAGGACTGCGACCGGATGTCTGAGGACGGCGGACAGAGGGCCGAGGACGGCGGGACGGCGCGGGTGGCAGTGCGGGTGCGGGGGCCTTTGCCGAGAATACCGAGCCAAGGGACGAACCCCTCGTCGAAGCAGAGATCATCCGCGAAATCGAACACGCGCGGATCGGTGAGGTTGCGCAGTTCGGTATTGACGTAGCCGCCGCCGAAGACGATTCGCGTCGCAGGGGCGAGCCGACGCACCGCCGCGGCGATCCGGAAAGCCGCGTAGACCGTGCCGGGGAAGGGGAGCGTGATGCCGATGGTCTGCGGCTTGTGCCGGTTCCACGCTTCTTCGGTGAGCGCGTCGATGAGCCTGTCGATCAGCGTGGGGGGGGCGGCAAGCCGCTGCAGGACAGGGTCGAAGGTCGGCGCGCTGGCCGCGATTCTCTCGGCGTAACGCGCGAAACCGAAATCGGGATCAGCGCCAACGCGGATGATGTCCGCGAGGTCGTCGAGGTAAAGCGAGGCGATCAACTTGGCGCGGTCCGTGATTCCCAGCGTGCCGAAGAACTCCGCAAGCGTCTCCTCTTCATCCACACCTGTTCCATCCGGGGCGAGCACGGCAAAACGCGGGCCTTCGGGCAGATAGCCGCGCCGTGCGATGAGCCAGCCTGCGGCGTCGTCACGGCCTTGCAGAAAAGCGACGGCGGTTTCGACGGTGACCAGATAGGCGTCAAGGTGGTCGAGAAAGAAACGAACGCGGGAATCGGCCGAGCCGCGTGTTCGGCAGGCAGCGGCGATCTGTCTGAGCCCGTCGCGCGAGAAAAGGCGCAGAGCGAGTTCAAGCGAGAGATCAGCCTGTGCCACAGCCGCACCCTGACTATGCAGGAATCCGGCCAGCGCGGGTGTGGCAGGATAGGGCGTATTGAGTTGGACAAGCGGCGGCGTGAGCAGCAGGATTTTCATAGTCGGCCCCGCAGAGTGGTCCGAAACAAAAAATCCGCAAGACCAACGGCTTGCGGTTCCAGAGATTGGCGCGCCCACGGAGAGTCGAACTCCGCTTCCAAGGATGAAAACCTTGTGTCCTAACCGATAGACGATGGGCGCAAAAGTGGTAAACAAATTAGCAAAAACGGACGCACACTGGCAAGGAGGCAAAGTAAAAATTTTTCAATCGGGTGTTTGTCCGATATGCGAAAGGGGCGGAAGTGTGTTAAATTAGGGCCGTTATGTACATCTGCAAAAACGTTCAGGCCTTGGAAGCCTACACGCCCGGGGAGCAACCCAAAGATCCGGGCATCATCAAGCTCAACACCAACGAGAACCCGTATCCGCCGAGCCCGAAAGTAGCCGAGGCGCTACGCACCTTTGATTACGCGCGGCTGCGTCTCTATCCCGACCCAGTCTTTATGGCGCTGCGACAGCGCATCGCGGAGATCCACGGGTGTTCCGTGAATCAGATTTTCATCGGCAATGGTTCGGATGAGATCCTCGCGCTGTGCACAAGAGCGTTTGTGGAAAACAACGGCAGCGTCGGTTATTTCTTGCCTTCCTATTCGCTTTATCCGGTCTTGACAGAGAGCCGCGGGGTCGAACTCCGGCCTGTAAAGCTCAACGCGGATTTCACGTGGCGCATGCCTCAAGGCTTCGGCGCCTCGCTTTTCTTCATGACTAACCCCAATGCGCCCACCAGCATGATGTACGACAAGACGGTGGTGACGGCGTTCTGCAAAGCGTTCGACGGGGTGGTGCTGATCGACGAAGCGTACGGGGATTTCGCGGACGCGAACTGCATGGATCTCGCCTTGGAGGAAGGGAACGCGAATACGCTGGTGATGCGCACTTTTTCAAAATCTTTCTCACTGGCGGGCATGCGGTTCGGGTATGTGATCGGCCCCATTGACCTGATCGGCGCGCTCTACAAGATCAAAGACTCGTACAATATGGATATGCTCGCCCAAGTGGTCGGGCTTGCCGCGCTCAGCGATTTGCCCTACATGCGCGAGAACGTGCGTAAGATTCGCACGACGCGTGAACGGCTGACCGCCGAGCTACGCCGGCGCGGCTGGAGAGTCTGTGATTCGCAGACGAATTTCCTTTTCGCGCGCCCGCCGGACGGGGACGCGCGAAACGTGTTCGACGAGCTGAGGGCGGCGAAAATATTCGTACGCTATTTCCCTGGACCGGCCACGGGCGAGTACCTGCGCATCACGATCGGTACCGACGTGCAGACCGACGCGTTGCTGGCTCAACTCGCTTAGTCCCGCATGCGGGCCGGGCTCGCAATCCCGCTTCGGCCTCCGATGCCGTCGTGACCGGGTGGACCGCGGGCCCGCACGACGACGTTTCCGGAGCCCTCGCCGCGACACCTGTTCCGAGGCGCACCTGCCGGCTCAGGTTCTTGGCCACGCCGTCGGTGCGCGACCTGCGTCCGTTTCCGAGCACGCCACCTGCGACCCGTACCGCGCAGGAGACAACCCGCCGTCCAGGCGCACCCTACCATCCAGAAATCTTGTGCATTTCTTCAGTTACGTGAACGGGGAATGAGCGTGAAACCCTCACCCCGATCTATATCGTTAAGAATGCTTGACAGCGAAAATGAAAGAGGCCTAAACTAACGTTGATGTACGGGAAGTTTGATGTGAAAGCACCTCAGTTAATATTCCGGGTGTGAACACATTGAACAGCACATGCGGACCATCCGATCACTCATTATCAAGTTTACGTGCCAGATGAAAACAGGAGGTCGCAATGAAAGCGCCATTCGTTTCTCTGCCGTCGTCGCTGGCCGTTGGGCTCTTCCTCTGTTGCTGTCAACCGATGACGGTTTGCGGGCAACACCTCGTCTCAGGACACGTCAGCACAACCGATAGCGTCGTACCCTATGGGATCAGCATACAGGCCCACAACGTCGATATCGGTTCCGGGACAATACCCGTCGCTCACACGGACGCGACTGGCCACTATGCCTTCTCGCTGCCCGTTGGCACCTACAAATTCTATGCGGACCCGAGCTATGCCATTTATGGACCACCGAAAGCGTATGCAAAGTACAGGCCCGAATGGTATGACGACGAGTTCTTTTATAGTGAGGCCACGGCGCTAGCTGTAGGTCCCGGTATAACAAACTCCACTGTCGACTTTGTTCTGAGCCGCTACGCCGAAATCAGCGGGCGCGTCATCAGCGCTGCCACGCAGAATCCGATTATGGGCGTGAACGTGGGAGGTTTCGAGACCGCGTCCGACACACAAATCGGAGGCGTCCTACAGACGGTGACTGACAGTAACGGTAAATACGCTCTGTACGTCAACACCGGAACTTGGCGGATTTGCGCTAATCCCGAAGGGCTGGGCTACGCGCTACGCTATTACAGCAACAAGGTCAACCAAGCGGACGCAAATCTGCTCACCGTCGAGCTGGAGGGCGTCCTGACCAACATCAACTTCGCTTTGCCCACCGTTACCTACGGCACGATTTGCGGCACGGTCTGCCTGTCCGACGGCTCTCCATTGGCGGGCGCCTCCATCGACGCGTACGGCAATAACTACAGCGGCTCCGCAACGGCGAACGCAGCGGGGTACTACCAGATGACCACGCTGCAAGCCGACTCGTACAGCGTGAGCGTCTATCACCCGGATTATCCGCGCCAGTACTATTTCGGTCAATGGCAATCGGAATTCGCTCACCGCGTCGCGATTTCGGGCGGGCTGATCAAGAGCAACATCAACTTCCGCCTGCCTGTTACCGCCCAGATCAGCGGAACCGTCACCAATGCGGCAGGTCAGCCCGTGGCAGGTCTGCGTATCTCCGTCTGGTCGATGGGCGGCAACAATAATTATGACAACATCGCCACGCTGGCGGATGGCTCCTATACCGCGACCCTGCTGGTTCCCGGAGATTTCCGCGTCTATGCCGACACGGAAAATTCCTACGAGAATCCGGATGCCAAATTCTATATCAAACAGTACTACAGCGGCCGATCGTCGCCTTACTTTGCGGATTTGATCCATGTCGAGGAGGGGGACTCCGTAGATGGCATTGACATCGGCCTGACGCTGGGTGGAATCCTTTCAGGTGTGGTCAGCAACGCGGGCGGTTATGCGGCCGGTAACGTGCAGGTCTACGCATGGCCGGCCGGTGCGGATATCTACTCGGGAGGAAGCATTGATATAATGACGGCGTACTCCGGCAGCGACGGAAGCTACCAGCTGAAAGGCCTTCCACGCGGTCCGTATCGGATTCAATCGTGGGGGGATTCCTATTACGGCCGGGCCGGCTCCTTCTACGACCGCAAACTGGCCTTCGAGGAGGCTGATGTCGTCGACCTCACCGTTACCAATGAATACGTCGGCGTGTGCCCGCTGGTTTATTCCCAAGCCAGGTTGACGGGCACGGTCAGGAACATCGACGAATGGGGTTTGGAGGAGGTGTCGGTCTACGCCCTGTCCACCAACGGCACTGTCGTCGGCCGAGATAATGGGACGGATTGGGCTGGGAACTTTCTGATTTCAGGTCTGGCACCCGGCACTTATGTGGTCTATGCCGTGCCGGCCTACCATAACCAAGATTTCGGCGGATCTTATGCGCCGACTTATTACGGGAGTTCGTCCTTTGCTGGCGCAACGCGCATTACCCTCGCTGCGGGCGAAACGCGATCGGGGCTCAATATGATCGTGTCCACAGTCTCGGGCGCGATCAGCGGACGCGTCACGCGTGCGTGCGACGGTGTCGCGCTGGCTGATGTCTCGATATACGCTTGGACCATCGGCAACACAGCTGTGCGAATCAGCAGCGCATACACGGATGCAAACGGCACCTACCTGCTGCGGGCGATCCCTTCGGGCAGCTACTTTGTACAGGCGTATTTGAACGAGTCCGACGGCTATGCACGTCAATATTACTCCAACAAAACCAGCCGTGCTCTGGCCAATGTCGTGTCCGTGGGAACCGGCACGAAAACCGGCATCAACTTCGCCGTACCGGAAATCGCGCCGATCTACTACGTCACAGGCATGACGCAGCCGCTCTGCTCGACAAATGACCAGCCTGTCGTTTTTGAGTGGAGGCCTTTATACGGGGCGCGACTCTTTGACTTGCAGGTCGACGACCTTACCGTCGGAACCACCGGCGTTATCCGGCAGGCGGGCATTGCGGGACTTTGCTGGACCTCGACTGTGACCCTCGCTACCAATCACAGGTACCGTGCGAAAGTGCGCGGCGGCAACAGCGCCGGCTACGGCGAATGGGGGTCTTACCTACCCTTCACGCTGCTTCCTCCACAGCCGTTCGGGCTCAGCGTCAACGTAATCGGCACCGGATCGGTTACGCTCGATCCGCCCGGCGGCAGCTATGCCCCAAATACGGTTGTGACGCTCACCGCCGTGGAGCAGGGGTATGCTTTTGACCATTGGACAGGCGTTGATTCCAACCTGACCGCGCCCACCGCTGTGGTGACGATGAACATGGCCCGCGCAGTATCGGCCTTTTTCCTTGCCAACCGCGCGCCCAACAAACCCTTCTGTGCGGCTCCACCTGCCGGCTACCTCTGCGGGCTGCAGCCGCTCCTGCAATCTTCCATCTTCAGCGACCCTGACCCCGCCGATACCCACGCCACCTCGCATTGGCAAGTCGCGGTTGCCGCAATCGGGTTTAGCGCGCCAGCCTATGATGTGAAAACAGGCCCGACCTGCACACACCGAGTTCCGGAGGGCAGGCTTGTTTACACCAATTACCTCTGGCGCATACGTCACCAAGACAATCTCGCCGCCTGGTCCGTTTGGTCAGAGGCTTCCGCCTTCTCGACCACGTTGACGCTCGGGCAGGCGGCTCTTTCGGAAACCGGGGATCTTGAGGTCTCATGGCCGACCTTGAGCGGCTATCTCTACACGCTTTACCGCACGGATGAACTCACGAGCGGTGACTGGACGCCTGTCGCGGGATCTATCGACGTGGCCGGAACCGGAGGGAACATAACCCGCATCCTGCCCACCCATGTGGACCCTCAGTCCTTTTACCGCGTCGAGATGCGTCCTGCGCCTTAGCGGCATGCCCGTCAGGTTGTTGCCCCGTTTCCGGTTGCCGTCGCAGCCGCGGCTCACCTTGGAAAAACGCTGAAGGCGGAGGGATAAGGGGGAGGGATCGATATAACGCAGAGGCGCAAAGCCGCAGAGGAGAGAAGACGGAGAACGGAGGTCGGGAGGGCATTCAGTCTGGCGTGATTACGAGGGGTTGACAGTCCGGCTGATATTTGGTTATTATACCAAACAACAAAACGAGAAAGGTTTTATGACCAAGCAAGAGAAGTCGGTTCTGGCGGCGAAGACAAAGGTGCTGAAGGCCATGGCACACCCGGCCCGACTGTGGATGGTGGAGCAGCTGGCGGCCGGCGAGCGCTGCGTGTGTGAGTTGGTCGAAGGGCTGGAACTGGACTATTCCACCGTGTCCAAGCATTTGCTGATCTTGAAGAATGCGGGTGTCGTGGAGGACGACAAGAGGGGCAAGCAGGTGTTCTATTCCCTGAAGGTGCCCTGCGTGCTGAATTTCATGCACTGCGTCGAGGCGGTGATCAAGGGAGAGTGAGAAGGTGTTTAGGCTGAAGGCTATTAGACTGTTAGGCGGATGAAGGCACCGATAAAGGGTGCTGTAGTCAGGCCTGACAGGCTAAACAGGTAAACGTTAGAAGGCGAAAGATGGACTGGAAGAGCGAATGGAAAAGGCTGGCGTGGATCGTGGCGGGGTTTCTGGCCTGCTTTTATCTGCCGGCGGGCGTGGCGCGGTTTGACCATGCGTTGCTGGAAGCGGCGCATCTGGTGAAGTGGTATGCGCAGGAGCATGTGCTGCTCTGCCTGGTGCCGGCCTTCTTCATCGCCGGCGCGATCGGGGTGTTCGTGAGCCAGGCGGCGGTGATGAAGTACCTCGGGCCCAGCGCGAAGAAGGTGCTGGCGTACGGCGTGGCCGCGGTGTCGGGCAGCATTCTGGCGGTCTGTTCCTGCACGATCCTGCCGCTGTTTACGGGCATCTACCGCATGGGCGCGGGTCTGGGGCCGGCGTGCGCGTTCCTCTACTCGGGTCCGGCGATCAACGTGCTGGCCATGATCATGACGGCGCGGATACTCGGGCCGGAGCTGGGCGTGGCGCGCGCGGTCGGCGCGGTGGTGTTCAGCGTGGTGGTCGGCTACGCCATGCACCTGATGTTCCGGCGCGAGGAGGAGGCGAAGATCGCTGCGGCGATGCAGTTGCCGGAGGAGGCGGGCGGGCGCCCGCTGTGGCAGACGTCGCTCTACTTCGCCTCGATGGTGCTGATCCTTGTGTTCGCGAATTTCGGCAAGCCGCAGAACCCCGAGGGTTTGTGGGCAACGCTGTTCAAGGTCAAGTGGACCCTCACGGCGCTGTTCGCGGCGGGGCTCGGCGTGATGCTGGTGGCCTGGTTCAAGATGCGCCCGTGGAAGGTCGGCTTGGTGGCGGCTTTGACCGCGCTGACGGCGCTGGGCACGGGCGGCAACGCGCTGGCGGCCTTCACCGTCGGGTCGCTGGGCCTGGCGTGGCTTACGGCGACGGACAAGGGCGAGGGCGGGCACTGGTTCGAATCGTCCTGGACCTTCGCGAAACAGATCCTGCCATTACTTCTGATCGGCGTGGTGGCGGCGGGTTTCCTGCTGGGCCGCGTGGGTGAGGAAGGCATGATCCCCTCGGAATGGGTGGCCAAGGCCGTGGGCGGCAACTCGCTGCGGGCAAACTTTCTGGCCTCGTTCGCGGGGGCGTTCATGTACTTCGCGACGCTGACCGAGGTGCCGATCATCCAAGGCCTAATGGGCTCGGGCATGGGCAAGGGGCCTGCACTGGCACTGCTGCTGGCCGGGCCGGCGCTGAGCCTGCCGAGCATGCTGGTCATTAACAGCGTGCTGGGGCCGAAGAAAACGGTGGCGTTCGTGACGCTGGTGGTCGTGTTGGCGACGCTGGTGGGATACGTATTCGGGATGTTGTATTAGCCTATGGAAAGGGAATAGAAAATGAAGAAGATCCAGATTCTGGGCACGGGGTGCCCGAAATGCAAGACACTGCTGGCCAACGCGGAGGCGGCGGTCACGGCTGCGGGAATTGAGGCGACGGTCGAGAAGGTCGACCAGCTCGCGGACATCATGAAGATGGGCGTGATGATCACGCCGGCCCTGGCGGTGGACGGGAAGGTCGTCAGCGCGGGCAAGGTGCTGGGTGCGGACGACATCAAAAAGTTATTGGCGTAGGCGTTTCTCGCAAAGACGCAAAGAGCGCAAAGAGGTGGATTTTGGAAAATGAGACTGCAAAACAGATTGTGGATGCAGCGCTTTTGGTTCACAAGGCACTGGGTCCCGGTTTGTTGGAGTCCGTATACGAAACCGCGTTGTTTCACGAGTTGGTTAAACGCGGATTGACAGTCGTGCGCCAAGTCCCTGTGACGTTTGTGTACGATGGACATGTCTACGACGAGGGCTTCCGGCTCGACCTTCTGGTTGCCGATTGCGTGGTTGTCGAACTCAAATCAGTGGAAACCGTTCACCCGGTTCATAAGAAACAACTTCTGACCTACTTGCGCCTGTCAGGAAAACGGCTGGGCTTGCTGATCAATTTCAACTCAGCCTTGCTAAAGGACGGAGTGATTAGGATTGTCAACGGTCTGCCGGATGTTCAGTAGTCAGGTTGCTTTTGCGGCTTTGCGAGAGAAAGAGGTTCTCTCCAAGGCGCAAAGATCGCCAAGGAGTAACGAAAGAGAGGTAGGTATGAGCGAACAGAATGTGTGCGCGTGCGGGGCGGCCCCGAAACTGATTTTCGCGTGTTCGGGCGCGGCGGATGTGGGTGCGGTGGCGGATCAGGCGGCGCGGAAGATGACGCGGGACGGGACGGGCAAGATGTTCTGCCTCGCGGGTATCGGCGGGCGCGTGTCGGGGATCATGGCCACGACGGCGGCCGCGTCGAAGGTGCTGGCTATTGACGGATGCCCGTTGAATTGTGTGAAGCTGTCGCTGGAGCAGGCGGGCTTCACGGCTTTTGAGCATCTTCAGCTGGCGGATCTCGGGATGGAAAAGGGCAAGACGCCGATGTCGCCGGAGGCGGTCGAGAAGGCCGCCGCTGCGGGCGCGGCGAAATTGGTCTGTTAGGTTTGTCCAACGTGAAAACACAGCCAATCGATTTCTCGACAAGACGCAAAGACGCCAAGTTCGAAAGCCTTTGCATCCTTGCGCCTTTGCGAGAGCACAATTTCCTCATTGCTGTTGTTGGTTCTTAAGGGCACAAAAAAGTTAAAGGGTAAGGCGGGCATGATGAACGGTAAGAATATCGCGATTATCGCGGCGGTGGTCGTCGCGGCGGGTGCTGTTGTGTTTTTGAAGCAGGGCAAGAAGGCGGAGCCGGCCGGGTCGGCGGCGAAGGCGGGCGTTGCGGCATCCGCCCCGCAAGCCAAGGCGCTGCCGCGGCTGGTGGATCTGGGAGCTGGGAAGTGCATCCCGTGCAAGATGATGAAACCGATCCTGGACGATCTCAAGGCGACGTGCGCGGAGACCTTCAAGACGGAGTTCATCGACGTGTGGGAGAATCCGGACGCAGGCAAGCAGTACGGGATCAATCTCATCCCCACGCAGATCTTCTACGGGGCCGACGGCAAGGAACTGTTCCGGCACGAGGGGTTCTTCTCCAAGGAAGACATCCTGGCCAAGTGGAAGGAGTTCGGGGTGGGGGTGGCTGAGAAAAACGTCCAACGCTTAACGCCCAACGCTCAACGCTGAAGGAAGGAGGACAGATGATTAACGAACTGTTCGCGGGACTGACGCGGGCGGTGGAGGGGACGCCCGCGATCGCGTTGGCGGCGGCGGCGGTGTGGGGTGTCCTGAGCATCGTGCTCAGCCCCTGCCATCTGGCGAGCATCCCCCTGATCGTGGGTTTCATCGACCAGCAGGGGCGGATGACCACGCGGCGGGCGTTCACGATCTCGCTGCTCTTCTCGCTGGGCATCCTGATCACCATCGGCGTGATCGGGGCGGTGACGGCGGCGGCGGGCCGGATGATGGGCGACGTGGGCCGCTGGGGCAATTACGCGGTGGCGGCGATCTTTTTCGCAGTCGGCTTTCATCTGCTAGACGTGCTGTGCCTGCCGCTGCCCAGCGCGGCCCAGCCCGGGATCAAGAGCAAGGGCCTGCTGGCCGCGTTCGTGTTGGGACTGGTTTTCGGCGTGGCGCTGGGGCCGTGCACGTTCGCCTACATGGCGCCGATGCTGGGGGTGACCTTCCGGCTGGCCTCGACGAACCTTGCGTATGGTATTCTGCTGCTGGCGCTTTATGGCGTGGGACACTGCGGGGTGATCGTGCTGGCCGGGACCTTTACCGAGGTGGTGCAGAGCTACCTGAACTGGAACGAGAAATCCAAGGGCGCGGTTTTCCTGAAGAAAGTCTGCGGTGCGCTGGTCCTGCTAGGCGGGCTGTATCTGCTGTACACGGCGAGGTAAAGAGAGAAAGGGCCGGAATCCCGACTGTCTGGGCATGGCACTGCGTCAGCCCCCCGGAATGTCCTTCGGGTTCCCCGGGTTCCGGGGAGCCCTCGCATCCGCTCTTATCGCTTCCCCACTTTTCAAAAAGCGCGCATTTCATTTTCAATTCGCCGCTGTCGAGAACGCATTTAATAGGATTGACAGTTGGAGCAAGCTTTTGGCAGAGTCATAAAATAATAATGTGAATCGGTTTGGTGCCGGCAGGTCCGACTGAAAATGATTCAAGTTGATTTTGTTGGCGTTGTAACCGCACGTGTGCAGCTTACCGAGGAGAGCAGGCCATGCGAATTCGTTTGTTAGTTTGTTGTGCCTTATTCAGCGCCGGTTCACAACTTTTCGCCCAAAATAACGACTTTGAAGCCCTAAAAGCTCAGGTTATGCAGTTGCAGAAGAACTATGAGTCCCGAATCTCGGCCCTTGAAAAAAAGATCGAGCAACTACAGACAAATGATCTAAACAAAACCATAACCATCAATGAACTCAAGCAGCGCAATCAGCAGCAGGAAGAAACCATTGCCTCTCTTTCACTCGGGAATATCGGCACAAACGCAACCACCGACATACTTGCGCTCAGCAGGCAGAACGAAGCGGATATTTCCGCGATTCAGGAGCAGTTGTCAAAAAGATTAAGCGGGCTCGAGTATCACGGTTACCTGCGCTCCGGCTTCGGCACCAGCGGTAACGGCGAAATACAGCCTGCCTTCCAGGCTCCCGGCGCGGCAAAGAAATACCGTCTCGGAAATGAAGCGGAAACCTACCTCGAAATGGCCTTTAAACACAGCACCCAGGAAGAGCAGGTCAACAACGACAAGATGTCTGTCGACACCCAAGTGCGAATGGCGCTCTCAACCCCCATGGACAACACCGCAGCAGCCGAGACCACCACCTCCCTGCGTGAGGCTTTCGCCAACGCGCATGGCGCCATCCGAAGTCTCCCGGACATCGACTTCTGGGCCGGCCAGCGCTTCTACAACCGCTACAGCATCCACATTGATGATTTTCATTTCTACGACATGGCCGGCTCCGGAGGCGGTGTAGAAAACATCCCTATTTCCGACACCCCCGCAACGCTCTCACTCGCATGGATAGGAGGTTCTACAGACAAACTGAATTCCGATGGATCGGTGGTGACGGATAACGACTTCAATTTAGGGGAAGATACCCTGAACGTGGGCGTTCACGGGATCCCCATGCTTTCGGGGAAACTTGATATCCTGGGGGCCTACTCCGCATTCAACGGCGACACCATTGAGGATGAAGAGGGCACCCGATACAATCTCGGCGACAGCAATGGCGGGTCGTTAGCGCTGATCCAGATGAACAAGTGGGAGGAGTGGGACAACACCTTCGCCATAATGTATGGGGCCGGTCCCGCCTATAACTTCCAGGCCGTTCTCACCCGCCCGGCCGCATTGCCGATTGCCAATGTTTCGGAATATGACATCAACGATTTCCGCACCACCCGCGTTCTCAACAACTTGACACGTAACATCGATGAGCATTGGGTTCTGTCTGCGGTGCTGCTCTACGAAGACTTTGACTCTGGGGAGGACCGCTACGACTGGTACTCAGGCGGACTGCGTCCGATCTACCACTTCACCGACACCTTCGCTTTGGCTGTGGAAGGCTCGGTTGACCATTCTTCAGCAGAGAACGTCCAAAGCGGGGAGCTGTATAAGCTGACCTTAGCCCCGATGATCCGTCCCAACATCAGTTTTCTGAGCCGCCCCGAGCTGCGCCTGTTCGTGACCTATGCCTGGTGGTCCGACGAATTTGAGGATTACGTTGGCGGGTCGCAGTATCGCGGAGACACCGCAGGGCTCTCCGCCGGCATCCAACTCGAAACCTGGTGGTGAGTCATGCGGAGGAAAACGGAGTGAGGTCGCGGTTGTACGCAGATCCCGCCGATAAAGGCATCACCAATGCTTGCAACGTTACGACGGGGTTTCGCGTATCGCGCGAAGAGCCTGTCGATTCGATGTCTCGCCGTTCAATTGAGTCGAGGTGATCCGCGCTTTCAGAGCGCGTGCCCGTGTTCGGAGAGCCTGCGCCACCGTCAAACTATTCTTCAAAGTACCCGGCGTCTGTGCCTTCGCATTATAATCGGCTCCGCTTTGTCAGGTCTGGTTGACGCGGTGAAGCGCCGCAGTGAAGGTCCGACTTGTCACGGTGACGACTGTTCCTGCGGTGTCAAGGGCCGGATGTGCTTCCTGTTGAGACGTCACGGCGGTGATCTGTTTGCCTTCGGGAGGCGGGGTTTGACAAGGAGCGGCATACGTGTTAGATTCGCCACATAACGAATTAAGGAGGGCGGCGGTATGCGTGATGACGTGATGAGGGCGACCCTGAGGGTGACGAAAGCGCTGTCGGACGGCCAACGGGTCAGGATTCTGATGATGCTGCGCGGTGGCGAACTGTGCGTGTGCCGCATTGTCGAGGTGCTGGCGCTGGCACCGTCGACGGTTTCCAAGCATCTTTCGCTTTTGAGCGAGGCCGATCTGGTCGAGGTGCGCAAGGACGGGCGGTGGGCTTATTACCGGCTGCCGCAGGGCGAGGCGCGGAAAGCGGTTCGTCCGGTTCTGAAATGGCTGGAGGACACTCTGGCAGGTGAGCCGGTGGTGGTTCGTGACGCGGAGAAGCTGGCCGACGTTCTCGGTGGCGACGCTGGGAAAGTGTCGCGGAAGACGAAGGAGTGCTGAGCGATGGGCGGCGGATGCTGTTGCGGGACAGGCGGGCGTGAAGCGCCCGCGCGATGGGTCTCCGGCTGTGCGGAAACGGCGGCCGGGCCTGTGCCGCGCGTGGCGACGCGCTGGACGTGGCGCGACCGGCTGGGCGCGTGGGCGGTGCGCAGCGGCGTGGGGCGCATGCGGTACACGGTGCCGCCGGGGCTGTATGCGGTCGGGGCGCCTGCGCCGGACGCGCCGCTGCTGGTGACGGCCAACTACAAGCTCTCGTTCGACCACGTGCGGCGGGCGCTGGACGGCCTGGACGCCTGGGTACTGGTGCTGGACACGAAAGGGGTCAACGTGTGGTGCGCGGCAGGCAAGGGCACGTTCGGGACCGAGGAACTGGTCGCGCGCCTGGCCTCAAGCGAGGTGGCGAAGGTGGTCGGACACCGGAAGTTGGTCGTGCCGCAGCTCGGGGCGCCCGGCGTGGCGGCGCACGAGGTGGCACGGCGGACGGGCTTCCACGTGGTTTACGGCCCGGTGCGGGCGGTTGATCTGCCCGCGTTCCTGCGGGCTGGCATGCGGGCGACGCCGGAGATGCGGCGGGTGCGGTTCACGCTGCCGGACCGTCTGGTGCTGACGCCGAATGAACTGGTACGGCTTCTTATGCCGGCGGCGATGGTGTTGGCGTGTTTTGTTGCGTCGGCGGGGCTGGGGCGGCACGGTTACCGGCTGACGCGGGAGCAGGCGCTTTGGGTCGCGTGGGCGGTCGGGGTGAACTATCTGGCCGGGATCGTGCTGACGCCTGCGCTGCTGCCCTGGCTGCCGGGGCGGGCGTTCGCGGCCAAGGGCGCGGTCGTCGGTGCGGTTTTCGGGGCGGCGCTTGTCCGGTTCGGGCCGTTCGGCTGGCTCGGCGGTTTGTCGGCGGGGCTGATCAGCGTGGCGGCCTGTTCGTTCTTGGGCCTGCGGTTCACCGGTTCCACGACGTACACGTCGGCTTCCGGCGTCCGCAGCGAGATGGGCTGGGCGCTGCCGATGCAGGGCGCGCTGGCTGTGGTGGGCCTTGCGGGATGGGTCGCGGCGCGGTTCGTTTGAGAGGAACGCTCAACGCGAAACACTCAAGTTTGGGAAAGCATGTGAGCATGGAATACCTGAAGAATGTGGTGACCTTGCGGCTGGACCGGGACACGTGTGTCGGGTGCGGTCGGTGCCTGGAGGTCTGTCCGCACGGCGTGTTCGGGCTGGCGGATGGCAAGGCGGTCGTTTCGGAGCGCGACGCCTGCATGGAGTGCGGGGCGTGCGCGCGCAACTGTCCGGCCGGTGCGCTGTACGTGAAGAACGGCGTGGGGTGCGCGGTGGGCATCCTGAACGCGAAGCTCGGGCGCACGTCGGGCTGCTGCGGCGGGGAGCAGTCGTGCTGCTGTTCGAACGAGACGGAAAACAGAACTTAGGAGGTGAGCCATGGACGAGAAGACGAAAGAGCTGGTCGCGATCGGGGCGTCGGTGAGCGCCCACTGCCAGCCTTGCGTGACGTATCATGTCGCGAAAGCGAAGGATCTCGGCATCGGGGAGGAGGAGATTCTTGAGGCGGTCCGAGTCGGGCAGATGGTGGAGAAGGGGGCCGGGTCGGCGATGCGCGAGTTCACGCAGGGGCTCTTGGGTAAGCCTGCGGCGGGCGCGGGCTGCTGCCCCGAAAGCGGGCGGTTTGAGACGCCTGCGGGTGATGGCCGGTGCCACTGCGGCTGAACATAAGCCCACCGCCCCCGCACTTATTCGCGTACGGGGGTTGACGCGCTTCTTAAACGGTGCTATATTTCGACACTTAACGAAACGTTGGCCAGTCTTTGGCCTAGTGATCAAGCGTCATAATGAAAGGGTCACGCGATGAGTAACCAAAAAGAGACCGTTACGACGAATGCGAAGAAAAAGGGGTTCTGGGCGTTTTTGAAGGAGTCGATCGCCAAAAGCAATGACGGTTGCGGACCCGGTTGCGGCTGCCACGCGGCAGACGAGAAGAAGGCGAACGGCGGGAAGGTTGCGGGTGACGGAAAGAAGAGGTAGTACTGCCCAGTCCTCTCGCAGAAGTGGTTTGCAGTCCGTTGGGATACCTCCCTTCGGACAAATCCGGATGGGGGTTTTCTGATGTCCGATTCTGATGACGGTGTACGTTCCGAAAAGTGCCGTGAGCTGCTGGTGCTTTCCCTTGCCCCCGCGCTGATCCTGGCCTTGATCCTTGTGAGCTGGGTGCTCGCCCGCTGGCGCATCGGCCCCGTCTACCTGAACGCGTCCTTGGCGGTTGCGGCCGTCTTTCTGGGCGGGACCCCGCGGTTTATTGCGGGGTTCAAGGATGTTTTTCGCAGACGCATCACGGTCAACGTGTTCGTGACCGTGGCACTCGCGGCGACGATTGCTGTAGGAGAGTTCCGTCCGGCGGCCATCATCATCCTCATCATGTCGGTGGTCGGGGCGCTGGAGAGCTACACGCTGGAGAAGACGCGCCGGAGCATCAGCGACCTGCTCAATCTCGCGCCGCAGACCGCGACGGTGCGCCGCAACGGCGAGGAAGTGTCTGTGCCTGTGGCGGAGCTTGTGGTCGGCGACCGGGTCGTCGTCCGTCCGGGCGAGCGGATCCCGGTGGACGGAAAGGTGGTCGCCGGCGCGAGCAGTGTCAACCAGGCGCCCATCACCGGCGAGTCCATGCCGGTGGAAAAGGCGGCGGGAAGCGGCGTGTTCAGCGGGACGCTCAACGAGTCGGGCCGGCTGGAGATCACGACGGAAAAGGTGGGCGAGGGCACCACACTGGCGCGGATCGTCCATCTGGTGCAGGAGGCCCAGAACACGCGCGCGCCCATCCAGAATCTGGCGGACCGTTTTACGACGTGGTTTCTGCCGACGGTCATCGTGCTCGCCGGTCTGGCCTACTTTGTCACCGGGGACTTGAAGGCTGCGGTCTCGGTTTTGCTGGTGGCCTGTCCCTGCGCGTTTGCCATCGCCACGCCGACGGCGGTGACGGCCGGCGTGGCGAATCTGGCGCGGCGGGCTATTCTGGTCAAGGGTGGGGCTTTTCTGGAACTGGGACATAAGATTGATCATCTGCTGGTCGACAAGACGGGGACGTTCACTTTCGGCAGGCCGAAGGTGATGGAGATTGTGTGCTTCAGCAGCCAATCCGCTGACGATGTTCTGCGTCTGGCCTGCATGGCCGAGAAGTACTCCGAGCATCCGTTGGCCCGCGCCGTTCTGGCGGAGGGCCGTGAGAAAGGCCTGCCTCTGGAAGAGCCCGAGCACTTCACCAGTTCTGCGGGCAAGGGGGTGGAGGCGACGTGGAAGGGGGACCGGATACAGGTGGGCAAGCCGTCATTGTTCGGTGATCAAGGATCGGCCCGCACAGGTCAAATTGAGACGGCCCTCGCGCGGCAGTCGGAGCAGGGCCGCACGGCGGTTCTGGTCGCCCGGAATGACGTGGTGATCGGCCTGCTTGCGATTGCGGACGAGATCCGGCCGGAAATGCCTGGCGCCATTCGCGCCCTCATGGAGCTGGGCGTCAAAAGGGTTACGATGTTGACGGGCGACCATCCGCAAGTGGCGGCGGCTGTGGCGCGCGCGATCGGGGTCGATGATTTCCAGGCCGAGCTGCTGCCCGAACAGAAGCAGGCGTTCGTCAAAAAGTGTCAGGCGGCAGGCCAGACCGTCGGGATGGTCGGCGACGGCGTCAACGACGCGCCCGCCCTGGCCCTGGCCGATGTGGGCATCGCCATGGGGGCGGCCGGCACGGATGTGGCGATCGAGACGGCGGACGTGACGCTGATGAACGACGACCTTTCGGGCGTCGCGGAGCTCATGTGGATGTCGGCGAAGGTGCTTCGGCGCATCAAACTCAACATCTTCTTCTCGATGATCTATAATGTCATCGGTCTTGGGTTGAGCGTGGCGGGGCTGATGACGCCGATACTCGCGGTGATCTTTCAGGAGGCGGGTTGTGTGACGGTTGTCGTCAGCTCGACGCTGCTGCTCTGGGCTAAAGGGTGTCCGGCGGCTTTGGCGCGTGCAGTTGTTGCGAATAAATGAAACCGGTCAAAGGCTAAAGGCACGAGACTTCGTTTGAAGAGGAGAGCAGAAGATGAACAGTGAGGCGATGCGGTCGACGTTGAGGATCACCAAGGCCCTTTCCGACATTCAGCGATTGCGCATTTTGATGGCGCTGCGGACAGGCGAGCTGTGCGTGTGCCAGATCATCGAGGTGCTCGGGCTGGCGCCTTCGACGGTGTCCAAGCATTTGTCCATCTTGAGCGCGGCGGGGCTCGTGGACTCGTGCAAGGACGGGCGCTGGGCGTATTTCCGGTTGCCGCAGGGCGAGGCGCTCAAGGCGGTGAAGCCGGTGCTGAAATGGCTGGACGGGGCGCTGGCGGGCGATGAGTCAATCGCGAAGGACGCGAAGAAACTGGAGGCGGCGTTGGCCTGTCCGCCCGGAAGCCTGAGCGAACGCCAGAGGAAACGGTGCGCCGGGTGAGTCGGATGTCTGAGGTCAGAGGACGGAAGTTAAGAACACGTGTTATCAAACCAAACAAGTGAGGACAGAACAATGAGCGGACAGAATGACGAAGTGAAACCTGAAGAGGGAACCTGTGGACCGGGATGCGCCTGCAACTGCGGGACGCCTGCGGGCCTCGGCAAGCGGGGCAAATGGCTGATCAGCGGTGCGGTCATGTTGGCCGCCTGCGTGGTGACGGCGGCCAAGATTTCGGGCGCGAAAGAGGCCGCGCCGCAGGCCCAGGGCTTTGCGCTGCCAGTGGTCGCCGCGGGCGCGGCCGCTCCTGCTGCGGCGGTGGCTGACGCTACCTGGGGTTCGCCGCTGAAAGGGATGGCGGAACTGAACGTGGTGGCCACCAACACCGAGGCGGTGTTCTTGGTGATCCCGTCGGAAGACGCCGCGCGGACGGACGCGATCCGGAAAGAGGTCTCGGCGGCCGCATCGACGATCTCTGAAAAGGGCACGCAAATTGGCAAGTACCTGCTCAGCAAGGACGCCGAAGATTACAAGGGCGTTGTGGCGCAGATCGGCGCGCCAGCGGTCTTGGCCATGGTCAAGGGCAAGGGGATGAGCGTCGTGGCCGACAAAGAGGTTTCGAAGGACGCGCTGCTGAAGGCTTACGTCGGCGCATCGCGCCCCCGCTCGGCGTGCGGAGCGGGAGGCTGCGGGCCGTCGGGCTGCAAATAGGAAGGGGCTGCCATGGAATGGTTCCGGTCACTGTTGACGAGCGCGACGGCGGCGTTCGATCAGGCGGGCGTCGGCATCGCGGCGATTCCTCTCGCCTTCGCGCTCGGGCTCCTGAGCGCGGTGGTGAGCGCCTGCTGCACGCTGCCCGTGCTGGGCATCATCGTGGGCTACGCGGGCGCACGCAAGGACAACACGCTGCGGGCGCGGCTGATGTCGGCGGGCTCGTTCTTTCTGGGCGCGGTGCTCTCGCTGGTGATCCTGGGCGCGGTGGCGGCCATGGTCGGACAGGTGGCGCAGGGCACACTGGGGCGTTACTGGAAGGTGTTCGCGGGCTTCGCGGCCATCGTGCTGGGGCTGGGCGCGCTGAACCTGCTGCCTTTCAAGCTGCCGCAGCGGAAGGCCACGTTCGGCGTGAAGACGGGGGCCGGCGGGGTGCTCGGGGCGCTGCTGTTCGGCATCGTGGGGGGCGGGGCGGTGAGCGTGAGTTCGCTGGCATGCAACCCCGGCATCTTCATCATCATCGGCGCGGCGGTGCTGCAGGGCGTCACGCTCTGGATGGCGGGTGTCCTGGTGGCTTACGCGTGCGGGTTCGCGCTGCCGCTGGGTGCGCTGATGCTGGGCGTCTCGTTCGGCGCGGCAGCCGTGACGTTCAAGGGCGTGGAAACGGTGGTGCGCGGCTTGGCCGGCGTGCTGCTGGTGGCAGCCGGGTTCTATTTCCTGTGGACGTTTTGAGAATGTGTGGCAAGGCTGTTAGGTGTTTAGACTGTTAGGCTGTTAGGAAGAGACGGATTCTCGCGCAGAGGTCGCGAAGAACGCGGAGGGCGCTCAATGAGACGGGAACAGATGAAGAAGTTGAACGTGCTTTTTCTATGCACAGGTAACTCCTGCCGGAGCCAGATGGCGGAGGGCTGGGCGCGGGCGCTCAAGGGCGACGTGATCGAGGCCTGGTCGGCGGGCATCGAGACGCACGGGCTGAACCCCAACGCGGTGAAGGTGATGGCCGAGGCGGGCGTCGACATTTCCGGGCACACGTCGAAGAACGTGGACACGCTGCTCGATGTGCCGTTCGACTACGTGGTGACGGTGTGCGGCCAAGCCAACGAGAACTGCCCGTTCTTCCCGGGGACGACCAACGTGGTGCACGTCGGATTCGACGATCCGCCCGCGCTGGCGAAGTTGGCCGAGGGCGAGGAAGAGAAAATGGCCTGCTACCGTCGCGTGAGAGATCAGATCCGGGCGTTTGTGGAAACGCTGCCGGGTGCGCTGGAAACTGGGAACTTGAAACGGGAAACTTGAGACTCGGGATACGGGAAAGGCGTTCGCGCGGAGACGTGAGCGCACGGAGCTGTTAAGCCGGGTTGGAGGAGAAGGATGAGCGAGAGAACGTGCGAGAGAAGGAAGCTGACGAACGTGTTCGAGCGCTACCTGACGGTCTGGGTGGGGCTGTGCATCGCGGGCGGGATCGTGCTGGGAAAGGTCGCGCCGGGAATGGCCAAGTCGCTGGACGGCATGGCTGTTTTTGTGAACGGCGCACCTGTGGTGTCCATCCCGATCGCGGTCTGCCTGTTCTTCATGATGTATCCCATCATGGTGAAGATCGACTTCGCCTCGGTGATCCGTGCGGGCAAGAGCGGCAAGCCGGTGTGGCTGACGCTGTTTGTAAACTGGGCAATCAAGCCGTTCACGATGTACGCCATCGCCTATCTTTTCCTCGGCGTGCTGTTCCGCGGGCTGATCGGCGCGGAGGCGACGGATCTGGTGAAGATGCCGTTCGGGCTCGATCTGGCGGTGGGCGCGACGCACGGGGCGGGCACGGTGGTGATGCACGAGGGCGTGAAGATGCTGCAAGTCCCGCTGTGGCGCAGCTACTTCGCGGGCACGATCCTGCTCGGCATCGCGCCCTGCACGGCGATGGTGCTGGTGTGGGGCTATCTGGCGCGCGGCAACGACGGGCTGACCCTCATCATGGTGGCGATCAACTCGCTGACCATGCTGCTGCTGTACGGCGTGCTGGGCGGGTTCCTGCTGGGGGTGGGCAAGCTGCCCGTGCCGTGGGAGGCGCTGCTGCTTTCCATCGTCATCTATGTGGCGCTTCCGCTGGCGTGCGGCTACTTCTCCCGCAAGTGGATCATCAAGGCCAAGGGCGAGGCGTGGTTCAAGGAGAAGTTTCTGCACGTGCTGACGCCGGTCACGATCATTGCGCTGCTGACGACGCTGGTGTTGCTTTTCAGCTTCAAGGGCGAGACGATTATCGGGAATCCGCTGACGATTCTGTGGATCGCGATTCCTCTCTTCATCCAGACGATGCTGATCTTCGGCCTGGGGTATGGGCTGGCCAAGCTGCTCAAGCTGCCTTATGCGGACGCGGCTCCGGCGGCGATGATCGGCGCGTCAAACCACTTCGAGGTGGCGATCGCGACGGCGACGATGCTCTTCGGGCTCTCCTCGGGCGCGGCGCTGGCCACGGTGGTGGGCGTGCTGATCGAGGTTCCGGTGATGCTATGGCTGGTGCGCATCTGCCTGCGGACGGAGAAATGGTTCGGTTCGTCTCTGTGAGATGAGGTCAGGGGAAGAGAGGGTTAAGCGCGTTAAGCGTGAGATGGGAGAGAGGAGGCGGATGATTTAACGCAGAGAAAAGAAGGCTGTAGGGAGTGTGGAACAACGGCTAAGCAGTCGGACTCAGCGTCGGCGACGACGTATTTTGCGGTCCTGATCCAAGGTTCCCATTATTGATTGAGCCGTTTCAGCATTCGCGTATAGAACTCGGTCGGCTTTACGCCAACGTGACCGTCCTCAAATTGACTGGTCTGACGATTTAGATCTTAGTACCATGGGGCTCATGGAAAAAAAGATGGTGTTTACAGGTCAGGAAATGAAAAAGATCCTGTTTCTTTTGGCGGCTATCGGAGTGGCTGTTTCTGCGGCGCAGGCCAAGACCGTGAACGTGTTTTTCTCGGGCGGTCAGTCTAATGCCAAGGCACAATGGGCCTCAGCCATTGCCAGCGGCCTGCAGGCCGGGTACGGTTCGACGCTGGTGATGGCCCACACCAACCATTCCGGGAACGCGATGAGTCAGTGGTTTACGACTGTCCCGCAGGCCAATTACAACACCGACTTCTGGAACGCCTCCGGTACGGGTTTTCTGCAGACGCAGATTCATTCGATCACCCAAGCGGGGGACACGGCCGTCCTTCAGGGAGTCTTCTGGTTTCAGGGAGAAGGCGACACGGCAAGCAACGCCGCCGGCTATGCCACCATGGATGCCTACACCAACCGGTTCTTAGGCATGCTCTCGCAATTGAAGACGGATTTGGGACTCACGAACGATATCCGTTTCACTCTGGCCATTATCGACGCCAAGCCTGGTTCGACCTACGATAACGACCTTGCCGCGATTGGAAGGACGCGTGAGAGTGTCGACTATTTGCGGACCAACCAGATCGAAATGTGCTCCGGGCCGCGGGGCGCGTATGTGGACACGCGCGGGTATTCGCGCTCGGACGTGTGGCATCTGCTGACCAGTTCTCCGGATGAATTGAGCCGGTTGGGCTTGGACATGAGCGGTGCCTACACCAATAAATTCGGCATCTCGCCACCGCCTGAGGAGACGGTGGTGATTGCCAGCCATGCCGCCGACGGGTGCATTTATGCGGGAGGAGTCTTTGACATCGATCAAATCTGCGGGATTACGGGCGGCAATCCTTACAATGGCATCGCGTTTTTCCAACTGCCGACTAACCGGATCGAAGCGGCAAACCTCTCCTTTACGGTCGTGACCGACATGGGTGTGTTATCCAATGCCAACATCGACGTCTGGGGCTTGGGGTACATGGCCGCGCCGGCGATGAACAGTTCTTGGATGCTGTTGGCGGATGCAGATGCGCGAGCACCCCTCAATCCGAACATTCCGGCAACAAAGATCGCTGATAATCTGGTTACGGCAGGCCAGGCGACACCAGCCAATTCAGTCTGGCAATTGGCCGCGCCGCAGCGCACGAACTTGACGGCGTTTCTCAACCTGCTTTATCAGAAGGGGGCCGTGCCCGGCGACTACGCCGTCATCCGCACGAACCCGGACGCGGCCCTGTCCGGCGCGAATGCGGGTGTGCGCTGGGGAGGGTCGGGCCAAACGACTCCTGATCGCCGCGTGAAGCTGACGGTTACGCTTGCGGATGCCCCCGCGCCTTCAGTAACCGAAGGGGCTTTTCAGGTTTACAGCCATGCCAATGATGGCGGAATTTTCGCGACCGGAACCAGCACGGCCAATGATCTGATCAGCGGTACCGGTGGCACAGGCACACAGGATTACAACGGCGTGGCTTTCTTTGCCTTGCCCGAACAGCCCATGACCTCCGCGTCTCTGACTCTTCCCGTCGTGACCTTTTCGGGCGTGATGTCCGGCGCCAACATCGACGTATGGGGATTGGGCTACATGACGGCGCCGATGTTGACCACGGCATGGTTCTGCACCAATGACGTTGATTCACGCTTGCTGCTGAACGGCTATCCGCCGGTTAAACTTGCGGACAACATCGTGACGTCGGGGCAGACCTCTGTCAGCGGGAATGTCTGGCGCCCGACCGTCAAGCAGGCCGAGGCATTGCGCTGGCACTTGAACGGACTCTACAACAGGGGCGCTAAACCGGGCGATTATGCCGTCATCCGCATCAACATGGATGCGAGTCAGGCCGGCGTCAGCAGGGGCGTGCGGTGGGGCGGTTCGCAGCAGGCCAGTCCCAATAACCGAGCGCTGTTGTCTGGCGTTTTCCCGGTGACTTCTAACTATCTGGTGAACGCCGGTTTCGAGTCGGGCTCCGGGGCATCGGCTGCCAGTTGGAGCGTCATGTTCAACAACTTTTCGGGTCAGCGCACAAACGTTTCGGTCCGAAGCGGCGGAAACGCTTTCCGGTTCGCAGTCAATGGCGACTCGTCCACAAACACGGCCAATAACATCAATATTTATCAGCCTGTCAATAACCCCGGCTTTGCAGGCAAGACGGTGACTTTGAGCGGTTACGCCCGGCACAACAGCGTGGAACCACTGGTGACAAATACCGAACAAAAGGTCGAGTTCCGTCTGTATTGGCTCACAAACGGCATGCAGAGCGCGTACATCGATTCCGTTGTGAAACTCCTTCCCACCGACCCCCAGGACACCTACAAGCTGATTTCCGTTGTAGGAGTGGTGCCGACCAACGCCAGCGGCGTGGGGGCCCAAGTGATTTTTCGCACGGGCACCCTCGCTAATCCCTCTATTACGAACGGGGCTGCCGTGGTTGATGACCTGCGCCTAAACGTTTTCGAGCCTGCGTATCCTCCACATCCTGTCGGAACGTTCTATATGATGCGGTGACGGAACGGCGTCAGGCCTTTGCCGGGACACTGAAAAACACACAAAGGGGAACTGCTGAATGATGATGAGCAACCGTATCGTTAAATGGGGGCTTGTTGCTTTTAGTGCCCTGTTCGCCGTCGCACGCGAAGTTCCGGTAACCCTGCCGGACAAACCGGGTAACGTGCACCTTGAAGGAAGCCGCCTGATCGCCGCATTGCCTGCCGCTTTTGGGGAGGCTTCGCGCTGGGAAGTGCGTGATCTGGAAGGTGGCCTTGCGGCGCGAGGCCCCTGCTCCAAAGGCATGAAGGTGTTAGATGCCGGGTTTCTGCCGGTCGGCTGGTACCGGATCGACGGTCTGGATGCGGGTGGTAAGCGGGTCGCGTGGACGACTGCGGCGGTGCTCAGGCGATTGGCCGTGCCGGTCCCGTCCGATTCGCCGATCCGAATCGATACGGCAAACGCCTGGTTCACCCGCACGGGCAAGCCAGAAAACGATTTAAAGAAGATGTCAGCGTTCGCGAGCTTGGCCTCGCTGGCGGGCGTGAGCGGCGTGCGTGACCGGTTGACATGGGGTGAGATCGAGCCGGCTGCGGGGATTTACAATGCCCAGACGCGCTATGACGAGTCGGCCCGGATTATGCGGGCGGAGGGTCTCGATGTCTTGCAGGTGTTCCACGGTACGCCGGGTTGGGCCCAAAACCCACAGTTTGATGCGGATGCCGCCGGCAAGCGCTTCCCGCGCGACCTGCGCGATCAATACCGCTTCTGCAAGTCGATGGCCGGCCGCTTCAAGGGTTCTATTCAAGCGTGGGAGCCATGGAACGAAGCGAACATCGCCGGGTTCGGGGGGCAGCTTATCGACGAGATGTGCGCATTACAAAAGGCTTCCTATCTCGGGTTCAAGTCGGGAGATCCGGAGTTGACCGTGTGCTGGAACGTCTATGCGGGATCGGGGTCCAAATGGCATACGCAGGGCGTCATCGACAACGTGTGCTGGCCTTATTACGACACGTATAATATTCACTCCTACAGCGGCGCGGAACAGTATTACAAGGAGTTCGCGACCGCGCGCGAAGGAGCGTGCGGCAAGCCGCTGTGGATCAGCGAATGCGGCATTCATGTTTATTGGGATGCGGACCACGGCGATTTGTCAGACAGTGAAGAGGTGCGTCAGGCGCGCTTTGTGCCCAAGTCATACGCATCGAGCCTTTTTGCGGGAGTCTCAAGCCACTACTTTTTTATTCTCGGGAACTACTGCGAGTCGAAAATCCAGTTTGGCCTGTTGCGGCACGATCTGACTCCGCGGCGCGGTTACCTCGCTCTGGCAGCGGTCGGACGGCTGTTGGCGGGCGCGCAGCCGCTGGGACGCCTGACGAACGGTGCCGCGCGCGTGTATGCGTTTCGTGGACGGCCGGACGGAATGGCCCGTGACGTGCTGGTCGCCTGGGCGGACAAGGGCACGGCACCTGCCACTTTTGCGCAGGGTTTGGGCGTTGAAACGGTGTACGACATCTACGGGCGTGTGCTGAAGAGTGGAGTGCCACGTGAGTTGACGGAAGCACCTTTCTTCGCATTACTGCCGTCCGGCGGTGCCGGTAAATTGGACTTGAAGAAGCCGCTCGCGGTGTCTCCAGCGCCGAAGCAGGTTGCTTGCTCGCCTGTGGTGATGCAAGTGTTATTGCCGCAGGCACAGACGAGGCTGGACATTCAGGCGCATCAGATTGGGCTGGGTGCGGAAAACTCGATACCCGTGGCAGTCTACAATTTCAGCGAGGTAACGGTGAAAGGTTCGTTAGACGTAGAGGATTTGCCGAAAGGGTGGAAGGTGACGCTGCCGGTCAAAAAGATCTGCCTGCGGCCCATGGAACGGCAAGTGATTGCGGTCAAGGTGCAGATCTTTGAGAAAGCGGGGCGCGACGCGCTCTTCGGAGCGCCGGTCACACTGCGCGGCGCGTTTGGTAAAGCCGGTGAGACGGTGTCCTCTTTCCGTCTGGCGTGCGAAGCCGCCGCTGTGAAGCCCTCATGTGAGATGCCGATCGCTTCGGCGCTGTTGGCGTCGGCGTGGAACGACAACATCGTGGGGGGAGCGACCCTGACGCACGAGGCGCAGGACGAGCGTATCGTGTTCACCATGAATTTTGGAGAACAAGATCCTTGGGGTTACCCGCGACTGAAACTGTCCAAAGGCGAGCGGCCGCCCACAGGCATGGACGGTATCATGGCCGAGATCGAGGTGCTGGAAGGTTCAGGTTCGCTGCGCGTTCAATTTCTGGAGGAAGGCGGTTCCTCCTACTTGGGTGAATTGCCTTATGACTTCAAGAAGGGTGGAAAACAGAATCTAATGGCCTTCTTCGAGAAGGCCTCTTGGGGCAGCCACTCCCGTTCCGACGCGGACGGCAAGCTATCGCCCGCGGAAATCAGCGGCGTGATGATCGGCATCAACGCGCAGCGAAACAGCCGCGTGCGGCTCGGTGTCGGCAATGTCCGCTGGGTTCGGTATTAGTGCCGTGCAAAGCAACAGCCACAAATAAAACGTTGTTTGTTTCTCACAGAGGCACGGCGCGCACAGAGTTCGGATGTTTGTTCCAGGTTTCTGTGGCTCTGTGAGAGATAAATTGGGTTGCGGGCTCCGCCCGCATTGGAAACGGGATCATAATGAGATTCGCAGGCGTTTGTATTTTGTTCTTGATCGCAGGCGCGTCGCTTGTGACGGACGCGGCAAAAGTTCCGCTCCGCAACGGCGGTTTCGAGGATGATCCGGTCAACGGATTGCCCCCGGGTTGGCAACTGTGGGGCCACGATGCGAAGCGCGACCGGAGTGATTTCACGGTCGATCATACGGTCTTCCATTCCGGGAAGCGGTCGTTACGCATTTTCCATCCGCAGGGCGCAAACGGTTATATCGTCACCGCCGTGCGCGATAATCTGATCCACGTGCAGTCGAACCGTGTGTATGAAATTTCCTTTTATGCGCGGACCGACCAGCCGGCCGAAGCCTCTGTCCATGTGGAGGGTCAGCAAAACGGAAACCCGCAGGGAGCACGGACTGTGCTGGGACAGCCTTTTCAGGTTGGGGTGGCGTGGAAGCGGTTTTCTTTCACCGTGACGGAGGGGGCGACGTTTTTCATCGACGAGTTCAGCCACTTGATGTTGGCAATCCACGCAGCCGCACAAAACGGGCCTCAGCCGACCCGAACGATGTGGATCGATGACGTGACTGTCGAGGAGCGCCTTGTGCCGAAGGGCACAGTACGTTTACTGAATCCGCGAGCGCTTTCGTACGAGCCGCTGCAACATCGGCTGAAGTCGGGGGACACGCTGGACGTTACTGTGCATGCGGACCGGATGCTGCGAAATACGACGCGGCTTGCGGGCGGCGTCTCTTTTCACCGAGCATCAGGGTATATGGGATTGCCTTACAGCCGTGAGGGCGAATATCGCCTGACGCCATGGCAGGAAGCGTCCATCCGCGAGTTGCGGCTGCCGTTCACGCGTTTCTATGCGGTCGGTGATGAAGCGTATCCGCTGGAACAGTCCATCGACAAGATCGTGACCGTGTTGGCCCGCTGTGCGATTCCTCAGCGCGAGACAGTCCTCGAATTCGAGACACAGGGGGCTACCACTAAACTGTCGCCCGAGGTATGGGCGCGAGGGGTCAAATATTCACTCGACAAGGGCTACGCATTCCGACGCTGGGAAGTGAGCAATGAGCCTTGGAACAAGCTGGCCTTCGCGTCGCCGGATGCCTACGTCACGCATCTCAAGTCCGTGGCCGCCGCAATCCGCATGGTTCATCCGGACGGACAGATTGGAGTGGGCATCCACTATGCGGATTTGCACTGGGGCAATTATATCCTTGCGGCAGCAGCGGGCCATTACGATTTCGTCTGCGGCCACTGGTACTCGTTTATCAACGTGAAAGACCATTCATTGGAGACGATTGCGGCAGGCGAAAATTACCGGATGCTGGATGAGATGCTGCGGCTGAACGCGCTGTTGCGCCACTATAATCCTGTCCGCGAGGTGTGCCAGTTCGATACGGAATGGAGTTTGCACAGCAACGCTGGGGGAACGGTCGCCACGACTTGGCAAAACGGCAACTGCGTGGGGGCCTTGCACCGGGCCGTGCGACTGATCTACTATTTGCGCGAAGATATTGTTCGCGGGGCTTCGGGATGGGAGATGTTCTCTTCGTCAGCGAAGTCGCACTGGAACGCGCTGGGCCTAATCGCGCCGGATGAGGAGCGGCAGGCGACGATTTATTGGGTCCACCGTCTCGTCAACAAATATGCGGGTGACCATGTTCTGGAGATTGAGGGAACCACACCGTACTATGCGCCGCCGGCTGAAGGCTCTGCCGTCCGGCGACCGCTCGCGGGACCGCTGGTACCACTGGTCGTCATGTCCGATGCGGAGCAAGGCTCGCTTACGGTGATCGCGGCAAATGTTTCGGCGTCACGTACCGTGCCGTGCACGCTGCGGCTCGCGGCGTTTCAGGCGGCCGGCGTGTCGGGTGCCCGGCTTTCACAAGATGACTTGAATGCGCATCCGCTGCTGAAGAAGAAAGAGGATCTGGTCGCACCGTTCCTTGCACGCATCGAGAACACAAATAAGGTGCTGTGTGATATCCCGCCGAAGTCGGTGGTGTTTCTGCGGATTGTGAAGTAAGTCACTCAGAGCCACCTGTCAGTCCTTGCGCGGCTTGTCATTCGGTTCGAGCACTGTGATCGGGGTGAGCGTGAAATTGTGCCAGTGTGCTCGGGTTTGGTACGTGGCGAGTCCCAACGGCATGGTTTTGTCAATGTCGCTGCCGGGGCGAAGGCTGAAGCGGGAAGACTTGTCGAATTCGACGCGTGCGGTGTAGAGGTCTTTGTCCAGGAACACTTGCAGCACTCCGGGGGTGACGCGGACGCGCAGGGTGTACCAACGTTCATTCTGGAGGGTCAGCCCTTCGCTCCACTGGTTTTCTGAGGCATCGAGATAATCGACGGAGGAAATGCCGCAAAGGCCTCCCCCCCAGCCTCCGATAATAATGGTGCAGAAGTTAGTTTCAATGGGAATCGTGAGGGCAATGAAAAAGTCCATGCCTTGTACGCGCATCGCCTCCAGCGAGAGTTCATAGTTCATGGTCGGCGGCTTGTTAGTGTAAACGATGCCGCTCATGGGATTGCCGAAATCGCACTGCACGACACCATTGGAAAGAACCGTGACCTTACCGCCTTCCGTCATGTCCGCAACCTTCCAACCGGAAAGGTCTTTGCCGTTGAAAAGCGTGAGCGGCTCCGCCAGAGCCGCAAGAGACCACAAACAAAAAAAGACGCACCCTGTTTTCATATCATCATTATAGGGAAGGCGGTGATATTTTGGTAGGCAGAAATCGCATGCGATGCAACTCGTCCTGCGTGAATGGGAGGGACGCGCGGTGTCCGGTTTGGTATAATCAAACGTGATTTTGGACGGGTCGCAAACAAGGGTATGGAAATGAACGTTGCGTTTCAGAAGACTCAGATCGGAATGATCGGCATCGTGGAGAATGCCGGAACTATCGTGCAAGTCGCTTTTGAGGGCGAACCCGTATCGCATGATGTCGTGCGTCGCGGAACGCCGTTGCTTTCTGATGCGTTCCGTCAGCTCGATGCGTATCTGGCCGGACAGCTAAGAACTTTTACCTTGCCGCTTGCACCGGAAGGCACGCCGTTTCAGAAAAAGATATGGAGAATCCTTGAGAAAATTCCATATGGGAAGACCTTGAGCTACAAGGATGTGGCGATCCGGGCGGGCAATTCAAAAGCGACCCGTGCCGTGGGCATGGCGAATAACCGGAATCCGATCCCGATCTTTATCCCTTGCCACCGGGTCATCGGTGCTGACGGCAAGCTGGTGGGATACGGCGGCGGACTGGACATGAAGGCGAGGCTGTTGGCGATCGAGGGATGGCGCGGATGAAAGCACTCGCGCCTGTAGCCCTAATTGTATGTCTGCTGTCTTTGAGTGCCATTTTTGCGGCCGTGTCGCATGTCTGTGCCGAAGAAAAGGGGCTCAATGTTGTTGCCTGCGGTGCCGATCCGACGGGTGTTGCGGACTGTACGCGCGTGCTCCAAGGGTTGCACGGCCGCAAGGTTCCGCTCTTCTATCCGAAAGGGATTTACCGATTCAACGGCGAAACGCTGGATTTCACAGGTAACGTGTCCTTTGAATCGTGCGACGGGGTTGTCATCCGGAACGACCTTTCCCCGCAGCCGATCGTCGTGTTTGACAATCATAGTCATTTGATCGGCTTGCAGCAGAACCATCTTGAACAGGACGAGCGCGCGCTGGGATCGAAAGGACGCCTGCGCGCTGGCAGTCTCGTCGCTCCGCCGCTGTCGAGCGCGTCGCTGCCTGTAGCGGTCGACATGATCGCGCACTGGTACAACGACGGCGGTCTCGAATGCCGCCGCTCAGGCGGCGGCTGGATCGGATGGTACTATTGGTCTTGGGCTTTTCATTCGCCCGTGTCGTCCGCCGGACGCGCGGGTGATCCGTACGATCCAGCGCGGCACCCTCTGCTGGGTTTCTACCGGGGTGACGATGCCACCGTGCTCGATTGGCAATGCTACTGGCTGGCTGAATACGGCGTGAAAGCGGTCTCGCTTTGCTCCGGCTCGGCCGATTTTGAACGCTGGCAACTCGCTGACGACGAAGGGCACTGGCTCTATCAATTGTTCTATCATGTTCCAAACTTCCAGCGACTCCACTATGTACTGTGGCCCATGACGCCGTGGCTCAAAGCCACGCCTGAGAATCAACGAAAGGTCGAGGAGGGGTGGGCGCGGGTGGTTGACCGCGTCTATCTGCGCTTCGGAAATTTTTATGCGCTGGAAGCGGGTGGAAAACGTTATCCGGTCTTATTTGTTTACGAAGGTGAAGCCCTGCGTGGCCTGTTCGACAACTATCGCGGTTCAGCACGGACCGCTGCGTTCTTGCGGCGTGTGGCGGAGCGGTTTCAGAAGGCTGGCTATGGCGGGGTGGCTTTGTTTGTGAGGCATCCGACCTCAGGCACACTCATGGACCGGACGGCGTTGGAGCGGAAAGGCGTGCTGTATCTTCAGGCCTCGTATTCTGATGACTATGGGAAGGGCGACACCTACCCCGAGCGGGTCGCAAATTTCTCGCCCCCGATCGATGCACGTACGATCCTCAACACCTGTACTTCGCGCCATACGCATGCGCCCCATCCGAGCAAGTGGGTTTGCCCGGAAAGCGCGCCCGCTCTGTTTAAAGAACAGGTGCGGAAAGCGGTGGCACATGTGCTGACCAACGGCATGCCGCGAATCATCACTTGCTACAACGTGGCGGAGTGGGCAGAGGGCGGCCCAGGCCTTCAGCCCAACATGCGTGATCGCTTCGGTTATCTTGAGGCGCTCCGGGATGCTGTTGTTTTGCCTCCGGGCACGGCAGATCGTGCAAACAATGTTCTTAAATAACAACGGCATAAGAGGTTCGGAAAACAACGTGATGTTTTCTGGGTAGGCGGCTCGTCATTTGCCAAGCAAATGGCGCAAGAAGAAGTCTGCGCGGCGACGGCTACCGTAGGGCGTCTCTGCCGCGCCGTGACCTGTGCCGGGGATGAGTACCAGTTCGAAATCCTTGTCGGCTTTGATCAGCGCGTGGGCCACTTGCAAGGTCGATGAGGGATCGACATTGTTGTCGAGTTCGCCGACGATCAGCATCAGTTTGCCTTGCAGGCGTCGAGCCTGTGTTACGTTCGATTGCTCCGCGTAGTGCGGGCCCACAGGCCAGCCCATCCACAGCTCATTCCACCAGATCTTGTCCATTCGGTTGTCATGGCAGCCGCAATCTGCCACGCCCACCTTATAAAAGTCGGGGTACATGAGCATTCCGCGCAGGGCGCTCTGTCCTCCGGCTGATCCGCCGTAGATGCCCACGCGTGTCAGATCCAACCAAGGACGGGTTGAGGCTGCCGCGCGCATCCAGGCGATACGGTCAGGGAATCCCGCATCGCCCAAGTTCTTCCAGCATATGTCGTGAAAGGCCTTGGATCGGTGCGAGGTGCCCATACCGTCGATCATCACTACGATGAATCCCAGTTCGGCCAACCGTTGTTGTCTGTGGAATTCCGCGAAAGCTTTGGGCACGAACGAGCTGTGAGGTCCTGCGTAGATGTTTTCGATAACCGGGTAGCGCTGTCCCGACGAAAAGGTCGTCGGACGCCAGATCACGCCGCAAATGTCCGTCTTGCCGTCGCGGCCTTTGGCAGTGAACGGCTCCGGCATTTTCCATCCGGTCGCTACTAGCGCGGTGATGTCGGCACGCTCTAACACCAGCAACTCTCTGCCGGTCTCGCCGTCGCGCAAAACGCTGACGGGCGGCTGATCGACACGTGACCAGGTGTCGATCAGAAAGCGGCGGTCGGGCGACCATGCGACCTCATGTGTGCCGTTGCCCGCGGTGAGCAAGATCAGCCCTGTGCCGTCAAAATTGATTCGCGCATGGTGGATGTAATAAGGATCTTCTTTCGGATAGAAGCCGCTGAGCGTGAACCAGATGCGCTCATTGGCATCGTCCACATCTTCGACGCCGCGTACCACCCACGGACCCTGCGTGACGGCATTTATTAGCCGTCCGGTCGTCATGTCGTGCCTGTAGAGGTGATTCCAGCCGTCACGTTCCGACATCCAGAGGAGTTCCCGTTTGCCTTTTCGGAAATGGCAATAGAACTTGCCCGCATAATCGATGAATGTGGCGGAACGCTCTTCCAACCGGCTCTGCGGCTGGCCATTGCGGTCGACCGAAATCACGCGCAGCACCTGATGGCCGCGTTCATTGTAGATGAAGGTGAACGACTGGCTGTCAGCCTCCCAGCGCAGGTTGTCGATGCTCCACGGATTTTGGAAAAGGTCTTCTGAGATGGTGATCGGATGGCGCCCGTCGACATCGAAAAGGCGCGGACGGGTATGAGGAATGCGGTCGCCGGCTTTCAGGTAATTGACCTTATGCACCTTGGGCTGGATTTGGTCGGCAGGGGAAGATTCGACGAGGGTGACCACGCGGTGGTCGCCGGCCAGCGTCTTCAGAGCGACAACCCGTGATGAGTCAGGGGCCCAGTAAACGGGAAGACCATAATCGTCGTCTTGGGCACCGTCCGTGCTTAAGGGCAGAAGTTCGCCGCTGCCTGTTTGCTTCAGCCAGAGATTGTGATTTTTGATCAAGGCCTGCCAACGGCCGTCTGGGGAAACACTCTGGTCCGGAGGCAAACGAGGTGCCGGAGGTAAGGTGCCGTCAAAGACGGCGGTACTTGAACCTTTTCCAGCCGTGACCGCACCGAGATTTGAGCCGTCCCTGCTTGTCGCCTGCCAGACATGGCCTTCGAAGGTGTTTTGGCGGCACTCCTGTCCGTCAGCGAGGCGACCGTACGCATGGCGTTTACCGGTTGAGTCATGCCACCAAAGCTGAATTTCCCCGCCTGTTCGGTTGATGACTAACAGAGAGGTCGCCGCACCAGTTTTGCGGCTCGGTCCGGGAAGGCGCTCTATCGCCGAAGCCACGCGTTGCGTGCTTCGCTGAACGGAGTAGGTGTCGAGCGCACACGCCCACACGTCACCACCGCCTTCGAACAGGAGTTTGCGGTCGCTATCCGTGAACCGGAGTGTGCTGATCGGCAGATTCTCGGGGTCGAGTGTTTTTCCGAGCGCGCGCTGCCATGCGTTTGCAAGACGGGCATGATCAAAAGCAGGGCGTTTTGTGGCGGTGGACGCATTGACTCGCACAAAGGTGAATCGGTTGGTGGCGTTTTGACGTCGATACCAGAACTGGGGCCGATCTTCAAACCAGTGAGCATCGATGCGTTCATTAAGTACGGTATCACGGGTGCGGGGCTCCAACTCACGCGCGCGCTTCGCGGCATCGGTCCAGTCGTTGGCCAGCAGGGAGTGCGTAAGTGCAGATTGAACGAGCAGGGAACAAATCAACATTTTGTTGGCCGCGGTAAAGGCAACCTCAGCCAAAATATCCCTAGTCAACGTGTGGTTTGTGTACATCAGCAATGGCCTTTCAACAGTGGCAAAGTGTATCTCTGGTAAGACGGGTAAGTCAAGGCATGCAGGGCGAGCAATCCGAACGGGTAAGTAGGGTTGCGTTTTAAACACCGATATGTAAAAATAATAAGTATTAATTCATGTTTATTAGCAAATGTTGGGGGATGTCATGCAAGCGTTGGGGTTTTGTCTGGCCGCGTTTTTGTTTGGAACGGTGTGTTGTGCGAAAGCGGTGGAGCGCAAGCCGGTTAAAGTCGACGTTGTTTTCATCGGCGACAGCATCACGCAGCCAACGACGCCGGTGGAATCGGCCGCCACACATCTGAAAGAGTGCGTGGGCATCGCGGAGGTAAGGACTTCAAACCAGGGGCACAGCGGCCATACTACGCTGGATTTTCTGTCTCCCGAAGGTAAAGACGCGCAGGGCGTGAAAGAGGCTGCGGACGTTTTCGTTTCACCTGACCATGCGCTGGTGTTTTCGATTATGCTCGGCACCAACGACAGCGCGTGTCAGGGCCCGAATGGCGCTCCGATGGCACCTGCCACTTACCGTGCAAACCTTAAGGCGATCACAGACCGGTTGCTGGCTGCCTATCCAAACTGCAAAGTGGTTTTCCAATATCCGGTCTGGTACAGCACCAACACGTACAATTCGGCGCGCTATCTGGCCGAAGGTCAAAAGCGGTTGAGGTCTTATTGGCCGGAGATCGCCGCACTTGTGGCGGAGTATGATATAACGCGGCCGAGACAGGTCTTCGAGGGAAGCAAACTGGGATGGGAGTACTTTGAGCGCAACCACCTGACAGATATGCGGCATGAGAATGGACAGCAGGGCGTGTTCTTTCTGCATCCGAATGAGCAGGGATCGAAGGTGTTAGGCCGGTTCTGGGCCGAGGCGATCCGGCGTGCGGTGCTGGGCGCCGACAAGGTGGTGGTCCATGTACGGCCTGATGGTGATGACGCGGGGCCCGGGACTGCTGAGCGACCTTTTGCGACGATTGAACGGGCGCGCGATGCGCTGCGAGCGGTAAAGGCTGCCGGATCGTTGACCGGGGGCGCGGATGTGATTATTCATGCGGGACGGTACGCGCCGGTTGCGAAAATCCAACTGAATGCAGAAGACTCTGGTCTTGCAGGTGCGCCGATCAGCTATCTGGCAGCGCCGGAGGCTGCTGTTTTTTTGACGGGCGCCCGGACGATCCCCGCTTCCGCGTTTCAGGCGATCAGCGATGCGGGAATGAAGGCTCGCCTGGAGCCCGAGGCTCAAGATCAGGTGCTGTGTGCGGACCTGAACGCTTTGGGTATCCCGAAGCCACCCGCGCCGCCGGATAACTTTCGTTTGCCATTTGCGGTTCCAGAGCTTTTTGTCGATGGGAAACGAATGACGCTGGCCTGCTGGCCGAACGAGGGTTGGTCGATGATCGCGAAAATCATCGACCCGGGCACGATGAAGAATGATGGCTCGGTGACGGACTCGTCTGATCCCAAAAAACCCAGGCCCAAGGAGAACAAGGGTGGCGTCTTCACCTATGAGGGCGACCGGCCCGCGCGATGGAACGTGGCGGCGGGGTTGTGGTTACACGGATTCTGGTGCTTTGACTGGTATGATGATGCGATTCGCGTGGCATCTGTTGATCCGGTGAAAAAGGAAATTGCCTTGAAAGTCGGGCATACATACGGCGTACGCCAGGGGAATCCTTCGCCGCGCCGCTGGCGTGCGGTCAACGTGTTTGAGGAACTGGATCGTCCCGGCGAGTATTTCATTGACCGCGTCACCAACCGGTTGTACTACTGGCCCGTCGATAAAATCGCGAAAGCGCGCCTTGCGCTCGCGTTTCGCGATGAGCCCTTGATGGTCTTGCAGGATGTGGCGAACGTGGCCCTGCGCGGTCTGACCTTTGAAGAGTCGCAAGGCGACGCGCTGTCAGTAATCAATTGCCGCAACGTCGAGGTTGAAAGGTGCGAAATCCGCAACATCCGCCGCAAAGCGATCTATTTGGATGGCGGCTCAAAGAACCGGATCGCAGGTTGTGATATTCACGATACTGGCTCAGGCGGCGTGTACCTGGGCGGCGGTGACCGTAAGACGCTGACGTCGGCAGGTCACGTACTAGAGGATACGCACATTTGGAATTTTTCGGTGCATCAGCTAACCTATGCCAGCGCCTTGCATTTTGCTGGTGTCGGAAATGTGGCGCGTCACAACCTGATCAATGATGCGCCCCATCAGGCGATCAGCGTATCCGGCAATGACCATCTTTTCGAGTACAACGTGGTGAGCAACGTCTGCATGTCATCGGATGACGCGGCGGCCTTCTACAAGGGTCGCAACCCGTCGTGTCGCGGGAATATTTTGCGGTATAACCTGTGGAGCCAGATCGGCAGTCCGCGCGGCCATGGCAATGCGGCCGTGTATTTCGATGACGGCGATGGCGGCGACACGGTGTACGGCAACATCTTCTATCGGTGCGGTGATCCGGGCAAAGGGTCGTTTGGCACGGTCTTTTCGCACGGCGGACACGGTAACCTGGCGGAAAACAATATCTTTATCGAGTGCAAGCGCGCCTTGGGTTCTGCGCCCTGGAGTGACAAGCGGTGGAAGGACTTCATCAACGCGCCGCTGTGGCAGGAGCGGTTGCTCAAAGAAGTGGACATCACTAAGCCTCCCTATACGGAACGCTATCCCGAGCTGATCGGGTTCATGGACCCGCAGCCCGGCGCTGCCCGAGACAACATCGCCTTGCGGAATCTTTTTGTGAAGTGCGGCGAGGTAAAAAGTAACCGCTGGGCCACTAATGAGACGGATGTGGCTGTGTCAGATGACCCCGGATTCGTGAATGCAGCGGGTGGCGATTTCCGGTTAAAGCCGGATGCGGCCGTGTTCACGCGCATTCCCGGATTCCAACCGTTGCCGGTGGACCGCATGGGAATGCGCAGATAAGGCGCATGCCGCGTTGACGGCTGAGAAAGTCTTGGCTCCAGGAGGTTGTAACATGAAACGATACGTTTTCTGCGTTCTGGCTCTGTGTTGCGGGTTCAGTCTCATCTCCGTTCAGGCGCAAAACGCCGCACAGGCAAAGGAAGAACATCGGTCGGCATCGGGCAAGCGATTTATCGGCTTTGAGCACGGAATGGGGATCGGCGGCTGGCTGACCAACTACAAGCGGTTCAATGTCCTGCCGGATAAGTGGAAGATGACGCTCTCGCCGGGCGACTACGAGCACTTCGAGACCTACATCACCAAGGACGACGTCCGCAACATCGCGTCGTTCGGCGTCGACCACATCCGCGTCTGCTTCGACCAGATCGTGCTCGAGGAGAAGCCCGGCGTCTACCGCGAGCGAACCTTTCGCTGCGTGGACAACTTCGTCGGGTGGTGCCGCGAGTACAAGCTCAACGTGGTGCTGAACCTGCACAAGGCGATCGGCAACTACTGCGACGTGCCGTCGCCGGTCAACCTGCTCGACGACGCCGGTCTGCAGGACCGCTTCGTCGCGCTCTGGGTAGAGTTCGAGCGGCGCTACCACGCGGAGAACGCCGTCGTGTTCGAGCTGCTCAACGAGGTGAAGAACGTCGACCCGAAGGCGTGGAACACGCTGGCCGCGCGGACGGTCCGCGAGATCCGCAAGGTCAACCCGACCCGCAAGATCGTCATCGGCAGCACCTGCTGGAACAGTTGCGACAAGCTCAAGGACCTGCAACTCTTCGACGACGAGAACATCATTTACACCTTCCACTTTTACGGCCCTTTCGAGTTCACGCACCAGCGCGGCGTGCTGCAGGCGGGGCCGCTCTACTACAACCGGGCGATGCCTTATCCCGGCGACATCGAACGCTATCGGGACTTCAAGCGGTTCGTCGAAAACGCGAAGAACCCGTACTCCACCTATGAGCGGATGGATATCCGCGTGCTGCGGGAATGGCTGCAGCCCGCGTTCGACTTCACGAAGAAGCATCCGGACAAAATCCTCTGGTGCGGCGAGTTCGGGACGATCCGGCACGCCGACATGGCCTCGCGCGAGAACTGGATGAACGACGTGATCCTGCTGCTGAAGGAGCACGGCATATCTTATAGCGTCTGGAACTACCTCAGCACGCCGAACGACGGCAACCGGTTCAGCCTCGTCGACGACGACCGGCGCCAGATCCTTTCGCCGCGGATGCTGGAGATCATCCAGGGGAAAGTCAAGCCGCTCAAGAACGAGTGAGTGAGCGGACGAGAACGCCGTATCGGGGAGTGACGCTCTTTTCGCCAGGATTACAGGATTGAAAATGGAGCGGCTCGGCGCAGCCTCGCCTACACTGCCCAGGAAATGGGCGAAGCTGCGCTGAGCCGTACTTGAAAAGCGGCTCTCATATCGGGTGAGCGGGCGTTTTCCGAAGAATGGGACGTGTCCCGTCGCCGGAAAGCGGGCGCGTCATTTCACGCCGCGAACCTCGGCCACCATTTCCATCAGCGTGTCGAGCAGCTTCTCCGAGGCGTGCGGCTCGAAGGCACAGGAGCCCAGCCACGTCTCGTAGCCACCCCATTCGAAATGCTTGGCGGTCGGGATGTAGCCGAAACCGCCGTGGGCCCACTCAACGAGGACCGCCTGATGTATGCCGCTCCGTTGCCGAAACTCCAGGCCGATCTCGCAGAACGGTTCGCCGGGCATCGTGCCGATGCACGCCGGGCCGATGCGCAGCACCTGCAACGGCACGGACACGTCCGCCTCACGTCCAGCCATGCTCATCACGCGGCGGGCGTAGCTGTACGGCAGGTCAACCTGATCAGGCCCGGGCCCCGGTCTGGTCAGCCTCTCCTTGGCCCAGGCGATCTGCCCGGCCGTCGGCTGGGGACGCGCAATGGTCCGCTCCCGAAAACGGGCCGCGAGGCTGACCTTGTCGCTGTACTCGGCCCTGACCAGGGCCGCCTGCACTTTGGCGGCCAAGTCGTGGGCCACGAACCGGATCTGCTCGTAGGGCTTCTGGGCCGGCCGGGGAGTGCGGAAATTCACGTTGTTGATGTCGCCGCTTGAGGCGTTGGCCATCATCGCCACCATCGGCGGGTCCTGCTCGTCGCTGCCCAGTAGCTGCTCCAGGCGATCGCAGTACACGCCATAGTAATCGGCCGAGATGCTGCCCTTGGGCACGCCGCCCACGTAGTGCAGCGAGTAGGCAGAATAGACGGCGATCGGCCGTCCGTCGGGCTCGCGCAGCGCGAGGATGGTCACCGTGGGATCGGTCGGGCCTGCCGGCTCGACCAGGTTCGGGCTGCCCGACGGCGGATTCATCTTCACCTTGTCGATGCCGCCGAAGGGATTGGGCGGAACGGTGCCCTCCTTCATGAACCAGCGGCGGTTGAACACATGCTCCGGTGCCTGGGTCGTGAGGCAGGCGAGCTGGGCCGGACGCAGCCGGTGGACGGCGCACTTCACACCGTCAACGATCCGCTGCACTACCAAACTGTGATAGTTGTCATACTGCGGCCCCGCGGCCGGCATCGTGCCGCTGTAGGCGCAGGCCGAGTGCGTATGCACACCCGAGATCAATATGTTCGCCGCCGGGATGCCGGTCTCCTTCTCGATGAGCGACCGCGCCTCGACGCACGTGCCCGTGTCGGTACCGAGCAGGTCGAGGGTCACGAGGGCCAGCTTCGTTTTTCCGTCGTCGAGCACCAGGCAGCGGGCGTGCAGCTCGTCGTGGACGTTCGTCGCCATCGGCGCGACGAAATTGCCGATAATCGGCCGGCCCAGCGGTGGCGTGATGTTGCCCGTGGCGGCACCGGCACGAAACACAGGTTCGGCCGCGGACAGGAGGAGTGCGTTCAACAGACAAAAACCAATCGCAAGCAGGTGGTGTTTCATTGCGGGTCCTCTCATGGCATTATTATCTTGGGGCCATTACCGTTCTAAGATGGACGGGCGAACCTCGCCCGCCATTTCCAGCAGCGCGTCGAGCATCTTCTCTGAAGCCTGCAGCTCGAGGTGGTTGGTGCCCAACCAGGTTTCGTAACCGCCCAGTTCATGTTGCTTCGGCGTGGGAAGGTAGCCGAAGTAGCCGTGGGCCAGGCCGACGAGGAACGCGGGCCGCACCGGGCTTCCCTCGCGAAACGCCAGACCGAGCTCGCAAAACACCTCGTTGGGCATGCTGCCGATGCAGATATCGCCAAGGCGCAGGACTTGCAGCGTCACTGGCACCGACGCCGGATACCCGGCGATGTCGAGCGTGCGCCGGGCGTAAATGCGCGAGAGATCGGCCTTGCCCGGCGCGGGCTCCGGTTTGGCCAGCGTTTGTCTGGCCCAGGCCATCTGCACGGCGGTCGGACGGCGCGGAACGATCTTCAGCTCCCTGCAGCGCGCCGCCAGCGTGACCTGACCGCGATACTCGATGCCGGCCAGCGCCGCTTGGACCTTGCCGGCCAGGTCGTCGGCCACGACACGCATCTGCTCATAGGGCTTCTTGGGCGGCCGGGGATGAAGGAAGTCGATGTTGTTGACGTCGGCACTGGTGCCATTGGCCATCATCGCCACCATCGGCGGGTCCTGCTCGTCGCCGTGCAGCAGACGCTCCAGTCGTCTGCAGTACATGCCGTAATAATCGGCCGAGATGTCGCCGTACGCCACGCCGCCCACATAGTGCAACGAATAGGCCGAGTATATCGCGATCGGACGACCTCCCGGTTCACGCACCACCAGGATCGACACCGTGGGGTCGGTCGGGCCGGCCGGCTTTAGCAGGTCCGGGCTGCCCGCCGGCGGATTCATCTTCACTTGGTCGGTGCCGCCGAACGGATTGTTCGGAATGGCGCCCGATTTGAGGAACCAGCGGCGGTTGAACACGTGCTCCGGCGCCTGGACCGTCGCGAAGCCGAGCTCGGCCGGTCGCAGCCGGTTGGCCGCGCACTTCACCCCGTCAACGATGCGGCGGGCCACGAAGCGCTGGTAATCGTCGGCCTTCTGAGGGGACTCGAATTCCGTACCCAAGGCGCTGGCGGCCGAATGCGTGTGGATGGCCGAAATCAGCACGTTGGACGACGGGATGCCGACCTCTTTCAAGATGAGCTTTCTGGCTTCGGCGCTCACGCTGTCGCCGATGCCCAGAAGGTCCAGAACCACCAGAGCCAGCTTAGTTTGCCCGTCGTCGAGCACCAGACACCGGGCGTGCAACTCGTCGTGGACATGGGAGGCTGGAATGGGCAGGAATCCGCCGATGATCGCCGCGCCCAGCGCAGGCGTGATGTCGCTCGTGGCCGCACCCGCGAGCAACGCCGTTTTTTGGGGGTCACCCGCGTGAGCGGCGGTGAGCAGAAGAAGGGATAATGAAAGTATGCGCATGGTGGGTTGGGGATTGGGAATCCGTTTGGTTTATGCCCGCCGGTCGGCAAGCCCGCTTCCTTCATGAGTCTCACACTATGTCTATTTTGACACGCGGGGCGGGGTTGGAGCAAGCGGAATCTGGACTGTTCCGGCGCAGAAGAAAATCCGAATCGGCGTTGACTCTCTTCATTGGTCGCCTGGCCAATGGGCGTTTTGAAGCCATTACTATATACTTCTGCTATGCCAAGTCGTAAAATCAAAAGTTACGTCAGGGCGAAGTGTGTCGAATTTTTTGCCGGCCTGGCTATGGGGGAGGGGGAGGTTCGCGTTCCGCAATGAAGACAACGGACATCCATACGTTGCTGCCTCGTGCCGCCGATGGTGGAAGGTCCCGGGCGGTGAAACAGGCATTCGCCTGTCTGGCAAGCCTGATCTGCCTGCTCCACGCTGCGCAGGGCGCGGCGGTAACCAACGCGATCACGCGGATCGGCGAGGTCAAGGCGCTGGCCGGCGAGGAGATCCGGCAGGGCCGTGCCGTGCGGCTGCGGGGCGTGGTGACGGCGCGCCTTTGCCGGCTGTTCATCATGCAGGACGGGGATTCGGAGATCTTCGTTTACCCCCGGCTTGCGCGGGATGAGGGGGTGTGGAAGGGTGATGACGACGTGTTCGGCAGCCTTTGCCCGGGAACCGAGGTGGAGATCACGGGGGTGCCGGCAGGCCAAGCTTTCGCCACGGTCGTCACCGCCGCCAACGGATTGGCCACCCTGGAGGTCCGCTACGCCGGCACGCTGATTTTGGCTCGATAGTTCAAACGGCCTTTAGGGTTTGCATACCCTATAGGCCGTTTTTAAATGCCACATCACACAACAGTATGACTCCCATTTCCAAACATCTCGGCGAAAGTAATGGCAACACGGGATTGACTCTTTTACACCCTTCCTCGCATAATTACTGCCAATCATAGGAACCGGAACGTTCTCGGTTTTCCCCATGGGAAGCGAGATGGGTGCGAGATAACAGAAAGACGCAACACATGCAAAACGAGATATCTTTTTCACGACGGGCTTTTCTCACAACTTCCGGGCTCGCCGCAGCGGGGGCGGCCCTGCCCAGCGGCGTGTCCGCCGTACAGGGCGAGGCCGCTGCCAAGCGGCAGCCCATCAAGATCGCGCAGATCGGCACCGGCAACCAGCACGCATACAAGATGAGTACGCTGCGCAAGCTGACAGATCTTTTCGAAGTGGTCGGCTTTGTCGAAGATGATCCGAAGCTGCGTGAAAAGGCGCAGAAGAGCGACGCGTTCAAAGGCTTGAAAGTGATGTCTGAAGACGAGTTGCTCGCGGTCCCCGGCCTTCAGGCCGTAGCGATCGAGACAGAAGAACGCGTTTGCATCCCCCCCGCCCTGCGCTGCATCCGGGCGGGAAAACACATTCATCTCGACAAGCCGTGTGGCGAATCGCTGCCGAAGTTCAAAGCCTTGTTGGATGAGGCGAAAGCCCGGAGCCTGACGCTCCAAGTTGGCTACATGTACCGCAACAATCCGGCCGTGCAGTTCTGCATCAAAGCCGTCAAGGACGGGCTGGTCGGCAACGTCTTTGATCTCGACGCGTCCATGGGGCGGTACGATGGGAAGGAGTACCGGGACCTCATCAAAGACTACAAGGGCGGGATTCATTACATTCTCGCATGTCATCTGATCGATATCGCGGTGACACTGATGGGCGAGCCCGGGAAGATTCATCCCTATTTGCGGCAGTCCCGTTCCGATGGCGTCTTGGACAACTGCCTGGCGGTATTCGAATATTCCGGTGGCCGGCTGGCCACCCTGCGCACATCCATTACCGAGGCGAAGGGCTTTGAGCATCGGCGTCTGAAGGTCATGGGGGACAAAGGCACGATCATGATCGAGCCGATTGAGTCGAAAGGCAATATGTCCGGGGGCGTTCTTAAACTCGCATTGGAGGAGGACCGCGGCAGCTTTAAGAAAGGCGTGCAGACCGTGGCGATGCCGCCTCTGAAAGACCGCTACGAAGACCAGTGGCGCGAGTTTGCAGCCGTGATGAACGGAACGATGGTCAACCCATACACCTACGAACACGATTTCATCGTTCACAAGTGCCATCTGGCGGCCTGCGGCCTGCCACTTGATGCGTGAGCGATTCTGGCGACAGGGCGCTTGAACTGCAAAATCATACATGTCTGAAAGATAAGTTTTAGGAAGAAGGGGGAAAGAAGATGAAGAGACGGGATTTCATCAAAACGGTGGCGGCCGGCGTCGGCGGCCTGTCGGTCATGGGCGCACACGGGCAAGGCGCAGCGTCGAAGAAGCCGCTTCGTGTGGCGTTGATCGGCTGCGGGGGCTATGGCAACTTTGCGCATATCCCGGCGATCCTCGGCCACGGAACGACGGTCACTTCAGGGGACGGCAGCCACACGCATGTCCCGGTGACCAGCGGGGAGCGGCTCGTTGCGGTCGTGGATCCGGACAGCCGCCAAATCGCGAAGGCGATGAAACGGGTTAACGAGGTGTCGCCGGGGACGGACACCGCCGCGATCAGGAAGTATGCCGACTACCGCAAACTGTTCGACGAGATGGGCAAGGAGCTGGACGCCGTGATCATCGCCACGCCCATCCACCACCACGCGCTGCCCGCGCTGATGGCCATGCGGCGCGGCATTCATGTTTATCTGGAGAAACCGCTGACGCACACCATCGCTGAGGCACGGCTGCTCACAGAGGAGGCACGACGCTGCGGCGTGGCCACGCAGATGGGCAACTGGGGCCAGTCGACTGAGGGACCGCGCCTCCTTAGCGAGTACCTTCAGGCGGGCGCCGTGGGCGCCGTGCGGGAGGTCCACTGCTGGAGTGACCGGGTGGACGGGCTGCCCCCCAACACGCCGCGCCCTCCCGCGCTCGCGGTCCCGAAGGAGCTCGACTGGGATCTGTGGCTCGGCCCCGCGCCGCACCGCGACTTCCATAACGGGCTGCTTGATTTTTATTGGAACGCCTGGCGCGATTTCGGCAACGCCACCATCGGCAACATGGGTTGCCACATTATCAACCACGCCTACTTCGCGCTGAAGCTCGCTAAGCCCGTTTCGGTCGAGCTGGAAGAAGTGTACGGCGGCAGCGACGAAAGCTGGCCGATCCGCAACCGCATCCGCTGGGACTTCCCGGCCCGAAGGGAGATGCCCCCGCTCAAGCTTTACTGGTACGACGGCATTGCGCCGGGCGCGCCGTACAACGAAAAGACCGTGGGCGGCGGCGGCCACCGGCGCATGTCGCGCGAAACGGCCTATGCGCCGCCGATCCGCACCGAGCTGGAGAAGAAGTACGGCCGGGAGTTCACCGGCGAGGGCTCCCTGATCATCGGCGACAAGGGCGTCTTCACCATGGGCCGGCACGGCGACGGGTTCCGGATGGTTCCCGAGGAGGCGCACCGCGCCTTCCCGAAACCGCCCCGTACGTTGCCACGCATTCAAGGCACGCATCAGGAGGATTTCTTCCGGGCCTGCCGCGGCGGCGAGCCGGCCTGCTCGAACTTCAACCACGCGGGACCGCTGGCAGAGCTCGTGTTGCTCGGCAACATCGCGGTCCGAGCGGGCGTCGGGAAGCGCGTCGAGTGGGACTCGGCGGGGATGAGCTGCACCAATATGCCGGAACTCAACCGCTATCTGGAGACGTCGTACCGCCAAGGCTGGGGGCTGAAGGGTTGACGCTGAGCTTGGAAGGTAAAGTGTGAAGAATATGAAGAGACGGGATTTCATCAAAACGGTGGCGGCCGGCGTCGGCGGCCTGACGGTGTTCGGCACGCGAGGGCAAGGCGTGGACCCTGCAATGAAGCCTCTGCGTGTGGCGCTCATCGGCTGCGGCGACCGTGGCTGTAGCGCGCTCTTGCCGAACATCGCCACTTCGGGGATGGCCGAGTTCGTGGCATTCGTTGACCCCGACGGGCGCGCCATCGCCCGTGCGCGTGGGCAATTACAGAAATTCCGGCCAGATGCAAAGACGGGGGCCATTGCCGCATTCGGCGACTACCGTGACTTCTACAAGCAGATGGCCGGCGGCGTGGACGCGGTCTTCATCGCCACGCCCAACCACCAGCACAGCCTGCCCGCACTTCTCGCTTTCCGCAACGGCATCCACGCCTACGTCGAGAAACCGATGGCCTATACGGTCGAGGAGGGCCGCCGAATGCTCGCCGAAGCCCGCGCTCACCGCGTGGCCACGCAAATGGGACAGCACGGCCATTCCAACGAAGGCGCGCGTCGGCTCTGCGAATACATCTGGGCGGGGGCCGTCGGCCAAGTCACCGAAGTCTACTGCTGGACCGACCGGGTTAACGCGCGCGAGCAACCGCTTCCGCAAGACTCGGCCTGTCCGAAGGAATTGGACTGGGACACGTGGATCGGACCGGCGGCGTGGCGCGGCTTCAACGGCGGGCTGCACCCCGTTGGCTGGTATTCTTGGCGCGGATTCGGCAGCGCGACCATCGGCAACATGGGCAACCACGTCATCGACCCGATCTTCTGGGCGCTGAAGCTCGGTAGCCCGGAGAGTGTCCAGCTCGCGGATTTCCGTCCGGGCGCGGAAGGGTCCTGGGGACTCCGCGACCACATCGTTTGGAAGTTCCCGAAGCGCGGCGACCTCGCGCCCGTCGAGATGCACTGGTTTGACGGGCTCAAAGGCGATCTGCACTGGGACGACAGCACGTGGACGCCGGGCACGTACAAGTACATCGTCAAGAAGGAGAACCAGAATCTGCCGCCGAAACTGGTGGAGATAGAAAAGAAGTACGATATCGACCTCGGCCGCTGCGCCTCGGTTCTGATCGGCGAGAAGGGTATTCTCTGCATCGGCGTGTTTGGCGAGAGCCTGCGTTTTGTGCCGGACAGCCTCCGTTCCGCGATCACCCCGCCGCCCAAGACGATTCCGCGCATCCGCGGTTCACATCAGGCGGACTTCATGCGCGCGTGTATGGGCGGGCCGGCGGCCTGCGCGAACTTCGATTATTCCCAGCCACTCAACGAAATCATGCTGCTCGGCATCGCCGCTATCGATGAGGGTTCCGGCAAACGGCTGGATTGGGACGGCAAGACGGGGCGTTTCACCAATGACGCCGCAGCCAACAAGTTTCTGAGCCGTCCGAACCGCGAGGGGTGGGGTCTTTAGCCGCTATTCGCCCGGCCGGGATGCAGCCGCATGCCGACTATGCACGTTCAAACGTTCGGACGATCGACGGCTCGGCTGGCAAGTGAGCAATGAACATGGAATATGAAAGGGATGGCATATGAAGAGACGGGATTTCATCAAGACGGTGGCGGCGGGCGTCGGAGGCCTATCGGTGTTAGGCGCGCGCGGACAAGGCGCGGTTCCTGCGAAGAAACCGCTGCGCGTCGCGCTGATCGGCTGCGGAGGCCGGGGCTGCGGAGAGCTTCTGCCCGAACTTTGCAAGGAGCGGGTCGTGGCGCTTGCGGACCCCGACCGCGGTTGCATCGAAGCGGCTTTGGCCAAGGTCGCCAAGACGGCCCCTTCGGCGGACACCGCCGCGATCAGGACCTTCGGCGACTACCGCAAGCTGTTCGACGCGATGGGTAACGAACTGGACGCGGTGGTGATCGCCACGCCCAACCACCAGCACGCGCCTCCGGCGCTGATGGCCATGCGGCGCGGCATCCATGTCTACGTCGAAAAGCCCCTCACGCACACGATCGCCGATGCGCGGCTGCTCAGGGACGAGGCGAAGCGCACCGGCGTCGTCACGCAGATGGGCCAGCACGGTCACTCGAACGAAGGCTGCCGCCGGCTGTGCGAATACATCTGGGCCGGCGCCATCGGCCAGGTGCATGAGGTCCACTGCTGGACGTCGCGGTGCGACGGCCTCTACGACGGGCACCATTCGCCCGCGCTGCCGCTGCCGGAGGGCTTCAACTGGGATGCGTGGATCGGTCCGGGCCCCTTCCGCAACTACCACGCGGACCTGCACCCGCACGGCTGGCACCTGTGGCATGATTTCGGTAACGGTTCTGTTGGCAACATGGCCTGCCACCTCATCGACCCCTCCTACTGGGCGCTCAAACTCAAGGCGCCGGAGGCGGTGGAAGTCGAGGACATGTACGGCGGCATCGACGGCGTATGGCCCATCCGCACCCGCATCCGCTGGGATTTTCCTGCCCGTGAAGGCATGGACCCCGTCAAAATCTACTTCTACGACGGGCTTGCGGAAGGGCAGGAATACAGCGAGAAGACGGTGGGGAAGCGCTGGCGAAACACCGAGAAGCGGGAGTGGCAGAACGTGCCGTCGCTGCTGCTCGAACTGGAAAAGAAATACGGCCGGGACTTCGGCCGGAACGGCTCGCTGCTCGTGGGCGACAAAGGCATCATGACCATCGGCGAGTTCGGGGACGGCTGCCGCATCGTGCCGGAGGAGGCGCACCGCGCTTGCCCGATTCCCGACAAAGTGTTGCCGCGCGTCAAAGGCACGCACCAGGAAGACTTCTTCCGGGCCTGTCGCGGCGGTGCGCCGGCCTGCGCAAACTTCGAGTATTCCGCGCCGCTAGCGGAAATCGCCTTGCTGGGCAACATCGCCATGCTCGCGGGCCTTAAACGCCGCGTCGAATGGGACGGTGCCGCAATGCGGTGCACCAATCTGCCGGAACTCAATCGCCACGTGAAAACGACTTATCGGGATGGATGGAATATCTGATGGCACCACAACAAAGCAGCGAAGGACTTTTGCGGAACTTCTCAAGATCGGTCACATCGGGGTTGGGCATGTGGGCGCTGTTCGCGGCGCTGATGGTGTCCGGCCGGACACAGGCGGAAGAAAAAAGCCCGTTTTCGCTCGACGCGAAAATGGACATCTATTCGGCGTATGTGTGGCGCGGCAAGGCCTTGGACAAACACGCCGTCGCGCAACCGAGCGTCATCGGGACGTATGATGCCCGGGATTGGGGAGCTTTTTCGCTGAAACTGTGGTCAAACTGGGACTTGTCGCAGAACTCCGGCGATTCGAAAGCGACCAAGACGGGCGGCGGCATCAACGTGTTTAACGTCACGCCGTCGTACACGAAGTCGTTCGGCCCGCTCGGCGTCACAGTCGGCAACATCTTCTACACGTTCCCGGGAAACGGTTATCCGAAGAACAGCAATAGTACGTACGAGCTCTACACGACGGTGGCCTACAGGAACTCTGTCGTGACGCCCTCGCTCAGCGTTTATTACGACTACCGCGGCGTGGGAGGCAGTTTCCTGGAGGACAATCCCGCCAAGGACCTGTACGCGCGGGCCGCGCTGGACAAGTCGTTCCGGCTCGCCGACCGCGTGACCGCCGGTGGCACGCTGCTGGCGGGGTATGGGGGCAGCCATTACAATCAGGTGCGGTACTGTTCATCCGACGAGGGCTTGGCCGACTATGAGACCTCCGTGTTTGTCTCCTATGCGGTCACGGACTCGTTTTCGATAGGGGGCAAGCTAGCATACACGGGGCTGGTCGGCGGCGCATGGGGGCTTGACCGCCAGAACATTTCGCCGGACGAGATCGTCTGGGGCGGCGTCAACCTGAAATGGCTGTTTTAATCGTGCGAGCTTTCTGGTGCTAATGATGATATGCTGACCGAT
>JAEAMG010000422.1_pt1 | contig 50266 bp, 45 predicted proteins | sample 8958741 | NCBI WGS metagenome assembly JAEAMG01 (sample SAMN16933256, study PRJNA681125) | bioreactor sludge metagenome | isolation source: anaerobic bioreactor treating anionic surfactant - SDBS | place: India: Bengaluru | collected 2019-02-28 | reverse complement strand
ATGACGATTTGGGGCATATTACCTCTACAATTTCAATGATTCGGAGCGCTGCCGCGGCAAGTGCACACGGCGCGCATTTCAATTATTCTTAAACGACCTGGTCCAGGGACTTGCCCTTCAATGCCGTGCGCACGCTGCGGTCCATGCGGCGCGAGGCGAAATCCTCGGTGCCGTCGGCCAGCGCTTCGATCGCCAGCTTCAAGGCCTGGTGGTCGATGGCGCCGCTTTGCGATTGCGCAATGGCGTCGCGCACCTTGTTCATCAAGCCATCCACGGTGGCGCGCTCGGCGTCATCGAGCAAGCCGCCGTCTTCATCGAGCGCCGACTGCGTGGCCAGCAGGATGCGTTCCGCTTCCACCTGCTCTTCGCGCAGCGCGCGCGCCACCATGTCGACGTCGGCCGAGGTGTACGAATCCTGCAGCATGCGCGCGATGTCATCGTCGCCCAGGCCATAGGCCGGCTTGACGCTGATCGACGCTTCCACGCCAGAGCGCAATTCACGTGCCGACACCGACAGCAAGCCGTCCGCATCGACCTGATACGTGATGCGGATGCGCGCGGCGCCCGCCACCATCGGTGGAATGCCGCGCAGTTCAAAGCGCGCCAGGGAGCGGCAATCGCTCACCAGTTCGCGCTCGCCCTGCAGCACGTGCACGGCCAGGGCCGTCTGGCCATCTTTAAATGTCGTGAATTCCTGCGCACGGGCGCACGGTATGGTCGAATTGCGCGGGATGATCTTTTCCACCAGGCCGCCCATGGTTTCGATGCCCAGGGAGAGCGGGATCACGTCCAGCAGCAGCCAGTCGTCGCCGGCGGCGCGATTACCGGCCAGCAAGTTCGCCTGGATGGCGGCGCCCAGCGCCACCACCTTGTCCGGGTCGATATTCGCGTGCGGCGTCGTGTGGAAGAATTCGCTGACGGCGCGCTGCACGTGCGGCATGCGCGTGGCGCCACCGACCATCACCACGCCGTCGACGTCGTCCGCATCCACGTTCGCGTCGCGCAAGGCCTTCTTGATGGCGTTCATGGTCTTGCCCACCAGATGCTGCGTCATGGCGGCAAATTCCGTCGCCGTGATGCGCAGGTGGATTTCTTCGCCCGAGTTCAGGGCCGCGTCGATCATCGTTTCCGACTTGGTCGACAGCGTTTCCTTGATCTCGCGCGCTTTCACCATCAGGATGGCCGTGTCTTCGTCCGACAGCGGCGCCAGCTTGGCGTGCTCGCTGATCCAGCAGAACAGGCGGCGGTCGAAATCGTCGCCGCCCAGGGCCGAGTCACCGCCCGTGGACAAGACTTCAAAGACACCCTTGCTCAGTTTCAGGATCGAGATGTCGAAGGTGCCGCCACCGAGGTCATACACGGCGTACACGCCTTCGGAGGCATTGTCGAGGCCATACGCGATGGCGGCGGCCGTCGGCTCGCTCAAGAGGCGCAAGACATTGATGCCGGCCAGTTGCGCCGCATCTTTGGTCGCCTGGCGCTGCGCGTCGTCAAAGTAGGCGGGTACGGTGATCACGGCGCCGACCAGGTCGTCGCCCAGGGAATCTTCCGCGCGCTGGCGCAGGGTGGCGAGAATTTGCGCCGACACTTCGACGGGGCTTTTCACGCCGGCCACGGTTTTCAGCTGCACCATGCCAGGCGTATCCTGGAAGTCGTAGGGCAGGTTTTCCGCGTAGGCGATATCGGCCAGGCCGCGGCCCATGAAGCGCTTGACGGACACGATGGTGTTCTTCGGGTCGGTGGTTTGCGCGGACAGGGCCTTGTAGCCGATGTTCGCGTGGCCGTTCGGCAGGTAGCGCACGACGGAGGGCAGCAAGGAGCGCCCGTCTTCGTCGTTGAGCACCTCGGGAATGCTGTTGCGCACGGTGGCGACCAGGGAATTGGTGGTACCCAGATCGATGCCGACGGCCAGGCGGTGCTGGTGCGGCGCGGTCGACATGCCTGGTTCGGAAATTTGCAGAAGTGCCATTGTATTCGTGCCTCGATTAATTTTGTGCGTGGTGCTGCTGATGCCTGTCGCGCATTATAAGACGCGCGCCGGACTGGCGCTTGGTCAGTCAGGCTTCCATGGCTTCGTATGCAAAACGGACTTCCTCGCCGAATTTGTCGAGGAACATCAGGGCGCGCACGCTTTGCGCGGCATTCACATAGTCGGCGGCGTCGAGCTGGGCCGCCACCTGGGCCAGCAAGGCCTTGCGTTCGCCGCGCAGCTGGCGGTCCAGGGCGTCGAGCGCGTCGGCATCCTTGCCGGCGCGCGCATCGCCCAGTTCCTCGCGCCATTCCATCTGCTGCATCAGGAAGCTGACGGGCATGGCCGTGTTCGATTCCGTCTGCAAATCGACGCCATTGAGCTCGCACAGGTATTGCGCGCGCTTTTGCGGGCTTTTCAGGGTTTGATAGGCTTCATTGGCGCGCGTGGCCCATTGCATCGCCACGCGCTTTTCAGCGCTGCTGGCGTTGATGAAGCGGTCCGGGTGGACCTTGCCCTGCACGTCGCGGTAGGCAGAGTCGAGCGCGCTCATGTCGAGCCCGAACTGCGCCGGCAACTGGAATAATTCGAAGTGATTTTGCATAATGGTCGGTGGTCGCTGTACCGCAATCGATGGGTACAGCGCACCGACCGGGGTCTTGCCAGCTGTTTAAATCCTGAAGGACTCGCCGCAGCCGCAGGCGTCTTTTTCGTTCGGATTGTGGAACTTGAAGCCTTCGTTCAAGCCTTCGCGCGCGAAATCGAGTTCCGTGCCGTCGATGTAAGGCAGGCTTTTCGGGTCGACGAAGACCTTCACGCCGTGCGATTCGAAGACGCTGTCTTCGGCCGCCACTTCATCGACATATTCGAGCTTGTAAGCGAGGCCCGAGCAGCCCGTGGTGCGCACGCCAAAGCGCAAACCCATGCCCTTGCCGCGCCGTTCGATATAACGGTTGATGTGTTTCGCCGCTTTTTCGGTCAGTGTGATCATGTATTTCTCCGCAACTGCCCCGGCCTTGCGGCTGGGGCGGGCTGCCAACGTTTAAGCTGCTACTGGATGGCGGGTCTGGTAATCCAGCACTGCCGCCTTGATGGCGTCTTCCGCCAGGATGGAGCAGTGGATTTTCACTGGCGGCAGGGCCAGTTCTTCGGCGATCTGCGTGTTCTTGATGGCCAGCGCCTGGTCCAGGGTTTTACCTTTGACCCATTCGGTCACCAGCGAGCTCGATGCGATGGCCGAACCGCAGCCATAGGTCTTGAATTTCGCATCTTCGATCAGGCCATCGGCGCCGACCTTGATCTGCAATTTCATCACGTCGCCGCAGGCAGGCGCGCCTACCATGCCGGTGCCGATGGTGTCATCACCCTTGTCGAAAGCGCCCACGTTGCGCGGGTTTTCGTAGTGATCGAGTACTTTGTCCGAGTAAGCCATTTTGATGCTCCTTTAATATTCTTGCCGGCCCCATTAGCAGAGGCCACGGTGTTGGTTAGTGGGCTGCCCATTGGATCGAATTAATGTCGATGCCGTCTTTAAACATATCCCACAACGGCGACAGTTCGCGCAGCTTGTGTACTTTCGATTTCAGCAGGTTCACGGCGAAGTCGATATCTTCCTCGGTCGAGAAGCGGCCGATGGTGAAGCGGATCGAGCTGTGCGCCAGTTCGTCGCTGCGGCCCAGAGCGCGCAGCACGTACGATGGTTCCAGGCTGGCCGAGGTGCAGGCCGAACCGGACGACACGGCGATATCCTTGATCGCCATGATCAGCGACTCGCCTTCAACGTAGTTGAAGCTGACGTTCAGGTTGTGCGGCACGCGGTGCTCCATGTCGCCGTTGATGTAGACTTCTTCGATCTCTTGCAAGCCCTTGGCCAGGCGGTCGCGCAAGGCCTTGATGCGGCCGATTTCGCTGTCCATTTCTTCCTTGGCGATGCGGAAGCTTTCGCCCATGCCTACGATCTGGTGCGTCGGCAGGGTGCCCGAGCGCAGGCCGCGCTCATGGCCGCCACCGTGCATCTGCGCTTCCAGGCGCACGCGCGGCTTGCGGCAGACGTACAGCGCGCCCACGCCTTTCGGGCCGTAGGTTTTGTGCGCCGTGAAGGTCATCAGGTCGACCTTGGTCTTTTGCAGGTCGATGACGACCTTGCCTGTCGCTTGCGCGGCGTCGCAATGGAAGATGATGCCTTTCGAGCGGCAGAACACGCCGATTTCGTCGATCGGCTGGATCACGCCGATTTCGTTGTTCACCAGCATCACCGACACGAGGATGGTGTCCGGGCGCACGGCCGCGGCCAGCTGCTCGACGGTGATCAGGCCGTTGTCCTGCGGTTCCAGATACGTCGCTTCGAAGCCGATGCGTTCCAGTTCGCGCACCGTGTCGAGCACCGATTTATGCTCGGTCTTGACGGTGATGATGTGCTTGCCCTTGGTCTTGTAGAACTGCGCCGCGCCCTTGATGGCCAGGTTGTTGCTTTCCGTCGCGCCGGAAGTCCAGATGATTTCGCGCGGATCGGCGTTCACCAGGGCCGCCACGTAGCCGCGTGCCTCTTCCACGGCTTTTTCCGCCGTCCAGCCATACATGTGGCTGCGCGATGCCGGATTGCCGAACTGCTCGCGCAGGTAAGGAATCATCTTGTCGGCGACGCGTGGATCGATCGGCGTCGTGGCCGAGTAATCCATATAGATCGGGAAATGCGGTGCGGTTTCAAAGTGCACTTGGCCTACGTTTTTTTCAGGGGCGTTCATCAATAACTCCAATGCAATCAGCAACTTAGTATTTTGTATTTATCAACCGAGGGCGGCGTGGTTACGGTGCATCACCATCACGCTTTGCTCGGCAATCTTTTGTCTCTGCTGGTCGACCAGGTCCTGCAAGGACACAGAATCCAGATAATCGACCATTTTTTCGTTGAGTGTGGACCACAGCTCATGCGTCATGCAGCGCGCACCCGTGGCCGCGTCGGCGCCGTGGCAATGTTCCTTGCCGCCGCACTGCGTGGCGTCCAGCGGCTCATCGACGGCGATGATGATGTCGGCCACCGTTACTTTGTCGGCACGGCGCGCCAGGCTGTAGCCGCCGCCCGGACCACGGATCGATTCGACGATCTCATGCCGGCGCAGCTTGCCGAACAGCTGTTCCAGGTAGGACAGGGAAATCGACTGGCGCTGGCTGATGCCGGACAAGGTGACCGGACCTTTGCCCTGGCGCAGGGCAAGATCGATCATTGCAGTCACGGCAAAACGGCCTTTTGTAGTCAGACGCATACATCCTCGGTTCAACTAGTTTAAAATATTGCGGCTTTTCAACTTCTCAAACCCTGAGTAGTTGAATGATTTAGTCAAGTATAACAAATTCGGCGGGGTTTGTCAGAGCGCCCCTCGATGACCACAGGGCTGGCAGGGGCTTAACGGGCCACGCGTGAGATGGCAGCCTCAAGAAAACAACAATCAAACAACAATCGGAAAATCGCCGGCTTCACGGCACCTGACAAAACCGTCGCGAGCGGAAGGGAGAGGTGGCCGAGAAGCGCAACCGTACTCTAGTACGGTGAGCATCGCAGGCCACCTATGCCGACGCGCAGCAGGTTTGGTCAGGCGCTATCATCCGCGCAGGGCGGTGCGTACTTTCATTAATTCAAAACCCAGCAGGTTCAAGCCGTCCCAGCGGGCCGGATCGCCGATGCGCGGATTGTCCGAGGCCAGGCCCACGCCCCAGATGCGGTCAACGGGACTGGCTTCGACGATGACGCGTTCACCCGTTCCCAGAAGAAACTTGCGCAGCGCGGCCTTTTGCGAGAACTTGGCAAAGTTGCCATCGAAGAAGAAACTTGCGCAGCGCGGCCTTTTGCGAGAACTTGGCAAAGTTGCCATCGAAGACGATACCGGCGCGCGCCGCTTCCCACACCTTGGCGTCAAAATTGGCCACTTCGCGCCCCAGCTTCTTCACTTCCGACGGCCGCCCGGCCGCCACGATGCGCGCCTGCACCGAGGTATCGCCAAACAGGGCCGCCTTTTGCGCCATCATGTAGTGCTCGGCCGTCGCATACGTCACGCCAGCGAGACTGAACGGCGACGGAAACCACTGGCTGAAGCAACTTTTGTCGGGCACCTGCGGCTGCGCCGGCGTGTGCCCCCAGAAATACAGATAGTCGGGCACGCCACCCGCCGCTATCCACGCCTTCAATTCTTCCACATTACTGATTTGCATATTCCCCGCACTTCCGCCAGACAGGCGCCAATTCAATCTCAAGCACGCAACAGTTGCATCGGGCCAAACAAGGCCTGCATGTCGCTGTTGCCGATAAAGGACAGATTATACGGATGTTCCGCCGTCACCTGCGGCAGCATTGCCGCCACCGGCAGGCGTTTGATGAGCTCGGCAATCTTGCCCCACAACACCAGTTGCGGCAAGGCCGCCCCGCCCTGCTGCGCCAGCGCTTCCAGCACCACTTGCAGGAAGGGCAGCCAGCCGCGCGCATCCTGCACGGGCGGCACGTGAGAACGGAACACCAGCGCCGCGTTGAGCAGCAAGAAACCCTGCTCCGTCATCTTGCGCTGCAAGTCGGGCAGGGTCTGGATCACGCCGCTGCCGGCTTGCAGCGCGGCGGCCGCCACGGGCGCCATGGCCGCGCCGGACGTGTCACCGCCTTGCAACTGGCCATCGGCCACCAGCAGCATCTTCATGAAGTTGCGCAGGGAGGTGGCGCGGTTGACGGGTTTCGACAGCCCCGTCGCCGACCATAAACTGCCGACGGCACCATCCATGAAGCACACGCCCGTGGCGCTGTCGGCGCGCGGATACGGCCCCTCGCCCACCAGCACGTAGCGCACCTGCGCCAGCGGCAGGGCAAAAGCGGCGAACAGCCGGCCCTGCGTGGGCAGATAATCGTCGACGGCCAGCGTCGGCAGATAGGCGGGATCGGCCGCCATCACGGCGTGCAAGCCGCGCAGCAGGATGGGATGCCAGGAAACATGCGCCAGGGACAGGGCATCGGTGATGCTGGCAGGAACGGTGGTTGCGGTCATGAGGCGTGAAGTATTTGGGCAAACGCAAATTGTAGCGCACCGATACGCCTGCGTTGTTGAATGGGCACCATTCCCACACTCCACAGCAATACCAATCTCGCCACAACCGTATCAAAAATTGCACGCCACCTGCGCCAATCGATGCCGGCAATGCTAGACTGGTTTCCTTGGGACTTGAGCCACATCAAGATATAGTGCCTACCGGCTTCTTCGATCCACTAACGCTCATTGCGCCTGGGCAAGTTCTCAACACACTGCCCTGCCCATGCCACGTCCCTACCTCATCCGATTGAGCGCCGCGATACGCCTGCCCTGCCTGAGCTTTCTGCTATGGCTATGCTGCAACGCCCCCGTCCATGCGCAAGACCTGGCGGAGATCAGCGCACCTCGTTTTGCGCCAAGGCAAGTGCTGGTACTGTATTCGCTGGGCAGCGATGCCTCCTCGCAGTGGCAAACGCTGATCCACAAGGGCATGAGCGTTGAACTGGCCAACGAGAACTGGCACCTCGCGCCCGGCATCTATGAGGAGCGGCTCGATTCCGTGCGCGTGGGCGAACAGCCTGCCGTCGCCGGGCTGGAAACCTATCTGCAAACCAAGTACAGGATGGTGCAATTCGACGCCATCATCACGGAAAACTATCTGGCGGCCCAGTTCCTGAGCCAGCATCCGCAGCTGTTTCCCGGCGTGCCCCGCTACTATGTGAATCAGGGACGGCAGGACTGGGCGCCTGCCGACGGCATCAATCTCGATGTGCGCCACGATTTCGGCAAGGCCATCGCCGTCATGCTGCAAGTGACGCCAGGACTGCGCCATATCGCCGTCGTCGGCGACGGCAGCGCACGCGGCCAGGCGTGGATCGCCGCCATCCGCGCCGCCATCGCGCCCTACCAGGACCGTCTCAAGGCCGATTTCTGGGATCACCTGAGCCAGGAAGAGCTGTGGCGCCGCACCGGCACGCTGGGACAGGGCAGCGCCATCTACCTGCTGCCCGTCTACCGCGACGTGCTGGGGCAGCGCACCACGCCGCCCGCCATGGCGCGCGACCTGGCCTCGCGCAGCGCCGTGCCCATTTTCACCAGCGTGGAATCGCTGATACTGCCCGGCGTGGTGGGCGGCTATGTCATCAGCGGAGAGAAAGTGGGGCGCACCATTGCGCGCATTCTGCTGGGCAGAACGCCCGATCCGGATGGCATGCAGGCATATATCTTCGACGATGCCGCAATACAGCGTTTCGGCTTGCGCAATCTGCCCGGCGAGTCGCGCATCCTGAACCGGCCACAGGGTGTATGGGCGCAATATCACTGGCAGATCATCGCCGGACTGTCGCTGATCACGCTGCAAGCGGCGCTGATTACGGCCCTGCTACTGGCCCAGCGCAGCCGCCGCGCCAGCGTGGCGGCGCTGCATGCGGAGCGCGACATGCTCGAGGAACGGGTCTTGCAGCGCACCCTGGAACTGCTGGTAGCCAACTCCCGGCTGGAGCAGCAAGCCACGACCGACCCGCTGACGGGCCTGGGGAACCGCCGCATGATGACCCTGCGGCTGACAGAGGAACTTGAACGCGCGCAACGCTTCGGCCATACGCTGTCGCTGCTGATGATCGATATCGACCACTTCAAGCGCATCAATGACGACCATGGCCACGACGCGGGCGACCGCGCCATCGCTGCCGTCGCGCAAGTGCTGCGCAGCGTCACACGGGGCATGGATACGGCGGCGCGCTTCGGGGGCGAGGAGTTCGTGCTGCTGATGCCGGAGACGCCGCTGCCAGTGGCGCTGGAAGCGGCCGAGCGCCTGCGCCTGGCGGCAGCCAGCTTGCGCGTGGAATGCGATGACGGCCAGCTGGTCAGCCTGACCATCAGCATCGGCGTGACATGCAACACGCCGCAATCGACCGCAGCAAGCAGGCGGGAAGCGGACAACATGACCGATCTGCTGATCCGCGCCGACCAGGCCCTGTACCGCGCCAAACATGGCGGACGGGACAGGGTTGAGTGGAGCTGAACCTGCTCCCCTTGTTGACCTGATACCCTATTCGGCGTCAGGCTGCTGCGACGGATGGGCGGCAGCAAACGCCGGCAAGCCGGCACAATGCGCGTGGATGCGCGCCACGCGCGGGTACGGCGCCAGGTCGATGGCGAAACGCTGCGCATTGAACACTTGCGGCACCAGGCAGCAGTCGGCCATCGTCGGGCTGTCGCCATGGCAGAACAGGCCCGTACCGGCCGGGTCGCCCTGCGCCAGCAGCGCTTCGACGGCCGCCAGCCCCTCGGCCATCCAGTGGCGGTACCACTCCTGTTTGGCCTCGTCCGACAGGCCCAGGGTGTTTTTCAGGTATTTCAGGACGCGCAGATTCGTCAGCGGATGCGCATCGCAGGCGATCGCCAGCGCCAGCGCGCGCACGCGGGCGCGTCCCAGCGCATCGCCCGGCAGCAGCGGCACGGCCGGTCGCGTCTCGTCCAGGTATTCAAGCATCGCCAGCGACTGCGTGAGGATGGCGCCGTCGTCATCAAGCGCCGGCACCAGCGCCGACGGGTTGACGGCGCGGTAGGCCGGCAGCAACTGCTGGCCGCCATCCTGCAGCAGATGCACGGGGATGCTGTCGTAGGCGATGTCCTTTACATTCAAGGCAATGCGCACGCGATAGGCGGCCGAACTGCGGAAGTAGGTGTACAGCTTCATGCTCATGGCGGGGCGTCCTTTCAGGCGCGGCCGGCGTACAGCGCGACCGTCTGCTCGATGCTGCCGAAGATGCTGGCGCCGGCCGCGTCGCGCATCTCGATGCGCACCGTGTCGCCGAACTTCAGGTACGCCGTCTTCGGCGCACCGTGTTCGATGGTTTCATACATGCGCACTTCGGCCAGGCAACAATAGCCCACACCGCCGTTCTCGATGCTGGAGCCGAACAGGTTGCCCTGCTTGTTCGACACGGTACCCGAGCCGACGATGCTGCCGGCGCCCAGTTCGCGCGTCTTCGCCGCATGGGCGACGAGTTGCGCAAAATTGAAGGTCATGTCTTCGCCGGCATTCGGCTTGCCGAACGGTTTGTCGTTCAGGTCCACCAGCAGCGGCAGGTGCAGCTTGCTGTCGGCCCAGTCGGCACCCAGTTCATCGGGCGTAACGGCGACGGGCGAAAACGCGCTGGCCGCCTTCGACTGGAAGAAACCGAAACCCTTGGCCAGTTCGCCCGGAATCAGGTTGCGCAGCGAGACATCGTTGACCAGCATCACCAGGCGGATGGCTTTCGCCGCATCGTCCACGCTGGCGCCCATGGCCACGTCCCCCGTGACGACAGCCACTTCGGCTTCCAGGTCGATGCCCCACTCTTCCGACAGGGCGAAGATAGGGTCGCGCGGCCCGATAAAACTGTCCGAGCCGCCCTGGTACATCAGCGGGTCCGTGTAGAACGAGGCTGGCACTTCCGCGTTGCGCGCCTTGCGCACCAGTTCCACATGGTTGATGTAGGCGGAACCGTCGGCCCACTGGTAGGCGCGCGGCAGCGGCGAGTGGCACAGACTGGCGTCAAACGGCTGCGCGTCCGGCGCCTGGCCCGCGTTCAAGTCGGCGTAGGCCTGTTCCAGTTTCGGCGCGACGGCGTCCCAGTTGTCGAGCGCCGCCTGCAGGGTGGGAGCGATGGCGGCCACGCGCTGGTACTGGCGCAGGTCGCGGCTGACGAGGATCAGGGCGCCGTCGCGGCTGCCGTTTTTCAGGGTTGCGAATTTCATGGTGTTCCTTGTTCGGTGGTTGTTTCAGAGAGGTTGCCGATCCGGGACGCTCAGGCGTCGGCCGGCGCGTGCATCCAGGCGGCGTGCTTCGGCGCGCGGCGCGTCTGCGACCATTCTTCCAGCATTTCCCATTTGACGGCGTCCAGTTTGGCCATCATCTCGGGCGTGCCCACGTTGGCCGCCAGTTCCAGGCGGTGGCCGTTCGGGTCGAAGAAGTAAATCGACTGGAAGATGGCGTGGTTGACGGGGCCCAGCACCTCGATGCCGGCGGCCACCAGGCGCTCCTTGGCCGCCAGCAGTTCTTCCATGCTGCCCACTTCCAGCGCCAGGTGCTGCACCCAGGCCGGGGTATTGCGGTCGCGGTCCATCGGCGGCTGCGTCGGCAGCTCGAAGAAAGCCAGCACATTGCCCTGGCCTGCGTCGAGGAAGACGTGCATGTACGGGTCCGGCGCCTTGGTCGACGGCACCAGGTCTTCGGCGATGGCGAGGACGAAATTCATGTTCAAATGCTTGACATACCACTCGACGGTTTTCTTCGCGTCGATGCAGCGGTAGGCGACGTGGTGGATTTGCTTGATCTTCATGGTGTTTGTCTCCAATGGGTGCGCCCGGGGCGCGATGGCTGGCCTGTTTTTCAGCTTTTCACCATTAGAATCGAGTTACAGCTATCATACAAACAATTTTTAACCATTGATTTATCGGATTATCTTATGAGTCCCAGCCTGCGGCAAATGCGCGCCTTCGTGGCGCTGGCCAAGACCGGCAGTTTTACCCTGGCCGCCGAATACCTGCACGTGACGCAATCGGCCTTGAGCGGCTTGATCAAGGAACTGGAAAGCGTGCTGGGCGTGCGCGTGGTCGAGCGCAGCACGCGCAAGACGCAGCTGTCGGAAATCGGCCGCGAACTGTATCCGCTGTTTGAAAAGATGATCGAGGACCTCGACGGCGCCATGGCCGGCATCGCCCAGCGCAAGGCCCTGAAGACGGGCCTGGTGCGCATCGCCGCGCCGCAAATGATGGCGTGCACCCTGCTGCCGGAAGTGATCGCCGCCTACCGCCAGGCGCACCCGGAGGTGCAGCTGCGCCTGGTCGATTGCCCCGTGGAAAACGTGTCGGCGCGCGTGTTCAGCGGCGAAGTCGATTTCGGCATCGGCCCCGAGCGCGACCCGACGGCGGAAATCGCCGCGCAAGTGCTGTTCGAAATGCCCTTCGTGCTGGTCTTCCCCGAGCAGCACCCGCTGCAGCAGAAAGAGCGCGTCACCTGGGCCGACGTGGGCGACTACCCGTTCATCTCGCTGCAGGGCCAGTTCACCGAACGCCTGCTGCGCGACATGCACGGCGCGTTTCGCGAGCTGTCGCTCAATCCCTACAATGAAGTGACCTTCATGACGACGGCGCTGGCCATGGTCAGCGCCAACCTGGGCATCACGGTCTGCCTGCCGTACGCGGAACCGATGGTCAAACTATACAAATTGCACATGCGCGCCTTGCACCAGCCGGAACTGACGCGGCGCTTTTTCGTCTACACCAAGACGGGCCGTTCGCTGTCGCCGGCGGCCGAAAGCTTCATGGCCTTCCTGTTCCAGTTCGTCGAGACGCACGAGTGGAACGTCGGCGGAAACAACGGCGCACGCGCCGCCCTGCCGGCCGGCAGCGCGGCGGGCACCGCTTTATAATGGCGCATCGCCCCTCTGCAAACACGCCATGACCCAGCCTGACCAGCACGCCCTGTCCGCCATCGACGCCGCCACCATCGCCATCAACCAGCGCATGAACAAATTCGACGGCCACGACCAGGTCTGGCTGTTCGGCTACGGCTCGCTGATCTACAAGGCCGATTTTCCCTATATCGAACGCCGCCCCGCCAGCATCGCCGGCTGGACGCGACGCTTCTGGCAAGGCTCGCATGACCACCGGGGCACGCCGATGGCGCCGGGGCGGGTCGCCACCATCGTGCCGCAGGCCGGCGCCGTGTGCGACGGCATGGCTTATCTGATCACGCCCGAAGTCTTCGCCCACCTCGACCACCGCGAAAAGAACGGCTATTTGCGCCTGGCCACCGACATCACCTTCGACGATGGCGGCAAGGTCGAAGGCCTGGTGTACATCGCCAACGAGGAAAACGCCGCCTTCCTCGGTGCCGCGCCGGAACTCGATATCGCGCGCCAGATCGCCCGATCAAACGGCCCCAGCGGCCCGAACAGCGAATACCTGCTGCACCTGGCCAGCGCCCTGCGCGAACTGGGCAAGAGCGACCCGCATGTCTTTGCCATCGAGCAATATCTGGCACAGCTCCAGGCACCTGCCCAGGACAGCGCCGCAGCGTACCCCGGCGGCATCAGCGCTGACGCTGGTTTAACTTAAAACAAATCCAGCTGCCCCGCATTGCCCCCTTTTGCCGAGTTCCCCAACGGCGGCACCACCAGCGGGCGGCGGAACTGCGTGCAATCGAGCTGTTTGAATCGGCCGCCCTTGCCATGCAGCTCCAGCCGGTGCACGGCTTTTTCAAAGCGCTGGCGGATCAGGTCGGCCCACACGCCCTCGCCCCGCATGCGCGTGCCGAACGCGCTATCGTAATCCTTGCCGCCGCGCATTTCACGCACGCGGTTCATTACGCGCTGGGCCCGCTCCGGGAAGTGCGCTTCCAGCCATTGCTGGAACAAGGGGCTCACTTCCCACGGCAAGCGCAACACCACGTAATGGGCGTGGATGGCGCCCGCGTCGCGCACGGCTTCGAGCAGCTGCTCGATTTCCGGCTCCGTCACGAAAGGAATGATGGGCGCGATGCTCACGCCCACAGGAATACCCGCCTCGGTCAAGGTGCGGATGGTGCGCAGCCGCCGCGCAGGGGCCGCCGCGCGCGGCTCCAGCGTGCGCGCGATGACGGGGTCGAGCGTGGTGACAGTGACGGCCACGGCCGCCAGGCGCCTGGCCGCCATGGGTGCCAGAATGTCGATGTCGCGTTCGATCAGCGACGATTTCGTGATCAGCGCCACGGGATGCTCGCACTCGTGCAACACTTCCAGCACGCGCCGCGTCAGCTGCCGTTCGCGTTCGCACGGCTGATACGCATCGGTATTGACGCCCACGGCGATCGGCTCGGCCACGTACGACGGCTTGGCCAGTTCGCGCCGCAGCAGCTCAGGGGCGTTCACCTTGGCGTAGATGCGGCTTTCGAAGTCCAGGCCCGGCGACAGGCCCAGATAGCTGTGCGTGGGACGGGCAAAGCAGTAAATGCAGCCGTGTTCGCACCCCCGGTACGGATTCAGCGACACATTGAAGGGCAAATCGGGCGAAGCATTGCGCGTGAGGATGGTGCGCGCCTGCTCGTCGCTGACCTGCGTTTTCCAGCCCGGCGCCGCCTCCCCCTCCGCCGCATCCAGGCCGCCCACGCTCCAGCCGTCATCGAAACCGGCGCGCGCATGCGCCTCGTAGCGCCCTTGCAGGTTCGACACCGCACCGCGCCCCTTGTGGGCTTTCAGTGATTGCGGCGGCAACATGGCTTGCCCGGCGAAGCTGTCATCGTGCTCTGGAATGATTGCTTTCATGAACGGCCCCATCAACTGTATATACGTACAGTATACTATGCCGCTATGCGGGCAAGATCAAGGGCTGGCGTGCTGCCGTTTCACGCTTTTTCACCATGCGGCATGACATAACTCAACTGCTGTGCGACAAAGCCGTCAAATGCCGTGATCAGGGGAACGAAGCGGGACGCGTCCTGCTCCAACTGCATCAGGGCATAGCAGGTCGCTTCCAGGGTCGATAACTGGTCTGGTGCGTGCGCCTTGCGGATCAGGTAATGGGAAGCGGGCGTATCGCGCAGGGGCAGGCGCGGCAGCTGTTGCAACTGGGGATTCAGGTACAGCATCTTGCGGCTCTTGCGCCAGGTGGCGTCCAGCACCACCAGCCGCAATTGGTTCAAAAATCGGGCCGGATCGAGCAAGATGGCGGGGTCGAGCGCGGGCGGCGGCGCGATGCCCAGCGAACGGTCGCCGGGCGTCTCCGGGTACAACAGCACAGTGTGCTTGTCGGCCAGCAATTCAGCGAGCGTCTCGGGGGCAAACCGCTCGCCCGTCAGCATGCGGCTGTTGGGCAAGCTCAGGTGCAGCAAGCGGGCACTGCCCTTGGCGTTGTGGACTTCCAGCGGATGCTGCAGGATCAGCACTTCCACCGCGTGGGCAACGGGGGCGATCCAGCGGCAGATGCAGCTGGATGCGGCGCGCAGGCAGGCTGGGCAGCGTGCGCGTTTGACGGGTTCAGCCAGGGAGGACGATGCAGCGGCAGGGCTGGAGGGATGGCTGGAGGTAGAGGCTGAGGTACGGCGGGTGGTCATGGCGGAGCGCGTGCGCGGCTGTCTTCAAGCCGCGATTGTAGCGCCCGCGCCATGCCAAGGGGAATCTGCGCTTAAAACTCTTCCCATTCGTCGGCGCCGGAGGCCACCGGCGCCTTCGGCGCGCGTGCGCGCACAGCGTCCGCTGGCGCCGCCTTGCCCGGCGCGGCTGCGGGCTGTGCTGGCGCGCGCCGTGCCGCCGCTTGCACGACAGGCCGCACGGCAGTTTTGACCGGCGCAGGCGCTTTCACAGACAGGGCAGCACTGGTGGAAACAGAGTGCTGCGTGGCATCGAGCTTGAATACGCCCACCACCTCGGCCAGCTTGGCCGCCTGTTCCTGCATGGATTCGGCCGCTGCGGCGGCCTCTTCCACCAGGGCCGCGTTTTGCTGCGTCACCTGATCCATCTGGCCGATGGCCTGGTTGACTTGTTCGATGCCTGCGCGCTGCTCATCGCTGGCATCGGTGATCTGGTTCATGATCTGTGTCACGTGGCTGATGCTTTGCACGATTTCGTCCATGGTGCGGCCCGCCTTGTCCACCAGTTGCGAACCGGCCTCGACCTTTTGCACGGAATCGTCGATCAAGCCCTTGATTTCCTTGGCCGCCGCGCTGGAGCGCTGCGCCAGGTTGCGCACCTCGGAAGCTACCACGGCAAAACCGCGGCCCTGCTCGCCAGCCCTGGCCGCTTCCACGGCCGCGTTCAGGGCCAGGATATTCGTCTGGAAGGCGATGGCGTCGATGACGCTGATGATGTCGACAATCTTGCGCGAGGAATCGTTGATCGAGCCCATGGTGCTGACCACTTCCGACACCACCACACCGCCCTTGCTGGCGATCTGCGAGGCGTCGATGGCCAGTTGATTCGCGCTGCGCGCATTGTCGGCATTGCGTTTCACGGTCGAGGTCAGCTCTTCCATCGAAGACGCCGTCTCTTCCAGCGAGCTGGCCTGCTCTTCCGTGCGCGATGACAAGTCCAGGTTGCCGGCGGCAATTTCGCTCGACGCCGTGCTGATCGATTCGGTGCCGACGCGCACCTGGCCGACGATACTGACCAGTTTATCGTTCATGTTTTTCAGCGCATGCATCAGCTGCCCCGTTTCATCGCGGCTGTCCACCACGATATGGCTGGTCAGGTCGCCAGCGGAAACGGCTTCCGCCACCTCGACGGCGCGCGTGATGGGACGCGTGATCGAGCGCGTGATCCAGCAGGCGCAAGCGATGCCCAGCAAAATGGCGACCGCGCCCAGCGAGATCAGCAGCAAACGGCCGTTTTCGTAGCGCGAACGGATGTGCGCGGCCGCGTCATCGAGCAATCTGGTTTCCAGCACGGCCATCTTGTTCAGCGACGCCAGGTAAATGTCGCGCTTGACTGCCATGTCGCCTTCGTACAGACGCTTGCCCAGTTCCAGGTCGCCCGCATTCTTGGCCTTGAACACATTCTTGCGCACGTCCGTGTACGCCTTGCGCGTGCTCAGCACTTCCTGGAACAGCGCCTGCTCTTCAGCGTTCAGCTCGCTCTTGCCGATAGCGTTCTGGATTTCCGTGGCGCGGGCGGACGAGACCGCCATTTCCTGTTCAAACTGCTTCTGGTGTTCGGGATCGCTCACTTTCCAGGCGGCCGCCGTGCGCGCCGCGTTGACCTCGATGACCTTGGTCCACTCGGCGATCAGGCGCTCATTGCGCACCTCGACATTGACCAGTGCATCGGTTTCCTTGCTGGCGCTTTGCATCTGCACGATGCCCACCACGGTCAGGCTCGTCAACAGCAGCAGGACGGCGGCAAAAGCGCCACCGAGGCGTACGCCGATTTTGAGGTTTTTCATTGCGTGAATCCTATCTGAAAAAAACAATGCACAGACGCCACGAAACCGACTTGCTGCCAGGTACCAATATAGCAGGCATCTGCCGTGCGGCAATCACGAGCGGCGACGCAACGCTACCCAGGACTCTCGCGCCGGATGCGCTGCAATTCCCACTGCGCCGACAGGCGGTCGCTGACATAGCAATCGATGCGCCCGCGCATCAGCTTGAGCAGATTCGTGCGCGTGCCCTTGGCCGGGTCGAGCACGATTTTTTCGGCGCGCAAGGACGCCGTCAGCGCCGCATCGCCAAGCAGGAAACCCGCGTTCACGCCAATGTGCAGGCCGCCATAATCGGCTGGCCACTGCCGCAGCGCGCGCCTGGCCAGCACGTCCTGGCTGCACAGCACCACCAACTGCTCCATCAGCAGCGGCACGGAATAGCGCACATACGGCCGTTCGCTGCGCCACGAATACGGCGGGTACAGGGCAAAGGCCTCGCCCGTCTGCAGCATCAGCAGCCCGCGCTTCCAGGGCACGGGGCGCAGCTGCACCACATACTGCGGCATCGCTTGCACCGCTTCGCGCACGATCTGCGTGTAGATGCCTTTCAGCTGGCCATTCTCGACGTAGGAGTACGGCGGATAATCGTCGTCGCCATAGATCACCAGCGGCGTCGGCGTCCCGGCCTGCGCGCTGGCAGCGATGAACAGGCATAGCGCGGCAGGCAACATGGGCATTCTGAGCATGCCCAAAGATTAGCATGGAAGCGCCAACAGCGATCACCCGTTCGCGCTGTTCGTCCCCAGCATCTCGTCGAGCTGCGCCAGAGTGCCAGAGTCCTTCACGACGGCGCGCAGCCACAGGTGCAGCGGCAGCTCGCCCCAACTGGCGGCCTTCTCGGCCAGGTAGGCAACGGGGCTGTGCGGCTCCGTGCGGCGGAAGAAATCGGCCACCTGGCGCAACTGGGCCAGCGCCTGCTGGCGCTGCACGATGGTGCCCCCGCCCCCGTCGGCGCCCTGGCCGGCGGCGGCCGGCGCATCAGCGAAGTCCGCGCCGGGCGACAGCGGCGCGATGAAATGAATGACGTTTTCCAGCGCTTCGCGCGCGGCGCGAAAACTCGGGCCATCGGCGCCGAAACGCACATCGACGCTGCGTTCGAACGCCAGCAGCGACTGCATGCAGTATTGCGCATCGGCCAGCAAGCCGTCGGAAAAGGCGCGCGTATTCCTTTGCCGCGCCGCCTCCATCTGCGCCAGGGTCGCAGCGTCGTCGTGGCGCGCATCGCCCCAGCCCTGCTCCGCCGTGCCCTGCGCCAGGCTGGCCGCCGCGCGCTGGCGCGCCGCATCGAAGTCCTGCAGTGAAAACAGGCCATCCGTCCCTTCGGTCAGCGGGATCTCGCGCAGCAACTGCGGCGTGCGCGACAGCAGCCAGAACACGTTGCCGATGCGCTGTTCCTGATCGCCCTCTTCCGCCGGCGGGTACAGTCCTGCCCAATAACGCTCGCACAGGCCGGCCAGCAGCGCGTAGCCATCGCCCAGGCCGCGGAAGTGGCGCGTCTTCGCGTGCGCCTCGGCCAGCCACACGGCCACGCGCAAATCCTTGCTGCGCGCGGCGATCAGCTGTTCGCAGCGCGTCGCCACGAACGGCCAGTCGGCTTCCTTCAGCGCCGTCACCCACTCGCCCTGGTCCAGGCTTGGATCGTCGTGCTGGCGCGCGCGCGCGATGGCGTCGAGCTCCTGGCTGAAGGTGATGTCTTCGCCGCATGGGCTGACGGCGCTGACGGGATGCAGCAACTGCTCCAGGTTGAACATGGCGCTCTCCGCAAGGTGGATTATCGGATCGTGTACTTGAACTGCCCCTGCTTGCCGGCGCTGACGCGTATCGAGGTGATCGGCTCGCCGTCTGCCATGCGCGCCAGCACCGCTTCGGCGATGGCCGGCAGCAGGCTGCCGTTGAGAATTTGATCGACATTGCGCGCGCCCGAATCGACCTCGGTGCAGCGCGCCAGCACGGCGTCGACCAGGCCCGCGTCATGGCTGAACTGCGCCTGGTGGTTGCGCGCGATGCGCGCGCCGATATGCGCCAGTTTCAGGGCGATGATCTCGGCCAGCACCGCGTCGTTCAGCGGATAGAACGGCAGCACCTTCAGGCGTCCCAGCAAGGCCGGCTTGAAATGCGCCACCAGTTGCGGGCGCACCAGTTCTTCCAGCGCGGCCGGCGTGGGCAAGTCTTGCGCTGCCCGGTTCAGGCAGGCGGCCATCATGGCGCCGGAACCCAGGTTCGAGGTGGCGATGATGATGGTGTTGCGAAAATCGACTTCGCGCCCTTCCGCATCATCGAGCACGCCCTTGTCGAAGACCTGGAAAAACAGTTCGAGCACGTCGGGATGCGCTTTTTCCGCTTCGTCGAGCAGCACCACGCTGTAGGGCTGGCGCCGCACGGCTTCCGTCAGCACGCCGCCCTCGCCATAGCCGACATAGCCGGGCGGTGAGCCTTTCAGGCCGGCCACGCTGTGCGCCTCCTGGTATTCGCTCATGTTGATGGTAATGAGCTTGCGCTCGCCGCCATACAGCAGGTCGGCCAGCGCCAGCGCCGTTTCCGTCTTGCCCGTGCCGGACGGCCCCGTGAACAGGAACACGGCTTGCGGCTTGTTCGGGTCGTCCAGGCTGGCGCGCGCCGTGCGCACGCGCTGCGCCACCGCCGCGATGACGTGGTCCTGTCCCAGCACCCGTTCGCGCAGCGCGCCGTCCAGGGACAGCACCGTGCGGATCTCGTCCTTGAGCATTTTCCCCAGCGGGATGCCGGTCCAGCCGGCGACGATGCCGGCCACCACCTGCGCATCGACTTCCAGCGGCGACAGCGGCGCCTCGCCCTGCAGGGCCGCCAGTTCTTCCTTCAGCGCCAGCAGGCGCGCCGCGCCCACTTCGCCCGGCCGCTCGCCGCGCAACTGCGCGCGCAGGTCGCCGATCTGCGCCACCAGCGTTTTTTCGCGCTCCCATCGCTGCGCCAGGGCCGCGATCGCCGCCTGCCCTTCATCATGCTCGCGCCGCAGCTGCACCAGGCGCGCGGCAGCGGCTTTATCGGGCGCTTCGCCGTCAGTCGCCTCGCGCGTCAGGGCGGCGATTTCCGCGCCGATGCGTTCCTGCCGCCGGTTCGCGTTTTCCAGCTGCGCCGGCGTGGCGCACTGGCCCAGCGCCACCTTGGCGCAGGCCGTATCGAGCACGCTGATGGCCTTGTCGGGCAGCTGGCGCCCGCTGATGTAACGGTGCGACAGGCGCACCGCCTCGACGATGGCGGCGTCGCGCACGCGGATGCCGAAATGGCGCTCCATCAGCGGCGCCATGGCGCGCAGCATGGCGCAGGCGATGTCCTCGCTTGGCTCTTCCACCTTCACCACCTGGAAGCGCCGTGCCAGCGCCGCATCCTTTTCAAAGTATTTTTTGTACTCGCTCCAGGTGGTGGCGGCGATGGTGCGCAGGGCGCCGCGCGCCAGCGCAGGTTTCAGCAGATTGGCCGCGTCGTTCTGCCCCGCCTGGCCGCCGGCGCCGATCATGGCGTGCGCCTCGTCGATGAAGAGGATGACGGGATGCGGGCTTTTCGCCACCTCGTCGATAACGTTCTTCAAGCGGCTTTCAAATTCTCCCTTCACGCTGGCGCCGGCCTGCAGCAAGCCCATGTCGAGCGCGTGGATGTGCGCGCCCTGCAGCACCTCGGGCACGTCACCGGCGGCGATGCGCAAGGCCAGGCCTTCCACCACGGCAGTCTTGCCCACGCCCGCCTCGCCGGTGAGTATCGGATTGTTCTGGCGCCGGCGCAGCAGGATGTCGACGGCCTGGCGTATCTCGCCCTCGCGGCCGATCACGGGATCGAGCTTGCCGTCGCGCGCCAGTTGCGTCAGGTCGGTGGTGAACTGGTCCAGCGCCGGGGTCTTGCTGGCCAAAGTCGCAAGCGGATCGTCGGGTGTCTCGGAAAGCTGCGGCACGGCCGCGCTTTCCTCCCCGGAGCCGGCCGTCAGCTTGTCCGGATGGTGCTTCAATTGCTCCACGCTGAAGCGGGCGAACAGCTTCGAGCCGCGGTACGCGAGCTGCGACAATTCCGGCTCCGTCAGCAGCGCCAATAACAGATGGCGGCTGCGGATGGGTCCCGGCTGAGCCGTATCGAGCGAGGCGACCAGCCAGGCGTGCTCGAACAGCAGCGGCAAATGGGGAGAGAAGACGGGCGTGCGCGCGCTGCCCGTGCGGAAGCTGCCGATCTCGCGGCGCAGGTCCGCCTCCAGCGTCGTCAGGCTGATTTCGCTGCGCCGCGCGATAGTGACGAAATCGCTGCGCTCCTGTTCCAGCAGGGCCAGGAACAGGTGTTCGATATCGACTTCATACTGCCCCAGTCCCACGCAGATGCCGGCGGCGCGGGTGGCGGCCGTGCGCGACGTGTCATTCAGTTTGGCGATCAGGGTTTTCAAATGATTGCTCATGCGGCGGCTCCCTTGCGGTTGATCGAATAGCGCAGTGACGACGGCTGCAGCACGGCATCGAAATTGACCGTCTCGCCACCGGACATCACGGCCAGGGTGCCGCTGATGACGAAGCCGACGCGGTTGATGCTGCCCACCTCCCGCTCCAGGCGGGCGCGCACATTGCGCAGGCGCGGTTCGTGGCGTTCGATGGCCGCCTTCAGCGCGGCGCAGATGCGGGCGCGGTCTTCGCTGCTGGACAAACACATGCCGGCGAAATCGATCAAGCCATAGTTGACGATGGACGCCGCGCATTCCGGATAGGCGTCCAGCGCGCCGGGCGGCAGGGCCACGCGCGTGTTGAGAAGCTCTTCCAGGTCGCGCGCCACCGCATCCTTCAATTGTTCCAGCGACAGGCGCGCCGCCACGCCGCCCGCCGCAGCGCCGTCACCCATCAGGCGGTCGAACAGGCCGGGTACATAACTGTCCATGCGCTCTCCTGAAAAATCGGCGCGGCGCGCGGGCGTTGGTGGCCGCCGCGCGCCGCGCACCATCGATCAAGCCACGCGGTTCGCGGCCAGGTCCCAGCCGCCCGAGGTATTGCCGCCGGCGCCGCCCGTCACTTTTTGCTGCGTGTATTTCCACTTCACTTTCGAGAACTTGAAGCCGACGTGTTCACCGAGGATGTCGCCTTCTTCCACGTTCGGCGTGACGGCGCCGATCAATACATTCTCGATTTCGATTTCAAAGTACTTGACGCGCTCGCCCTGGCCGTCGGCGCGCATGAATTCGAAGCGCGCCTTGGGAATGGTCTTGCCGGCCGAGCAGGTTTGCAGCAGCACCGGCGAGGCCAGGTCGGCCAGCTTGGAGATGACGATGTCCTTGTGCTCGCAGCGTTCGGCCGTGTGGCCGCCGCCCGTCGAGGCGGTGGCGGACTTCGGCTGCTCGACGCTCCAGCTGACCGATTTGCACTCGATCCAGTCCTTGTGCTTGTCATCTGTGGACTCGCCCTTGATGCCGTCTATCTGCAGATATACATCGATTGCCATGGTGTGCTCCTCTGGTTGAAAGATGGGTGGATCATGAATTGGTCGACTTCGGCAACTCCGCGACCAGTCGGAGCGAAACGGATAATTCATCGAGCTGGAAGTGCGGCCGCAGGAACGACACGGCGCGGTACACGCCGGGCCGGCCCGGCACTTCATGCACCTGCACGGACGCCTCGCGCAGCGGGAACTGCGCCTTCTGTTCCTGGCTGGCGTTATCGTCGAGCAGTACGTACTGCATCAGCCAGCGGTTGAGAAAATCTTCCACGTTGGTGGCGGCGGCAAAACTGCCGATCTTGTCGCGCATCATGGCCTTCATGTAGTGGGCGATGCGCGAGACGGCAAAGATGTACTGCAGCTGCGACGACAGCACCGCATTCGCATTGGCCGCGTCGCTGTTGTACTTGCGGCTCTTCTGCGCCGACTGCGCGCCGAAAAACGCCGCGTACGCCGTGTTCTTGCAGTGCACCAGCGAAATGAAGCCCAGGTCCGACAATTCCTTTTCGCGGCGGTCGGTGATCGCCACTTCGGCCGGGCATTTCAGGGCCACGTCGCCCTCGTCAGTCTTGAAGGTGTGGGTGGGCAGGTCGTCCACCAGGCCGCCGCCCTCCACGCCGCGGATGGCGGCGCACCAGCCGTAATCGGCAAACGCGCGCGTCAGCTTGCTGCCGAACGCATACGCGGCGTTACACCACAGGTATTTGTGATGGTCGCTGCCGTCGACTTCCTCGACAAAGTTAAATCCTTCGACCGTGGTGTCGTCAACGGGATTGAAGGGCAGCCGGCCCAGGAAGCGCGGCAAGGTCAGTCCCACGTAGCGTGCATCCTCGGATTCGCGGAAGGCTTTCCATTTCGCGTACTCGATGGTGTCGAACACCTTGGCCAGGTCGCGCGGCTTGCCCAGGTCGCCGTAGCTTTCCAGCCCAAACAGTTCCGGCGCGGCCGAGGCGATGAACGGTGCGTGCGCGGCGGCGGCGATGTGCGACATCTGCTCGACGAAATACATGTCTTCCGGCTGGCGCGAAATGGCGAAGTCGCCCAGCAGCGCGGCGAACGGCGCGCCGCCGAAGGTGCCGAATTCCTCTTCATACACCTTCTTGAACATGCTGCTCTGGTCGAACTCCAGCGCGGCCTGAAAATCCTTCACCAGCTCGCGCTTGGTGGCGTTGAACATGCGGATCTGCAGGCGCGTGCCTGTATCGGAATTGCCGACCAGGTAGCGCAGCCCGGTCCAGCTTTGTTCGAGCTGCTGGAACGGCGCCGCGTGCATGATTTCGCTGAGCTGGGCGGAGATCAGGCGGTCGATCTCCGCCACGCGCGCGTCCAGCGTCGCCGACAGGCTGGTCGACATCAGCACCGTGCCGTCGAGCACCTGCGCCACCAGTTCCGAGATCAGGTCGCGCGCGCGCGCATGCTCGGCGCCGGACTTGGCGACGCGGCTTTGCTCGACGATCTGGTCCAGCAAATCGGTCGCAGCCGGCGCATCGGCGGTGGATACTGCTAGGGCTTCTGCCTGGGCGTTCATTTCAATCCTCCTGCGCTGGGAACTGCGGTTTCAAACTGGCCAGGCTGTCCGTGTTGTTCAGCACTTCCGTCAGCAAGTCTTCCAACTTGTCGTTGCCGGCCAGCTTGTTGCGCAAGTCGGCCAGCTTGGTGCGCGCCTCGAGCAGCTTGCGCAAGGGATCGACCTGGCGCACCACCGATTCCGGGCGGAAGTCATCCATCGAGCGGAAGTGCAGGTCGACGGCGAACGTGCCGCCCGCCTCGCTGATGCGGTTTGGCACGGCGAAACGGGCAACCGGCTCCACGCCGGCCAGCACTTCGTCGAAGTTGTCGCTGTCGATGGCGACGAACTTGCGGTCCTTCAGGCGTTTTTTCTCGCTGTCCGGATTGCCGCCAAAGTCGCCCAGCACGCCCACCACGAAGGGCAGCTCCTTGTTTTCAATCGCGTCGCCAATCTCGACGTCATAGGTCATTTGCACGCGCGGTGCGCGTATCTGCTTCAGGCGTTTCTGCACGCTGTCGGACTTGGGCATGTCGCTTCCTTTGCAAAGGGATGGTGGGGATGCGGGCTTACTTCAAGCCGCTGAACGGGTCGGCCGCGCTGCCTGGCGCTGCCGCGCCCTTCGCCGCCGACGTGCCGGAACCGGCGGCGCGCTTGCCCGCCGCCGGCGGGCGCCTGGCCGGCGGCACCAGCACGTCTTCGCCGATGCTGGCGCGCAGCAGCTTGGCCAGCTCCTGCGCTTCCGAGCGCAGCGAACCATTCAGATTGTTTTGCCGCGACAGGTCGGCCAGCGCCTTGCCGGACAGGCGCAAACCGCTGACGGCGACGATGCTGTTGGCGACCTTGTCATCGGGGTCGCGTTCCAGCGCTTCGAGCGCATGGCCGATGGCGTCGCCGTACTGGCCGCGGTCGAACTTCATCTGCGCCATTTGCAGCCACGGCGCCTTGTCGGCCGGGTAGCTGCCGCCACCGGCCTTGAGCAGGGTCATGGCGCGTTCGTACTGGCCGGCGCGCGCGGCCGCATCGGCGTCGCTCATCACTTGCGCCAGGGTCGGCGCGGCAGGTTTGGTGGGCGCCGGCTGGTCCGGCGTGGCGCAGGCGGCCAGCAGCAAGGCGCTGGCGAGGCAGGCAATACGGGGCAACATGGTGGCTGGCTTCATCGGGCATTCCTTCACGTGGAAAACGCTACCGCTGGGAAAGATGGGCGGCGCCTTGGTGGAGGCCATTATTGATCGCCAATTTTTTTGCCAGATTGAGATTAATCAGCAAAGAAGAAGTTCCGCGCCACAGCGGCGGACAGCTCCATGAATCCTGATCTGGCGCAGGAACTGCGTTGATCGCAAGCGGACTTTGCGCCAACGCAAGTAGATCGCCGGTGCATGGGATTAAATGGCAGCAACACTTTTATTTCCCCTCCCTTTGTAAAGCAAACCCATGCCATCTGACGCCTCTTTCCGCCTGGCCCGCGCCACCGCACTACTGCTGCCGGCCCTTTTGCTGGCCGGCTGCGCAGGCGGCGCCATCGGCACCCTGGCCAACGCGGCGCTGCAAATGGCCGGCGTGGCCAAGCCGCCGCCCGAACTGCCGGACGCGCAAAAACCGCCGCGCAACGTCAGCATCCGCCTGCACGCGGCGCAGCGCCTCAACACCGACGCCGAAGGCCGGCCGCTGGCGCTGGTGGCGCGCATCTACAAACTGCGCCAGAGCGTCGCCTTCGAGCAGGCCCCATACGACAGCTTCCTCGACGCGCAGCGCGAAAAGGCCGCACTGGGCACCGACCTGATGGAAGTGAAGGAAGTGCTGCTGGTGCCGGGCCAGCGCTACGAAGTGCAGGAAAAAGTCAGCAAGGAAGCGTATTTCATCGGCGTCGTGGCGCTGTTCCGCGCGCCTGCGGCGCAGCGCTGGCGCGCCACCTTTGGCGCCGCCGACGCGGAACGCGGCGGCATCACCGTCGGCCTGCACGCCTGCGCGCTGAGCGTCAGCGGCACGTCCACGCTGTCAAGCCCGCGCTGCCAGTAGCGCAAACACACGCCACACATTCAAAGGAGAAACGCGATGGGCATGGCAGCGAAAGTCTTGTGGGGAGAGGGCCTGTTCCTGCGGCCGCAGCATTTCCAGCGCCAGGATCAGTATCACGAAGCGCGCCTGCATCACACGGCCAGCGCACTGCATCCCTACCTGTGGGGCGTGGCGCATCTGCAGTGGGACCTGGCGGCGCTGCAGACGGGCACCTTGCGCCTGCTGGCCCTGTCGGCGATCTTCCGCGACGGCGAAGTGTTCGAGGCGCTGGGCGACGGCGCACCGGGCGGCGATACCCTGCCCCCGCCGGTGGATCTGGAAGCGCTGCCGCCGGCGGTGCAGGAAGTGACGTACTACGCGGCGCTGCCCATCCTCAACCGCGAAGGCATGAACTACACGGCGCAGGCGTCAACGGCAGGCACGCCTGCAGCCACGCGCTTTGCGCACGCCATGCGCGCCACGCCCGATCTGTTTACGGAGTCCGCCGTGGCCGACGTGGCGTACCTGAAGAAGACGGTGCGCCTGATTCCCGACAGCGAGGCGCGCGGCTCCTACGACTGCCTGCCGCTGATCGCCCTGCGGCGCACGGTGTCGGGCGGCTTCGAGCCCGTGCCATCGTTCATGGCGCCCAGCCTGGCGATCGCCGGCGCGCCGCGCCTGCAAGGCGTGCTGGAACACCTGCTCGACGCACTGCAGGCGAAGGTGAGCGCGCTGCACGGCCACCACCGCGAGCCAAGCCGCAACGTGATCGAATTCCGTTCGGGTGACGTGTCCTCGTTCTGGCTGCTGCACACGGTCAGCACGGCCGCCGCCGCGCTGATGCACTATGTGCGCCATCCGGCCCTGCATCCGGAGCGCCTGTACGAGGCGCTGCTGGGCCTGGCGGGTGGCTTGCTCAGCTACTCCAAGCACTACACCCTGGCCAGCCTGCCCGCCTACGACCACGCGCATCCGGGCGCCTGCTTCGACGCCATCGACGCGATCATCCGCGAACTGCTCGACACCGTCATCTCGTCGAAGTATTTTTCCATCGCCCTGCTGGAAGACAAGCCGTCGTATTACCTGGGCAAGCTCGATTCGGGCAAGATCGACCAGCACACCACCTTGTACCTGGCAATACGCGCCGCCATGCCCGCCATCGAACTGGTGGATGTGGTGCCGCTGCGGGTAAAAGTGGGGGCGCCCGACGACGTGGAAAAATGCGTGCTCACGGCCATGCCCGGCCTCAAATTGTCGCATGCGCCGCAAGTGCCGGCGGCCATTCCCGTGCGCCCCGACACCTATTATTTTGCGCTTGAAAACCGCGGCGCGCTGTATGAGCAGATGCTCAAGGCGCAGTCGATTTCCGTCTACGTGCCGGCCGGCATACGCGACCTGCAGCTGGAACTGATCGCAGTGACGGCATGAGCCAGCTCATCGAACGGCGCGCGGCGCCCTCCCTGCTGGGTCCACGTGGTGCCGCCCCAGCAGGCAACAACCGGCAGGCCGGCGGCGCCCTGCTGGACCTGATGCACGAAGGCTTTTACATGCTGTTCATGCTCAAGCACGGTTCGGCGCCCGGCGACGAGCAAAGCTTCATGGAGCGCATCACGGCCTTTCTCGGCGACTTCGAACGCGAAGCGAAAAAGATCCGCGCCGACGGCGATGATATCGAGGCGGCCAAGTATGCATTCTGCGCGGCCGTCGATGAAATCATCCTGGCCTCGCCCTTCACCCTGCGCAAGCAGTGGGAAAGGCGCCCGCTGCAGCTGCTGATCTTTGGCGACCAGCTGGCCGGCGAACACTTCTTCGACCGCCTCGACGCCTTGCGCGGCAAGGGTGCCATGCGCGTGCAGGCGCTGCAGGTTTTCCACATGTGTTTATTACTGGGATTCCAGGGCAAGTATGCGATCGACGGCGGCGAAAAACTCAGCTACCTGACGGCGCGCCTGGGCGACGAAATCGCCCACATCAAGGGCAAGAGCCGTGGCTTCGCGCCGCGTGCGGAACGCCCCGACCAGGTGGTCAACAAACGCGGCAGCGACGTGCCGCTGTGGGCGCTGTCGAGCTTTTTCGCCCTGCTGGCCATCTGCGCCTACCTGGGCCTGAAAACGCATCTGACGCGCGGCACGCAAACGACGCTGGCCGCGTATGCGGACCTGGTCAAACTGGCGCCACGCCCGGCGAATTTGACGATCACCTTGCCCTGATCATTGCGCGTGGTTCATTGAGCAATGCGGAACTCGATGCGCCGGTTTCTCGCCCGGCCATCGGCCGTGGCGTTGCTGGCCACGGGGCGGTCCGGACCCTGGCCCGACACCAGCACCGACTCGGCCACGATGCCCTTGCTGGCCAGGTAGGTGCGCACGGCTTCGGCGCGCGCCTGGCTCAGGGCCACATTGCTGGCGCGCAGGCCCGTGTCGTCCGTATGGCCGATCACCTCCACCTTGCGTCCCCGCAGATTGAGCATGACGACCGCCATCTCGTCCAGGATGGCCAGGCCGGCCTGTGTGATGGAAGCCTTGCCGCTGTCGAATTCGATGATGCGCTTGTCCAGCGCCGCATCGAGCAAGCCCTGCTCGGCCTCGGCCGCCTTGACGCGCAAGCCGTTGTTGACGATGTAGGTGGGATTGAGGCTGGTGGCGATGTCGCTGGCGATCTGCTGGCGCTGCGCCTCGTTCGCCACTTCGCCGCGCACGCTGACGTTGTTGCCGGCGATGCTGATCTGCCCCCGCGAAATGAGCTTCAAGTTCGGTGCAATCAGTTTTTGCACGTAGGCGTTCCAGTTGGCCGGCACGGCCACGTTGCCGATGGCGATCTGGTCGACCACGCGCTCGGCGCCATACAGTTCGCGCAGGCGGGCCAGCACGGCCGCCTTGCCCGCCTCGTCGGCCAGGGTACCCGTGACGAGGATTTGTCCCGGCATCGGCGTCTGGGGCGCTTGCGTCTGGGCCTGCGCGTGGCAGGGAACGGCCGCAGAAAGCAGCAGCGGCAGCGGCAGCGGCAGCAGGAAAATGTGAGATTTCATCGCAATCCTTCAGGCAAAGGTGTCGGCAAACATGGCGCAGGCCGAGCGCAGCGACAGTTGCTCCTGCTGCAGGCAGGCGGAAAACTGGCGCAGCGCCGCTGCGTCTCCCAGCTGCTCCTCGACCCAGTCGAGCTGGTCGAACACGATCAGCCGTTCGCTGCCGGCTTGCGGATCGATCAGCGCGCGCAAACCGTGCGGGTCGGCGCCGCAAAAACCGATCACCAGCACGGGCGCCTCGTCGAGGTGGGAAAAAAACAGCGCCAGTTCGAAATCGGCCTGGCGCAGGAAAGGCGCGATCAGGTGCAGCCAGAAGCTGGCCACCAGCTCGCGCAGCTGCACCTCCTGCGGCAGCGGCAGCACCAGGCTTTTCTCCAGGCGCGGCAAGCCGCTCTGGCGCACCGGCTGCAGCAGCAGGCCCAGACCCAGCAGCAATTCACGCACCGTCACCGGGAACGCGGGCGAGGCCAGCATGGTCTGCAAGCCGTGCACGGTCTGCGCCTGCAAAAAGGCGGCCAGCCGCGCCGCGTGGCACGCTGCGGCCGGTTCGACTTCGACCACGTTGCCGGCCAGCGCCAGCAGGGCCGGACCCGGTTCGGCGCTGGTCACAATGCCTTGCGAGAGCTGCTCCACGCGCTGCCACAGGGGCGCCAGCGCCAGCGGGCTGCAAGCGACAAAGGCTTCGGCGTCATCGACTTCCAGCGCGCCCATGGCCATGAAGGGAAAGCGCCGCAGCGACTGGTCATTGCTCGCTTCCAGGCGTCCGGCGATGGCGCGCCGGCTGCGCGTGCCGACAAAGGCAAAGCGCAGCGGCGGCAAGGCGTCGTAATTGAGCTTCCAGCGCGGTTCCACCGTCAGGGCAGTCATGACCTGCGCCAGCCAGTCGTCGAGCAGCTGCACCAGCGCGTGATTGTCGCAAGCCTTGATGAAGTCGCCGCGCGCGGGGATCTTGCCGAAGTAGCCGAGGCGCACCTGCTGTTGCGCGCGCATCATGGCGACACTCCCGCCGCCGCAACGGCGGCAATAGCCGACACGGGTACTGGAGCACCGACGATGGTCTCGGGCAACTGCATGCCGCGAAAACCCTGCTCCTGCAGCGCCGCAGTTCCGCCCGCACCCGTCGCCGTCGTTTCCGCGCTGCTGGTGATTTTCAGGTCGATCGCCACGGCCACCTCGCCGCGCGCCCAGCGCAGTTCGAACACGCCGCCATCCTTGCGCTTTTTGCTCGCCGCATCGATCATGCGCTTCAGGCCGAATTGCCCCGGCTCGTTGAACAGCTCCACCGTGCGCCCGTCGAAGGTGACGGCCGTGATGCGCGCCCCTTGCATGCCCGACGCGCCCTGCGGGCCGGGATGAACCATGTTCGTCCACTGCGCCGGCGTGTTACGGTAGCGCAGCTGCTGCCCGTCGATCTCCACCGTGTATTCCAGGGTGCCGGGCGCGGGCGACGGCTGGATCTGGAACACGGTTTGCGCCGCCGTCGAGGTGGCCGCCACGCCGCCCGCGCCCAGCGGCGCGATCCAACCGGGAAACCGCGCCACTACCTGCGGCGACAGGCTGATGCCCATGTCGGCCCAGGTGCGCGGTGCCAGCACGTCGCCGCGCCGCACCACCAATGGTCCCATGGACGTCGTGACGAATTTCGCCACCAGGCCTTCCGGGCCGAAGAACTGGCCGATTTCCAGGTTGCTCGCCTCGATGCGCGCCGTGGGCGCGAACGGATATTTGTTGGCCAGCGATTTCTGGAACGGTTCGTACACCTGCGCCGCCCAGGTCTTGTTGATATCGAGTTCGGCCGGCGCGACGATGACGGCAAAGGTCTGCATCAGCGGGCGCACGAGGATGGGGCGAATCGCCTGCTTTTGCGCGTCGCTCATCCCCGTAAGCACCTGCTCATCGACCAGCTTCAGGGCGTCGGCCAGTTCGGAACCGCTGCCTTCCAGGGTCTGCTGCATGAACTGGCGCGCACCCGGCCCCGCGTCGCCCTGGTTCTTCAGCAAGTTCAAACGGCTGCGCAGTTTCGACAGCGCTTCCAGGTAGGCGCGCATCAGCGAGGCATTGTTGTCCCTGGCCGCCACCAGCTTGCCCACGCCGGCAAATTCGCGCCCCACGGGGCCCATGGGTTTATCCAGGCGGGCCGGGTCGATCTGCGCATTCATGCCCGGATTGGCCGTCAGCTGCGACGGCGCGCGGCGCAGCACGGTTTCCTTGAACCAGGCGATGATACCCCGCTCGGCCTTGCGCAATTGCGCATTTTGCAGCGCCGGATTGTCCCACGAGGTTTCATCGTAGATGGTCGTCAGCAGTTTGGCGATCGGCGACGCTTGCGGGTCGCCCAGGCGGTTCATCGCCTGCACGGCGCCGTCAAAGCCTTTCAGGTCGGCGACGGCCACGCCCTGCACGAATTTTTGCCACTCGCGCGCGTAGTCGGCCTTGTACATGGCCACCAGGTTTTTCTCGATCTGTTCCGGGCTGCCTTCCAGCGTCAGGTCGTCGGTGGAAGCGCTTTTCAGCACCCAGTCGGCGCTTTGCAGCTCGCGGTTGGCGGCGTCGCGAAAGGCGCCCTCGACGAACTTTTCCCACGCCTGGCGCGTAAAGGCGCCGGAGACGGCGTAGCTGCCCGCCAGCAGCGCCTGATCCTGTTCGCCGACGATGCGCGCCACCGTCATGCCGGGAAAACGCGTCGAGGCGCGCGCGCGAATGTCGGCATACGCGCGCTCGCGCGCCGGCATGCCGCGCACCACGCGGCGCAGGTTTTCGCGCGCCTGGTCGACCAGCGCCAGCTTCTGCTCGATGCGCGGCCAGGACGGATCGCCGATCTGCGCCAGGTAAAACGTCAGCAGCCGTTCGGCACTGCGTATCATCTGCTCGCGCGGCATGGCGCCCCGGTTACCTTCCAGCCAGCCGCGCCAGAAGCGCGTCAGCTGGTCGTTCAGGTGGCTGCTTTCCGCATGCGTCTTGTCGGCCAGCATCAGATAGGTTTTCAGCGCGTTGTAGGCATCTTCCACATTCGTCGCGCTGGCCGCCTGGTACTGAACATTGCGTGGCGCAGAGGATGCGGCGGCCGGTGTCTGCGGCGTGCGCGCCGTGGGCTGCAGCTGGTCGGCGCTGGCGTTCATCTCGAACAGCAAGGCTTCCAGCGCGCCCGCCACGGGGTCCAGCATGACCTGGCGCGCGCCGGCAAAATATTCCTCGCGCAGCTTGCGCTCAAGTAACTCACCCTGATACAGGCCCAGGCGCAAGGACCATGGCCGTTGCGTGCGGTACGCTTCCAGCTGCTCGATGCGGTCCTGCAAGATCTCCAGCGCTTCCAGGCGCGACTGCAAGTCCAGACGCCGCTCCTGCAGCTTCACCACTTTGTTCAGATCGGCCTCGACATTGGCCACCAGTTGCCGGTTGCCTAGATAAGACCAGCTCCAGCCGCCCAGACAGGCGCCCAGCGACACGGTGGCGGCGAAGAACACGGCATATTTGAAGCGCAGCTTGGCGCGGTTGGCATAGTTGGCCACCAGGTGCTTGTCGGCAAAAATCACCTTGCGGAACAGCTCCAGCAGGAAATAGCCATGCTGGCGCGCGCCAGATGGCACGGCGGCCGGGGTCGGCGCGAAGGCCAGGTCGAAGCGGCGCGCCACCTGCTGCGAGGAGGCACTCACGGGCTCGCCCTCCTGCAGCGCGCTGGTGAAATAAAAGCCGCGGAACACGGGCTGGAACTGGAACGGGTTTTCCTCGAACAGGGTGGCGATGAAGGCGCGCAGGGCCGGCTTGATGGCGGCAAACTCCAGCGGAAAGGTAAATACGCCGGGCGCCATCGTCTTGCGTTGCCGGTGCGCCATGTTGGCCAGGCTCAGCTCCGTCAAGCCATCGTGCAATTCATCGAAACTCTGGTCGAAAAACGCCAGCAAGTCCGCCGTGGGCAGCTTGCGCTGGTAGGGCATGGTGGCGCCCCAGACGCGCTCGCGTTCGCTGCGTTCGGCATCGGCAAAAAACTCCGTGAAGCCGGCGATCAGGTCTGCCTTGGTAAACACGATGTACAGCGGCGCGAACACTTCCAGGCGTTCGATGACGTCCTGCACGCGCTTGCGCAGGCTGCGCGCCAGTTGCATGCCCACATCGGGGTTGCCTCCCAGTTCGGCGATGCTGACGGCGATGAGGATGCCGTTGATGGGTGCCTTGCGCCGGTATTTTTTCAGCAGGTCGAGAAAGCCGAACCACTCGCCGCGATGCTCGTCGACGACAGAATAACGTCCCGCCGTGTCGAGCACGATGCCATCCGTGGTGAAAAACCAGTCGCAGTTGCGCGTGCCGCCCACGCCTTGCACGACCTTGCCGTCAGCGAAAGGGAATTGCAGGCCAGAATGCAGGATGGCGCTGCTCTTGCCGGCGGCCGGATTGCCGATGATCATGTACCACGGCAATTCGTACAGGGCGGCGGCGCCCGATTTGAGGCCCAGCCTGGACGTTTTGATGGTCTCGATGGCGGCCAGCATGCCCGTGCGCACGGCGTCGAGTTCACCCTGCCGGGTGCTGTTGGCCGTCGAGGCCGAGGCCGCTTGCGCGGCGGCGATCTCGGCCTCGTTGAGGATGGCTTGCCCCAGCGCCTGGGCGTCGCGCCGCGCGCGGCGCCGGCGCCACAGCCACAGGCCCAGCCAGGTGACAAAGGCCAGCAACAGCAAGGCCAGCGCCCAGATCAGCGCCACTTCCAGCACCTCGGCCCCCAGATACAGGAACACGGCCAGCGCCACGAAGCCGAGGATGGTCAGATTGCGGCTGTCGGTGAGGAAATACCAAATTCGTCGCAGCATGATAAGCCCAGGGTGAGGTCGCAAAGCAAGGCGGATTCGACCCATGCTGACAGCAAGTCGGCGCACCTTTGTTGACATATGACAAGTACCAGACGCCAGCGCACGACAGGCGCTGGCGTGCCATTGACGCTGCGCAAGCAAGCTTGCAGCTGTGAAAATGATGGCGCGGCGCGGCGCTAGAATGGCTGGCGCGGCTTACTTGCCCAGCACGCGCGGTTGCGGCAATTCCGTGTGGCCAAAATCCATCATGGTCCAGCGCCCGCCCCAGCGCAGGCCCACCGATTCGGCCGTCACGCCATATAAACGGTAGCCACGCATGGCCCAGGCATTTTTTTCAGAAATGATGAGCTTTCCTTCATGCATGAATGCGCAATCGGCCGCCAGGCCATACTGGTGATAGCTTTGAAACGCCCTGGCGTTGGTCACGTTCGGGCCGGCCGCCGCCAGCTGGTCCTGGCGCGCGGGGCTGCGATAGCCTTCCAGCAAGACCATGTCGTAGCCATGCACGTCCTTCATGATCTTGAAGACCAGCAACAGGCGCTGCGCGTAGTCGTGGTCGAGCAATTGCCAGTTGCGGCTGGCGCCGCCCAGCAGCGGGCGCAGCTGCGTCACTTCCGCCGTGGAAAACAGCAGCGGCGGCAAGGTTGGCGGCGGCACCAGCTGTTCGCCTTTCAGCAAGTCGCTGACCTGGTCATTGATGACGTGTTGCCGGTCGGCATAGCCACGCAAGGCGATACGGTCGCTGGACAACCACGCCAGCAGGGGCGGCACGATGACCAGCACGCTGCCTGCCAGGCTCAGCCAACGATGCCGCCACAGCAGCTGCCAGGCGCGCGCCATGCCCGAGCCCGTGTGCCGCCGCATGCGCTGCCACTGCGCGCCGCTGCCGCCTTTCAGATGCTGCGCGTGCCGCTGCACGCGCCAGCCCAGGTTGACGAGCGTGTGCAGCACGATGGCGCGACCGCCGGGAAACAGCAGCAGCCAGCAAGCAAAACAGGCAAGCAGGAAATACATCAGGACCAGGGCGACAAACATGGGCGCTCCGTGACAGGGGTAGTCTGGGCCGGACAGCAATTTCCCGGCGGTATCGCTAGATCGTAGGCGTCCGCGGCCCGCATGAGCGCGGTTTACATCAAGGTCAGTCGAGTTTGATCCACTGCGGAGGTGATATTTTGTCTCTATTGAAAACCGGGGATGGCCAGGCGCACGGTCCTGACCTGCTGAGCAAGGCCGGCACGGCTGGCGTGCACAGCGACGGCAAGGGCATCCTGTCGCAGCTCGAACACGGCGTCGCCGCGCCTGCGGCCAGGCCCGCCCTGCGCTGGCGCCCCGGCTGGCGGCACTGGGCCGCTGGCGCGCTGTGCCTGGCGGTGCTGGCCGTGCTCGCTTATGACACGAGCAGCATGCCGCCGGCGCCCGCCACGGCCGTGACGGTGGCTCCGCCCGCACTGCCTGTGCCAGCAGCACCAATTGTGCCCCCGCACACGGCGCAGGCGGCCACCATCGTCAATACGGCGGCCCCGCCCTTGCCTGCGGTCGCTGCCACAACGGCAAGCGCGCACGCCAGTGCGCCACGCAAGGCAGCACCGCCCGCGCGCCCGCAGGGGCCGAGGCCGGCTGCCGCGCCCGGCGACAGCGACGTCGCCTTGCTGACGGCGATGGTGGCCCATACGCACCGGCAGGAAGGTACAGCAAGACCCGTGCGCGACGTGGTGCTGCGCAGGCAGGAAGAAGAAACGGCGGAACTGTTGCAGCGCTGCAAGCAGCTGGGCCTGATCGAAGGCATGCTGTGCCGCTCGCGCATCTGCTCGGGCCGCTGGGACAGCGATCCCGCCTGCCATTGAGGGGGACGCGCCCGATGGGACGTCAGACCCGCTTGCCGCGGGTGGTCAATACCAGGTGATCGAGGTGCTCTATCAAATGCTTCTCGGGTGAGTGGCCGCGTCCATGCGGCCTTGCAAAAAGCCTTCCATCAGCGCCAGCAATGCCTGCGGCTGCTCCTGGTGCGGTGCATGGCCGCACTGCTCGACCATGGCAGGCACAGCGTTGAGGGCCTGCGCCACGATCGTGTCGACCTGGGCCGCGCTGCCGTACTGGTCCTCGCTGCCCTGCAGCACCAGCGCCGGACATTCGACGGAAGGCAGCAGGTATTCGATGTTCCAGAACTGGAAACCGTAGCTGAGCCAGGTATCCGACCAGGCCTTGAAGATGGATTCCGTCTTGTCGCCATGGTATTTCGCCAGCGCACGCAGCTTGCCCGCGCCAAACGCCGCGTCCGCCACGCGTATCCCATCGAGCGTAACGCCCTCGACAAACACGTGCGCCGCTTCGGTGATGATGCCGCGCAAGCGCGGTGGCTGCTGCGCCGCATAAATGAGGGCGATGCTGCCGCCATCGGAGTGGCCGATGAGAAAATGGTCCTGCCCCGGCAGCAGTGCGGCGAGCACTTGCGGCAGTTCGCACAGCGCGTAGTCGTGCAAATAATGGAGTTGGCGGCGCGCCGCCAGCGGCGACGATTGCCCATAGCCGTGGCGGTCATACAGCAAGCCGCGGCAGCCCGTCGCCTGGCATAGCTGCGCGGGGAAATCTTTCCACATCGCACAGCAGCCGAGCCCCTCGTGCAGGAATACCAGGCAAGGCTTGGCGGGGTCGCCCTCGATCAATTCGTAATAGATATCGGTTTCAGCACTCAGGTTCAGTATCGGCATGGGCTAGGCTCGCAACGGGTTGCGTATCGACGGGTCGGCTGCGCCTATTGTGCCATTGTCCAGCGAGGCATGCGTGGCGGCCCCATAAAAATAGCCTGCGGGAAAAGATCTTGCGATTTGCCTGCAAGGTGTTTGCGCCAGCACAAGTTAGCGCCGTTTTTCCGGTGGCCTCGCGCGCTTTTTGCCCGCGCGTTTGCCTAGAATGGCTTACTCCAACAGCATGGAGCAGGCGGCTACCTTATCAGCCAGGACGTGACACTGGCCGTCACGGCAACAGATAGGGCGTCTTGCCACGCGACGACAGGCGCGGCATCCAAACTATCGATCAGGAGCACATCATGGATATGAAAGTAGAACATCGCACCGGCAGCAACCTGGCACTGGAAGAAACCGATGCACCGATGGAGCAGGAAGGAAAAAGCGCCAAAGGCGCGGCCGCACAGGACTTGAACCTGAGCGCCGCGGCCTTCACCACCTATTACACGTGGACCGCCAATGGCGTGCATCCTTCGGTCAACTTCGCCAATGCCAACGTGAAGGCCAATTCGCGCGTATTGCTCAACATCAGCGAATTTGGCGCGAATGCCCAGGATCGTTTCATCGGTGCCGCCCGCATGGCCGTGTACAACATCGCGCCATATAACGGCGGCTTCCGTGCCTGGGTGGATATCTCGTGGGGCAGCCCGCTCAAGGTGCGTTTCGACGTGTTTGTGGATCCCTGATCCGGGAAACACTGAGCATGCCCCTGCGACCAGCAGACCGGCACCGCGCATGTCGCTAAGACACTAATGGGAAGGCCAGCGTGAACGGGAAACCGTGCGCGCAAAACAAAAGGGCCACGTGTTGCCACGTGGCCCTTTGCTACTGCTTGTTCTGGCTCCCCGACCTGGACTCGAACCAGGGACCTGCGGATTAACAGTCCGTCGCTCTACCAACTGAGCTATCAGGGAAAGGAGGCCGAATTATATACGTCAAAATTTCTCATGTCCAGTTTCAATCTGCATGGCCAGCAAAATACGCCGCCAGGGAACAAGCCTTGGCAAGTGGCTGCGTCCGTCTGCGCGGCGCCACGCAAGATAGTAGAATAGCCAAGCCTTGCCAACACGCAAGGCGCTAACGGCATGCCGGCAGCGGGGCGTCGACCACCGCGCTGCCAGCATGCGCTTGCAAGGTTCATCCTTGCCCCTGGCTGACTGCTCTCACTCGACATGACAGAATCAAGCGCATCCCTGGTGGACAAGCCCGGCAGCGGCGACAGCTCGGCGCAAATTGCCGAGCATATGGCGGCCGCCATCGTGGCACGCCAATTGCCGCCCGGTACGCGGTTGCGTGAAGAGGCGCTGTGCCGGCTGTATGGCGTCAGCCGCACCAAGATCCGCGCCGCCCTGCTGATTCTCTCGAAAGACAAACTCATACGCATGGTGCCCGACAAGGGCGCCTTCGTCAGCCAGCCCACCGAAGCGGAAGCGCGCGACATCTTCGCCGCGCGGCGTATCATCGAAGCGGCCCTGGCGCGCGAATTCGTCGCGCGGGCCAAACCCGCCGACTACCGAATGCTGGAGCGGCACCTGAAAGCGGAACGCCTGGCGCTGGCACAGGCGACGCCGCTGCGCTCGCAACTGCTGGGCGACTTCCACGTCTTGCTGGCCGACATCGCCGGCAACGCCGTGCTGCGCGATATCGTGCGCGAACTGGTGGGGCGCAGCTCGCTGATCACCATGCTGTACCAGTCCGGCCACGCTGCCGCCTGCTCGTACGACGAACACGGCCGTTTTCTTGAGGCGGCGCGCAGCGGCGACGCGGACCTGGCGGCGCGCCTGATGGTCGAGCACCTGACGCATGTGGAAGCGGCCTTGCGCTTCGATGGCAGCGCCGCCGACGCCAGGAAGGACCTGGTGGCGGCGCTGCTGATGTAAGCGATGCCATCATCAAAAAAGGCCGCCGATGCGGATGCACGGGCGGCCTGGTCATTGCGCCGGCAATTGTTTGCCGACGCCTGTCCTGCTCTCCTCGCTATTCGCCCAGGTAGATAAACTTGAACAGGAAGATGGCGGCGATGATGTAAGCCACCACCGACACTTGCTTGCCCTTGCCCGTCAACAGTTTCAATACCGCGTAGGTGATGAAGCCGAACGCCACGCCGCTGGCCACCGAATAGGTAAACGGCATCATCAGCGCCGTGATGGCGGCCGGAATGCTTTCCGTGCTGTCATCCCAGTCGATGAAGGTCAGTTCGCGCAGCATCAGACACGCCACGTACAGCAGTGCAGGCGCCGTCGCGTACGGCGGCACCGTGTGCGCCAGCGGGGCGAAGAACAGGCTGCCCAGGAACAATAGCGCGACGGCCACGGCCGTCAAGCCCGTGCGGCCACCCGCTTGCACGCCGGCCGCGCTTTCCACGAAAGCCGTGGTGCTCGATGTGCCCAGGCAGGCGCCGGCGGCAATCGCCGTGCTGTCGGCCAGCAAGGCCTTGTTCATGCGTTCCATCTTGCCGTCTTTCAACAAACCGGCACGGTTGGCCACGCCCATCAGGGTGCCCGTCGCATCGAACAATTCCACCAGGAAAAATACCAGCACCACGTTGACGATGCCGATCGACAGCGCGCCCATGATGTCGAGCTTGAACAGGGTCGGTTCGATGGCGGGCGGCGCCGAGACGATGCCGTTGAACTGGTTGCCGCCGAAGAAGAAGCTGGCGATGGTGATGGTGAGGATGCCGATCAGGATGGCGCCCGGCACTTTCAGGCGGTCCAGCGCGACGATGATGAAGAAACCGAGGATGGCCAGGATGGGCGCCGCCTGGTGCAAGTCGCCCAGCGCGATGATGGTGGCGGGGTTCGATACCACGATACCGGCACTTTTCAGGGAAATGATGGCCAGGAACAGGCCGATACCGACGGTGATCGCCGTGCGCAGCGCGGGCGGGATGCTGTTGATGATCATCTCGCGCACCTTGAACAGGCTGACCAGGATGAACAGGCAGCCGGAAATGAAGACGGCGCCCAGCGCCACTTCCCAGCTCATGCCCATGCCCTTGACCACCGTGTACGAGAAATACGCGTTCAAGCCCATGCCCGGCGCCAGCGCGATCGGGTAGTTCGCATACAGGCCCATGATCAGGGTGCCGATGGCGGCTGCCAGGCAGGTGGCAACAAAAACGGCGTCTTTCGGCATGCCCGCGTCGCCCAGGATGGACGGGTTGACGAAGATGATGTAGGCCATCGTCAGGAATGTGGTCAGGCCGGCCAGCAGCTCCGTGCGCACATTGGTTCCGTTGTCCTTCAGTTTGAAATAGCGTTCCAGGAACTGCATGATTAACCCCTTGTTTTGGTAGAACCGCGCGCCTGGTCTTGGACTATGCGCATCCTTTTTTTTTGCAACAACTACTTACTTGCTTACCTGACTACTTGCCTGGCGCGCTGGCCGGCTTGAAGGCCCACCAGCGGCTGCCCGCAAAATTCCAGACCAGCCCGATACCGGTGGCCAGCACCTGCGCCAGCCAGTAATACCAGCCCAGTTGGTGTACCAGCAGCCACATCAGGCCCGTATTGATGCACCAGCCGATGCCCAGCAAGGTGAAATACTTGGAAGCCGCCTCGCCATGCCCCTTGTCGCTCTTAAACGTGAAAAAGTAATTGAGGAGGTAGTTGACGACGGAACCCAGGATATAGCCGATGCCGGAAGCGGCGGCGGCGCTGATGCCGACCCATTCCACACCGCCCCACAGCACGCTGTATTGCACGGCCGTGCCGGAAGCGCCGACGGCGGCGAAACGTAAAAATTGGTGATGCAGGGAATGAGACATTGTCAATTTTCAAATGAGCGTAAGCAGGATAGTGCCAGAATAAAAAATGGCTACGATTGCTCGTAACCATTTTTCAGCCTGCATTTTACTGCAAGTTGCGCCCAACGTTCATATTCGCCGCCGATTCGACACTTACAACGCCTAACAAAACCGTAGCGAGCGGAAGGAAGTTGTGGTTGAGAAGCGCAACTGTACGAAAGTACAGTGAGCATCGCAGACCGCAAATTACGACGCGCAGTAGGTTTTGATAGGCGTTCACCCCTGGCGCCGGCGCAGCCATACAAACAGCGCGATCAGCAGCAAGATGCCCGCGATGCCGCCCGGCAGCATGAACGGTTGCGCCCGCGCCAGCACGGGCTTCTCGCCACCGCTGCGCGCCTGCGCCACATACGCGGGCGTGACGGACACATCCGGGTTGCCGTATTGCTTCAGCACGTAGTTGGCGATCGAAGCGATCTGCTCGTCCGTCAAGGGCTGCACGTAAGAACGCTGGTCGAAACGCGGCATGAACGCTTCGTGCTCTTCCCCTTCGATCTTGCGCTCGACGCCAAACAGCATGGCCGAGACCAGGTTGGCCGGCGTGTTGCCGCCCGTCGCCGTGTTGTGGAACAGGGCCGGATACGCCTGACCGGTGCTGCCGGCGCCGCTGGCCGAATGGCAGCTGGCGCAATAGCCGGAAAACAGCACCGCGCCGCTGTTCAGCGAGTGATGCTCGGTGGAGCCGGCCATGCCGCGCAGCGCGGCTTCTTCGCTGGCGGCGCTGCCGTAACTGAAGGCAGCCTTGGTCTGGCCCGGCGCGCGCACGGGCGGCACCGTGCGCAAGTACGCCATGATGGCTGCCACGTCGTCGTCGCGCAAAAATTGCAGGCTGTTCTGGATGGCTTCGGCCATGCCGCCCGCTGCCTGCCCCTTGCCTTCCACGTGACCTGTTTTGAGGTAGGCGGCGATTTCTGCATCCGTCCAGGCGCCGATGCCGCTGACCTTGTCGGACGTGATGTTCGGCGCATGCCAGGCACCAAGCGACGCGCCCGCCAGGGTCTGGCTGCCGATTTCGGCCATCAGCGCGTTGCGCGGCGTGTGGCAGGCGCTGCAGTGCGCCAGGCCTTCGGCCAGGTAGGCGCCGCGGTTGATCTGCGCGCTCTTCGCCGGATCGGGCACAAAGCGTTTATTGTCGAGGAACAGGGTGTTCCAGCCCAGCATGGACAGGCGCACATTGAACGGGAATGGCAGCGCCGTCTGGCGCGCCGGCTCATCGACGGGCTGGACGGCCTGCATGAAGTAGTAATACAGGTCGCCCACGTCCGCATCCGTCAGCATCGCATAGCTGGTGTAGGGCATGGCCGGGTACAGATGGCTGCCATCGGCGCGCACGCCGTCGCGCAGCGCGCGCGCAAAATCCGCTTCGCTGTAATGCCCGATGCCGCCTTTTTTCGACGGCGTAATATTCGTCGCGTAAATCGTGCCCAGCGGCGAGTCGATGGCGTAGCCGCCTGCATACGGCTTGCCGCCGGCTGCCGTATGGCACGCCATGCAGTCGGCAGCGATGGCCAGATAGCGGCCCCGCTCCAGCCGTGCATCTGGCTTGGCGGCTGTACTTGCGGCCGGCGCGGCCGGGCGGTCCGGCGTCAGGGTGACGGGTGGCGCCGGTGGCACAGGTGGTAAAGCACGCGCGGCCAGCGGCAAGCCGGCCGCCAGGGTCAGCGTCAGCAAGAGGCGGCGCATCATGCTGCCTCCCTTGCCAGGGTACGGGCGATGTCGTCGGCCGCGCGCAAACCGAGCGCGGCCATGCTGAGGGTGGTGTTGACGACGCTGGCCGACGGCATGGCGCCGCCGCCCGGCAGCCACAAATTGGCATGGTCGTGCGCGCGGCAATTGCCGTCGACGACGGAGTCAAGACGGTTCGAACCCATGATGACGCCGCCCATGATGTGGTTATTCGCGTTCAGGCTGTCGGTGATATGGAATTCCACGGCGCCGAACAGCTTGCCGATGTGTTCGAGCTGCGCATGCGCGGCCTTCGCGCCATTGCGCACGTAGTCGCCCACATCGTAATAAATGTCGGGACAGGCCAGGCCCAGCGGGTCCTTGCGCGTCTTGCTCAAGGTCAAGCGGTTGTGCGCCTCGGGCAGCGGTTCCAGGCTGATCGACAGGTCCACGCCAAACGCGGCGCGGCGGCGAATTTCATCGTCGAGGTCCTTGCCCACCAGGCCCAGCTTCAAGGATTGCTGCGTGGCAGGTCCCACCCTGGTGATATTGTTCAGGATCATCTTGTTAGCCGAATACTGCGCGCGGAAGGCACCGTCGCGCGGTCCCACCAGGCAGCTGCTCTGCGCGGGGCCACGGCCCGTCCAGATCGGTTCATTGGCGAGGAAGGTACAGTGAAAGCCCGAGTGATCCATCATGTTGCGGCCGACCTGATCCGAACTGTTGGCGATGCCGTTCGGATTGTTCTGGTTCGCTGCCAGCAGCAGCAAGCGCGGCGTTTCGATGCCATTGCAAGCAATCACGAAGGCCTTGCCGGTCGCCATGTGCGACTGTTTTTTCGCGTCATACCAGTGCACGGCCGTCACGCGGTTGTTCTGGTCCGTATCGATGCGGTAGACGACGGCCTCGGCCAGCACGCCAGCGCCTTTCAGCTCGGCCCGCTCCACGTGGTGGATGCCGTTATACATGGCGCCGATGGGGCAGATCGGCTGGCAATTGTTATTGCCGCAGCAGGTCGGGCGGCCCTGCCATGGGCGCGTCGAGCGCCCTTGCGGAATCGGCACGGAGCGGTAGCCGTGCGGGTTGACCACTTCGGCGAAGCGCTTGTCGCCATAGCCCCAGGGCACCATGTCCATCGGATACGGTTTGCTGCGCTCGCTGGGCGACTGCAGCGCCGGATCGTTGGGGCCGGCCACGCCCATTTCCTGCTCGGCGCGGCAATAATACGGTTCCAGCTCAGCGTAGGAAATGGCCCAGTCGCGCCCTACCCCGTAATCGCTCTTCATGCGCATGTCGGACGGCAAATGGCGCCAGCACGACGCTGCCCAGTGCCAGGTCGTGCCGCCTACCGTGCGCAAATAGCCCTGCTGGAAACTGCTGCCGCTGGGGCCGGACAATTCCACATAGTTGTTCTTTGGAAAATACAGGGGTGCGGGCGCGTTGTCCGCCTGCGGATACAGGCCCTGGAAGTCGGAACCGACGCGATTCTCGAACGGCATGTTGCGCCAGTTTTCCACGGCCTGGCCCCGCTCGATGCGCAAGCCCGCTTCCAGCATGATCACGGAATGGCCTTGGGCGGCCAGCTGGTCGGCCATCATGGCGCCCACGACGCCCGTGCCGACGATGACGACATCGGCGACGACGTCGCCATTACTCTTGAATTGGGGTGATTTCATTTTGCTTGCTTGCCTTTAGTTTCGGGGGTGCCGGTAGTGGCCGGGACCGGTACGGGTTTGGGCGCCACGGGCGCGGAGACGCGCACGGCCGGCGGCGCCTTCAGCCACCACAGGGGGCCGTAGTTGCAATAGGTGGGCACGACCTGGCCATCGGCCACCGTGCGGTACATCAACGCTTCCGCATACGCGACGACGATGGATTTCGTGCCCTGCGCCGCGTTGCCGGCGACCGTGCCCGTGTACCAGGCGGCGACGATGGCCAGCGCCAGCTCGCGCAAGCCGGCGTCCGCGGCGGTGGCGGCCGCCAGCAGCGCCTTCGCTTCCTGGCCCGTGACGAGCAGCGCGCCCAGTTGCGGCAAGCGCTCGGCGAAGCCGGGCACGTTGCTGCGCATGGCTTGCTCGATGCGCGCCGCCGTCGCGGCAGACAGGTCGCGGTGGCCCGTGATGGTTTGCGACAAGGTGTAGAACAGCATGCTGGCGGGCGCCAGGCCGGGCGCCGCAGCGCTGGCCGGCGCCTGCATGGCGGCGGACAGGGGATTGCTCCAGAAACCGGCCTGCGCCAGCAAGGCGGCCAGACCGATCAGGGCGTGGCGGCGGCTGATGTGTGGAAGGGATGAAACGGATGTTGCAGATGGTTCGCTGCCTGGATGGTTCATGAGACTCCCGCAAGACTTGTTGTTTTGTTGACTTGGATGATTGCGTTACATTGCATTTACGCATAAATGGAACCGGTTCCACATTATCCTACATAAATAAATTGTTTGCCAATGGAGCATCAGGACTAGGGGTTGGTCTTTGATTGTTGCCTGGATTCCGCATGGATTCCGGCGTTTCGCGCAGGCGTCATGGCGACCCGTTGCGCTTGTTAACCGATTCATGCACGGACCCGCTGGCGGCGCGAAATAAAGACAGAATGCCTGCGGCTTCCTGGAAATGATTGCGCATACGCGAAAAACTTGGCAGCATGGCAAATAAAACGGCTGCATGCCGGGCAAGGTCAATTTCTATAAAACCAAGTTTCTGACAAGGAGGCATATCGACGTACCCGATGGAGGCCATGCGATCTATAGCTGTTCAACTGCGGCGCGGAATGCGTCCGTGCAAGCAACCTGAAACTGATCCTCAAACCATGATAAAAAAAATGACCTTGGCAGTACTCTTTGCCGCCCTGATTCCCTTCTACGGATGCCAGGCGCAAACCATGGCAGAAACGAAACCCGTTGCCGCCGAAGCCACCACCACCCTGACACCCGACATCGGCGGCATCAAGCAAGTGCTGGAAATCAAGACTGACGACGCGACCAAACCCGTGCTCCTGTTCTTGTCCGGCGGGCCGGGAAGCTCCATGATCAAGGGCGCGGACGCCTTTACCACTGTGTTGAAAAGCCGATTTACGATTGTGCAATGGGATCAGCGCGATGCCGGGAAAACCTTGAAACTGAATCCCTCCCCCACGCAGCCATCGGTCGGGCAGATGGAGCAGGACACGTACCAAGTCATCCAATTCCTGCGCAAAGAATTAAAACAGGAAAAAATATACTTGCTGGGCAGTTCCTGGGGCAACGTCCTGGGCTTTTACATCGTCAAGCATCATCCGGAATTGCTGCATGCCTATTTTGCATCCAATCCTGTCGTGAGCCAGCTGGACAGCGAGAAAGAATTGCTGCAAGCCTTGAAAGCCCACTTCAAGGACAATGCCCTCGCCAGCCAGGAACTGGACAGCATCAGTTTCCCGTTTGCCAGTGACGAAAGCATGTTTTATTTAAGGAAATGGCTTTTTTACAAGGATGGCAAGGAATTTGCAACGACTGCGGGTTTCAAGACGGGCTTTCTTCAATGGTCAAAAACCTGGGCGCCAGTCTGGAACGAGGTCATGCACATTGATCTGCCCAAGACCTTGAAAAGCGTTGACTGCCCCGTGTATTTTTTCGTCGGCAAGAACGATATCCAGACCTCGACCAGGATCACGCAAGCGTATTTTGAGACCTTGAAGGCGCCAAAGAAGGGACTGTTTTTCTTTGACCATTCCGGGCATCAAATACACCAGGATGAACCGGTGAAATTTCAAGAAGCCATCATCAAGACATTGGAGACAATTCAACCGAACAAGTAAGAGCGTCTGAAACGCAAAAAGCCCAACCGGTAAAAGGCTGGGCTTTTTGCTACTACATGTTCTGGCTCCCCGACCTGGACTCGAACCAGGGACCTGCGGATTAACAGTCCGTCGCTCTACCAACTGAGCTATCAGGGAAAAGAGGCCGCATTTTATAGGGTAAATTTTGCGATGTCCAGATTTCCCCGGAAAAAGATGTCTTTTCCTGCCTTACCTTGCCCGGCGGTCAGCCAGGATGCTCTTGCGGATAGTAGTCAAATACCAGCACACGGCCCAGCCATGGCTTGAGTTGCTCGACAAAGGCCAGGTGGGCCGGATGGGTCAGATACACGTCGCGCGCGCCGGCATCGTCGAAGGTCAGGGTAAAGCAATCGGTAAAGCCATCATCGAGGCCTTCCGGGCTGACGTTCGGTCCCCATTCAAATTGCCGCACGCCGGGAATGCGGTGTTTCAGCTGCGAGAACTCGTAGACGAGTTCGGCATGCTTGGCGGAAGTGATGCCATCGAGGAAGTCGCACAGGACGATGTGGCGCAAGGCGGAGGTACAAGTCATGGGAAGGGGCTCCTGAAGTGATGCATTCAGGATAGCGCAAAATGCGATCACGCACAGGCCAGCCCTGCTGACGGCGCCGGAAAACAAAAAAGGCCATGTTTTTCAACATGGCCTTCCGAATTCTGGCTCCCCGACCTGGACTCGAACCAGGGACCTGCGGATTAACAGTCCGTCGCTCTACCAACTGAGCTATCAGGGAAAAGAGGCCGTATTATATAGGCCGAACCTGGCGCTGTCCAGATTTCCATAGGGGAAATCTTATCTTGCCAAAGTTACGCCCTGGCGCCGCACAAACAAAAAAGGCCACGTTTTTCAACGTGGCCTTCCGAATTCTGGCTCCCCGACCTGGACTCGAACCAGGGACCTGCGGATTAACAGTCCGTCGCTCTACCAACTGAGCTATCAGGGAAAAGAGGCAATATTATATGCCGGTTGTTTCGCATTTGCAAGACTTATACTGCATCTCGACAAACACGGCTTTCGCCGACTTTCCACTGCCATCAGCGCCACACTTGCATGCAGCGCCGAAGAAGCAAGATCTTAAAGCACTTTGGCGATCGCGTCAATGACGATGTCGATATTGCGCGAATTCAACGCTGCCACGCAGATACGGCCCGTGTCGACGGCGTAGATCGATTGCTCGCGCAAGGTCGCCACTTGTTCCTTGGTGAGACCGGAGTACGAGAACATGCCGATTTGCTGGCGCACGAATTCGAAGTCGTGGCCCGGTGCCTTGACCTTCAGTTTTTCCACGAAGGCATTGCGCATTTCACGGATGCGCACGCGCATGCCGGCCAGTTCCTCTTCCCACAGCTGGCGCAGTTCCGGCGTGGCCAGGACGGTGGCGACCACCTTGCCGCCGTGTACTGGCGGGTTCGAGTAGTTGGTGCGCACGACGCGTTTCAATTGCGACAGCAGACGGGACGCTTCCTCGGCGCTCGATGCGACGACGCTCAGGGCGCCCACGCGCTCGCCGTACAGCGAGAACGATTTCGAGAACGAGTTCGATACCAGCAGCGGGCCGCCCGCGTCGGCGAAGCGGCGCACCACGGCGCCATCTTCGGCGATGCCGTTGGCGAAACCTTGATAGGCCATGTCCAGGAACGGCACCAGGCCGCGCGACGTGACCACGCTGATGATCTGATCCCACTGGGCCACGCTCAGGTCGGCGCCGGTCGGGTTGTGGCAGCAGGCGTGCAGCACGACGATGGAGCCCGCTGGCATGGCGTTCAGGCTGGCCAGCATGCCGTCGAAGTTCACGCCATGGGTGGCGGCATCGTAGTACGTGTAGTTATTCACGACGAAACCGGCGCTTTCGAACAGCGCGCGGTGGTTTTCCCAGCTCGGGTCGCTGATGTAGACTTGCGCACCCGGCGCGAAGCGCTGCAGGAAGTCGGCGCCGATCTTCAGTGCGCCCGTGCCGCCGATGGCTTGCACGGTGATGGCGCGGCGCTCTTGAATAACGGCGCTATCGGCGCCAAATACGAGTTCTTGCACCGCCTTGTCGTAGGCAGCCAGGCCTTCGATCGGCAGATAGGTGCGTGGCGAAGCCTGTTCGATCAGGATGGCTTCCGCCTTGCGTACGCAAGCTAACAGAGGCACTTTACCGTTGTCGTCATAATAGACGCCAACGCCCAGATTGATTTTGGCGGGATTCTGGTCCGCGTTAAATGCTTCGGTGATGCCCAGGATCGGGTCGCGTGGGGCCATCTCGATGGCGCTAAACAGACTGGCAGAAACAGTTGGGTTCGTCATGATAAGATTGGATTCGATTGGAAGCAGGTTCACAGCGGAGTTGTAGACAGCGCCCCAAAATACAACGCCAGGGCCGCCAGCAGAGCACTATTCTAACAAAGGTCTGATTCACATGCCCGAATTATCTACCGCCAGCGAGGCGGAAAGCGCAATTATCTCTTTCCCGGATTCCCCCTTCAAGCTGCACCAGCCCTTCTCTCCGGCCGGTGATCAGCCGGCGGCGATCGCCCAGTTATCCGAGGGGATTGCGGACGGACTGGCCTTCCAGACCCTGCTGGGCGTGACCGGTTCCGGCAAGACCTACACCATGGCCAACGTCATCGCGCGCATGGGCCGACCCGCCATCGTCTTCGCCCCCAACAAGACGCTGGCGGCGCAGCTGTACAGCGAATTCCGCGACTTTTTCCCGCAAAATGCGGTCGAATACTTCGTCAGCTACTACGATTACTACCAGCCCGAAGCCTACGTGCCGCAGCGCGACCTGTTCATCGAAAAGGACTCGTCGATCAACGAGCATATCGAGCAGATGCGCCTGTCGTGCACCAAGTCGCTGATGGAGCGGCGCGACGTCATCATCGTCGCCACCGTCTCGGCCATCTACGGTATCGGTAACCCCAACGAATACCACCAGATGATCCTGACGTTGCGCGTAAAAGACAGAGTCAGCCAGCGCGACGTCATCGCGCGCCTGATCCAGATGCAGTACACGCGCAACGAGGTCGATTTCGGCCGCGGCACCTTCCGCGTGCGCGGCGATACCATCGACATCTTCCCCGCCGAGCATGCGGAACTGGCCGTGCGCCTGGAAATGTTCGACGACGAGATCGAATCGATCCAACTGTTCGACCCGCTGACGGGCAGAGTACGGCAAAAAATCCCCCGCTTCACCGTGTACCCGGGTTCGCACTATGTGACGCCCCGCTCCACCGTGCTGCGCGCCGTGGAAACCATCAAGGACGAGCTGCGCGAACGCCTCGAGTTCTTCCGCAAGGAAAATAAACTGATCGAAGAGCAGCGGCTGGAACAGCGCACGCGCTTCGACCTGGAAATGATGGCCGAAATCGGTTTCACCAAGGGCATCGAGAACTACTCGCGCCACCTGTCCGGCGCGCTGCCGGGCGAACCGCCGCCCACCCTGGTCGACTATCTGCCGCCCGACGCGCTGATGTTCCTCGACGAGTCGCACGTGCTGACGGGCCAATTGAGCGCCATGTACAACGGCGACCGCTCGCGCAAGACCAACCTGGTCGATTACGGCTTCCGCCTGCCGTCGGCGCTGGACAACCGGCCCTTGAAATTCGAGGAATTCGAACAGAAGATGCGCCAGACGGTGTTCGTCTCGGCCACGCCGGGCGACTACGAAAAAAACCATTCCGACCAGGTGGTCGAACAGGTGGTGCGCCCCACGGGCCTGGTCGACCCGCAGATCATCGTGCGCCCCGCCAGCACGCAGGTGGACGACCTGATGTCGGAAATCGTCGAGCGCATCAAGAAGGACGAGCGCGTGCTGGTCACCACGCTCACCAAGCGCATGTCGGAACAATTGACGGAATACCTGGGCGATCACGGCATCAAGGTGCGCTACCTGCACAGCGATATCGAAACGGTGGAGCGCGTGGAAATCCTGCGCGACCTGCGCCTGGGCACCTTCGACGTGCTGGTGGGGATCAACCTGCTGCGCGAGGGCCTGGACTTGCCGGAAGTGTCGCTGGTCGCCATCCTCGACGCGGACAAGGAAGGCTTCTTGCGCTCCGAGCGCAGCCTGATCCAGACCATCGGGCGCGCCGCGCGTAACCTGAACGGTACGGCGATCCTGTACGGCGACCGCATCACTGACTCGATGCGCCGCGCCATCGACGAGACGGAACGCCGCCGCGCCAAGCAGATCACATTCAATACGGCCAACAACATCATCCCGATCGGCGTGAAAAAATCGATCCGCGAAATGATCGACGGCGTCTACAGCCCGCAGGAAGCGCGCGACAACCTGCAAGTGGCGCAGGAAGCGGCGAAGTTCGAGGCCATGAGCGAAAAACAGGTCAGCAAGGAAATCAAGCGCCTGGAAAAACTGATGCTCGACCACGCCAAGAACCTGGAGTTCGAAAAGGCGGCGCAGGTGCGCGACCAGCTGCACATCCTCAAGCAGCAGCTGTTCGGCGCGCCGGGCACGGACAATGTGGCGTCGATACTGGGCAAATGAATACCACGCCATGCGTAGGTCGGATTAGGCCCTGCGGGCCGTAATCCGACAACATTGTTGGCGCTGGTGG
>JAEAMG010000419.1_pt1 | contig 51257 bp, 39 predicted proteins | sample 8958741 | NCBI WGS metagenome assembly JAEAMG01 (sample SAMN16933256, study PRJNA681125) | bioreactor sludge metagenome | isolation source: anaerobic bioreactor treating anionic surfactant - SDBS | place: India: Bengaluru | collected 2019-02-28 | reverse complement strand
AACGTACGCCGCAACCGGAGGTGGGGCCGATCACGCTGTCGCTGGGCGTCGCGCAACTGAACGCCGGCGAAACCGTCGCCAGCCTGATCGACCGCACCGACCGCGCGCTGTACGAGGCCAAACGCCAGGGCCGCAATCGCGTCTGCAGCGCCGACTAAGCGGCACGCGAAGTGACGCCATGGCACCGCAGCGGCGTGCATGAGCGCACCGGCCGCGATGCGACGGGTGATGCGTTCGGAAGCAGGAAGAAGTGGTGCTGAGCGCGGCGCTGGCTTCAGGCAAACCAGCGGCGGGAGAGATGGCGCATCCGGCGGGATTCGAACCCACGACCCCTGCCTTCGGAGGGCAATGCGGTACAGATATTTAGGTTGGCGGCAAAGGTTCAAAAATGCCTCTAAGTACCGTCCCACAAGGCTTTGGCCTTATGTCGCCGCCTGCAGTTTATAGCTCTTAGCGGTATCTAAGGGTGGTTATCTAGGGCACAAAAAACGAAATGGGCCCCAGCGATTTTGACACCTAGCCAGCCCCTAGCTCGTCCTGCTGCCTTCTCACCGAACCTGAATTTTGACAAGCGCCTGGCGGCCTACGGGCAGCGACTTAGCCCAGCATGGTCATAGGTATTAACACTATCAGTAAGGCCTGCCGCTTTGGGCTTCCCCGCATCCACACAAACCCGTTTTGTTGCCCTCTGCTGTTGCTTTACATATAGGCAACCCAGGAGTGCGCAGGCCCCAACGTTAGCGGTACTTTTCTGGTGGAAGACTCTACCCTTGCAGGGGCCAGGGCCGTGCAAGATGCGTCGAGGTTAGTGCGGCAGCTAGCTCACTCGTCCTTGGCGTTTATCTCGGCGGAGACCTTGCCAAACGACTCCCAGTGGCCAACCAGCTCATCCACGCGATCAGGAATGCGCGGTGACTTACTCAGCACCAGACAGCGGGTTGTACCCACATATTCCTCAAGGAGGTAGAGCGTGTCCCCAACGTCGACGCCCATCTCCTGCAGAACGTCGTCGGGTAGGCGAATAGCACCGTCGCCTTCCCAGTCCTCAATCACTACATGATTCCGCATCGTGACCCCAGGAAACGGTTGGATGGGTGTCCGCAGGGGGAAGCAACGGCGAGTCGTTGCCAGCGAAGTCCCGCAGCACAGGTCGACAGAATAGCAAAAAGCTCCTGGGCTCAGAGCGCTATAACGACGCCGCCCCTCATCTCTGGCCGCAGCATCTGGCATTTGAACTCGCCCCAGGCCTGCCAACTACCACCGCCGTTGTTGAGCTGAAAATCCCGCAATACCACCGGGGAAATTCACTATCCGCATGCCGCACCCAGCTAATCCACTAGCAGCTCACTGATAGGTCATCGAGACTCCGCTCTATAGCCACCGTGGCTGCGCTGGCTTGCCGCAGGATGCCAGTGGCAGTCCCGCAAAAACCACTGAGCTGCCACATACGCTCACAGGGATCTCTTCGCCGAACTAGCCAAATACACCCTCGTGACGACAGATCCCTCCGCCAAATCGCCAATATCCAGCGTGCGTCCCCGGAATAAATCGTTAAACCTCGATTGGCCTGGCCTTTCACTCACTTTATTTCGAACGACGCAGCTCCTGCGGACCATCAAACGAAGCCCACCCGCCAGGACAAATACGTATCATGAGGCAGCGGGTTAGCTTGGTAAGCTCGCTCTCAGACAACTCTTGTCAATGTGGCCGTCATGGAAGAAAGCGCGCAACAGCGTTCAGAACGCTATGTATCTGCCCGCAGCCAGCACCCCGCGTGGCTTTTGCTCGCCTCGCGTCGTGCTCCGCTCGTTTTGGGTTGCCTGCGCACGCTGTTCGAACGGGCGCACGATGGGATCCCCATGGAGGATGCGCTGCAAGCGCTGTCCGAAATGCTGGCTGCTTATGCCAGCCAGGAGCTTTACGAGATCGACCCGGATGCAACGCATCTCCAAGCAGGCCGTGAACTTCGTGAATGGATCAAGCGGCGCCTTGTCGTAGAGCGAGAGGGCCATATCTACGCAACCGACGCGTTGGAGTCCGCCATCCAGTTCGTTGACTCGCTGGATAGTCGGATCATGACCTCCACGGCATCTCGCCTGTCGGTGGTCCAGCGCGAGATCGAAAACCTGGAAACGGGTCTGAACCCCAGCCCAACTGGCCGTATTGCCAGCCTGCGCCGCCGAATCCAGGATTTGGAGCACGAGCTAGCGCAGGTAGAAGCTGGCCACGTAGTCGTGCTGGATGAAGCGCAGGCGATAGAGGGCATACGCGAGGTATATAACCTGGCCACCAGCCTGCGCGCGGACTTTCGACGAGTTGAAGACTCTTGGCGCGAGGCGGATCGCGCCCTTCGACACTCCATCATCAGTGAGCAGTCTCACCGTGGAGAGATCGTCGATCGGTTGTTGGATGGGCAAGATGCTCTACTCAACACACCGGAGGGGCGTGTCTTCGAAAGCTTCCAGCAGCAACTGAGGCAGTCCGCTGAGCTGGAGGCCATGCGTGAGCGCTTGCGCACCATCCTTCGTCACCCAGCGGTTCCAAAGGCGCTGAATCGTCCACAGCAACGTGAGCTACGTTGGCTGGCGTTACGCCTGGTTCGGGAGTCGCAGGCTGTGCTCCAGGCGCGCGCCCGAAGCGAGCGCGATGTCCGCGGCTTCATGAAGACGGGGCTGGCCGCCGAGCATCATCGCGTCGGACAGTTACTCAACGACTTCTTCAATCTAGCGCTCAGCGTCGACTGGCAACGTCAGTCAGAACGCCGGAAGCCTGCATGTTTACCACCAGTTGGCGTAGCCATTACCGGTGTCCCGGCAATCGAGCGTCTCCGCTTCAAGACTCTGGATGACGATGATACGGGCGAGCTGGATCTGAGTTTGAAGCCTGCGGTGTTGGAGCAGATTGATGATGACTTCTGGGATGCCTTCGACGGGCTGGATCGTGAAGCGCTGATTCATGACACCCTGGCTGTGCTGGTGGAGCAGGGTCGCCCTGTGAGCCTCGTGGAGCTTGCGTCTTTGCTTCCACCTACTCACGACTTGGAAACCTTTGCGCTCTGGCTGGCGATGGCACGCGAGGCAGGTATCGAGGTGCTGACAGAGGAGCGTCAGCTTGTGGAGCTAGTTGACGAGGATGAGCAACGCTGGCGCTTCAATCTGCCTTATGTCGGACTCGACCACGAGGCACTCAAGGACATCGATTGGGAATTGTGAGCATGGCAGGGATCTTCGATCGAATTGCAGGCGCCTCTGGCGCCGACGAAACGGAGCTGACGGTAGAGCCCATGGCGTTGGATGACGGCATGGATGATGAACAGCCTGTCATGAGCGCCGCTGTACAGGTCGATGAGCGCCGGACGCCGCAACGAGTACGTGAGGCCGTACAGGAAATGCTCAAGTACGGGCTGCTGGAAGAAAGCCACAAGCCCAACCTGTATCGCTCAGCACTTTCCAATATCGAGGCGGTCGACAGAATCCTGGAGCCGCTCGACCTTGCCATGGGAGTCGACGAGGTTCGGGGGCTGGTGTTTGTTATCGTTCGCCAGGGTGAGGTGGCCGAGCAGGATGACTGGTCGCACCCCCTCGTGCGTCGGCAAAGGCTGAATCTGGAGCAGTCTCTGCTGATAGCCATTCTGCGACAGCATTTCATCGCCTACGAACAGGAAAGCGGTACGGGCGCCAGTCAGGCACTGGTAGCGGTTGATGAGCTGATTCCCCAATTGCAGGTTTACCTGGGCGAACTGGGCAGTGAGGCGAAGGAGCGCAATCGCATCATCACGCTGCTAGACCAGCTCAAGGGGCATGGTTTGGTGTCGGCTCTGGACGCCCATGATCGCGTCATCATTCGCCCCATCATCACTCACTTGGCGAACCCGGAGAACCTGCAGGCTCTGGTGGCATGGCTGCGAGAGCAGGTGGAGGGTGCGGCTACGCCGGCTGCCGGTGATGAGGAGGACGAGGTGTGAAGCAAGCACTACTCTGGCGTGACAGCGAGACGTTTATTCTCACCAGCATCGAACTCTATAACTGGGGCGGCTTTCAGGGCTATCACCGTGCCGAGATCGATCCTTCCGGTACCGCCGTGATCGGCCCGACGGGGAGCGGTAAAACGACGCTGGTGGATGCTTTGATGACCTTGCTGTGCGCCAATCCGCGCTACAACCTGGCCTCCACGGGTGGGCATGAGAGCGACCGCGATCTGGTGTCCTATGTGCGGGGAGTTACCGGCCCTGGGGACGGGGGGGTGGAGCAATCTCATATCGCTCGCCAGGGTAAGACGGTCACCGCCATTGCCGCCACGCTCGAGCGTGATGGTACGCAGGTTCGACTGGGCGCTGTGCTCTGGTTCGAGGGCACAAGCTCCTCGGCATCGGATCTGAAAAAGCTTTGGCTGTTAAGCGAGTCCCCCGAGCAGACTCTGGAACACTGGCTCAGCCAGCATCACGCAGGCGGTATGCGGGCTCTGCGTCAGATGGAGAAGGATGGGACGGGTATCTGGCCTTATCCCAGCAAGAAAGCCTACTTGGCCAGGCTAAGGGATTACTTCGAGGTCGGTGAAAACGCATTCACCTTGCTCAACCGCGCTGCCGGCCTGAAGCAGCTCAACAGTATTGATGAGATCTTTCGAGAGCTGGTGCTGGATGATCGCTCCGCCTTCGAGCGGGCTGCCGAGGTCGCCAGCAGCTTCGATGATCTAACTGACATCCACCGAGAGCTGGAAACCGCTAGAAAGCAGCAGCGCTCATTGCAACCGGTCGCCGAAGGCTGGGAGCGTTATAGGGCTTTGCAAGAACAGCTGCAGGATAAACAAGCTCTCGAAGGCATCCTCCCAGTCTGGTTCGCCGAGCAGGGGTATCGCCTGTGGTTGGCTGAAACCAACAGGCTTGAGACGGAGCACAAACAGGCCGAACTGGATCAGGAACAATGCAGGAGTCAGCTTGAGATACAGAAGGGCGTGGTCGATCAACATCGCCAGAGCTACCTGCGAGTAGGTGGCGCAGGGATAGATCAATTACGCGGGCGCATTGCTGATTGGGTCAGGGAATGCGATAAGCGACGCCTGAAAGCCGAGCAATACCAACGCTTGGCCAAGGGGCTTGGACTAGCGGATGAGTTATCGGCCAATGCTCTCAAGGAGAATCAGCAGCAGATCGCGGCACGCCTGGAAATACTGACCCAGCAAATTACTGACGCGCGTCAAAAGGCGTTCGATGCAGGTCTCGTTCAGCAGGAACTCAATGGCCGCCTGCAGCGCTTACAGCAGGATCGTGCTGAGGTTGAGAGACGGCCAGGCTCGAACCTGCCCGGGCATTTTCATGCTTTTCGAGGTGATCTGGCGCAGGAGCTTGGCGTCGATGAGTCGGCCCTGCCTTTCGTCGCCGAGCTGGTGCAGGTCAAGCCCGAGGAGCTGGCCTGGCGGGGTGCCATCGAGCGGGCAATCGGCAGCCACCGGCTGCGTATCCTGGTGCCGCAGGGCGCGTCCGAGGCTGCACTGCGTTGGGTGAACCAACGACACAACCGTTTGCATGTGCGCTTGTTGGAGGTCAAGGAGCCGTCGTCACGCCCTGTGTTCTTCGACGATGGTTATACCCGCAAACTGACCCTCAAGGAGCATCCGTACCGAGAAGCTGTAATGGCACTACTGGCGGACAATGACCGCCACTGCGTCGAAAGCACGGAGCAATTGCGTCATACCCCGCACGCCATGACGGCCCAGGGGCTGATGTCGGGCAAAGAGCGCTTCTTCGACAAGCAGGACCAGAAGCGCCTGGATGAAGACTGGCTGACCGGCTTCGATAACCGCGACCGTCTGGCTTTTTTGGCTGAGCAGATTCGCGAGGTCAATGAACAGCTCGCGCCTGCCAAGCTGGCCTTGGACGCTGCCCAGGGCGATGTCCGTCAGTTGGAAACTCAAACTTCGCTGCTGCAGCGCGTCGAAGAACTGCAATTCGAGGAGATTGATTTGCCGGGCGCCGAGCGTCAGCTGGAGTCGCTGCGTTCTCAGCTGGACACCCTGACGCGCCCCGATTCCGACCTTGCCATGATCAAGGCCGAGTTGGATGAAGCCGAGGCCCTGCAGGAGTCTCTGGATCAACAGCTGCAACAACGGATCAAGCAGTGCGTTCAGTTGAAAACTCAGTTTGACCAGGCCGCATCCGCTACCCGTAGGGCCTATCACGGTGCCGAGAAGGGGCTGAGCGATACGCAGCGTGAACTGGCGCAAACGTATTTCCCGACCCTGACGGCAGATGACCTCGGCGATATTGTCGAGCTGGAGCGCCAGCATACGCGTGAGCTGCAAGGGCAGCTCAAAGCGCTCGGCGATAAACTCGGCGATCAGAAAACAGAGCTAGCCAAACGTATGTCCGACGCCCTGAAGGTGGACACCGGGGCGCTTGCGGAGGTCGGGCGAGAACTGGTGGACGTACCCAGGTATCTGGAACGTCTTCGCGTGCTGACCGAGGAAGCTCTGCCCGAGAAACTCAAGCGCTTCCTGGAATACCTCAATCGTTCCTCGGATGACGGCGTCACCCAGCTGCTCAGCTATATCGACCATGAAGTTTCGATGATCGAGGAGCGCCTGGATGACCTGAACAGTACGATGCAGCGTGTCGACTTTCAGCCCGGACGCTATCTGCGCCTGGTGGCGAAAAAGGTCATCCATGAAAGCCTGCGCACCTTGCAACAGGCTCAGCGCCAACTGAACTCGGCGCGCTTCATCGATGATGAAGGCGAGAGCCATTACAAGGCATTGCAGGCGCTCGTTGACCTGCTCAAAGATGCCTGCGAGCACAGTAGGAACCAGGGCGCCAAGGCGCTTCTGGACCCGCGCTTCCGCCTGGAGTTCGCGGTCTCGGTGATCGATCGGGAAGGCAATAATCTCATCGAAACCCGGACAGGTTCTCAGGGCGGCAGCGGTGGAGAGAAGGAGATCATCGCCTCCTATGTACTGACCGCTTCCCTGAGCTATGCGCTCTGTCCCGATGGCAGCAGCCGGCCGTTGTTCGGCACCATCGTGCTCGACGAGGCGTTCTCGCGCAGCTCCCATGCGGTTGCCGGTCGGATCATCGCGGCGCTGAGGGAATTCGGCCTGCACGCTGTTTTCATCACGCCCAACAAAGAAATGCGCCTGCTGCGCCACCATACGCGTTCGGCCGTCGTCGTTCACCGGCGCGGCGTGGAATCCAGTTTGGTTTCTCTGAGCTGGGAAGCTTTGGATGAGCATCATCAACAGCGCATCAAGGCCATGCATGAAGTCGCCCACTGACATCGGTCGCAGCTTGGCCAGGCAATGGCATCGCTCCAGTGTTCGGTTGGAACGCTTGCTCAATCCCGGCAGCTGGCCGCAATGCTTCAACATCGGCAAGCCTTCGGCACGAGTCTTCGCTGAAAACATCCATGCGGTGCTCCAGCATGTGGAGAACTGGCGGAGCGTGAAAGTGGGGAAGGTCGACTGGGAGTCAGTCAGCTATCGAGCTGGGCTGGCCCCAATTCCCTTGCCGATGCGCTGGCACTTGCGTAGTCCCTCCGAATGGATTGCCGCGACCAATGATCCGAGGATCTGCGAGGAATACGCTCAACTCGAGTATCTGGTCGAGCAGGTCGACAGTACCTTCCATGCGCTGCTGGTAGCGCAACGCAGCCTGTGGCTGGCGAAGCCGTCTGAAGAAGTCGTAGCCACGGCGCAACTCGCCGCCCGGTTGTCGCCAGGCTGTGCCCGAGGCCGTCCACTGCGCCTGCTTGCAGAGCACGGCGTAGACACCAAGTTTTTTGAGCGCAACGCCAGCTTGCTGACCAAACTGCTCGATGAGCGCTTCGAAGGCGCGGCGTCCGAGCAAGGCCTGACAACTTTTCTGGACGCCTTTGAAGAAACCAGTCACTGGGTTCTGGTCGTTCCTCTTCAGCCTGAGCTGTTGCCCTTCAAGCGGCTTAGGCTCACTACTGCGGAACTGGCCGAGACCGCACTTCCCGGTTCACGATTGCTCGTGGTGGAAAATGAGCAATGCATTCACTTGCTGCCTGAAACCTTACCGGACACCTTGGCTGTACTGGGCTCAGGGCTCGATCTGCAGTGGTTGGCGTCTGCGCAACTGACCGGGAAACAGATCGCATACTGGGGCGACATGGATACCTGGGGCCTGCTGATGCTTGGGCGAGCGAGACTCCATCAACCAGCAGTCGAAGCACTATTGATGGAACGGGGGCTGTTTGAACAGCACTCACCGGTGAGCGCAGTCGTCGAGCCGACCAAAGCTCTGGAGTCGGCTCCACCTGGTTTGTTGGCTGACGAAGCGGATTTCTATCGGTATCTGCTGGTGCAAGAACGAGGACGTCTTGAGCAGGAGTACCTGCCAAAGGTACAAGTTGAGCGCGCTATCGAGCAGTGGGCTCGAAAGATCCCTGTATAGAGCGGCTGGCGGTGGGCTCAATAGCCCTGTAATCCTGAGACCGCCTACCCTTAAACCACAGTCTTCAGATATGCCTTCTCTGACATTTCCAACGTTGATCGCTTTAGGCGGCCGGTTTTCAGCGTTGGTCTGCAACGAGTCTTTCCACCTCGTCGACGATCTCAGCTGCGGTGCAGCCCAGGGGGTTAGCTAGCTTGATCAGGGTGGTGATCGTTGGCTGGTTGATGCCCCGTTCCATCAGGCTGACGTAGTTACGCTGCAATTCCGCCTCATGGGCCAATTGCTCCTGGGTGAATCCTGCTTCGACACGCCGTCTGCGCAGGACCTTTCCGAACGCCAATCCGACTTCCACAGATGACTCCCCAAAAGGGAGGACTATCTGGGCGGCGTCATCTCTGGTCTTCACAGTATATTGTGAATTTGGTAAAACGTGACCTCATGGCATGGCGTCACCCCTGCGAATTGCAGGGCTGCCTTCCTACATGCCGTCTTCGTAATCGGCTGTAATTCAGTGCAAGCGATTAATTTCCGATAAATAAGCAGTTAAATAGAAGGATGTTAAAAGTATATGAGGATTATTGGCATAGCTGCTTATGTGTCATTTGCATTTTTTTTGCAATCAGGAGCCTTCGCTGGCGAAACTGGAGTTCAGCAACTTGTTAAAAGATGCGAGGCTGCTTCGAAGGCGCACGGGTCCTCACCTGCACTCTGTTCGTGCACGCTGAAGAGGATGCAGGAGTATGGGTTCTCCGATTCGGAGATCGTTAATTTTTCTCGACGAGACTTCAAGCCCAAGGACATGCATGAAGCTGAACGCCATATGGACTATGGCATCAAGATTCGACTAATAGCAGGGCAGTGCGGCTGATCAGTGTTTCTCAGCTATCAGTCTAGTCGTACGCCATTAATTATTCGGTTTGCAGTAAAGGATATTATGCGAGGATTTTCTAGGTTCATTTCATTAGCTCTTGCTGGCTCCATTCTTGCCGGTTGCGGTAGTGAGGATTTCACGGGTACATATCGTTATAAGATACCCGGTGGCGAGAGGGTAATGGTTCTCAATGTCCACGGTGATGAGGCCGAGATATTTGGGGAGGATGTGAGCGACGATCGCATCAAGCCGCTGGTTAAGATGAATGTTTCAGTAAAAGATAAAAAGCTTCTCCTTGATGATGTTAATAGTTCCGAGCGCTTGGCCCTCAAGCGAAATGTAGATGAGCAAAGTGTCGATTGTCTCAACTGCAAGGTGCTTGGCATCAATGACGCAGCGGTTTGGAAGTATGACCCTAAAGGGCCTTATGACCTAGAGCAGATGCTAAAAGACCAAGCCCTTAAGGATGAAGAGGCACTGAATTCCGAAATGCTCAAGATGCAGGAGCAAATTTATGAGCAGGCCAAGCGAGGCGAAGAAGCAACCAAACTAGGTCCATATGAAGGTGATTGGGTTTATCAGAGAGCAACGAGACAAGACGCCTTGATTATCATGACTATCTGGCGCAAAAGTCAGATTAAACGCTGGTCGTTCCGATTTGAAACCATGGATCGAATAGGGCAGGAAGTACCAGGGTTCGAGGTCTCAGATGTCGGATTGAAGATCAAAGTTGGCTCTGAGAGCCGACTATACAGCCTCAGCCCTGATAAGCAGATATTGACCTGCCTGAACTGCAACAGTCCCGAGCGCTGGGTCAAAGCTGACCCCAAGAAAGACCTCAGCGATCGCCATTACGCTCGACAGATGGCTGGCAATCCATAGTCCCTGCTGGAGCGTCCCTGTCCGAACTTGCACTGGACAGGGACTTTCTAGGCGTTTGATATCCCAGATTTTTTGAGATTGCGCTCATGCTTGAGCAGTCTGTGCGCTGGTGCCTAATAGTGCGAAACTGTACTGACTTGACCACCCATTTGCATATCCACTGATCAGCCAATTGCATTTCAGCTGACCAAGGGTTTGTATTCAACTTTACCGGCGCACGCCTCAGTTACGACCGGCAGAGAACGGCCAGTAATGGATATGCTTTATTCGTCAGAGCCGGCTGAGACTGACCTTCTTGTCAGGTGAGTCTCTGGATAATGCTTCTAATGATGCCAAGCACCTTCAGTCAGCAAAAAATCTTGTACGTACTGGCGCTGATCCGAAATATCTGGACGGGCCAACGCCCAGCCGAGATGAGCGCTGACAAACTCACCTTGCGCATCATCACAGTAGTACGCCATCTGCGCTTTCCCCAAGGTGTACAGGTTGATCAGCCGAGCACAAGCATGCGGCTTGAGAAGATCAAAAACTACGATGGCTGGATTGTTTGAAAAAACCAAAGCCTTATCCGGACTGATAGCAATGATGAATAACAGGTCCTTCAAGTAATCCCCCCAGCGGGAGGTGGGGTAATCCGAGCAGAGCAAGCATGATTGCTCATAGCTGTACTCCCGCATGGATGCCTGTAAGAGCCCATCTGAAAAAGGCTGTGCAATCAATGGTAGTAATTCGTTCTGGGTAAGTAGGACTAAGGACATCACTCCGAGAGAGTCACTCCCCTTAAAGTAATCGATTAGCTCATCGACTGACTTATGCGAGAAGTGCTGTTCGGCCTTGATCTTTTGCCGCAAGGGATCCAGTGCCGAGCGGACATCCATGACCTTGAGAATGTCAGGATGCCGGGCCTCCAGTGACGTCAGGGTATTCGCCAGTTGCCTGCGGTCGGGTATATCCCAATTCTGGACACTACTGCCTCGTGCCTTTTTGATGATCTTATGGCCGGCCTCATCAATCAGAGGGGTTACGTGGCTAGACTCGACTTCAAAGCCTCCATCTGGAAAGTCGATACGGTACAGATTCTGTATTGATGCGGTGCGTTTGAGGGCGACCGACTTGATCTCCATCGCACCGCTGGAAGGTAAGCGGCGGTAGCGGAAAATTTTACCTTCGGCATGCTGCCAAGCTCTTAAGAAATACTGAGGGATGAAATGGTGATTGCGAGGGGGATTCGACATGCAGCGGAACTCTCCAATTTCCCAAGCCTACTCGCTCCAGCGGCCAAACACTAAAGGCTGTTTCTGGCCAGCATTAGCCGTTCAAGAGGATCTGGAGCTGGGTAAGCGGTAAAACAAAGGGGGCCTCAAGCCCCCCTTTGTCGTACTGCAGCCATCAGGCGACTTTCCTCGAACGGCGGTGAGTAAGCGGCACAACATTGGACTTCGATCGGTTGGCTTCACGAATCACGCCGTTCACCTCCGCCAAGGCTTCGCGAACTGCATTTTCAGAAGCTCGGCGTACCACGGAGTCAACACCGCCGGCCAGAGATAAGCGGTACTCTCGCGCTGCCGCACCAGAGAGCCACTGCTTACCGTCCCAAACCGAGCTGCACCAGGAGTCTTTCATGATCACCTCTCTTAGTGGCCAGTACGGGATTGCTTGGCCACAGATTGAGAGATAGCACATGGGTTGTAGCGTTAAAAGAGACGAAAGCGGCACGCTTGAAATCCCTATCGACGGAGCTGGCTTGATAGAAGTGGCTTTCAAACTCGGTGCCTGTCTCCTGAAAGCGGGCAATTTGCCAGCACGAAAGCAAAGCGGTGACTAGACTTTCTGATGCCGATATGGGCATCCGCTGGCGCCCGGCATAGACCCCAAAATAATGAAGTTGTTTGCGCAGGCGAACGGGAGAGTTCTGCGCATTACCGCGATTCCTCCCAAGATGGAGTGAACGATGACGGAGATAAATGCGAACAAGGATCAATTGGACTCGTTGTCAAAAGAGGACCAGGACAAGATCACAAAAGGCCTTCTCGATTCCGGAGCGATCCGCGATGTCGACAAGATCGCTGGCGACACCTCTGTACAGCCGCTTGACGAAAACACTCAGCTTCAACCCCTCTGGAACCCTCTCAAGGACTTCTGCAAGGCAGCCTGCGATGTAGCTGCTGCGCACGGCGTACTACGAACACAGGGATCAGTCGCGCGGTCTGCATCGCCGCCGCTGTAACTGCGCGCAACGAGAGCAAGAACCCGCCGCTGAAGCACCCGCACACGTGCCGTTGCTGCTTGCGTTTCAGGCAAACCCAGCCGAACTGATCACATTTAATCTCAGGGAGTACGCCATGAGCACAAAGAGAGCCATCACAGCGCTAATAGCAATTGCACTAGTTTCAGGATGTGGGCGCAACGATATCTTCGAGAAGCCTCCAGTAGGTAGCCCAGAGTTGCCACCCAAGCCACTAGAAACCAGTTACATCACGCTGGCAACAAGTATTCCATTCAGCACGATTCAAAAGGTTGCCGATGCAAATGTGCCGCCTGAACAGTCGTTTAGCGGCTCTGGTGACGAGCCTTGTACCAACGTCCCCAAGATAGAGAAGGGAAGCGGCATCTTAGAGGTGCCCTACATAGGGTCTCAAAGGGCATGCGCCGGACACAGCTGGTCCGCGGTGGCTCGCAAATCAGGTCCAGTGACTGTGACTAAGTACGGAGATGCAATGCGCGTTTCAGTGCCTATCCAAATTGGCGGCAAGGCAGGCCTGAGGGGAGACATTGCGAGCGTCCTTTCGCTGAGTGGAAAAAACTTCGATGCTTCTGTTAAACCCATCGTCGACATCACGGTTTCTACTGGTAGCGACTGGTGCCCTCAGATCAACGCTACTCCGACTCAACAGTGGGTTTCAAATGCTACTGTCGAAATCATCGGAAAAAACTGTGCGAAAATTAACTTGGGGGTGCTGGGAAGCCCAGGCTTCTGCGCAGGACCAGTAAAGCTGGACCTAACGAATCAGGCAAACAGTGTAGTTAACGGGCAACAAGATGCCATCAAGAAGGCCGCTGCCAGCGCAATCAACTGCGATAAGCTTCGCCAGTCTATCCAATCGCAGTGGAAACCCATCGTCGTGCCTGTAGACTCTTCGGGAGAGAACCCCCTATTCCTGAACATCACGCCCGAGTCGTTCGCTATCTCTAGCATCCAAGTAGTCGACAGTGCGCTGCAGTTTGCAGTCAAGGCAGGTGTTAAGGCTCAACTTGACGGCCAGGCGGCCTCAACTAAGCCAATTCCTCTTCCACCGCTCGAAGCGGTGACAGCTGACAGCAGCGATTTACGTGTCGTGGTTCGGGCTAACGTCGATTACTCCATGATTGCCGATACCCTGAAGAAGTCAGTTCTTGGCAAGACGTTCATAGGCACGACCCCAGCCGGTGACGTTACGGTCACGGCTGTGGATGTTGAAGTCTTTCCGTCGAACGGAAAAATCGCTGTAGGTGTCAAGATCGCCGCAGATCTGCCCAGCCATTACCTTGACGTAAATGGTTGGGTATATATGACTGCGGTACCCACTGTCACCCAATTCGGGACCACGATTGAACTTGGCGAACTGAGCTATTCGACTGTCCTGAACAATAAGCTGTGGGATGCACTTGTTGCAGTCTTCGACAAACAAGTCCTTCAGGAGCTGCAGAAGAACTCCAAGATTGATCTGGGGCCGACCATTTCTAAGAGTAGCGAGGATTTGGCCTCAAAGATCAATTCAACAAGCGTTCCCGGCCTCAGTATCAAGGCGGAGAAACCTGTCGCTAAGTTGCTAGACGTTGCGATTGATTCCAAAGCCCTAATCGCAAGCGCTTCAGCCGAGATGAAATTCTCTATCACGCTGACAGACGAAATCGTGCAGACAGCCTCCAAGTAGAGTTTATAAGTCTGCACCTGCTCTAACCGCAGGTGCAGACTTGAAGAACGCCAACCGTTGCGAAAATCATTTCAGGCGTATGCACTCGACAAGCTTCACTGCAGCAAACATCACCTCTTTGAGAGCTGGGCCCGAGATAAGCTACGCAAACCCTTTGATGATGTTGGCGGGCCCCGGGGTAGTCATGGGAAAGTCGGTCTCCACTTATGGCCAGCTGCCGCCCTGCACGAATGGCTGATTCTGGCCGATTTCTGCCGATCACCAGGGCCCGCTTTGGGTTACATCCTCATGGCGTTCTCTCCGAGCGGCGGAGTATGGCAGCGTCATTCAGCCATGCTTAAGCTATTCCCAAGCGACCAGATTTTACGGCAGTAGGAAGGTTGTGTCGGAAATCCATAAATATTTCATCCCCATTTCCCAATCTGGGATCTGACGAAATTTTCGGCATCTGCGTTAGCGCAGCGGAACATCGAGTTACCGTGTGTCTCGTAAGTAATCGGGAGCGCACGCTGATGAGATGGTTTTTCGTGGTGATGCTTTGCGGTGGTGCAGGTCTCTGGCTAAGCGCCCAATATCAAGTTCCGCAATGGTTGCTTTGGCTGCTGCTGGCGCTGGGAACCACGGTATGGGGTCTGGCCAAGTGGATGGAACAGCGGGAGGCCGAGACGGAGCGCGATCATGATCGCAGGTGCTGATCAGGATCGGGCCGTATGGGATCTCCCAATGGCCGCAGCGCTGAACTGCGCGCTGTATGGTGGACGATGGTGAGCCAGCTATCCGGGACTTTGAGTTCATGACCAGGAGATAACGAGATTGACTCTTCCTTATGAAAGAACACGCGCCATCGTCAAAACAGAGGAGTTCCTGCGTGAGCTCTCCCATCATTCGGGGCTACCGCAGGATATCCGCAGCTATGCGAAAAACCTGCTCAGGCACTATCCATCTGCCGACCAGATTTTCTCGCTGGGGCGCCTTGAGGAATGTCTGGTGAACGAAGCGCTTGAAGATGAATACCGACGGCGGGTGATCGCCTTCCACCAGCCGCTGCTCTGCTCGTCGCTGGAGTCGACTCGATAGCGATGTCCCGCCCAGATTTTGAACTGCCGGTGTCTCACCTCGTCGCGCAGCGGCTGAAGCATCTGCGCAAGGGGAGGCCTTTCAGCATCAGGTGTCTTGCAGAGCTTGGTTCGAGCTCGGCCATCTCCAAGGCAGTCGCCCAACTTGTTCGCCGTGGCGAGCTTGAGCGTGTGTATCGCGGCATCTACATGCGGCCGAAATACAACCAGTACACCGGTCGGGTTCATCGTCCTGGCCCTTGGGACTTGGTGAATCTGATTGCCAGGCAGAACCGTTGGAAGCTGCAGATCCACGGCGCTGATGCCGTGAGGCGATTCGGGCTGAGTACACAGATGCCAGTCATTCCGATCTATTACACGAGCGGCCCCAGCCGATCGCTATTTGTGGGGAAGGCCGAGATCAGGCTCGTGCATGCTGCTCCGATGGTGATGCAGTGCGCAGGAACTAAAGTGGGGATGACCATCAGCGCTCTGTTTTATCTCGGCAAAGGTGGTACTACGCCGGAGTGTGTTGCTGTAATCAAAAAAGCTCTCAGCCCCGAAGACCTGAGCAAAATAGTGGCCTGCAGAATGCCGAAATGGATGCGCGCAGCGCTGGAGACAACATGAGCCGGTAAGAGGCAGCCAGACACTCCGTTTGGCTGCCTATCCCTCTATCAGTGTCGGACCTGCATCTATTGCTGGCTGCCCTTCTCCATATTTATCCGCGCCCTGCGGATATAGCTCGCCGACACGCCGAGCTGGCGGGCGATCTCGGCGTCAGAAAGGCCCCCGAGCTCCGAGATAATTTCGGGTGTCATTTCGGGCAACGGTCGCTTGTACGCTTGTATTCCAAGCTCCCTACGCATTTTTTTGACCGGAAAATTACTGACGCCTAAACGGTCAGCGACTTCTGTATCCGGCATCATCCCCAGTAGAGCTATGGCTTCGCTGGTCCAAATGTCCTCCAGTGGTTTGAAACGCTCACGACTGATCTTTGACTCTGGGATCTTCAGCTCCGCTCTCGCACGCTTGATTCGCTTGATGGAAACACCAAATCTTTTTGCCAGTCGGTAATTGGTTTCCTTCGCCAGTTGCACAATCAAATCAGGTGACAGCTCGGTGTCTTCGGGGCAGAACCCAAGAATGTTATTTGATTGGCGAAATCGTCGAACGGTGCTGGCGCCCAACCCAAAGCGTCTGGCCACCTCCCGATCGCTCATTTTCCCAACGCATGCTTTCCAGTCATTCATCGTGCTCTCTCCTAATACATGAGACGACCAGGCAATTATTTGCGTGGCCTTGTATTCAGAGTGAGACTTTGAATACCCCCGGCTTACCAAGCTGCATAGCGAGGCATTGTTTGTAGCACCTGGGCCAATACGACCAATACCAAAATCCGCGCATGCGCGGATTTTTGAATGAGCGGGCCGCATGACTCTGATCTCAGCCGTCCATTCAAGATCAGCTAGTAGGCCAGCAGGTCTGTCTCGTAGCGCCGCTCTAGAATGGCCTTGGGCATATTGGATGTATCGATATGACGATTTTTCCGCGCATGCGCGGAATTTTGAACAACTCAAAAATAAAATTGCCTGCGCGTAGCTCTACCCCCAAAACCAGTGGCCTTGGGAATTTCACTATCAGGTAGTAATCCAAAAAGTGAGAGCCCATAAATGCCAGATACATCCAATCATTCGGAGAGTGTGGACCAGCCACACATCAGCCCTGACTCACGGCATGCACAGCTGCTAGCGTTGGCTGCAGATGCTGGGCGTGATGTTGGTGTGATAGCGGAGATGCTGAGGTTTCTGGATGTTCATTCGCAGCTAATTGATTTCCCCCGAGTCATGCAGGGGTTTGTGAATGCGCTTGATGCCATGGACGTAGCGCCAGAGCTCAGCCTAGGTGCGCGCGATCTCAGAGCCTGGCGGGACGAGTGCTGCTGGATTATTTCAATCCGAAACAATCCTGATTTTATTGCGGCTTTGGGCCCCATGTTTTACCAGGGAGATGAGCGGCGTACGCGCAATCCGGTCATCGGTAAGGGCGTACAGGATCACGCCTTCCCCTACGCGACGCTGTGGCATGAGCCTGCGGATTCAGAAAGCCAGCTGGATTACTACCGTCTCATTGGCCAACTTCTTGTAGCCTATCAGCAACGGGCAGATGATCTGGGGCTGCGCGGGCAGAGATACAGCGCTTACCTTGAACTCCGAGCACTCTGCGCACTGCAGATACTGTCTATACCAGATGATCTTAATATATGGTCCAGCTCTGCTGTATTTGCGCAGGGTTGCCGCCAATTCGACGCCGGCAGTTCAATCGATTACCTAGCAGAGTACTACCCGCCAATAGTTCGTCTCGTCCGCTACCTCGGTGGTGAGGAACCGCCAGAACGTCACGGTGGCGGTGGCCATCGTCAGCATGGCGGCTCAAATAGCGCAGGCCTAGGTGTACTGATTAGCCAAGGGGCTACCGAGTTCCCGCTCGAGGATCCAGACGACCCAGATTTGCTCCCTGGATATATAAGTTTCGTGGCGTCTCAACCGCTAGACGATAATTTAGATGAAGCACTGCCGCTGGGCGAAAGAACTGCTGCACGTGAAATATGTTTGATCGATACAAGAGGTGAAGTCAGACCATATGTAGCTGAATTGCTCAGCCATGAGGGTATGCTCGCTCATATTGCTCGCAGTCGGCAGTTTTTACCGTTTGGCTACAACCTGCTCACGCAGTATGAACTAGCAAACCTACTATTTGGTGTCACTGATGAATTTTTGCTCTGTCGGGAGCGAATTCGTAATGCTCCTGCCCAAGAGCAGATAAAGAATCGGAGGCGCTTGGAGGCACTGCTGGTACTTCATCTCATGCTCTGGTTCGGTCGTTCACTTGAGGACTGCAAAAAACTACGGATAGCTGAGCGCAATGCGCGCCCGAGCTCGGTGCTGGAGTTGGTTCTGGCTGATGAGGCAGGGCCGGCGGAGTTCAGATTTTTTGCACCTACACCGGACTATGCAGCGGAAGAGCACTTGCCTCGAATGGCCGTTCGAGCATCTCAGCCAACAATATCGGTACCGGACATGGTTGGGGCAACTGCGCTAGTTATGGCAATCAGGGACCTGTCGCCGGTGAATGGTTCTGCCGTTATCACCTACAAGGTCAAAGACCTAGAACGTGAAATCCGCACTTTGTTGAGCGAGCTTGGGGGCGAAGATCCTCGCTACACGATGCACAAAGTGCGCTCCTACCTACATCGCCAAATCATCACAGACTCTCACGATGTGGTTGCAGCCACCATGCTATCGGGGATGCCTTGTCTATCGGCCAACACACCACTGTATTACAGCCAGTACAGCATTAACTATTTACGAGGCCTTTATCACCAGTCAGTTCAGAAGGTTTTAAATGGGGTTTATGCCACCGTGGGGCTGGAGGCTCCGAGTGCCCCAATGCCCGCCGTTTCGGAGGCGGCTGTTGGTGCCCGAAACTGCCTTAGACTGGATACGGTAAAGGCTAATCTCGAGGCGTTGCTGGTAGTGCTGCGTAAACGCCCTCGAAAAAATCTTCAGCAGCTTGTTCATTGGCATAACTGCTTTTCGCTGTGGACGGTTCAAATGTTCTTTATGGCGACCGGATGTCGAGCTATTCGCGACCCGTTGAAGCAGGAAGACGAATTTATATCGCCTGGGGGACACGGCGCGCTGGGGGACAAAGGCTCAGATGATGGGCATATGAGTCGCCTAGTAGTGTTGACTGACCTGCTAAAACGACAGTTAAAAGCCTATAAGGCTCACTGCAGAGCAATTACCGCACAACTCGAGTTACATGCACCGGCTCCTACCAACGGATTTTTCCTGCGCTTAACCGATGATGGTTGTCTTTGCTACGAGGAAATTCGGCCGCTCCATATCAAAGCTGTAATGCGCCAGATTGAGGGTTTCACACCTCATGCAGTAAATGGCTTCCGTAAGTTCTTGAGAACTGAGCTCGCCGAGCGCGGATGTCCGCCTGAGACACTGTCGGCTCTGATGGGCCATTGGCTGAGTGGCGAAGAACCACAAGATATTTACTCGAGCTTTTGTCCGCGTACCTATGTCCAGGGCCTTCATACCTACTTGTTGCCACTCATGCGGGAGCTCGGTTGGACGGTTCGCAACAGCCACCTGGTTGTGGAGGCTGATGCATGAATAGCTCACGACTTTCGGATGAAATGCTGTCTGTTGTCTGGAGCCCGGATAAACATGATCCAGAGTGGAAAAGCGGATATCTGATAACACTCCGGGAGCGCTGCCAAAACTCCGGCAACAGCATCGGTGAATGGCTCTGCGGACAACGTTCGCTGCGTAGCTTTCCCATCAAGGAGATGCAAAATCTCGAGAATCAGCTCGAAAGCTCGACATTGCGCAACACACTGCTAGATGTGACGCGTCGGGCACAGCGTTTTAATCCGAGCTTGCCGCTGGCTCGGATAGCGATCGAAACGCAGCGCCGCCCTAATCCGATTAACCCAGGCCTGTACAACTCAGAGAATCTGTCGGCCAGTCAAGACTTGGTTGATTCGATGGGGCGCGCCATCAGGCGTGATCTAGATGAACTCACACCCCATGCGCGGATTGGGCTGCTTCTACTGAGTGCTGCCTATTATGGCGCTCTGATGGACATTCCCCAACTGAACGCGCTGACTCAGCTTGATCCTGGGCAGGTCATTTGGATATCCGGAATACCAGAGTTCCGGTTGCAACTCTCAATCCGAGGTCAACCTGAGGCTGAGAACCGGCAGTGGTTTCCAGACCCAATAACGCTCTCGCTTCTGTCGCGCTGCGCTGCAGATCTAGCCGAGAACCGGTCTTACTTGGATCGAAAGGGCGGGAAGTTAAGGTGTATTCAAGCGGCGCTGGCCAAAGGAGAAATTTGCCCTGATAACCAGCCAGCCTCTCTAGAGCGAGTGTTTGAGTTGCTGCGTATTGAGCGTCAAACACAGTTGCCACAGTTGTCAATAAATTATGCTACAAGATCAAACTTTGTGTCGCATTCTGTTTTGTCGGACTCTTGGCAGCATTTGAACAGGAATGCACCGGTACCAAGTAGCGAAGAGAAGCAGAAACGGAAAAAGCACCGGTTTCGCAGACCCCGACAAAATGTTCCCGAATGGTTGACTGTATTGTGCCGAAAAGTCCGCAAGCGGCAAATTTCACCAGTCGAGAATATACCTCCACCTCAGACGCTTGAAGCTTTGATCAATGGGTGGGCGGCACTCCTGCTTCACGGCCGCTCGTTTTACGGCAACATGTTACAGCCCAAAACAGTTGCCAACTATGTTCGGGATGTCGGTGTAGGTTTGGACAATCTGCTCTGTGCCGACTCGATCTTGGAGGTTTCGCCGGATGCGCTTGAGGAGCTCTATGAGCTGATGCTAGAGGCTCAGCCCACCTCGTCTATGAGGAGGAATCTCGCCAAGGGATTGTTGGAGTTTCATGGTCACCTGCAGAAAACTTTTGCGTATCCGCCAATCAGCCCCTATAGCACGCTGGGCATTGGGAAAACACCTCAGTTCGTCGATGCTCAGATCCTCAATGAGGACCAATATCGTCTGGTCCTCCGGGACTTAGCCACAGGCCCTTTGAGCCAGCGCTCACCACGTCTCGCCATCGTTGCTCAAGCCATGATGATCTTCGGATTTCGTCTGGGATTGCGCCGCAATGAGGCGCTGAAATTGCTGCGTCGAGACCTGCAATTGCCTTCGTTGTCTGATGCGCGAGCCGCTGCAGTAAGGCGTCGACATCAGAACCTCAAGCGGCTATCGCCTGAACGATTTACTGTTCTCGAGCGACCGATCAACTTGCTTATTCGACCACATGCTCAGCGCGCGTTAAAAACACGCAACTCGACACGGACGCTGCAACTTCACGTGTTGCTTGAGCCAGATGAGTTGCAGCTCATTGAGCGCCTGGCCCAGCTGCGCGATGACGAAGAGCTGAAGAGTCCATATTCGGAATTCTTGTTCTGTATCCCGGAATTCCAGACTCGATGGGTATCTGAGTCAACACTGATGCCAGCTATTCATGACGCACTACGCAGGGTGACTGGGTGCAGCGATATGCACTATCACCACCTGAGGCATTCGGCCGCGACTTGGCTGACGTTTAAGTTAGCCGCGTCAGCATTCGGTATTAGTCAGGAGGCTGGGTTGCTGTTCGGTGAGCATCCGCAAACCATGAAATGGCTATTGGACACAGAACGGTTCAATCGAGCCTATCTTCACTCCCCGGAGTCCGCCACTCGACGTGTGATCCATATCACCAGCGCTGTGCTCGGGCATGCGAGTCCCAAAACATCCTTGCTCTACTACATCCATTGCATGCCATGGTTATCAGCGCTGTGCTGGCAGTGGAATCCTGAATTTTGGCCGCCTGGCCATGTCATTGCGAAAATTGCCCAGGTCAGTTTGCCAAACAAGCCGGACGACCTACCTGCACCTGGCCTGCCTGCAGAGATTCGGCACATGCGGAGAATCATCGGCCGCATGCGGGTCTATAGGCGCAGCAACCAAGGAAAAATTAAGCGTCCGCTGATTTCCCATCAGACGAGTGAAGGTGGATGGGCACTGACGAGAATAAATGAAATCTCATCCATGCTCTCCTATGAGGCATACGCGGAGGCATCGGGGCAGTCGGTCAACATGGACTGGGTTGAGTTTACCGAGGCTGATCAATCAGCCATGTTGGAACGGGCGAGGTACATTAGCAACCTCGGCAAGCATCGCCTGCAGAGCCCAGCAATTTCTGACTCAGATCATAGAATTGAGCTTGTCCCAAGACCGCCTAAACACGGAGGTCTGGCCGGGGTGGTGGCCTATGCGGATCAGCTCTATCGCCTGCTAAGCAGCCGGCATAAAGCCAAAGCTGGTCGAGTACTGGACGATTTCGTGGAGCGCTGCTGGGCGAGCGAGACGACACTGCGCTTCTACCCCGGTAGGGATGATCAGAGTGCTCGTGAGTACCTGTGGCTGTTATCTGAGCTGGGCGTCCCTTGGGCTGATATTGAGTTCATCATTTACGATGAACGCACGCCCAGGCAAACCAAAAGTCGTTGGCGCACGGTTCTGGGAAAACCTCGTTTGAGGTTCATTGAACAAGTCCCGGAGAATCGAAGCAGCCAGAACAGTCACATAGGCATTCGAGTGATGCTGCGTTTGCCAGGTGCCAAGCCCACTGCTCAGGAGCAGAACCATCACTCCGGCGCCGCCTTGCGCTACCTGATGTTGATGGCTTCCATCGACTGGCATTTTCGTGCCTGACCATGTCCGGAGGGCATTCAGCCCTCCGGATCATCCTGCAATTCTAGCAAGTCTCCCACTTGGCAGTTCAGGTACTGGCAGATCGCTTCCAGGTCCTTGAGCTCTACCCTCTGCGCGGTCTCGTGATACAGCCGCGTGAGGGTTCCGCGGTTGATCCCGGTGTCCCTGACCACGTCACTGATCTTCAGTTTCCGCTCGCCTAGTAAGCGAGACAAATGGCACTTGACCATCCCAATCTCCAAAAATGATCTACAGAAGATCATTTTGTCCTTGCAAAGCTCAAAATGAGCGTTATATTGATCTGCAGGAGATCATTATGAGTGCTCAGGAGCTCATAAGAATCCGCTGTCGTTCAATTTAGCAGAGAGGGCATATCCATGTCTCACACATACCTGACTACCGAAGAGCTGGCCACGCGCATGAAGTACGACGCGCGCACCATCCGTAATCGCTTGAAAGATTCAGTCCTGCTCGAAGGGATTCACTACTTCCGTCCTTTTGGCGGCCGCAAGATCCTTTTCATCTGGGAAGCCGTCGAAGAAGACATGCAGAAATTCTCGCGGGCTTCTGGGCTGGTTCCGATGGCTGGTGGAGGTATCTGTCATGGGTAAGGTTCGCGCCCGTGCTGACAACGAGAAGTTATTCTTCGACTTCACTTATCTGGACAAACGCTGCCGTGAGCAGACCACGCTGCCTGATACGCCGGCCAACCGAAAAAAGCTGGAGAAAATCCTTGAGCGCATTGAGGCAGAAATCACGCTGGGAAGCTTCGACTATGCCACTTATTTTCCGCAAAGCAGCAAGGTGCAGGAGTTCGCAAGACTGCAGGCTGGCTGCGCGATACTGAAGACTCCACTGTTCAGGGACTTTGCCGAACGCTGGTTCGACGAAAAGCGTGTGGAGTGGCGGGACACGCACACAACGACGGTACGTCGGACCCTCGATAAATACTTGCTACCAACATTTGGCAGGCAAGAGGTCAGCGCCATCACCAAGGCAGAAATCCTGTCATTCCGCTCGGCACTCGGCAAAGTTCCCGGGCTGAAGGGGCAGGCTCTGTCAGCGACGCGAATCAACCACATCATGACGCCATTGCGCATGATCCTTAGCGAGGCAGCTGACCGGTTCGAGTTTACTTCACCGTATCTCAACATCAAATCGCTGAAGGTTCCCAAGACCGATGTGGAGCCGTTCACTCTGGACGAAGTGCTGCAAATTCTCAGTGCTGTGCGCGAAGACTTTCGTAGTTATTACACGGTGCGTTTCTTCACCGGGATGCGCACGGGAGAAGTCGACGGCCTGCAGTGGAAATTCGTCGACTTTCAGAGGCGGCAAATCCTTATCCGCGAAACTTGGGTCGGTGGCCGGCTCGACTACACGAAGAATGACGGCTCGCAACGCGAAATCGACATGTCTGGCCCGGTGTACAAGGCCCTGCTTGATCAGCAGAAGAAGACGGGTAGCGGACAGTTTGTTTTCTGTTCTCGAGAGGGGACGCCCTATTCGTATCGCAACATCAACAACAGGGTCTGGTTCCCGCTCCTGCGCCATCTGGGACTGCGCCAGCGGCGCCCTTATCAGACCCGTCATACGGCAGCGACCCTCTGGCTGGCTGCGGGGGAGAACCCTGAATGGATCGCCCGGCAGATGGGACACACGACTACCGAAATGCTGTTCCGCGTCTACTCGCGCTACGTGCCTAACTTGACCCGACGTGACGGAAGCGCCTTCGACAACCTGATCCAAGCCAATCTCAAGGCCTGAGGTGCCTACATGAAACTGATCAAGCGCAACAATGTCACGCATCTGCATCCAGCAACGGAAGCTCGTGAACACCAGTACTTGAAGCATTTGGCCTCGGCCATGGGCCACTACCTTGAGAATCCTCGCGGAACCGAGTTGATCTGCATTCTTGGATCCGGTTTCGAGAAGGACAACCGTCAGGCACTCGATACCTGGGTTGCCTATCACCGCAACGAGGTCTTCGAAAAGCGCCTGGAAGGCCGCAGCCCGCTAGATTTCCTGATCGCGAAGCTGGAGGACCTGCTCAACAACTGAAGTGATGGCGGGGCCGCAAGGCCCCGCCATCACTTCAGGCGAAGAGGACTGCTCTTTCCTCCTCGATCTTCTGTCCCGCAAAAGTTTAGAATGCACCACACTAGGGGGATTTTTGACCATGATCGATGCCGTTGACCTTTTCTGTGGCGCTGGGGGCCTGACGGCTGGCATGCGTGCGGCTGGCATCGCCGTGCGCGCTGGCTACGACATTGAGCGCCAGTGCGAGTTCGCCTACACCAAGAACAACGGTGCTGCATTCGTCGCCAAGGACGTTACGAGCCTCGGCGCGGGTGAGCTACAGGCCTGGTATCGCCCGGGCCGCTACAGGTTGCTCGCCGGTTGCGCCCCTTGCCAGCCGTTCTCCACCTACAACCAGGGCAAGGACACCCGTAACGACCGCAAATGGCCGCTGCTTTATGCCTTCCGCCGGTTGATCGAAGAAACGCAGCCTCATCTGGTCACGATGGAGAACGTACCGGACGTGACCAAGCATGAGGTCTATCACGACTTCGTCACTGGCTTGCGAGCGCAAGGCTACGAGATCTGGGAGGGCCGTGTTCACTGCGTCGACTATGGTCTGCCGCAGCAGCGTCGTAGGCACGTCCTGCTGGCGTCGAAGCTGGGACCCATTGCGCTCATAGAGCCGACTCACAAAGGTCAGCCGGTTAGCGTGGAGGAGGCGATAGGTAAACTCCCTGCTATCGCCGCTGGTGAATGTCACCCGGATGATCCCCTACATAGAGCTGCAGCGCTGTCGTACCTCAACCTAAAGAGAATCGTTCACTCCAAGCCTGGTGGCACCTGGAAAGATTGGCCGCCGCACTTGGTTGCCGATTGCCACCGCAAGGCTAGCGGCAAAACCTACCCAAGCGTATATGGCCGTATGAAGGCCGAAGACCCCAGCCCGACAATGACTACTCTTTGCTACGGCTTCGGCAATGGCCGTTTCGGGCATCCAACTCAGAACAGGGCAATCTCCCTACGCGAGGCGGCGATTCTGCAATCGTTCCCGAAGGACTATGTCTTTCTCCCGCCCGAGAAGATCAACTTCAAATCCGTCGGCAGGATGATCGGGAATGCCGTGCCGGTGCGCCTGGGCGAAGTGATCGGCGAAAGCCTAGTACGTCACATCAATGAGTTGGGTTTGGGTCAGCGACCGGATCAGGAAGGCCGAATTCTTGCCTGAGGCGAGTCATCAGCTCTCCGCGATCACGTGTTTCGCACTCCCAAATGATCAATACTTTCCAGCCCAGCTCTCGCAGCTGGGATTCCTTTCTAGCGTCCCGTTCGACATTTGCCATGAACTTGGGCACCCAGTATTCCTGACGGATCTTAGGCGTAGTCGCATAGCGGCAGCCGGGATGGCGGTGCCAGAAACAGCCATGGACGAAGATAGCGGTATGGAATCGGGGCATTACGATGTCCGGAGAGCCCGGTAGATCGCGGCGCTGGAGTCTGAACCTGAGCCCCAGCGCATGCAGCATCTGGCGTACGATGATTTCTGGTGCGGTATGCGCACGCTTCACCGCCCGCATGATGTCGCTGCGTGACATTTGCTTCCCCGTCAGACCCCTACTGGCTCGACCACTCCCGTGACCACCAGCGCCTCCAGATGTCGGTGCAGTTGGTCGGGCAGCGGCTTTCCTGAAACGAGAACCCCAGCTTCCATATTCTGGTCCATGGCATAGCCGGTGAGGTTGGCGCTGGTGATGAAGCAAAGCGTCCGATCGGCGACGGCGACCTTCGCATGCACGCTGCCATTCACGAAAGCTGCGGCCTTGTTCTTCCAAACGTAGAAGTTCGCGTCGGGAACGATCTTACGCAGGTTGGCGATCGGGTCCGTACTGACCTTGCCTCCCTGTGCGCTCGACATCTCCACCAGGAAATCGATCCGGACATCCCGCTCGGCCGCCGACCTCAGTGCCCTGGCGACGGATTCGATGTCGTAGGCGACGTAGCTGGTGATGAACAGCCGTTGCCGCGCAGCATCGATCACCTGGATCAGCGCCTGCTCGGTCCTTCGCGCAGGAACCAGCTCGGTGGTCGGGCCTGTCCATACCAGCTCGACCTGCTGGCTGCTCTCGGCCAGACGATAGGCGTCGCTGGCAGCCAGGAGCATGGCCGCCAGCGCTCGACCATCGATGGTGGATACTTTCCAAGCTTCGATCAGCGTCTTGAGCGCATCGCTCGCCTGCGCAGACTGGACGTTGGCACTCAGGCCTCCACCTTTCGAAGCGTCAAGGTTGCTGATCCGAGCCGCCAGAGCAGCGACCCGGTCAGCGGAGACGATCGATACCAGCGCAGAGATCGCCTTCAGCAGTTCCTGCATCTCAAGCGTCCTGGAAGAAAGCTGTCGCCGCGTTCTGTACCGTGGGTACGACCATCGCTCGATCGAGGTATCGGTTGCTGGACTCGCATGAGGTTTCCGCGACGAAAGAACAGGCATGGCAAGCTGCTGCGTGCAGGCTCTGATCCTTCTGTGGATCGTGCTCGGCGCAGAGTGGATCGGAGGAGCAGATCCGTGCCCGGCGCAGTGCCTGCGTGAACAGTCGCTCCAGATTCTCCGGTTTACCCAGCTCCACCAGCCCCCCCAAGGTGCCGTCGGAGTCGGCTGCGGCGGTGTAGATGATGAAGCCGGCCTGATTGCCGTCTTCATTCACGCTCGCATAGATCCGCTCGCGAATGCTCGCTGCGTTGTACCCGCACTCGAGTGCCAGCTCGCGGATCAGTAGGTGCGCCAAGGTGTGCAACAGCACATAGCGCGCCCCCGGATAACCAGCTTCGGCAGGGCTGAGATCACGCCGGTTCCGCCACCCTTTGTGCCCGCCTCGCAAGCGAGCGTCGGCCTGTTGCACGGCAGGGTTCTGCTCCCATGCGGCGATCGCAGCCTCGTCGAACTGGATGAAGATGCCTTCGCCATGAACCTGGTTGGCAGGTACCCAGTCCGGCCTGGATGACGACAGGGGGGCCGAAACCGGACCCGAGCCAGCAGCGCCGATCTCGTCGGGAGACTCCACGCGCGTGAAGCCCAGTAGCGCATTCACTTCGCGCAGGCGTTTCAGGAGCAGCACGCGCGCGATGACGGACTGGAAGGACGCCGGAGGGGCCGTTTCTTCGGAGAGAAAGTTGGGATAGTCGTTCACCGGAGTCGGGTCGGTCAGCACCCGCCACTCCGGCCCCTTGATATCCGGTTCGTCCTCGTCTTCAGCGTCAGCCCCTGAGCGATGAGCTTCGATCGCCGCCCAGACGACCTCTGGGGTGTGAGCGTCGAGGCCGGCGGCCTCGCCGCGCTTCGTGAGGGCCTTGATGGTCCCCTTCAGCTCACCGACATCCTCGACATCGGCGAAGTCATCCCAGTGGTCGATGATGATCTGCTGCAATGGCGATGCATTCGGTCGTGGTATGGCGAGAGCGGATATGGATACCGGGAACCAGCTGTTCGTCGCGCCCAGCAGAACGGCTCGTGCATCCTCGTCGCACTCATGGTCGAAGCGATCAAGATGCGGGTGTCTGCCCCGGCAACCAGGCAGATTTTCCTTGCCCGCCTTGCCGAAGGCCTGTGCCAGGCTCTTTGCTGCTTCGCATTTGTCACACCTGACCCACAGATTTTCCGTCTGGAGGGAAGCGCCGCTCTCGAAGAAGCGCAGGGTTCCCCTGCAAGTGCTGGGACCGCTATGCACGAACCAGTGCCAGGGGAAGTCGTCCAGATGTCCGTTCCGGCAGGCCAGCAGCATACGAGCGGGGACCGCGTCAGCATCTTTGGGTGGAAGTTTACCGTCCGAACCTCGGCAACCAGCATGCACGAAACGAGTCGACTCTGGGCGATAGGGGTTCTCTTTCAGCTCGAACAGACCATTGTCGTAAGGTGCCAGCAGCCCGCACTTCACGCAGCGCAGCCAGCGCGGGAAGGGGCGAACCGGTACGCCGACTCTGGCTTCGGCGGAGAGCCGGTCGGAGGTCTCGCTCTTGCTGAACGGTGCCATGCGAAGCGATTCGACCTGCGCCCCCAGCCTCTGCTGCACCGCAGCCAGCAGGCGTGCTTCGGTGATGACCGCACAGCGCTCCTTCTGCCAGATATCGATGCCCGAGGTGATCACCGACAGGTTCGGCAGATCGACGAGGGCGCCAGGTCCATAGGTCCACAACAACTGGCTGGGTCGTACCGAGCCGACGACGGTCTTTTCGTTCGCCATGTTCATTCGTCCTTATCGCTCACGGCGGGCCGAGCTTTCCACGCCGGTTCATCCTGGAATTTCGAAGAGTTCATCACCAGGTTGACGCCTGGCTCTACCTCTCGCATCGACATCGGCACCGTCCAATTGTCCCAAGGCTTCACGCCAGGGGTTTTGATCAACGGGGCCGTAAGATCCATGCCCTGGCCTCGCTTCTCGTAAGCGAGCAGTCGATTGCCTTGCATCACGGCTTTCACCCACTCATCGGCGCGCTGCTTCAGCATGCTTCCGATCAGCTGTTCCGATTTCGAATCCGCCACGTTGCCGCCACGCATTTTCAGTACCTGCTGAACCTGCTGCATTTCCAGCTGATCGGCCTTTTGCAGGTTCTCGGCGCCAACGTTCGGAGCGAAATCGTCGTACTTGCCGCGCATCAACGACAGCATCGCTCCGGTGAGGCCCCGGTCCAGCGCTCTGGGCGAGAACGGCGTGACCGACTGGGCTTCGACGTGTTTGTAGAAAGTCGCGTGGTAATGCTCGAACGTCTCGTAATGGGAGAGATCGCGCGGCTTGGCCCAGGTCAGTACGGTGCAGACCAGACCGGGAGACTGGCGGCCGACACGACTGGTCGCCTGGATGTACTCTGCGGTGCCCTTCGGCTGGCCATTGACGGCCATGATGCCGAGTCGATTCACGTCGACACCGACAGAGAGCATGTTGGTGGCCAACACGATGTCGATGGGGCGTGGCTTGCCCTTGTCCTTCTCGTCCCAACGGCACAGGTATTTGCCCAGGCTCGCATCCCACTCGGGCTCGAACTTCACCTCAAGCTGATCGAGGTACTTGGGAATGTCCTGGTTGGAAACGCGCGAAGTCAGCTCACGGATGTTCATGATGCTGCGCTGCGCCAGACCCGGCCGCTCGACCAGGCTCATCTGCACGCGGTAAGCACGAGTCTGCACGTCGTCCTCGGCCAGGCGCTTCATGCCGCCGAGTTCGCGCAACGAATTGAAGTAGCCGACCATCGTCATGTAGGGGTCGGCCAGACTGCCGAAGCGCTCGAACAGCGCCTGAGCGGCGGTCATCGCTGCGGTGTAGACGCGAATCAGCATGGCGGGGCGAGAGCTGCCGGGGGCGCATATCCCCAGATAGCGGCGACCCGAGCGCTTATCGATCGAACGTTGCACCGAGAAGAAGTTGTCCTCCACATCCAGGCCATGGGGTGGGAAGACCGCGACCTGGCGCATGAATACGTTGCTCACCTGCTGGTGGGCTCTGCGCACGGTCGCCGTCGAAGCGACCACCTTCGGCCGGATGGACTGCCCGTCCAGCGTCCAGCTGCACAGCTCATCGACCGCGCTTTCGTAAAGGCCGACCATGGTGCCGAGCGGACCGCTGATCAGGTGGAACTCGTCCTGGATGATCAGATCCGGTGGCCGTACCGGTAAAACCGCCCTGACCGTCGCGGCGGGATGCCCCTTCGCAGCCTTGTGGCCGGTATTGCATTCGGCATCAGGCCACAGCAGTCCGTGCCGCGAGCACTCCCTGGATACATGACCGAGCAGGTTCCGCACATCCCCACGCCAAGCCATCATCGCGAACTTGTCCACGGTGGCGATCATCATCGACGGTGGGCGATGGTACATCTCCTCATCGACCACCATGACTGGCAGACCAGGATGCGCCAGTTTGCTCGAGCGCCCACGCGAGAAGTCGCACTTCCCTTGCTTGTCGCCGCAGTAGATCGCTGTGCGCTTGACCGCCCTGTCGACATCGATATCCCGACCGGGAGCGATTTCGGAGCCGCACCATGGACAGCTCGTCAGTTGCGCCGGTGAAGTCATTCCGGCGGTGTATCTCTCGGCACGGATGGCTTCCACGAACGCATGGCTGTCATCGGTCTTACCTGGCGCCACCTTGTTGCCGACCCAGAGCCCGATGGTGAAAGGCACCTCGCCCAGAGACTTGTCGCCCTTGGCGAGTGCGGTCCGGCGGATGTGCTCCATCGCGCAGATCAGCGCTGTGGCGCGCTGGAACTGCTGCAAGGTGAGCAGACGCAGGGTGTAGCGCATGATCACCGCCAGACCGCGCGATGCGTCGTAACCGCCCAGATTCCCTTGCAGGCGACGGATCGCCATGGTGAAGGCCGCGACGCCGAGATAGGCCTCGGTCTTGCCACCACCGGTCGGGAACCACAGCAGGTCAGCGTGCGCCTGGAGTGGCTTGATCCGATCGGCATGCCGGGGATCGGTGAGTCCGGGGATGGAAAGGAGCAGGAAGGCCAGCTGGAACGGGCGCCACGAGTAGTTCCTGGCGTCCTTTGCGAGCTCCGCGACCTCGATGCGCTTGCCGCGGCGGCGCTCCAGGGCGTATCTGCTGTGGATTCGCTGGAGTCCCATGGCGTGGTTGGCGAATTGGAAGGCGGCCAGTGCCTCGGAGCTCTCGGCCAGCAGGCGAACGCCCTCTTGCAGCCGCAGCATGATCGCCTCGCACCGATCCATCGCTTCTTCCGCCTGCGGGGCATACTCCGCGACTTCGCTTCCGATGCGTGCGCGCTGCTCTTCGATCCAAGCCGCATAGTCGTCTGTCAGTACGCTGAGCGTGGCGACCAGCTCCTCCTGGGACATCTTCGCCAGGCGCAGCATGTCCAGCGAGCCGTCGGTAAGCATCTGGCGCATCGCCTGGCGGTCCTCGGCTTCGCCGCCAGGTGTCTCGGTGAAGGGCACCTCGTATTGCGGCATCACCACGGTACGCAGCTCGGTCGCACGGGTAGCGTCATCTTCCGTGACGGCATGCACGGATACGCCATGCCCCACGGCGAACTCGACCCGCTCGCGGTAGATCATCTCCAGTGCGAGGCGCTCACGCAGATCCGGGTCGTCCAGATCGCTGCCCTCCACCTCGAATGCCGGTCGGCGGCAGAAGATCGCCTTGGATGGACTCTCTTCGCTCGCCCGAACGACGATCTCCGGTTGGAACACCCAGGCCGCGTCGCGGCTCTCCTTCGGCTCCTTCTGGCCGTTGACGATGAACAGGGTGATCAGGCGCTCGCCTTTTTCGTTGAGCGGCCGCACCGCGCCCTGCAAGCGAATCTCGGGATGCGCGTCGTCCAGCTCGACTGGCGCGATGACGCCATCGGTCAGCGCCAGCGACACGCGCTTAAAGGAGGGAATCCGCTTCCAGACCTTGGCCTTGATCACCTTGCCGGTCTTCTTGTGCACGCGGGCATGGGCAGGATCGTCCGACTCGATCCGCTCGTAACGCCCCCAGGCGACGGCGACATCCAGAGTTTCGGCCCGACCATCGACGCAGAAGGTGAAGCCCATGCTGGAGGGCACCAGCGATTGGTTGGAGGTGAGATCCAGCTCCTCGCCAGACTCGCTTTCGGCACCATCGGAAACCTTTTCCGGCTCGAGCCCGGGCTTAAGCCCTTTCGGTACGAGGTCATCGGGCTGTTCTTCGTCCTTGCGCTCGGCTGGCGGGAGATCCTCACCACGCTCGGCGTTCTCCATCGGTGCCAGCTTGCCCACCAGGTAACGGTCGCGGACGCTCATGTCGACGATGAGCTCCTCGGGGCCACCGGCCGGGCCGAGCAGATCGTCCATGATCGCCAGCTGCAACAGCTCCCGGATGTAGGCCTCGTCCTCAATCGTGGGCACATCCGCCAGCGTGATGCTAAGGGCGCGCGGAATGGCTTCGGCGAACTCGGTCCAGGGCACGGGCACGATACTGCCTGTACTCGGCGGCACCAGGCCTGTCGCGCCGATGGATACCTGCTGTTCGATAGTTCGCGCCTTGTCGAAGTAGAGCGCAGTGCTGTCCACGTCGATGCGGATGCGCAGCACCTGGCCAATGCGCTGGATACGCCCGTCCGTAGCCAGCACCAATACCCAGGCACCTTCGCGCAGAGCTTTATGTCGGCCCTTCAGGCGGATGCCTTTGCCCTTCAGGCGTGCATCACGCTCCGGCTCTCGATCGACGACGATCCAGGCTTGGGGAGCTCGTTCGTTCTTGCGGTCATCCATGGTCATGCCTCAAATCCCGTTGACGATATCTTCCAGCTTGTCGAGCTTCTTGGTTTTCTCGATGTACGCGGAATAAGCCTCCTGAGCCCCCTGGATCAGCTCGTCGTAATGCCTGATTCGGCTACCAGGTGAGATAGCGGCCATCGATGACTTCAGCCGCTCCGGGTTCGAGATCTCTTCATCCACGGTTTTGCCCAAGACGAACACCACTTCGATATCGGGGGAGGTTCTGCCCATCTGCGCGAGGATCTTGCGGAGCTTATCGACGTAAGTCTGCCCTTGCTCCTGCAACTCCAGCAGCTTCATCTTCCGGCCAGCCTTCTTGAGCTCGACGATGATGTGCTTGCCCGCGTTCGTTCGATAGGCGATGTCGACCCGACCAAGCTCTTCCTTCTTGGTCATATCGTCGGTGAAGATCCCTTCCTCGATCAGGCGAGACTCCATGATGGGGCTGTCCGTAGCGCGCTCCCAACCTGGATCCAGCAGCCAGAGATGGTCGAACAGATATTTCTGGAGCACCTTTTCCTTGGCGTCCTCATCGACCAGACTCTGGAATTCGCTAATCGCCTCGAGTCTCGACTTGACGATGTCTCGATACAATGAGGCCTCCAGAGAGTCACGATCGGCGAGTATGGTCAGGAGCTTCTCGACGCTGTCGACATGCCGAGCCAGCTCCTCCGTCGAGCCACGCAATTGCATCCGCTCGAAAGCCAGGATGCCGTGACGATAAAGAACTTTCCGGTCTTCCTCGTCGTCGACCGGCAGGGCGCTGAGTTTGGAGATGAGCGTTTCGGCGCTCTTCTTGAGGCCAGGGTTGAGTCCATCGAGCCACTCAGCCAGTTTGGGCGAGGTCTCCTTGGCTTTCTCGACCTCGTGCTTGCGGCGCCATTCGCCCCAGCGCTTCTCGAGCTGTCCCAAGCGGGACTTGAGAAAAGCGATCAACTGGATGTACCGCTCATCATCTTCCTGTATGCGCTGTCGGTCGCTGGTGGCGATGTCGGGGCGATCATCTGCATCGAGAAAATCCGCCTCAATCTGACCGGTGAGGTACTTCGTATAAAGCCTCCCGTCATTCAGTCGATCGATGACGTTTTCCTGGATCAAGCGACCTCGTGCGAAGACCACGATACCATTTAGGTTCCCTGCCTCTTCGTCGTCGAGGTCTTTGGGCTTACATGCAGTACCAAGCCAGCCGCTCACGCGCCACGATGAATTCCATGCCTCGAACCGAGCTGGGAGCGATTCGCGCTCTAATACATGGGAAACCGTGCTGGCTTCCGGCTCGTAACCCTCGAACGTCCAAAGGAACTGAACCTTGGGCAGGTCGCCTCGATCAGCAGCCGTGATGGGCTGGCCGTCGATCTTGATCTCGAAGCCATGGGCTTGCCCAATGATCGAAAAACGCCGGGCAAGACGCTTGCGCAACGCAGTGACGCCTTTGCCGAGCCGCTGACGCTTGATGTCGCGCAACACGATTTTCGTACCTCGCGTCGCCGTGAGCGTGCCGCGCTCCAGGCGCTCAGGGTGATATGCGCGCTTTTCCTGCACAGCCTGCTGGATACCTAGCACGCTCATGCGGAAGCCATGCGCATTCCCATCCTTGGCAGACTGCACTTCGATGACGTTGGCGATAGAGAACAAAGACAATTTACCTAGTCCCTTACGCCCCATCACAGGCCGGCCCTTCGCCGTCTTGCATCCATGCTCCGTATCCTCATCGCGGCGGCGATAGCCGACGCGCAGGTACTTACCATTCAGGTCATCGACAGACATGCCGATGCCATCATCTTCGATCTCGATCCACTCATTGTTAGGAGCGACGCGAATCTGCACGCTTGATGCATCCGCGTCCCATGCATTGGCCACCGCTTCGGTCAGGACGGCGGCGATGTTGCTATAAAGATTGATTCCAAGATGTTCGAGGACATTGAGGTCGACGGTCATCTCGAACGTCGGTGCGACTTCATTCACCATTTTCGCCCCCCTCACCCCGATCATTTTCAACCTTCCGCGCTGCATTCCAGAATGTGTTGAAGACAAGCCTCAACCCCATCCACCACGCGTAAATTGAGTGTATTGACTGAAACGAGTCATCATCCAGCAGGCCGTGAGCCACCTCATTACGCAAGTTCGGCCCCAATGCATCGCAGAACATTGCCTTGATCTCGAAGGACAGGTCTTTCCCGAAAACCTTTTCAGCTTCCGGCAGGCCCATCAACGTGCTCAGACCGTTCTCGTTCTCGATGCCATTGATGTCGAGATTGGTGGTTTTCACCCCTGCGTTTTTCAGATGGAAACGAACCATGTGCTCGATCTGGGGAGCTAACAGATGCATGGACACGGTGAAGTCGCGGTCAAAGCCAGCGTAGAGCGCCTTGCCAAATAGGCGTTCTCGGCCTGGCGGCACGATCGGGGACTGACTCGCCAGAGCAATGAAGTCCTCTTCACGCAAACGATGCTCTTGCAGCAACACTTCGAGGGCAGGCCATATATCGCCATGCACGACGATATTGATCAGGATCTGATAGTCGTGAACCATCTGTGCCCACAACGCGGGATCGTCACTGGTCGGAGCATTCTCGAATCCGGCCGCCGGCTGTTTGGCGATGACGCGACCATCGCGCGACATGTGTGTACTGCCGAACAAACGACGAAAAAAACTCTGCTGAAGGATCTTTTCTGCGGCGCTGCGAATTTGATCTACACGAGCCCCCTGGTAGACGTTCGCGAACGAGTACAGCGCATCCCTTACGGACTTCCCAGAAACCGACTCACGTGCATTCTCGACCAGTTTGGTGATATCAACCCCTGGAGTCTTGACCTCTCCAAGCTCATCCAGCGACTTTTCGCCAGCGTCGCTCATATGCCGATGCAGCTCGGCGATACGCTCATCTCCTTGATGCATCGTCCGCAGGCTGCGAGGAATGCTGCGGTATATCTGGATGGCCTTCTCATAGAAGCTGGCGGCGACCATATGACTGGGCTGCTCGGACGAAATCCGCGCAACGGCTTCTTTTACCCAGCCTTCAGCGACTGCAACGGTCATTTCTGCTGATTTAGCTTCGTCACCAGCTCGGATGAACCAACGACTTGCTGCACCAAAGAACTCTCGGGAACGGTGAAGCTCACCAGCTTCCTGAAACTCAACAGCCATCGCATTCAGTTTCTGCGCGATGGGTGTCGCATGAGCCCGACCAAGACCATATGTATCCATAAGGTCAGCCAGCCATAACGCAAGAAATCCGCTGTCCTTGGTTGCGGTATTGAAGGCGTCAAGAATGGCTGCCTCCATCTCGTCTAAGCGGGCTCCTGCTCCAGCTTTGAGCATGCGCGCCAAGCTGATAGCACGCTCCCAACATTCGTGACCGCCACGAATCCACGTTTCCGCATCCAACGGAATCAGCCGATAAGCATCGATCGCCGCAAGCGCAAACCGGACGTTTCGCGGGCGCTGCTTCAACCAGACGAGATCCGCCGCTCGCGCCTTCAACCAGGCATCATCAATGGCATCGACAATCTCGGCATAGAACGCGATGTCTGATTCCGATAGATCGTCAGGAATCACCGAGCGTCGCCCTTCTATCACCATGAATGGTCTGAAGGGATCATTGAGGCTTTTCGGCGAGAGCATCATGGAGCATGCATCCGCAAGCAACCACAGCGCTTTCCCATGTGATGGGCGATCGTCTTCCGAGGCTTTGCGAGCGGCGCTGGAGAACGCCTGCCACATAGAGGAGTAGCCTTCGCGCTCTTCGTTGGCCAGAGCGCTTTTCCAGTCGCACTCCGCAAAGTCTTGCGCCGTGACGATCAGGTCGGCGGAGTAACGCTGGTCGCTCATACGTTGTCTCCGGCGAACAAATCATCCAGGCGCAAGGATGAAACAGCTTTCGAACGACGCCCTCGTTTGGCTGGGTTGAGAGCATTCGCTGGTGCTTGCGAGAGCTCATCAAAGCGATGTCGGTTCAGTTCTGTGAGCCGATGCATCAACTCCGTCGTTAGCTCTTCCGAAAGCGCCCAGCGCCACGAATCCCTTGCAGAACCGCCACTGAACTCCCGGAAATCGTAGGAAATATCAAGATCATCCCAGCTATAAGCCTGCGCAACTTCGGCGTCTATTGCAGCCATGATCTGGCGTAGTTCACAGATAGCTGGATCGTTGCAGCTGGGCGTGTTTACAGCGTTCAGTGCGTCGGTCAAACCACACTGATTCTGATCGCTCCACGCGACGAGAACGTCTTGAAAACGAGCTGCATGGTCGCGACCGGCAATCGATACCGTGTCATTCGGTAGGGCAAAGGTTGACACTGCCTCTCGAATTGAGAGCCGGAGGGTATTTGTATCAGCTCCTAAGCTACGGACGGAGAAGCCATAAAGCCAATTTCGGAAAAAAGAGCTCAGACAGATTGCAAACAAGTCGACTCGATTTTCCTCTATGAGCAGGACTTGATTTGTATACAACCACTCAGAGGGAGCCATCATACAAAATGGATATTTCGTAGCTTTAGCGAACCCAATAAAGCGCTTTTTTTCACGCAACTTTCGCATTAGCCCGGCACGATGATTCCAAAACTGCCACCAACGCTCATGGAGCCCCTTATAGCTCTTCAGAGCCTCAGGAGTTCGAGTTGACTGAACCTCTTGAATCAGAAACTGGAAGGCAATTGGCCAGTTCTCTTCGATCTCCTCCAGCTTTCTATCAGCTATATCCAACGCCCATCGGTCGGTTATCCGAAGCGCATAACTGGTTATGTCGTCCCCAGTGATGTAAGGGCGGAGAAGGCTATTTGGCTCATTTTTGAGTCGCTCGAACCATGGGGAGTCAGCCGTGAGAACAAACGCCATTCCCTTGCTATTGTCCACTCCCTGGAAGCTGAATAGCGGATCAGGAAGCTCTTTGGGTATCCACGCATCCGTAGCCTCTGGTTCTAAACGTGCGCCGATACGTTTGCAAGCATGCCCCTCTGAATCACATGCTCCCAACCACCGGCCTTTGAGAAAGCCGATAATCGCAACAACAACAGATGCGGTGCCGGGCCATGGCATGCCCTTTCTAGAGAAATAGATGTCACCACTCTGAACGATGACCCCAAGCCCAACGGAGAGAGCACTTCCTTCGGCGATGTTGCTCGTGGCAAGTAGGCCATAGCAGCCATTCGGGCGGAGCAGATCGACGACTCGTCGATGAAAGACGACGCTCAAGTCAATCTTTCCAGGTGATGTGCCAAGAATCATCTGGCACTGCCACTGTAGTTTCTCGCCCATCGATGACTTCCATAGGCGGTTACCCAAAAACGGAGGGTTCCCCACGAAAGCATCAAAACCTGGCCGTCCAATCATGAACACTTCAGGGAATTCCAATGGCCAGTGGAACGGGCGGCGGGCTGCCATTCCAATCGATAAACCAGAGGCAAGGGTGATTCCCGCACGCGTCGCGATGGAGCGGGTTGCCTCGGTATCTCCTTCAACGGCTTCTCCGGCCTGAACGGCAAGAGATGCCAGTCCGCTCGCTAGTGCAGATACGCTGCCTTCAGAGTCAAGAACCTCACCGATGAATGCGTTGGCAATGTTTTCCGCTACTTCCAGCCCTCTACGCGCGTCAGCATCAAGTCGTTCCATCGCTTCGACATCATGAATGTCGAGTATCGGCATCTCGCGCAGCCGCTGGCGTAGTTCGATCGCTGCTTGGACGGCCTTTTCGATGTTCTTTCCAAACAGACGCTGCTGCCCTTTACCGCCGGGCGTCATTGAAAGTTCGGTGAGCTGCTCCAGTCGATGGATGCCCAACAGGCTATCGCCACAACGCAGGTTGTGGTCGAGGAAGCCGAACGGCCTATCCTTGGCCATCGTAACCAGCCAGATGGACAGCTTGGCCAATTCTACTGCCAGAGGATTAAGGTCGACGCCATAGAGGCAGCGTTCAGCGATAAGGCGGCGAGCGATGGTGGTGCGTGCCTCGATATCGCTAGGTAGCGGTTCTTGACAGGCAGCAGCGTCAGTCACTCGGCCATCGGCGTCGATCGTCTCGCCTCGATCTTCGGCCAGCGTCCATGCTTCCACCAGTCGCTCGGCCAGCCAGCGGCAGGCTTGCACGAGGAAGGCACCCGAGCCCATGGCCGGATCGCAGATCTTCAGGTCGAGCAGTTCGGCGGGCGACTTGAGCGTCCACTCCGCACGCGGCAGCCCTTGGGCGGGGCCGACGTAGACGACCGGCGTGAGAGTCTCGGTGACGATGGTTTCGGTGAGCGATTTCGGCGTGTAGTGGGTTCCCGTCTCACGGCGGTCGCTGCCCGTGGTTACGATGAAGGCACCCTCGGGATAGATCAGCGGATAGCCCCAAGGATCGGTGCGCAGCAGATGGAAGAACGGCAGCGTGCGCTCGCGGAGAGCTTCGTCCCCACCGCAGGCGGTCAGCAGACGATTGGCTTCCGCGGCATCGACGGCACGCCCAAGGTCCCGGCGAATGGCACTGGCACTACGCTTAATGGCGTCGGCACCGGAGAGTTCATCGGCCAAGACATCTTCACCGCTGCAGTGCAGCGCTTCGAGGTCGTCTAGACCGTACAGGGACTTCTTGGCGTCCTTGCCGGCGTTAAGCTCCATTGCCACCCGCGTGGTACGAGCGACGGTGCGCTCCAGCAGGCCCTCGTAGACGTAGCCGATCTGCTCCACGTCCAGTGCACGGTAGGACAGAGTACGGCCTTGGTACTGCTGGATGGCTTCCAGCAGCAGCAGAACGGTACGGTTGTCGATAGGCAGAGGGCGAGCGAAATCGACCTTCCAGTTGGAGCACTTGGCGCGGCCCTCTAGGAAGGGAAAGCGATCCGGGTCGAACAGTGAACCACCCAGAGCGGGCAGGCTCGGAACCCCATGCTCGATACCGCCGTAGACTGCACGGAAGGTGGCGAGCAGGCGAGCCCAGGCATCATGCCGGTGCTCTAGCACCTCTTCGGTCTCCTTGCGTAACTCCATACGCAGGGTGGAGATAGCGTAGTGGCGCGTGTAGGTAGCGTCTTGCATGGGTAGCAGATCGCGTTCTTCGGCCGAAAGCAGGAACACCAGACGCATCATGATCGTCAGGCCCGCCTCGTAGAGCTCGGCCGGCTCGACGCCTTGCAGCAAAGTACGGGAGCGGTCGCGATCCTCCTTGTCCAGTGCCTGGATCAGCACTTCAACGGCCCGGCGCACCTGCTCGCCTAGGGCGTCGGTCACTGCTTCCTGGTATTGCAGGGATTCGTCGAGCAGCGCTGGCAGCGTTTCGTCCTCGGGACCGAAGAAGCGGGCGATACCCAGCAGCGCGATGAAGGCTTGCAGGGTCTGGCGTTCCTGGCCCCACAGGCGTGCGTACCAACTGGCGTAGGTCACCACCGCGCCCACGGGCGCATCGATCAGCATCCAGCGCTCACCATCGGTGATCAGTCCGAGTCGACAGCCGCTGGCCCGACATAGGCTCTCCATGCGTTCGGCGGGGCTGGCGATCCAAACATCAATCTTCACGGGCGCGGTGAGATCGGTTCCGGCCGGGTAGCTCTGCACGAGCAGAAACGGTTTATCGTTGGATACCAACGCGTAGTCGGGCGCCAGCGTGACGCTATGTTCGGACAGGGTGACGCGCACGGAGTCGGGCAGTCGCTCGCCTCGCCGCAACAGTTCGCCGCTATCGTCTTCATCGTATTCCAGGCCGCGTGCGAGCACTTCGTGGATCCAGGCGCGATGCAGCTCGGCGAAACGTGGATCCTCGTTGTCACGGGCCTCGCACCACTCGTCATGGGCCTGACGCAGGTACTGGCGGATGCGCTGCTCGACCGACGGCAGGCCGGTGGAGAACACCCGCTCGAGCACGGGCGTGGCGAGGAAGGGGCCGGAGACCTCAATCAGCGACAGCCATTCGTCGTGGATATCACGAGGTTTCATGCGCGGCCTCCCCGGGCGAACGATGCGGGAACGGTGAAGATGACGGCGACCGGGAAGGTGCGACCCTGCGGCTCGGCATAGCGCGTGGCGATGGTGCGGGTTTCCTGTTCGCGTTCGCCGGGAATGCGCTCAAGGCGGGCTTTCAGGGCGGAGCTGTCGCGCCGCACCTGGGTGCGTTCGTCCTCGCTGAATAGGGAAAACTGCTCGGGTAGCTCATCCTTGCCCAGCTCATGACGGATTGCCTTCTCCAGCTCGTCAAGCACGGCATGGATATCCGCCTCTTCCTTCTGGCGGCGCGTCTCCAAGGTGTTGCCCAGATGCTCCAGGCGATTGCGCGAGCGCGCCTCGTAGGCCTCTCGGATAGGATCTTTGGCAGCGGTGAAGCGCGATCGGAGGATCTCGAATGCCGAGTCATCGAGGCGACAGGGCTGGCCATCGTCCAGCCAGGTCTGTACTCGGCCGACCGCATCCTCGCGCTTGAAGCCGCGCTCGCGTAGATAGCCTCCGGCCACGGTCAGCTCTTCGTGCAGCCGGTGGTGATTGCCGCCGGTGATGACCAGGCGCGACACCACCGCGACGGTGGGCTCCTCCAGGCGATCGTCGGGCAGCACGCGCACCGTCACTCGGTGCAATGGACTCTTGCCTTCACGCTCCCAGACTTGGGCGCGCAGCAGACGCAGGCACATCTGCACCAGGCGGTGGTTGAGGTGGATGAGTACCAGATCGTCGCGGCCCTTGGCGACGTCGTGATCGAAAGTCACCGGACGGATCTTGCCGGTGAAGGGGTGCGCCAGGCCCTCGCGGCAACGCTCCCAGGCACCACCCAGCGGTGGCAGCTCGAAGACCTTGCCCGCATGTATGCCATCCAGCTTCAGGGGTTGCAGCTCAGGCTTTTCCGCCAGCGCCAGTCCGGTCTCGACCGTCTTGAGGATGTGCTCCGGCGAGAGATGGAAGTCCTCGCGCGTCTCGAGCAGACGCTCGTGCAGCTTGGCCACGCGTTTGTCGATGTCCTTTTCGCTGCGGACGAAGCGGCGCGTGTGGGCGATCTTCGCTTCGGCCATGCGGGTGTCCAGCTCACGCAGGGAGCCTTCGATCAATCCGGACATCTGCGGAGCGATCACCGGGTTCACGCTACCCATGTCGGCACGCATGGAGTCGAGTTTGCGCAGCGCGCGCAGGATGTCCTCCTTGTGGCCACCGACCGCTTCGGCGTCCTCGCGCGCGTCGACCGGATGCCAGATCAGCACCTCACTCTCGCGCTGGCCATGTCGATCGATACGACCGTTGCGCTGCTCCATGACGTTGGGGTTATAGGGGATCTCCAGATGGATGAGGTAGTTGCAGTGGTTCTGGAGGTCGATACCTTCCGACGCCGCATCGGTGGCCAGCAGAATGCGGACCGGCGAAACGTCCGGCGCGGCCTGGAAGGCGGCTTTCACCCGCTCCCGGTCGTCGTGATCCATGCCACCATGCAGGGTCATCAGGCGATCCCCGCCCAGGTCATGGGAAGCCAGGATCTGGTGCAGCCAGTCGAGAGTGGTGCGGTACTCGGTGAACAGGATCACCCGTTTGCCATTCCACTCGCCATCGGTCTTCAGTCGCTCGTCGATCCAGGCGAGCAGGGCGTTGGCCTTGGAGTCCGGGCGGTGCATCGCCTGTTGCGCCCAGTCGCGCAGTTCGTCGAACAGCAGGCGCTCTTCGGCATTCAGCGGGCGCATCCGGCGACTGGCTTCTTCGACCGCCTCCCCCTGAGCGCTCTCGACCTCGGCATCGTCGGCGTAATCCTCTTCGGCACGCTGGATGGCCTTGAGCAGGATGCGCTCGGACAGGTCGTTGCGCTCCTTGCGGTTACCGCCGCTCTCCAAGGTGGCCTCGTGCTTCGCCAGCGTGACGGCGAAGGCCGCCGGTGACGAGAACAGGCGCTTGCGCAGCAGCTGGTTGACGAAGCTGATGCCCGTCGCACCGGAACCATCGTCAGCGGCCGCTTCACGGCTGGCGCAGAACGCTTGCAGCTTGCGATGGATCTCGCGCTCCTTGGCGGTGTACTCGATGGCGAAGGCCTCGAGTCGCCGCTTGGCGTAGATCGGTCGGCCGTCCTTGTCGGTGATCTCGCTCTTGAGGCGTCGGATCATCACCTGGGCCAGCTGCTTCTCGAACGTTTCCGGCATGATGTTCCGGGCGAAACGCTGGTCGTCGAGCAGCTCGAGCAGGGAGGTGAAGGACTCGGTGTAGCCGTTGTGCGGCGTCGCGGTCAGGAACAGATGGTGCTGGAAATGCGGCGCGATCATGCGTATGAAGCGGGTCCGCTGACTCTCGATCGCGTACTGGGCACTGGCCGATGGCGCCACGTTGTGCGCCTCGTCGACCACCAGCATGTCGAACTTGCGCGGATAGCCGATGTGCGGCGGTAGGATGTCGCGGAAGGCGCGCAGGCCATCGCCCATCTTGGCCCAGTCCATGGAGGTGATTAGGCGGGGGAACGATACCCACGGATTGGCGTGGATACCGCGTTCGCGGCGCAGCTCCCGGATGTACTCGCTGTCGACGATACGGAAGTCGAGACCGAACTTCTCCAGCATCTCGAGACGCCACTTCTCCTGTAGCGAGGCCGGGCAGACGATCAGCACGCTACGCGCCCGATGGCGCAGCAGCATTTCCTGGATGACCAGGCCAGCTTCAATGGTCTTGCCGAGGCCCACGTCGTCGGCGATCAGCAGATTCACCCGGGCCATGTCGATGGCGCGTACCAGAGGATCGAGCTGGAAGTCCTGGATGCTCACCCCGCTGCGGAATGGCGCCTGGAGGAAGCCGCGATCCGCATTGGTTGCCGCGCCCCAGCGCACGGCATCAAGGAAGGCCTCCAGCGTATCGGAGTCATCCTGTCCGGTGATCGCCGGTAGACCAGCACGCTCAATGACGTGCGCACCCGGCTCGATCTCCCAGATCACCCGGAGCTCCTCGCCCAGGGCATCCTCACCAATGGAGGACAGAGTAACTGCGTGCTGACGCTCGGCTCCCTGAGTCGAAGCATCCACCTCGGCCACTATCCACTGCCGCCGCCGCACTTCGACGAGCTGGCCAGGTTCTGGGGGATTACGGTAGATGCCGGCTTCCGATGCTGCTGTCATTTAAAACTCCTGGTACGGGCTGCCTGCGTGGTGGGCGGACAGTGAAAAACGTTCTGGCGTCAGCCAGCAATTATCGCGGCAGTTCTAACTAATTAGTCGGGAGGGTAATAGTTATTTCGAGTGGGAAAAAAGCAGGGGGAATCCATCCCTCGTGGATCCGGCACAAATACCGCAATACTGGGATTGTCCTCCAACGTCGCACAAGTCGTCAGAGCGGATAGCTCAATGATGCATGCGGTTCGCTCAAGAAGCCCTGAGTACATCTGCTGCGCGCGGGACCATGCGTCAAAGAGATCCAACGAAACAGCCATCAGGGCTGTGCCAAGCGATGGCTAATACTCAAGAACAGACTCTCCGCGTAGCCCGTCACGGAGCAGGCGGCACGGTTTGGGCACAGAATTGGCACAGCCTGAAAAGCCGCCGCTAGATGACGCTGAGGGCAGTGCTCATCACGGCCAGAGGGCCTGCATCAAGGGAGTTTTTCTGGAGGGAGTCGATTCAAGAGCCGAAGCGGCGAAGCCTTAGAAAAAAGGCCATTGAATCAAGGGGATATGGCGCACCTGGCGGGATTCGAACCCGGAGCCATAAGAACGGCTCGTTTCGTTGAGCTGTTGGCCCCGCCGCAGTAAGAGTGGATGCCGTCGATGGGGTTGGTTGATGGCTCATTGAATCGTTACACAGCGAACCCACGACAAGCAATGAGCAGCGTTAGGTTCTAAGCAGTGCAGCAGGCTCAACATTGAGCGCCAGCGCTATGCGCTCGATGTTGTAAATCGTCACGTTCTTTTCGCTTCGTTCAAGCATGCCAATGTAGGTGCGATGAACCCCTGCTCGCTCGGCAAGCGCTTCTTGGGATAAGCCGAGGGCGATGCGCGTGGCGCGCACGTTGGCCGCGAATACGGCGGCGAGATGGCATTGGCTTGATTTGACTGGCATGCGCCTACTGTCATGAGGTGCATACCATGGTTCTACATACTATGATTAGCGTTCCGGCTGTGAGGCGGTATGGCCGGCGCTGTTTGAATCACAAATAAAAGGAGTCGCGATGAGCTTTAGGGGGCTAGTAGTAACCATGGTTGCGCCGTTCATGATCGGCGCTGGTTATTGGGGGAGTGCTGAGGCGGCAGTTGAAGGAAGCTGCTCGGCGAATCTAGGCGGGGCCGTAAGCTGTGAGTTCACTAATACGGGAGCCAAGAAAGATAGCGCCTGCGTGGTGGTAGAGGTGGTTCGAGTTTACGATGCCGATACTTACTCTTACCCATCCATGGGAGGAAAAGGTGCGGTCTTAACATCGAGTAAAATCTGCTCAGGGCTTGTTGAGGCCGGCGACATTCGTGAGCGTAGCCCGGAAGTAGAGTGGACCGTTGGGGAGCGAAATGCTTTGCCAATGAGATTCTGTGAGTCGGATAACCCGTGGTTCAAGGCTTCGAATAACTGCACGATTCAAACAAAGGGCGTGCCGATGTAGTTGTCGAAGGGTGCGCCATCTTTCAAGAATGGCGAGATTGAGTAACCAGACAGCGGCGCGCTTTGTAGCATGCCGCTGTTTTGCCATCCGGGGCCAACCTTATTCGATCAGCAAACAGTCGCCTTCTCCCGGTAGTTGAATATAAACCGGCTTCCCATTGTTCTCCGCTCTAAACGTCTGCGCCCATCCGGCGCTGTGTACTTCAATGGCGCCTAACTGTTCAATCAGTTCGCAGGCTGCTGTGTAGCTTATAACTTTGTGCTGCATGGTTTCGCTCCTGTTTCGTTGGTGTGAATACAGTAGCGATGGTTTGCGATATCGGGAAGTCTGCCGGTGTTGGTAAGTTCTGTGTATAATTCACACCGTCCAAGCTCGTACTTCAGTCAGTGGTTAGTTAGTTCAACTACCACTGATTTTTTTTGCCCGCGTTTCTTGATATTGCCTGCCTTGCTGTGAGCCCCTAGGAGGCGTTTAGAGCGGTGTTCGTGATTTGTCGGTAGGTATGATTGTCTTTTGTCAGATCGAATCGCTACGAGCGTTATAGGTGCCTTTCCGGGCGTTCCTGTTGGCAGGTATCAGGACGGTGCGCTGGTAGTGCGCCTTTGTTCGTCGCAATAGCTCACTGGAAATGTAAGTCGCTTTGCCGGGGGGCAGATCGTAAAACTCATTGAGCCTAGAGTCGGCGCGCACTGATAGCTTGCTCTTCGCGCAGTATGCGGCCCATCCAAGGGCACTGGCGAAGCCTTCTCGCTCGATATCGGAGCCGGGAGTGGTGAACATGAGATCGCTGTCGGCTTCGCCCTTGATGCGGCAGAGTGCGCGCCGGAGCTTTGTTTTCCCTTGAGCTGAAAAACCGGCAGGCCCGATCATGAGCCCGTGAAGGTGCCATCGGCGGCGGCTGTCGTCCCTTGATAGGGCTGCTGGTGTTTTCTCGATGGCATACAGGAACCAGCCGGCTGGCCCAAGAGCCTCGCGAACCTTGCGGACCATCTGGTCCCTGATTTGCTCCGGGGCGGTTTGGTCGCCCTGGTCGAGCCGTTTGCTTAGCTTGCTGTTCAGGATCAGGGTAAAGGCTTTGCACTCGTAGGACAGTTCAGCCGCCCTGTCTAGTAGCGGTGCCACTGCAAGCATCAGCTTGTGATTGTCGTCAGTATCTCGCCATGAACGAAATACAAACATCTTGGGCTGTACCCCTTCCAAGAGCGTATGCGGCTTCTGGTCGGTGTGTAGGGTATTGCTTGGATTCTTCTCTAGTATACTGGTCTTCGCCATGGCGAATTGCTTGGAAAGCACCGTGGTTACTAGGGGCGAGGCGTGTTTCGGCGTTCCGAAATTTACGGGTTTTTGCAGAAGCTCTGATGGCTCATCTGCATTTTTGCCACTGCTCGGTTGTTCGTCGTACGGATTTGAGCAGCGCTTTTTTTGCGAGTGCTCGCTTACTGGCGACTTACCACAGTCGGCCAAAAGCTCGGCGCACATCTGTTCAATCTCTTGATCTATCTCCTCCGGGGTCTTGTGTGTCCGGTCGCTCTCATATTCATAGAGCGGGCGTTCCGGTTCGCCAACCTGCTCGCGGACAGTCAACGAAGGGCGGGGGGATAGTGAGGCTTCAAGCTCGTCAAAAAGCGCTTCGCGCTCCTCCAAGCTCAAGGTAGGGGTCGTTTTCTTGCGCATTGTCCAATGCTCTTTGTCGCCCCCGTCCCTCTGCCTGATTTTCAATTTTCAGGTCTGCGCATTGAGCGCTATGGGGTCGGGTAGGCGTTGTATTTCTAAGGTTTCGACAACCGGGCTCGTGGTGTCATGTTCGGCCCGGTGTCGGTTCGTTGTAGATGTCAGTCCTGCACCAGCTCCACTACCCCATTGTCTTCTTCTTCGGTCAGCAATGAGTTGCCAGAGATGCGCTCGGCTGCTTCGCGGCGCTGCTGCTCTCGAATCTCCCTGACGTCATCGTCGGTCATGATTCGAATGCGCAGTTCGGACAGTTCTTCGACGTGCGTGGCTTCTTCTAAGCGATCAAGCGGCAGGGCACGGCGCGCCACCTTCTGCGTGAGATCAAGGGCGGTGGCAGCTGCGACCACTGTTCGCATCGCCTGATAAGGCGTGCTGGTGCTGAGGTCGAGACCCTCTATGACTTCCACTACTTTCCCCCGGATCATGCGGGACAATGCGAGATCATCCAGCACTAGCGCAGCGGCGTGCTGTTGTACCGCGTCCAGATCGAAGGCGGTGTTGAGCATGCCTTGGCGTGCTTGCTCGACAAGACTTTCGGTTGCAGCACCAGCAACAGCGCTGCGGCGCTTCAGAATGCGTTTGGTGGTAGATAAGGAGATGTCGAGTTTCTCGGCGATGGCGGGGCAGGAATAGCCCGCTTCGCGAAGTATGACGGCCTGAGCTTCAACGTCCGGCGTTGTCTTTGTGCTCATTGCGCTTACTCCTCAACAATCAGCAGGGACGGTGGAAGTCCCGCTAGTGCGTTGAGTTCATTGGCAAGTTCGTGCCAGTTGTTGCGCACGTTATGCATCGGTGCGCCTGAGAGCCTAACTATTGCTTTCAGCTCGACCGGGGCTATATCGAAGATGGTTTTGCCATCGGCTGTGAGTGCGGCGAGAGTTGCAGCGATGATGGCTTGGCGAGTTTTAGCGCGTTGCGTGCAACCGGCAGCTGGTTGATTGCGGCATCGTCGGCTCGATTTAATACCGTGTGTTCGGCAGAAGTGGTAAGCGGAGTTTCTTGTCCAACGGGAACCGTCAGAGCGGGGAGCGAGTTTGTTAAGTAGATCGGCAAGGCGCGAATAGCTGCCGTTGTCGGATTGCATGAACTGCTGAGCAGTCGTTTCTAGGTATTGCATCCGTTACCCCTTTGTAACGATTGATAAAATTCTTCCCGATAAGGCGTCCTCCAAGTGTTTGTGGTTCATGGTTTAAGGCGCTGTTTAATTCAGCGCCAATATTTTATTGCGTTTGGCGTCTTGTGTCTAGAGTTATGCTTGACTTCGGTTTGTTTCTATGTGTAAGGATTTGCAAGTTCGGCCTTGGCTCGATAAACAGTCGCCACTCCGCACTTGGCCAATCTTGCAATCTCATCTGCCGAGGCGTCCGGGAACTTCAACAACATCTCCTGGGCTGTTGCCCATGACTTTGACTTGCCACGGGTCTTAATCGTCTCGCCACGCTCCTTGCGGCGTTCAAGCCCTTGTTTGATCCGCTCTACCCGTTTCTGCTGGTCGAGTCGGGCCATCGTTGCCATCAGGTCAAGAAGCATATCGTTGATAACCCTCAGAACCTGACTAGCGATATCGTCGCTGTTGGCCAGCTGGTGCGTGGTCGGAAGGTCTACCACTACTAACCTGAGCCCCTTGCATTCGATCATGCTGCGGAGCTGCTTCCATTCGCCCTGAGACAAGCGGGACAGCCTGTCCACGCTCTCGCATAGCAGCACATCAGCTGGCTCAGCTTCATCGAGCAGGCGAATCAGCTCCGGGCGCTCCAGCTTCGTGCCACTGATGTTCTCGGCGTAGAGGCCGGCAATGGTCATGCCCCGGTCGGCCGCGAACTCTCGCAAGATTTGCTCTGCGCGGTGGCTGTCTTGTTCCTTTGTCGATGCTCTCAGGTATAGGCGGGCTTTCATGGCTGGTGCGTTCTCAAGTAACTATGTAGTCGATAGGGAAATGATAGTTCGATCAATTGCTCTGCGTCTACAGGTTTTTTGATAGTTTCCGCGCGAGAGCTTGGCGTCTCTCAGATGGGTATAGGGGTTTGATAGCTAATGACTGCCAAGGGCACGCCATCATTCGATGGGGGGCGCGTCAAAAGGCAGTTTGAGTGCGTAGCCGCCATGCAAGCAGCTACGCTCTTGGCTGCGGCAGCTGGCTCATACCAGCCGAGGTCGCCGCGATCAGAAGGGCTTAGAAGTACAGCTTCTGAGCCACGCAGCCAAACCTATTCCGGAAGCCGCTCTGACTGATTCAGGCCGAATTCTGCGCGGTGCTCTTTGACGCTTGGGGCGACTATGTGACCCAACCGTTGCTCAAAATCAGCATATGTGACTTTGGAGAGGTCTACAGGGAAGTCGACGCTGTGTAAGACCCGGTGCTTGTTCTGCATGTAAAAGCCTGTCCCGTAGGTGGCTGACTCATTTCTGTCTGGGTCGGAATGCCCGGTCAATGCAGTTAGCACGCTTAGCGCCTCAGCGCTGGTGTTGCGCACCAAGTCAACGAACGTATGCCGGAACGTGTGGAACTTCTTGCTATCCGTCTTGCCGTTCTCCAGGCGCTTACGGATTCCCACACTATGAAGGTAGCCTCCTGACTTCGTGCTACCGCTAGGCATCCGGGTAAAGAATGTTGTTGCCCTACTGCCCCAGCCTTTCCCGTCATGGTAGACGAGCCCATCTGAAAAAAGCTTTTCCCTACCCTCTCGGCGGGCGTGCTCTACAAAATCCAGAAAGCCAATGCGGATCAGCTCGTCATGAATTGGCAAATGACGCCTGCTGGACTTGTTCTTAAGCGCTTTCGGCAGCGGCCTATCTTTTGGATCGTCAGCAATATCGATCATCCAGATATCCGTTCTCCGGTCTTGGCGAACGTCTTCAGTATCTAGCTGGCAAATCTCGTTGAGCCGTCCACCTGTGTAGAGCCCGAGCAGGGGTAGCCAGAACTGGTACGGGTAAACCAAATCAAATGATCCGCTATCGGTTCCAGCGTAAAGAAAGCCATTGAAAATCGCCGAAAGGTCATCAGGCGTAAATGCCTTCTCTTCCTGAGGTACTGAGTCCTCTTCCTCAATATAAGGCTTGTCCGTTTTCGCCGGGTCTACCGAGGTGTACCCGCGCTTGTAGGCAAACTTATGCAGCACATCTAATCTCAAAATTATCTTCTTGAGGGTTGCGGCTCCCAATCGTTCGTCGTTGGGCCCGGCTAGAATTGTCTCAGGGGACGATTCTGGCGGGGGCAGTTTTACACCCCGCGAAAGCTTTACTTGCATCACGAGCATGTACAGCTGATTGAAGTCCTCCAGAGAAAGGGCGCTTACTGGCCTGTTCTCGCTGAGAATGTTCAATCGACAAGCGTGCCCCCGCTCATCCACATAGGCGCTTTTGGAAATGGGCTTCCCCCGTTTGTCCTCAGACTCCCGGTGAAGACTCCACAGCTCATACAGCGTAGGGCCGGCTGTTTCTGCTGGGCGCGCCGTGTTGACCGGCTGTGGTGTGATTGCTCGCCCTTGTTCAAGCGCCAGCGCCTTGAGCCGCTCCGGAAGCAGTTCCGCAAAGAGCCGATAGGGCAAGCTTCGACCGAAGTCGAAGAGCTGTTCCGCAAGTTCCTGCTGGTGGTTAGGGATCGCCCGCTTGCTACTTCCGGTGAGCACTTTTGCAATCAATGCCCGCCGCTGCTGCTCGTCGTCTTCGCGGCGTTCTGCATCGGTGATAGGTGAGTCCGACTGCTCGGGCTCCTCCATTGAGGGACTGCTCCACGATCCCCACGGCTCTGAGCTGCCAGCTCCCTCAATCTCAGCCGCCCAGGCTTCGATATCTTCGTCTGTGATTTGGTAATCGTCGCGCTCAACCATAGTAAGCACCTTGTCAAAGGCAGCCTCATAGCGGGCGGCGAACTGTCGAGCACGGCGAAGCGCCAGCCGCTGGCTGTCTGTTTTGAGGGAGCGCCGAATTTCTCGCTGGAAGCCCAATGCGCTGCGCAAAGGCAGCGGAACGACGATACGGAAGTAGAAGGTTCCGTGACGGTTCCGGGTGATATAAGCGGGCTGTGCTGGCATGGGTTCGCACCTTTGCGATGCCCCACCTACGAGCGCCACTCAGTGTCACACCAGCGATTCCGGAGCAGTGATCGTCAGTATTTTCATGCCTGACAAGCACTTAGGGAAGATGGCGCACCCGGCGGGATTCGAACCCACGACCCTTGCCTTCGGAGGGCAATACTCTATCCAGCTGAGCTACAGGTGCGTATGTGTTGCGGGGAGCTATTTGACCACTAGCCTGCACCCTTCTCAACTCAATGAACACTGCCTTCGGAGGGCAGTACTCTATCCAGCTGAGCTACGGATGCGTTGCGGGGCG
>JAEAMG010000416.1_pt1 | contig 51621 bp, 50 predicted proteins | sample 8958741 | NCBI WGS metagenome assembly JAEAMG01 (sample SAMN16933256, study PRJNA681125) | bioreactor sludge metagenome | isolation source: anaerobic bioreactor treating anionic surfactant - SDBS | place: India: Bengaluru | collected 2019-02-28 | reverse complement strand
CTCGGCACGTCGATGCCGGTCTCGATGATGGTCGAGGCCACCAGCACGTTGAAGCGCTTGTGGTAGAAGTCGCTCATCACCTGTTCGAGATCGCGCTCGCGCATCTGTCCGTGGCCGATGGCGATGCGTGCCTCCGGCACCAGCTCGGCGAGGTCGGCGGCGCACTTCTCGATGGTTTTCACGTCGTTGTGCAGGTAGTAGACCTGGCCACCGCGCAGCAGCTCGCGCAGCAGGGCTTCCTTGATGGTCGGGTTGTTGGCTTCCATGACGAAGGTGCGCACCGACAGCCGGCGCGCCGGCGGCGTGGCGATGATCGACAGGTCGCGCATGCCGGCGATGGACATGTTCAGCGTGCGCGGAATCGGCGTGGCGGTCAGGGTGAGGATGTCCACCTCGCTGCGCAGCGCCTTGAGCTGCTCCTTCTGGCGCACGCCGAAGCGATGCTCCTCGTCGATGATGACCAGCCCGAGGTTGCTGAACTTGACGTCGTCCTGCAGCAGCTTGTGGGTGCCGATGAGGATGTCGATCTTGCCTTCGGCCAGTTCGGCGATGGCGCTCTGCACTTCCTTGGCCGACTTGAAGCGGCTCATCACTTCGACGCGCACCGGCCAGTCGGCGAAGCGGTCGCGGAAGCTGTTGTAGTGCTGCTGGGCGAGCAGGGTGGTGGGCACCAGCACCGCGACCTGCTTGCCGCCGTGCACGGCGATGAAGGCGGCGCGCATGGCGACTTCGGTCTTGCCGAAGCCGACGTCGCCGCAGACCAGACGGTCCATCGGCTTGGCCGAGAGCAGGTCCTCGCGTACCGCGTCGATGGCGGTCTGCTGGTCCGGGGTTTCCTCGAACGGGAAGCCGGCGGCGAAGGTCTCGTAGTCGACCTGCGGGTCCTTGAAGGCATAGCCCTGGCGGGCGGCGCGGCGGGCGTAGATGTCGAGTAGTTCAGCGGCGACGTCGCGCACCTGCTCGGCGGCTTTGCGTTTGGCCTTCTGCCAGGTTTCCGAACCGAGGCGGTGCAGCGGCGCCAGAGCGTCGTCGCTGCCGGTGTAGCGGGCGATCAGGTGCAGGCTGGCGACCGGCACATAGAGCTTGGCTTCGTCGGCGTACTGCAGCAGGAGGAATTCCTGCGCCTGGCCTTCGATCTCCAGCGTGACCAGCCCCTGGTAGCGGCCGACGCCATGGTCGATGTGCACCACCGGCGAACCTTCGCGCAGCTCGGTGAGGTTCTTGATCACGTTGTCGCCGGCGTCGCGGCCCTTTTCGCGGCGCCGGCGCTGCATCACGCGCTGGCCGAACAGCGGGCTTTCGGCAATCAGCGCGAGTTCGTCGAGCAGCAAGCCTTCGTCGAGCGGGGCGATGGTGATCGCCAGGCGCTCGTCGCTGTCGAGGAAACCGGACCAGCCTTCGACTTCCTGCGGGCGCAGTTTCAGTCGGGCGAGCAGTTCCAGCAGCACCTCGCGGCGGCCGGCGGACTCGGCGGTGAACAACACGCGGCCCGGATAGCTTTCGAGAAAGTGGCGCAGCTTGCCCAATGGCTCGCCGGCCTTGGCCTCGATCGCCAGGTCCGGCAACGCCTGCGCCGGATAGCGCTCGCGGCCGATGCCGGGTTCGACGTCTTCCTGGCTGGCCACCACGCGCGGCCATTGCTTGAGGCGGGCAAAGCAGTCTTCCACCGGCACGAACAGCTCGGCGGGCGGTAGCAACGGACGCTGCGGATCGACGCGGCGCTCCTCGTAGCGATTGCGCACATCGGTCCAGAACTGTTCGGCGGCCTGTTCGATCCCGGGCAGCGAAAACACCTGGCTGTCCTCGGGCAGATAGTCGAAGAGGGTGGCGGTTTCTTCGTAGAACAGCGGCAGGTAGTACTCGATACCTGCCGGGGTGATGCCGGTGGAAAGATCCTGATAGATCGGGCAGCGGCGGAAGTCGACGTCGAAGCGTTCGCGAAAGCGTGCGCGAAAGCCGGTGACCGCTTCCTTCTTCAGCGGGAACTCGCGCGCCGGCAGCAGGCGGATCGACTCGACCTTGTCGATCGAGCGCTGGTTCTCCGGGTCGAAGGTACGCAGCGTCTCGATCTCGTCATCGAACAGGTCGATGCGGTAGGGCAGGGCGCTGCCCATCGGAAAGATGTCGATCAGCGCACCGCGCACGGCGAACTCGCCGTGTTCGTAGACGGTATCCACACAGCGGTAGCCCGCGGCTTCCAGGCGCAGACGCATCTGCTCCACGTCGAGCTTCTGGCCCACGTCCAGCACCAGGCTCGAACCGAGCAGGAAACGCTTGGGCGCCAGCCGGTGTAGGGCGGTGGTGATCGGCACTACCAGCACGCCGTGGCTCAGCTCCGGCAGTTGGTAGAGCGTGGCGATGCGCTGGGAAATAATGTCCTGGTGCGGCGAGAACAGGTCATAGGGCAGCGTTTCCCAATCGGGGAAATGCAGCACGGACAGCTCGGGCGCGAAGAAGGCGAGCTCTTCCTGCAGGCGCTCGGCGCTCTGGCTGTCGGCGGTAAGCAGGAGGGTGAAGCGTTTGGCGTTGCTGGCGGCTTCGGCAATGGCCAGGCTCAGCGCGGCTCCGGGAAGGTTGCCCCAGTGTTGCTTGCCGCTGGCGGCAGGCAGGGGCGCAAGGCGCAGGACGGACACGAGTGGGCGTGGCTCCGATCGAAAAAATAGGCCGCCGGGATTGTAACTATCGCGGTGCGGGGCTGTCAGTGTTTCGTCCGCTGCAGATTGCCGGCGCTAGGGTGCGCCGTCATAATGTAGCCCCTTTTCTCAGCCCCTACATGTTGGAAGGAACTGCCCGTGACTCAGAAGCCCGACCAGTGTCTTGGTGAATGGATTGACCGCGAAGCGCTCGCCGAAGCGATGATTCCGTTGATTGGTCAGCTGTACCGCAACAACAACGTGGTGACTTCGATCTACGGGCGCGGCCTGATCAATCGCTCGGTGATCGCCATTCTCAAGGCGCACCGCTTCGCGCGTCACCGTATCGCCGACGAGGCCGAGCTGTCGGTGCACGACACCTTCCAGGTCCTCAAGACCATGAGCGAGATGAACCTGGGCGCTGCTTCGGTTGACCTGGGCAAGCTGGTCGCCAAGTTCAAGCAGGCTGGCGAGGGTCGCAGTCTCGAGCAGTTCGTGCGTCAGGAACTGGCTGAAGTGGCCGACAAGCGTCATACCGCAACCGGCCGCAAGGGCACCGACGTGGTGTTGTATGGCTTCGGCCGCATCGGCCGCCTGCTGGCCCGCATCCTGATCGAGAAGACTGGCGGCGGCGACGGCCTGCGCCTGCGTGCCATCGTCGTGCGCAAGGGCGCCGACAATGATCTGGTCAAGCGCGCAAGCCTGCTGCGCCGCGATTCGGTGCATGGTCCGTTCGATGGCACCATCACCATCGACGAAGCCAACAACACCATCACCGCCAACGGCAACCTGATCCAGGTGATCTACTCCAACGATCCGGCCTCGGTGGACTACACCCAGTACGGCATTGAGAACGCACTACTGGTCGACAACACCGGTAAGTGGCGTGACGCCGAGGGTCTCGGTCAGCACCTCAAGTGCCCGGGTGTCGCTCGCGTCGTGCTGACTGCGCCGGGCAAGGGCGAGCTGAAGAACATCGTGCATGGCATCAACCATGGCGATATCACCGCTGATGACAAGATCATCTCCGCCGCGTCCTGCACCACCAACGCCATCGTGCCGGTGCTCAAGGCAGTGAACGATCAGTACGGCATCGTCAACGGTCACGTCGAAACCGTTCACTCGTACACCAACGACCAGAACCTGATCGACAACTTCCACAAGGGCAGTCGTCGTGGTCGCAGCGCCGCGCTGAACATGGTGATCACCGAGACCGGTGCCGCCACCGCCGCCGCCAAGGCGCTGCCGGTACTGAAGGGCAAGCTGACCGGCAACGCTATCCGCGTGCCGACGCCGAACGTATCCATGGCCATCCTCAACCTGAATCTGGAAAAGGCCACCAGCCGCGACGAGATCAACGAGTACCTGCGCCAGATGGCCATGCACTCCGATCTGCAGAAGCAGATCGACTTCGTCAACTCGCAGGAAGTTGTATCAACAGATTTCGTCGGCTCGCGTCACGCCGGTGTAGTGGACGCCGAGGCGACCATCTGCAACGACAACCGCGTCGTGCTGTACGTCTGGTATGACAACGAGTTTGGCTACAGCTGCCAGGTGGTGCGCGTGATGGAAGACATGGCCGGCGTTAACCCGCCCGCCTTTCCCCGCTAAGCGCTGCGCTAGCTGAAACGAAACGGGAGCCTTTGGCTCCCGTTTCGCGTTTCTGGAGTAACGAAAAAAGGCCGCGAATCGCCGGGTTGTGGTGCGCGAGTTGACGTTCTTTGACGCAAGCGCGCCGCGGCCATGCTCCGAAGGTGTAGATAAAAACGCTCGGTACCGGGTGGTCAGTCGGCGTGACCCCCCCCTATAATCGGGCGGATTTTTCACTTGGGGCCGTGACATGGCGTCGCGCTGATGAGCTATCGGCGCGAGCGGTGTGGCGTTTTTTGCTATCAGTCGCTTGGCTGAAAAAGCTTTCAGAATAAGTGGTTAGGCAAACCGATGATCAACATAAAACGAGGGCTGGACTTGCCCGTAGCCGGTGCGCCAGCGCAGCGTATCGAGGCCGCGCGGCCGGTGCGCAGCGTAGCGGTGATTGGCTTCGACTACCCGACCATGAAGCCGACCATGAGCGTGCAGGTCGGGGATCGGGTCAAGCTGGGGCAGTTGCTGTTTTCCGACAAGAAATCTCCAGGCGTCAACTTCACCGCGCCCGGCGCCGGTGTCGTCAGTGCCATTCACCGTGGCGAGAAGCGCGTCCTGCAGTCGGTTGTGATCGACCTAGAAGGTGATGACGAACTGACCTTTGCCGCCTATACCAGCGCTCAGCTGGATGGTCTGGCAAGCGAGCAGGTTCGCGAGAATCTGCAGCAGTCCGGCCTGTGGACCGCGCTGCGTACGCGTCCCTACAGCAAGGTGCCGGCGGTCGATGCCGTGCCGAATTCGATCTTCGTGACTGCGATCGATACCCATCCGCTGGCAGCCGATCCGGCGCTGATCATCGCTGAACGGGCCGACGCCTTCGAGGCGGGCCTCAAAGTGCTGGCCCGGCTCGCCAAAGTGTTCCTGTGCAAGGCACCGAGCGCGGCGCTACCCGGCGAAGGACTGGCCAACGTGCAGGTCGAGGCATTCAGCGGCCCGCATCCGGCAGGTCTGGCCGGCACGCACATCCATTTTCTCGATCCGGTCAGCGCCAGCAAGAGTGTCTGGAGCATCGGCTATCAGGACGTGATCGCCATCGGCGTGCTGTTCACCAGCGGGCGCCTGTCGGTCGAACGCGTCGTTGCGCTGGCCGGCCCGGTAGTGAGCGCGCCGCGCCTGCTGCGCACGCGTCTGGGCGCCAATCTGGACGAGCTGACTGCGGGCGAACTGCAGCCCGGCGGCAATCGCGTGGTTTCCGGCTCGCTGCTCGGTGGGCGTACTGCGCATGGCGCATTCGCCTACCTCGGCCGTTATCACCAGCAGGTTTCCTGCCTGCGCGAGGGCAAGGAGCGCGAGATGCTGCACTACCTTCGCGCCGGTGCGGACAAGCACTCGATCCTCAACATTTATATCTCCAAGTTGATGGCAGGCAAGAAGTTCGCCTTCTCCACCTCCACCAACGGTAGCCCGCGGGCCATGGTGCCGGTGGGTAATTACGAGGAAGTGATGCCGCTCGATGTACTGCCGACCCAGCTGCTGCGTTCGCTGATCGTTGGCGATACCGAGATGGCACAGAAGCTCGGCTGCCTCGAACTCGATGAGGAAGACCTGGCGCTGTGCAGCTATGTCTGCGCTGGCAAATACGAATATGGCCCGATCCTGCGGGACAACCTGACCCGCATCGAGAAGGAGGGCTAAGGCATGGGCATTCGCGCATTCCTCGACAAGATCGAGCACCATTTCGAGAAAGGCGGGCGCTACGAGAAGTGGTACGCGCTCTATGAAGCGGCGGACACGTTCCTCTATCGCCCCGGCAGTGTCACCAAGACCACGGCGCATGTGCGCGACGGCATCGATCTTAAGCGGATGATGATCACCGTCTGGCTGTGCACCTTCCCGGCCATGTTCTTCGGCATGTGGAACGCCGGCTACCAGGCCAACCTGATCTACGCGGCCAATCCGGAGTTGCTGCAGTCGCAGTCGGACTGGCAGTTCGCGCTGACCGGGCTGCTGGCCGGGTTCGATCCGGGCAGTCTGTGGGATAACGTCATCCAGGGCGCGGCGTATTTCCTGCCGATCTATGCGGTGACCTTCATCGTTGGCGGCTTCTGGGAAGTGCTGTTCGCCTCCATTCGCAAGCACGAAGTGAACGAAGGTTTCTTCGTCACTTCCGTGCTGTTCGCCTTGACCCTGCCGCCGAGCATTCCGCTGTGGCAGGTGGCGCTGGGTATCAGCTTCGGCGTGGTGATCGGCAAGGAGGTATTTGGCGGCACCGGCAAGAACTTCCTCAACCCGGCTCTGACCGGCCGTGCGTTCCTGTTCTTCGCCTATCCGGCGCAGATTTCCGGCGATCAGGTCTGGACCGCGGTCGACGGCTATGCCGGCGCTACGGCGCTGAGCCTGGGCTACGCCGGCGGCATGGAAAACGTGATCGACCACGGCATCAGCTGGATGGATGCCTTCGTCGGCACCATTCACGGCTCGATCGGTGAAACGAGCACGTTGGCGATCTTTATTGGCGGGGCAGTCCTGCTACTGACCAAGATCGCGTCCTGGCGCATCGTGTCCGGTGTGATGCTGGGCATGATCGGCCTGAGCTCCCTGTTCAACCTGATCGGCTCGGACAGCAATCCGCTGTTCGCCATGCCCTGGTACTGGCACATGGTGGTCGGCGGGTTCGCCTTCGGCATGATCTTCATGGCCACCGATCCGGTCTCGGCCTCGATGACCAATACCGGCAAATGGATCTTCGGTGTGCTCATCGGCGTGATGGTGGTACTGATTCGCGTGGTCAACCCCGCCTTCCCCGAAGGCATGATGCTGGCGATCCTGTTCGCCAACCTCTGTGCACCGCTGATCGACCACTTCGTCATTCAGGCCAATATCAAGCGGAGGCTGGCGCGCAATGTCTAGTAAAAAAGAATCCACCGCGCGCACGCTGACGGTGGCCCTGCTGGTCTGCCTGGTCTGCTCGGTGTTCGTCGCGGGCGCCGCGGTCGCGCTGCGGCCGACGCAGCAGCAGAACGCGCTGCTGGACAAGCAGCGCAGCATTCTTGCCATCGCCGGTCTCGGTCAGGCCAACATGTCTGCCAAAGAGATTCGCGCGCTGTACGGCGAGCGCATCGTGGCCCGACTGGTCGATCTGCAAACCGGCAAGTTCAGCGATGAGTTCGACGCGCAGCAATTCGATCCGCTGGCTGCTGCCAAGGATCCGGCGTTGTCCGCATCCCTGCCGGGTGAGCAGGACATCGCCTCGATCAAGCGCCGCGAGCGCTACAGCATCGTCTACATGGTAGAGAAGGACGGCCAGCTGGATACGCTGATCCTGCCCGTACGCGGCTACGGGCTGTGGTCGACGCTCTACGGCTTCATGGCGGTCAAGGGTGACCTGAATACCGTTGCCGGTCTGGGCTTTTATCAGCATGGCGAGACCCCCGGCCTGGGCGGCGAGGTCGACAATCCGAAATGGCGCGGCCAGTGGCCGGGCAAGGAGCTGTTCGACGATGGCAAGCTGGCTGTCCAGATCATCAAGGGCAGCGTCGATCCGCAGAGTCCGAAGGCCGACCACCAGGTGGACGGCCTGGCCGGGGCAACCCTGACCAGCAACGGGGTAAACAACCTGTTGCATTTCTGGCTGGGCGAGAACGGTTTCGGTCCTTTTATCGCTAACCTGCGCGCCGGGGAGGCTTGAGCATGTCGCAACCTACAGTCAAAGAAGTCCTGATCAATCCGATCATCGCCAACAACCCGATCGGCCTGCAGATTCTCGGCATCTGTTCGGCGCTGGCGGTCACGTCGAATCTCAAGACCGCCGTGGTCATGTCCATCGCGCTGACGCTGGTGACGGCGTTCTCCAGCATGTTCATCTCGATGATTCGCACGCAGATTCCGGGCAGCATCCGCATGATCGTGCAGATGGTGATCATCGCTTCCCTGGTGATCGTGGTGGACCAGATCCTCAAGGCCTATGCCTTCAGCCTGTCCAAGCAGCTGTCGGTGTTCGTCGGTCTGATCATCACCAACTGCATCGTGATGGGGCGCGCCGAGGCGTTCGCCATGCAGAACCCGCCGGTGCTGTCGTTCTTCGACGGCATCGGCAACGGCCTGGGCTACAGCGCCATGCTGCTGGTGCTCGGCGTCATCCGCGAGCTGTTCGGTGCCGGCAAGCTGATGGGTTACACCATCATCCCGGTGGTCAACGATGGCGGCTGGTATCAGCCCAACGGCCTGTTGCTGCTGCCGCCCTCGGCGTTCTTCCTGATCGGCCTGATCATCTGGGGCATCCGTAGCTGGCGCACCGAACAGGTCGAGAAGCCGACCTATCGGATGGCCCCGCAAGTCTCGAACAAGGAGGCTTACTAATGGAGCACTACATCAGCCTGTTCGTGCGTGCCGTGTTCATCGAGAACATGGCTCTGGCGTTCTTCCTCGGCATGTGTACCTTCATCGCGATTTCCAAGAAGGTGGAAACCGCCATCGGCCTGGGCATCGCGGTGGTCGTGGTGCAGGCGATTACCGTGCCGGCCAACAACCTGATCTACACCTACCTGCTCAAGGCTGGTGCGCTGTCCTGGGCCGGGCTGCCGGACGTGGATCTGAGCTTTCTCGGCCTGCTGAGCTACATCGGCGTGATCGCCGCGATCGTGCAGATCCTCGAGATGCTGCTCGATAAGTACGTGCCCAGCCTGTACAACGCGCTGGGCGTGTTCCTGCCGCTGATTACGGTGAACTGCGCGATCATGGCCGGCTCGCTGTTCATGGTCGAGCGTGACTACAACCTGGCGGAAAGTACCGTCTACGGCGTCGGCTCAGGTCTGTCCTGGGCGCTGGCCATCGCTCTGCTGGCGGGCATTCGCGAGAAGCTCAAGTACAGCGACGTACCGGACGGCCTGCAGGGTCTGGGAATCACCTTCATCACCATCGGCCTGATGTCGCTGGGCTTCATGTCATTCTCTGGCGTACAGCTCTAAGGACGGGATGCAGATGAGTTACGAAATTTTCCTCGCCATCGGCATGTTCACCGCCATCGTGCTCGCACTGGTGGTGATGATCCTGGCGGCACGCGCCAAGCTGGTTTCCAGCGGTGATGTCAGCATCGTGATCAACGGCGAGCGCACCATCACTGTGCCTGCCGGCGGCAAGCTGCTGCAGACGCTGGCGTCCAACAACATCTTCCTGTCGTCGGCCTGTGGCGGCGGCGGTACCTGTGCGCAGTGCAAGTGCATCGTCGAGAGCGGTGGCGGCGAAATGCTGCCCACCGAGGAGTCGCACTTCACCCGGCGCGAAGCTGGCGAGGGCTGGCGCTTGTCCTGCCAGACGCCGGTCAAGGCGGACATGAAGATCGAAGTGCCGGAGGAAGTCTTCGGCGTGAAGAAGTGGGAATGCACTGTCGAGTCGAACCCGAACGTCGCCACCTTCATCAAGGAACTCACGCTCAAGCTCCCCGAGGGCGAGAACGTAGACTTCCGTGCTGGCGGTTATGTGCAGCTGGAATGTCCGCCGCACACCGTGCACTACAAGGATTTCGACATCCAGCCGGAGTTTCGCGCCGACTGGGACAAGTTCAACCTATGGCGCTATGTCTCCAAGGTTGACGAGACCACCATCCGCGCCTACTCGATGGCCAACTATCCGGAAGAGCGCGGCCTGGTCAAATTCAACATCCGCGTGGCGTCGCCACCGCCGGGGCGTGACGATATCCCGCCGGGCAAGATGTCTTCCTGGGTGTTCAGCCTCAAGCCCGGCGACAAGGTGACCGTGTACGGTCCGTTCGGCGAATTCTTCGCCAAAGATACCGATGCCGAGATGGTCTTCATTGGTGGTGGCGCGGGCATGGCGCCAATGCGTTCGCACATCTTCGATCAGCTCAAGCGCCTGAAGTCCACGCGCAAGATGAGCTTCTGGTATGGCGCGCGCTCGATGCGCGAGGCCTTCTATGTCGAGGAATACGACCAGCTGCAGGCGGACAATCCGAACTTCCAGTGGCATCTGGCGCTGTCCGATCCACTGCCCGAGGACAACTGGCAGGGGCCGACCGGCTTCATCCACAACGTGCTGTTCGAGAATTACCTCAAGGATCATCCGGCACCGGAAGACTGCGAGTTCTACATGTGCGGCCCGCCGATGATGAACGCCTCGGTGATCAAGATGCTCACCGAGCTGGGAGTCGAACCGGAGAACATCCTGCTCGACGACTTCGGCGGCTAGCGCATGATCCGAGCGATACTGCAGCCCGTCATCGTTGTCGCCTTGGCGGCGACGATGACGGGCTGCCTGTTTCAGGACACGATCGAGTCCTTCGACGGCCCGACTATGGGCAGTACCTTTTCGGTCAAATACGTACGCAGCAGTGGCGTGGCGGACAAGCAGACACTGCAGCAGGAAACCTCGAACATCCTGGCGGAACTCGATCGGCAACTCTCCACCTACCGTGCCGATTCCGACATCGAGCGTTTCAATGCACTGCCGGCCGGGCGCTGCGAAGTAATGCCACCCGCGGTGCGCTTGCTGGTCGAGGCTGGCGAACAGCTGTCACTGCAAACGGATGACGCCTTCGATCTCACCCTCGAACCGCTGCTGAACCTGTGGGGATTCGGTCCGCAGGGGCGTGTCGAGCAGACCCCTGGCGAGGCACAGATCGCCGAGGTGATGCAGCGAGTCGGTCACAAACACCTGCGTATCGAGGGTGAGCAGCTATGCAAGAGCGCCGCCGTGGAGGTGGACTTCAACAGCATCGCTGCCGGCTATGCCGTGGATCGCGTAGCGCAGCGCCTGCAGGAGCTGGGCGTGAGCAGCTACCTGGTGGAGATCACCGGCGAACTCAAAGCACAGGGGCGCAAGCCCGATGGCTCACCCTGGCGGATCGCTATCGAGGCGCCGCGTGACGATCAGCGCGTCGCCCAGCAGGTCATTGAGCTGGACGGCCTGGCGGTTTCCACCTCGGGTGACTATCGCAACTACTTCGAGCGCGACGGCAGGCGTTATTCGCATACCCTCGACCCGCACACAGGCCGTCCGGTCGAGCATAAGCTGGCGTCGGTGACGGTACTCGACGGGTCGGCCTTGCAGGCCGATGGCCTGTCGACCGCATTGATGGTGCTGGGACCCGAGCGTGGCTTCGAGTTCGCCCGCCAGCATCGGATCGCCGCGTTCTTCGTGATTCGCGAAGGGCAGGGTTTCGTAACCAAGAGCACCGATGGCTTCGAGCAAGTTATCGGTGCGGGAGCAAAGCAATGACCTGGCTACTGGTATTTCTGTTCATGCTGCTCGTGGTATTCGGCATGGCCATCGGTGTGATCATGGGCCGCAAGCCAATTGCCGGTTCCTGCGGTGGCATCGCCAATCTGGGCATCGAGAAGGAATGCTCGATCTGCGGCGGCAGTCGCGAGAAATGTGAAGAAGTGAACGAGGCGAGCAAGAGTCGCGGCGATAACGCGGCACTGGCCTACGACGCAGCCAAGCGCTGATTGCGCTTGCGGGCGCTGCCAGGCAGATCGCCCGTAAAGGATGCGCTGGCTACTGCGCCTATGCGTGGGATTGCCTCTGCCTGGCGTGCAGCGAATTTGTTGACAGCGGCGCTGGTTCGCCGCGTTCTCAGGAGTGTATATGGCTGTCTATAACTACGATGTGGTGGTGTTGGGTTCCGGTCCGGCTGGGGAAGGCGCGGCGATGAATGCCGTGAAGGCGGGGCGCAAGGTCGCCGTGGTGGACAATCGCCCGCTGGTGGGTGGTAACTGCACGCACCTGGGCACCATCCCGTCCAAGGCGCTACGTCACTCCGTCCGCCAGATCATGCAGTACAACACCAACCCGTTGTTCCGTCAGATCGGCGAGCCGCGCTGGTTCTCGTTTCCCGATGTGCTGAAGAGCGCCGAGAAGGTGATCAGCAAGCAGGTCACCTCGCGCACCGGCTACTACGCGCGCAACCGCATCGACACCTTCTTTGGCACCGCGAGCTTCGCCGATGAGCAGAGCGTCGAGGTGGTTTGCCTCAATGGCATGGTGGAAAAACTGGTCGCGAACCAGATCGTCATCGCCACCGGCTCGCGTCCGTATCGCCCGGCGGACATCGACTTCAACCACCCGCGTGTCTACGACAGCGACACCATCCTGAATCTCAGCCACACGCCGCGCCGGATGATCATTTACGGCGCTGGGGTGATCGGCTGTGAATATGCCTCGATCTTCAGCGGCCTTGGCGTGCTGGTCGACCTGATCGACAACCGCGACCAGCTGCTCAGCTTCCTCGACGACGAAATCTCCGATGCGCTGAGCTATCACCTGCGCAACAACAACGTGCTGATTCGCCACAACGAGGAATACGAGCGGGTCGAAGGCCTCGACAACGGCGTGATCCTGCATCTCAAGTCCGGCAAGAAGATCAAGGCCGATGCGTTCCTCTGGTGCAACGGCCGAACCGGCAACACCGACAAGCTGGGGCTGGAGAACATCGGTCTGAAGGCCAATAGCCGTGGGCAGGTACAGGTGGACGAGTTCTATCGCACCGCGGTCGGCAATATCTACGCGGCTGGCGATGTGATCGGCTGGCCCTCACTGGCCAGTGCGGCCTATGACCAGGGGCGCTCGGCGGCCGGCAGCATCGTCGACAACGACACCTGGCGCTTCGTCGACGACGTGCCGACCGGCATCTACACGATTCCGGAAATCAGCTCGATCGGTAAGAACGAGCGCGAGCTGACCCAGGCCAAGATTCCCTATGAAGTCGGCAAGGCGTTCTTCAAGAGCATGGCGCGTGCGCAGATCTCCTACGAGCCGGTCGGCATGCTGAAGATCCTCTTCCATCGCGAAACGCTGGAAGTGCTGGGCGTGCATTGCTTCGGCTATCAGGCCTCGGAGATCGTGCATATCGGCCAGGCGATCATGAACCAGAAGGGCGAGGCGAATACCATCAAGTATTTCGTCAACACCACCTTCAACTACCCGACGATGGCCGAGGCCTATCGCGTTGCCGCGTTCGATGGGCTCAACCGGCTTTTTTGAGCGGCTCCGACCGGTGGCCTGAGCCGGTCGGAGACACCAGCGATTCCCGCGACTGGCGTTGGCCGAACCGGGAAAGCCTGTGATCAGGTAGCGAAACGGTGCGGTTTCAGCCCGAATGCTCGGGCTGATGACCGTAGCCAGTCTGACCTGCTAGACGTTGCAGCCGCCGTGGCCCAGCGTTTCCACAGCCAGGCCGGGAAAATCGGTGATCAGGCTGTCGACGCCGAAATCGGCAAGCCGGCGCATCAACGCCGGTTCGTTGACCGTCCAGACCGACACGTGCAGCCCTTGCTGCTGGGCCTTCGCCAAGCGCTCCGGCGTGCACAGCGTCCACTTCAGCGCGAGCAGTCCGCAGCCATGATGACGGGCGACCTTGAGTGGATCGAGCCAGGCGTATTCGGCAACCAGTCCGCGGGAAATCTCCGGAGTCAGGCGCTTGAGCGCATGCAGCACCTCGCGCGAACCTGAGGTGACGGTGATGCGTTCGAGCAGCCCATGGCGCTCGGCCAGTGCGCGGATCGCCAGTACCGTGCGCGCCGCACGTTCGCGCGAAGCGCTCTTGACCTCCAGTTGCCAGTGCTCGAAGTCGCACTTCTCGAACAGTTCGCTTAAGCGCGGGATCGGGCAGGGTTGTTTCCAGCCCGGTCCACCCAGGCGCGCGTCGTAACCGGCCAGTTCCTCGGCGGTGTGCTGGAGGACTTTGCCGCGCCGACCGGTGGTGCGCTTGAGGGTAGGGTCATGGATGACCATCAGTTGGCCATCGCCGGACAGATGCAGGTCCAGCTCGCAGCGGCGGACGCCATGCTCCAGGCAGCGCTGAAAGCTGGCCAGGGTGTTTTCCGGCGCCTCGCCTTTGGCGCCACGGTGGCCGTAGATCAGGGTCACGGTAGGGACTGTTCCTGTGCAGGGTGAGTGGGCTGATGATGAAGCACGCTGTTGATGACCCGGTCGTTTTCGAAATACACCGAGAACTCGCGGTAATCCCAGCGGAGAATTGGTGGCCTGCCGACTGCGGGATGTTCCTCGTCGGCGAGACCGAAGCGTTCGAGAACCTGATGCTTGTGCTCGCCCCGCGCGGGCACGCCGATGTTCGACGGGCCTTGCTGACCCAGCGGTATGCGGATTTCCTCGGCCACGGCGGGACCGCCGGCGAGCAGGAGCAGCAGGTACGACAGACGCAGCATGAAGTCAGCTTCCTTGTAGAGGATCACGGGCCAGACGCCGTTGCAGCGCCTGTTTCTGCAGGATATGCCTGGCCAGCAATTGCCGCTGTGCATCCGTCAGCGCTTCGAACTCGGTACCCAGCTGAAAGCCGCCGTCGGCGTCAGCCGCGCAGTGGGTCACACGGGCCGGTAATCGCAGCCCCAGCCCTTGTGGCAGCAGGACCAGCTTGAGGGTGAGCAGGGTGCCGGCCGCGAAGGCGGTGTCATGGTGGAAGCTGACGCCGCCTTCGGAGAGCACCACCGTGCGTGCCGGGCCGATGTCCTTGAGCAGGTCTTGGGTCAGCGCCTGGCCGATCAGTTCGATGCGCTTGTTCTGTACCTTCAAGTAGCTGGCCAGCGTGCGGTTGCCTTCGGCGATCTGGCGCAGCAGGTGCTGGGCTTCGAAGTCCAGCTGATGCAGCTCGCCGAGCAGGTCGAACAGCTGCTGACGCTCGTCGTCCGAAGCGGCTGGCTGCTGGGTATCGGGGATGATTTCCAGTGCGATCCGATCCTCGATACGGTAGTATTCCCGGCGTTCTTCAGTGTCTTGTGTCGGCATGGCGATACCCAGGCAGCGTGATGGCCAGAGTGTATCAGGCCTTGGGACAATCCCTGTCGCATGCTCGTTTCTTCCCCCGCCAGCGAACCCGTCGATCTATGTTCAGACCGCTGTCCGTTTATATCGGAGCGCGTTATACCCGCGCCAAACGCCGCAGCCTCTTCGTTTCCTTCATCTCGCTGACGTCCATGATCGGGCTGGCACTCGGCGTGCTGGTGATGATCGTCGTGCTGTCGGTGATGAACGGCTTCGATCACGAGATGCGCACCCGGGTGCTCGGCATGGTGCCGCACGCCACCATCGAAAGCCCCGTGCCGGTGAATGACTGGCAGCAGCTCGGTGAACGCCTCTCCCAGCACCCGCAGGTGGTCGCTGTGGCGCCGTTCATCCAGATGCAGGGCCTGCTGACGCACGAGGGAAAGGTCAGCAAGATCCTGATCAATGCGGTCGATCCGCAGATCGAGCCGCAGGTTTCGATCATCGATCGCTTCTTCCGCGAGGGCGAGCTGGCCGCGCTCGCGCCCGGTGAGTTTGGCATCGTGATCGGTGACAAGGCGGCGCAGAAACTCGGCGTGGGCGTTGGCGACAAGCTCACCTTCGTCGCGCCTGAAGTGACGGTGACGCCGGCCGGCATGTTTCCGCGCATGAAACGCTTCACCGTAGTCGGCATCTTCCACGTCGGCGCCGGCGAGATCGACGGTTACGTAGCGCTGGCCAACATCGCCGATCTGGCCCGCCTGCACCGCTGGAAACCTGATCAGGTCCAGGGGCTGCGCCTGCGTTTCGCCGATCTGTTCCAGGCGCCGCGGATCGCCTGGGAGCTGGCTGGTCAGCTGGACGGCGACTTCTATTCCCGCGACTGGACGCGCACTCACGGCAACCTCTACCAGGCGATTCGCATGGAAAAGGCGATGATCGGCCTGTTGCTGTTGCTGATCGTCGCCGTGGCGGCGTTCAACATCATTTCGACACTGGTCATGGTGGTCACCGACAAGCGCGGCGACATCGCCATCCTGCGCACGTTGGGCGCGACGCCGCGGCAGATCATGGCGATCTTCATGGTGCAGGGCACGGTGATCGGTGTGGTTGGTACGGTGGTCGGCGGCGCTCTCGGCATCCTGGCGGCGCTGAATATCAGCAGCTGGATCGCCGCGCTGGAACGGCTGATCGGCCACAAATTCCTCAGTGCCGATGTGTATTTCATCGACTACCTGCCGTCGCGGCTGATGGCCGCCGATGTCGTGCAGGTGTGCGTCGCGGCGCTGCTGCTGAGCTTTCTCGCCACCCTGTATCCGGCTTGGCGTGCCGCGCGCACCCAGCCGGCGGAGGCGCTTCGTTATGAGTGAACCCGTTATGCATGAGCTGTCTTCCCAAGATCGCGCGGTGCTCAGCTGCCGCAACCTGGGCAAGCGTTACGAACAGGGGCCGGAATCGGTCGATGTGCTGCGCTCACTGCAGCTGGAACTGTTTCCCGGCCAGCGCGTGGCGATCGTCGGCAGTTCCGGCTCCGGCAAGAGCACCCTGCTGAATCTGCTGGGCGGGCTCGATACGCCGAGCGAGGGCAGCGTCTGGCTGGCCGGCGAGGAGTTGTCCGCGCTGAACGAGAAGGAGCGCGGCCTGCTGCGCAATCGTGCGCTGGGCTTCGTCTATCAGTTTCACCACCTGCTGCCGGAATTCACCGCGCTGGAGAACGTCTGCATGCCGTTGCTGATCGGCAAGGTGGCGATCCCGGAGGCGCGCCAGCGCGCCGGCGAGTTGCTGGCCCGCGTGGGGCTCGGTCATCGCCTGGAGCACAAGCCGGCCGAGCTGTCCGGTGGCGAGCGCCAGCGGGTGGCGATTGCCCGAGCGCTGGTCAACCGGCCGGCGCTGGTATTGCTCGACGAGCCGACCGGCAACCTGGACCACCACACCGCGCAGGGCATTCAGGACCTGATGCTGGAGCTGAGCACCTCGCTGCGTACCGCGTTCCTGGTGGTTACTCACGATCGCCAGCTGGCGGCGCAGATGGATCAGGTTTTGCGCCTGGAAGACGGCCGCCTGGTGGCTGAATAATGTTCCGCCCGCTGAGCGTCTTCATCGGCAGCCGCTATACCCGTGCCAAGCGGCGCAATCACTACATCTCGTTCATTTCCCTGACCTCGCTGATCGGGCTGTCGCTGGGCGTGCTGGCGATGATTCTGGTGCTGTCGGTGATGAACGGCTTTCAGCGCGAGATGAGTGCACGGATTCTCGGCATGGTGCCGCACGCCACGATCGACGGCGTCCAGCCACTCGACGACTGGCAGGCGCTGGCGCAGCGGCTGCGGACGCACCCCGAGGTGCAGGCCGCGGCGCCGCTGACCCAGCTCGAGGGCATGCTCTCGTTCAAGGGCAGCATGCAGCCGATCCAGGCTGACCCAGCTCGAGGGCATGCTCTCGTTCAAGGGCAGCATGCAGCCGATCCAGGTCAGCGGTATCGAGCCGCAGGTCGAGGGCGATGTCTCGATCGTCGCTTCACGCATGGTTGCCGGCAGCCTCGATGACCTGCGACCGGGCGAGTTCGGCGTGATCATCGGCATGATCACGGCTCGGCGCTTCGGCCTTTCGGTGGGCGACAAGCTGACCCTGATCGTGCCGGAAGTCAGCGGAAACCCCGGTGGCATCACCCCGCGCATGCAGCGTTTGAACGTGGTTGGCGTGTTCAAGGTCGGCGCCGATCTGGATGGCAGCCTGGCGCTGATCCATCGCGCCGATGCCGCGCAGATCCGCCGCTGGCAGCCGGAGCAGGTGCAGGGCGTGCGGGTCAAGCTGAACGACCTCTATCGCGCACCGCAGGTGGCTGGGCAATTGCTGGCTCAGTTGGGCGAAGGCTACCGTGCGGAGGATTGGTCGCACACGCAGGGCAGCCTGTTCAGCGCGATGAAGATGGAGAAGACCATGATCGGCGTGCTGTTGATGCTGATCGTGGCAGTCGCGGCATTCAACATCATCGCCACGCTGATCATGGTGGTGGCCGATAAACGTGCGGACATCGCCATCCTGCGCACGCTGGGCGCAACGCCGCGGCAGATCATGGCGATCTTCATGGTGCAGGGCAGTCTGATCGGCATCAGCGGTACGCTGATCGGCATCGTGCTCGGCGTGCTCGGCGCATTGAACGTGAGCGAGCTGGTGGGCTGGCTGGAGCGAGTGACCGGCCAGCATATCTTCAGCTCCGACGTGTACTTCATCAGCACGCTGCCATCGGAGTTGCGCTGGGAGGATGTCGCGATCGTCGCCGTGGCGGCGCTGAGCCTGAGCTTCCTGGCAACGCTGTATCCAGCCTGGCGCGCGGCGCAGACGCAGCCGGCGGAGGCGCTGCGTTACGAATGAGGGTGGCGTTCAGCGCCGGCCGTTCTGCCGCCGACGCCAGCTCCGTCCGACCCACCAGCGCCAGTAGGCCTGCGTGCCAACATAGCCGAGCACGGCAAAACCGATTGCCGCGACCAGCGAGCCGAGATACAGCGGTTGCCAGTTGTTCTGCAGCAGCTGCGTCACCCAGGCCAGGGTGAGTTCTTCCGGCATGCTCAGGGCGGGCGCATCCATCAGCCAGGCACCGAGCTTGTAGGTGCAGTAGAACACCGGCGGCATCGTCAATGGATTGGTCAGCCAGACCAGGCCGATGGCGATCGGCAGGTTGGCTCTGGCTGGCAGGGCGCAGCTCGCTGCAGCGAGCATCTGCATGGGCATGGGAATCAGCGCCCAGAACAGGCCGATGGCCATCGCCCGGGACACCGAGTGGCGGTTGAGATGCCAGAGGTTGGGATCGTGAATCAGCGCGCCGAGAAATCGCAGCGACTTGTTAGTCTTGATGCGGTCGGGATGCGGCATGTAGCGTTTGAAGAAGCGACGCGGCATGGAGATTCTCGGGCGGACGGAGCTCGGCGAATTATGCGCCGTTTACCGCGCAGGATCGGCAGCGGTTTTGTCACATAAGGTCTCCTGTCCGGCATGGCCGGCAGGCACGGTAAGACTTCCGGGGAATGGATTCCGAGGAGGGTAGGAACATGCGGGCAGGGATGCTGGCATTGGCCATGGGTTTGTTGTTGCCGCGCTTTCTGCCGGGGTTGCCTGCGGCCTGGGTATTGATTGTGCTGGGCTTGCTGGGGCTGCTGTGCCTGTTGCGGCAAGCGTCCCGGCCGTTGTCCTGGCTGTGTTTCGGCCTGCTCTGGGCGTGTCTGCAGATGCAGGCGGCGTTGGACGAACGGCTCGCCAGCGAACTCGACGGCCGCACGTTCTGGCTCGAAGGTCAGGTGCTCGGTTTGCCGGCCGTGCAGGACGGTGTGGTGCGCTTCGAACTCGGCGATATCAGCTCGCGGCACGCCGGCTTGCCGCCGCGCCTGCGCCTGGCCTGGTATGGCGGTCCGCAGCTGCGCGCCGGTGAGCGTTGGCGGCTGGCAGCGCGGCTGAAACGCCCGCACGGACTGGTTAACCCGCATTCGTTCGATCATGAGGCCTGGCTGCTGGCGCGCCACATCGGCGCTACCGGAACGGTCAAGATCGGCGAGCGCCTGCAGGAAGCAGCTGGTGCCGGTGGCTGGCGCGATCGCTTGCGTGCCCGGCTATTGACCGTCGAGGCGCAGGGACGGCAGGGCGCGATCGCGGCGCTGGTGGTCGGCGATAGCTCGGGCCTGTCACCAACGGATTGGCGCGTCCTGCAGGACACCGGCACGGTGCACCTGATGGTCATCTCCGGCCAGCATGTCGGCTTGCTGGCCGGCCTGCTGTACGGGCTGGTGGCGCTGCTGGCGCGCATCGGTTGGTGGCCGCGACACCTACCGTGGCTGCCCTGTGCCTGTACGGCGGCATTCGCCGGTGCACTCGGTTACGGCTGGCTGGCCGGGTTCGAGGTGCCGGTCCAGCGGGCCTGCGTGATGGTGGCGGTGGTGCTGCTCTGGCGCCTGCGCTTTCGTCAGTTGGGCGTCTGGCTACCGCTGCTGATCGCCCTCGACGGTGTCCTGCTGTTCGATCCGTTGGCCAGTCTGCAGCCGGGGTTCTGGCTGTCGTTCGGTGCCGTCGCCTTGCTCGCCCTGGTGTTCTCCGGGCGACTGGGTGCCTGGCGCTGGTGGCTGACGCTGCCGCGTGCGCAGTGGGCGATGGTGGTGGGGTTGCTGCCCTTGATGCTGGCGCTGGGGTTGCCGATCAGCGCCAGCGGTCCATTGGCGAACCTGCTGGCAGTGCCCTGGGTTGGCCTGACGGTGCCCGTGGCGCTGCTCGGCACCGTGTTGCTGCCGTTGCCGGGCATCGGCGAAGGCTTGCTGCTGCTGGCGGGCTGGTCGCTGGCATGGCTGTTCCAGTCGCTGGAGTTGCTCGCCGACTGGCAGGCAGCCTGGATAGTGGAGAGTCTGCCGCTCTGGGCCTGGTCGCTGGCGACGGTGGGAGCGCTGGTGTTGCTGCTGCCCGCCGGCGTGCCGTTCCGTGCGCTGGGCGCGCTGCTCCTGCTGCCACTGCTGTATCCGTCGACGCCGCTGCCGCTTGCCGGCAAAGCCGACGTCTGGGTGTTCGACGTGGGACAAGGCCTCTCGGTGCTGGTGCGCACCCGCTCCCATGCGTTGCTTTACGATGCCGGTCCGCGCCATGGCGATTTCGACACGGGCGAGCGAATCGTCTTCCCGTCGCTGCGGCGGCTGGGAGTGGAACGGCTGGACGTGCTGCTGATCAGTCATGCCGACAGCGATCATGCCGGCGGCGCGGTGGCCATGCAGCGACTGCTGCCGCCGCGGCGAGTGTTCAGCGGCGAGCCGGCGCGCCTGCCTGCGATGTTGCAGGCGCAATCCTGCGATAACCAGAGCTGGCAGTGGGACGGCGTGCACTTCGCCCTCTGGCGCTGGGCGCAGGCGGCGGACGGCAATCAGTCTTCCTGCGTGCTGATGATCGAGGCCGAAGGCGAACGCCTGCTACTGACCGGCGATATCGATGCGCGGGCGGAACAGGCACTGGTGCAGAGCGACTGGCCGCTGGCGGCGCACTGGCTGCTGTTACCGCATCACGGCAGCAACAGTTCCTCTTCGCCGGCCTTTCTCGCGGCGGTACGGCCGCAGAACGCGCTGATCTCGCGCAGCCGTCACAACGCGTTTGGCCATCCGCACCCTGCGGTCGTCGGACGCCTGCGGGACGTGGGCGTGCGGCTGTACGACACCGCCGAGTCAGGCGCGCTGAAGGTTGAACTGGGGGCGTTTCGCGACGCGCGCGGTTTGCGCGAGCAGCGGCGATTCTGGCGGGAAAAATGAGAACGGCGGCGGTCGGCGGGTTGCGGACCCTATGCTAGAGTGGCGCCACTTTTTCGAGGGGGATTCGTCTCGTGTGGGAGCTGGTCAAAGCGGGCGGCTGGATAATGCTGCCGATCATTCTGTGTTCAATCGTCGCCGCCGCGATCATCGCCGAGCGGCTGTGGACGCTGCGTCCGAGCCGTGTCACGCCGCCGCATCTGCTCGGTCAGGTGTGGAAGTGGATCAAGGAAAAGAAACTCAGCAACCAGCAGCTCAAGGAGCTGCGCGCCGATTCTCCGCTGGGCGAGATCCTCGCCGCCGGGCTGGCCAATTCCAAGCGCGGCCGCGAGATCATGAAAGAGTGCATCGAGGAAGCTGCGGCCCGTGTGGTGCATGACCTGGAGCGCTATCTCAATGCGCTCGGCACGATCGCCGGCATCGCGCCATTGCTCGGCCTGCTGGGTACCGTGCTGGGTATGATCGAGATATTCAGCGCCTTCATGGGTTCGGGCATGGCCAATGCGCCACAACTCGCCGGCGGTATCGCCAAGGCGCTGATCACCACCGCGGCCGGCCTGATCGTGGCGATTCCGGCGCTGTTCTTCCATCGCTTCCTGCTGCGTCGCGTCGATGAGCTGGTGGTCGGCATGGAGCAGGAGGCGATCAAGCTGGTCGAGGTGGTCCAGGGCGATCGCGATGTCGATCTGGACGAGGGCAAGGCGTGAAATTCCGGCGCAAACCGCGGGAGAACGTCGAGATCGGCCTGGCGCCGCTGATCGACGTGGTCTTCATCCTGCTGCTGTTCTTCGTGGTCACCACTACCTTCACCCGTGAGACGCAACTGCAGGTTGATCTGCCGGAAGCGGCCAGTGGCACGCCGCCGGAGCAGACCGAGGTCAAGCAGCTGGAAGTCGTCATCGATGTCGACGGTAACTATTCGCTTAACGGCAAGGCACTGCTCAAGAGCGACCTGAGCTCGCTGATGGCCGCGTTGAGCAAGGAGGCTGAGGGCGACAACAGCCTGCCGATGATCATCAGCGCGGATGGCAAGACGCCACACCAGGCGGTCATCACCGCGATGGATGCGGCCGGCAAGCTGGGCTTCGCGCATCTGCGCATCACCACCGTCGAGGCGCAGGCGGCGCCTTGATGTCGTTCGCCGAGCGGCTGCAGCGCGCCTGGTATCGCGGGCATCCCGCACTGCGCCTGCTGGCGCCGCTGGAGACGCTCTATCGGGCGGTCGTCGAACGCAAGCGCCGGCGCTTCCTGGCCGGGCAGGGCGACAGCTACCGGGCGCCGGTGCCGGTCATCGTGGTCGGCAACATCACCGTCGGCGGTACCGGCAAGACACCGCTGATCCTCTGGTTGATCGAGCATTGCCGCGCGCGCGGCTTGCGGGTCGGGGTGGTCAGTCGCGGCTACGGCGCGACCCCGCCGACGCTGCCGTGGCGAGTGCGGGCGGAACAGGCGGCGAGCGAGGCGGGCGACGAACCCCTGCTGATCGTGCAGCGAACCGCCGTGCCCCTGATGATCGACCCTGACCGCGCCCGCGCTGTTCGTGCGCTGCTGGCGAGTGAGCCGCTGGATCTGATCCTGTCCGACGACGGCCTGCAGCACTATCGCCTGGCGCGCGATCTGGAGCTGGTGCTGATCGATGCCGCGCGCGGGCTCGGCAACCGCCGCTGCCTGCCGGCCGGGCCGCTGCGCGAGCCGGCCGAGCGCCTGCAGACGGTGGATGCGGTGTTGTGCAATGGCGCGCAGGCGGACGCTCCGGAGGGCTATGCCTTCCGCCTGCAGCCTTCTGCGCTGATCGAGCTGCACAGTGGAGAGCGCTGGCCACTCGATCATTTTCCGCCAGGGCAGAGCCTTCACGCCGTCGCGGGTATCGGCAATCCGCAGCGTTTCTTCTCCACGCTCGAGGCGCTACACTGGCGCCCGATTCCGCACGCCTTCGCCGATCATGCCGCCTACAGCACGCAGCAGCTGCAGTTCGCTCCCGAGCTGCCGCTGGTGATGACCGAGAAGGATGCGGTGAAATGCCGGGCGTTCGCGCCCCCGGGCTGGTCCTATCTGCAGGTCGAGGCAGCGCCCTCGGCGGCGTTCGTGGCCTGGTTTGACGAGCAACTGGCCCGATTGCTGCCCGATCACTCATAAGCCGCCCGATCTGCCGGTGCAGTCGGCTGCTTTCCAAGGACTGCGCATGGACACCAAACTCCTCGATATTCTGGCCTGCCCGCTGTGCAAGGGGCCGCTGAAGCTGGCCGACGACAAATCCGAACTGATCTGCAAGGCCGATGGCCTGGCGTTCCCTGTGCGTGACGGCATTCCGGTGATGCTGGAAGGAGAAGCCCGTACCCTCGACGTGGATGAGCGTCTGGACAAATGAGCACCTCCTACACCGTGGTGATTCCGGCTCGCTACGCCTCCAGCCGCCTGCCGGGCAAGCCGCTGCAGGACATCGCCGGCAAGCCGATGATCCAGCATGTCTGGGAGCAGGCCAGCCGCAGCGCAGCGCAGCGGGTAGTGGTGGCGACTGATGACGAGCGGATTCTCAGCGCTTGCGCCGCCTTCGGTGCCGAGGCGGTGCTGACGCGCGTCGAGCACAATTCCGGGACCGACCGTCTGGCCGAGGTGGCCGGCCTGCTCGGCCTGGATGCCGAGGCCATCGTCGTCAACGTGCAGGGCGACGAACCGCTGATCCCGCCGGCGGTCATCGACCAGGTTGCGGCGAATCTGGCGGCGCATCCTGAGGCAGCGATCGCGACCCTGGCCGAGCCGATCACCGATGCGGCGACGCTGTTCAATCCAAACGCGGTGAAGGTGCTGGCGGATGTCAACGGCCTCGCCCTGACCTTCAGCCGCGCGCCGCTGCCGTGGGCGCGCGATGCCTTTGCGCAGAACCGCGAGGCATTGCCGCAAGGCGTGCCGTACCGCCGGCACATCGGCATCTATGCCTATCGCGCGGGGTTCCTGGCCAACTTCGTGGCCTGGGGGCCGTGCTGGCTGGAGAACACCGAATGCCTTGAGCAGCTGCGGGCACTCTGGCATGGCCAGCGTATCCACGTCGCCGATGCCATCGAGGCGCCGCCGGCGGGCGTGGATACGCTCGAGGACCTCGAGCGGGTCCGGCGTCTGCTGGGACATTGAGCATGAAAGTGCTGTTCGTCTGCATGGGCAACATCTGCCGCTCGCCGACTGCCGAGGGCGTGTTTCGTCATCATGTGCAGTTGGCTGGTTTGCAGAATCGGATCGAGATCGATTCGGCCGGTACTGACGACTGGCATGTCGGCAAGTTGCCGGACAGCCGGACGCGCCAGGCGGCGCAGCGTCGTGGCTATGACCTCGACACGCTGCGTGCGCGCCAGGTGGAGGTTGAGGACTTCCGTCGCTTCGACCTGATCCTGACCATGGATCACGACAATCTGGCGCGTCTGCAAGCGCTGCGTCCGGCGGATGCGACCGCCGAGCTCGACTTGTTCCTGCGTCGCTACGGTGTGGCAGGCGATGTGGTGCCCGACCCCTACTACGGCGGTGCGGATGGATTCGAGCAGGTGCTCGACCTGATCGAACAGGGCTCGCAGGCGTTGCTCGCAGAAGTTCGGGAGCGCCTGTGAATCTGCGGGTCGACGAGTGGCGCTCGCTCAAGCCGTTCAACACCTTTGCCGTCGAGCAGCGTGCCCGCCTGTTCGCCGAGGCGCATGACGATGCCGAGGTCCGTCAGGCGCTGATGCTCTCGAAGCGACACGGCCTGCGCCTGCTGGTGCTCGGTGGTGGCAGCAACCTGCTGCTGACACGCGATGTCGAGGCGCTGGTGCTGCGCATGGCCAGTCGAGGCAAGCGCATCGTTGCGGAGCAGGACGGCAGCGTACTGGTCGAGGCCGAAGCGGGCGAGCCGTGGCATCCCTTCGTGCTCTGGACACTGCAGCAGGGGCTGGCTGGACTGGAAAATCTCAGTCTGATTCCCGGCACCGTAGGGGCGGCGCCAATCCAGAACATCGGCGCCTACGGCGTGGAGATCGGCGATCTGCTGGCGGGCATCACTGCGCTGGATTGCGAGACGGGCGCGCTGCGCGACTTCAGTCCGGCCGAGTGTGCGTTCGGCTACCGCGATAGCCTGTTCAAGCAGCAACCGGGTCGCTACCTGATCCTGCGCGTGCGCGTGCGGCTGCATCGGCAGGCTGCTCTGCATCTGGAGTACGGGCCGATCCGGCAGCGTTTGGCGGAGCAGGGCATCATCGCGCCGACGCCGCTGGATGTCAGTCATGCGGTCTGTGCCATTCGCCGCGAGAAGCTGCCGGACCCGCGCGAGCTGGGCAATGCCGGCAGTTTCTTCAAGAATCCGCTGGTGTCGGTGGAGCTGGCCGAGCGGCTGCGTGCCGCCCATCCGGGGCTGGTTGCCTATCCGCAGCCGGATGGTCAGGTCAAGCTCGCCGCCGGTTGGCTGATCGAGCGGGCCGGCTGGAAGGGCTACCGCGAAGGCGACGCGGGGGTGCATCGTTTGCAGGCGCTGGTGCTGGTCAACTATGGCCAGGCCACGGGCGCGCAGCTGCTGCAGTTGGCGCAGCGTATCCAGAGCGATATCGCCAGCCGCTTCGGGGTGGCGCTGGAGATCGAGCCGAACGTCATCTGAGTCGCTCGCGTCACGCGATTTTCGGCTCGAAGCTTTCCGCCTGCGCCATTCGCCACATCCGCGGATAGAAGTCGCCCTGCAGGTTTTCGGCCAGCAGCTCCCCGGGGGCGAGGAAGGTGTGCAGCTGAGAGAAGAGCTTGATCTCGGTGGCTGACATCCGGCGCACCAGATGCTTGGCCTCCAGTTCGCTCGGATGCGACAGCCCGGCCGCGGCGAGCATCTCGGCCAGCGCCTTGAGCGTATTGCGATGGAAGTTGTGCACTCGCTCCGCCTTGTCCGGCACCACCAGTGCGCGCTGGCGCAGCGGGTCCTGGGTGGCCACGCCGGTGGGGCACTTGTTGGTGTGGCACGACTGCGACTGGATGCAGCCGATGGCGAACATGAAGCCACGCGCCGAGTTGGCCCAGTCGGCACCGATGGCCAGCACGCTGGCGATATCGAAGGCGCTGACGATCTTGCCGCTGGCGCCCAGCTTGATGTGCTCGCGCAGATTCAGGCCGACCAGCGTGTTGTGCACGAACAGCAGGCCTTCGCGCAGCGGTACGCCGATGTGATTGGTGAACTCCAGCGGGGCCGCACCAGTGCCGCCTTCCTTGCCATCGATCACGATGAAATCCGGCAGGATGCCGGACTTGAGCATGGCCTTGGCGATTGCCATGAACTCCCACGGGTGGCCGAGGCACAGCTTGAAGCCCACCGGCTTGCCGCCACTCAGTTCGCGCAACTGGGCGATGAATGCCAGCAGCTCCAGCGGCGTGCTGAAGCTGCTGTGGCTGGCTGGCGATACGCAGTCCTGGTCCATCGGCACGCCACGTGTCGCGGCGATCTCCGCGGTGATCTTGTGTCGCGGCAGAATGCCGCCGTGGCCCGGCTTGGCGCCCTGGCTCAGTTTCACCTCGATCATCTTCACCTGCGGATCCACCGCCTGCTGGGCGAAGCGTTGCGGATCGAAGCGCCCCTGTTCGTCGCGGCAACCGAAGTAACCGCTGCCCAGTTCCCAGATCAGGTCACCGCCGTACTCGCGGTGATAACGGCTGATGCTGCCTTCGCCGGTGTCGTGGGCGAAGTTGCCGAGCTTGGCGCCACGATTGAGCGCGCGAATCGCGTTGGCGCTGAGAGAGCCAAAACTCATCGCGGATATGTTGAAGATCGACGCGCTGTAAGGCTGGCGGCATTGCGGACCGCCGATGCTGACGCGAAAGCTTGATGGATCGCTGTGCGGCGCCGTGCGGATCGAATGACCGATGAACTCGAAGCCGGCGCCGTAGACGTCGGTGAGGGTACCGAAGGGCTTGTCGGCCACTTCGTTCTTCGCGCGCGCGTACACCAGCGAGCGTTGTGCCCGGGAAAAGGGCAGGGGATCGCTGTCGTTCTCCAGCAGGTACTGGCGGATTTCCGGGCGGATGGTCTCGATCAGGTAGCGCAGGTTGCCGAGGATCGGGTAGTTGCGTCGCACGGCCTGCCGGGGTTGCAGCAGGTCCAGCGTGCCGATGGCACTCAGCAATGCCGTGACCAGTGTCAGCCCCCAGACATGTTCGAGCCACGGCAGACTGAGCAGCGTGAACAGCAGGCAGAACGCGTAGAAGGCGTAACGGTTCATCAGCGACAGATTCATCGGCATCCTCGGGTTTGCGGGAATCGCACGGCGCGTGGATGGTGCGCTGCTGGCGAAATGCCGGCTATTGCGCTTTGGTCGGCTGAGCCGTGCTTGATCGCCGCCTGTGAATGAAAAAAGGGATGCCGAAGCATCCCTTTTCTCGTCCTGGCATGGATCAGGCCTGAGGCTTGTCCTTGTCGTCCTGCTCGCCTTCTTCAGGCAGCGGTGCCTGCTCGACTTCCGGCGCAGGCTCCGCGGCAGCGTCTGGCTCGTAGGCCGACACAGTCTGCTCCGGTTCGCTCGGGGCTGCTTGCGATTCAGGCTGTTCCGATGCCTGCACCTCTGCCTGTGTCTCGGTTTGCGGTGCGGCAATCTCGGGCTCGCTCACGACGATCTCTGCGGCGGCCAGCGGCTGCTGCGCGAGGCTCGGAACTTGTTGCTCGGGTTGCTCCTGCGCCGCGGCGGCCAGTGCCGCAAGACGCTCGGCTTCACGCTGGCGACGGCGAACCTCACGCGGATCGTTGGGTGCACGACCACTCGGCGCGACTACCGGTGCCGCTTGCTCGACGCCCGGTTCGACCGGCGCAGGCACTTCCGCTGCCGGCTCGATGACCGCAGTTTGCGGCGTTTCCGTAATGGTTTCAGCTGCGACGACCGGCTGCTCTTCAACAGTTGCCGTCGGGTATTCGATCGCTGCTTGCGGCAGTGCTTCCTCCGCGACAGGCGCGCTCTCGACGACCGCTTCGGCCTCTTCAGCAGTGGCGACTTCCGCTGCCGGCGAGACTTCGGTCTGCGGCTCCGCTTCAGCGCTCGCAACGATGGCGGCGGCCGTGGCAGCGACAGCGATGTCCTCGCTCTTCACCGGTGCATTGTCTTCGCCAGCTTCGGCGATTTCGTTGCCATCGGCATCACGCTGGCGCTCGCGGCGATTGCTGCGGCGGCGCTGACCGCGGGAGCGGCGACGGGGACGTTCGCCGTCGGCGGTTTCCTGGTCCTCCTCGACGCTTTCCTCGTTCTGCTGCAGCTCTTCCTCGTTGGGTACCTGCTCGGCACGCGGCTTGCGCTCCTCGCGCGGCGGTCGAGGCTTGCGTTCGGTCAGCTCTTCGCTCGGGGTCTCCAGTGCGCTGGCTTCATCCAGCGGCGCGCGCAGTTCGCGCTTGCGCTCTTCGCGCGGCTGGCGTTCTTCACGCGGGCCGCGTTCACGGCGCGGTTGGGCCTCGGCAGTTTCTACCTGCTCGCGGGGCTTGCGCTCTTCGCGCGGCGGTCGCGGCTGGCGTTCTTCGCGCGGTTGACGCTCCTCACGTGGCTGGCGCTCCTCACGAGACTGGCGCTCTTCACGGGGCTTGCGCTCCTCACGCGGAGCGCGTTCCTCGTCGCGACCACGGCCGTCACGGCGGCGGTTCTGCTGACGCCCGCTGCGGCGCTCTTCATTGCGCGGCGTGCGGTTGCCGGCCGGCTTAGTCTCGGTGGTGACGGCAGCCTTCGGCTCTTCCGGCTTGCCAGCGAACAAGCCGACCAGCGATTTGATCAGGCCCTTGAACAGGCTCGGTTCGGGAGCGGCGACAGGGGCTGGCGTCTCGACGGGCGTTGCTTCAGTGGTGACCGGCGCGGGGGTGCTGCGCTGCGGCGCAGTCTTGACCGCGGCCTCCTGGCGCACCAGCGTGCGGGTCGAGCTGACCGGCTGGACTTCCTCGGCTTCGCTGTGGCTCATCTCGTAGCTGGCGTGGCCGGCGGCGATTTCCGGGCTGTCGTCACGCAGGCGCTGGACTTCGAAGTGCGGCGTTTCCAGGTGATCGTCCGGCAGGATGAAGATGCGCGCGCGGGTGCGCAGTTCGATCTTGGTGATGGCGTTGCGCTTCTCGTTGAGCAGGAAGGCGGCGACCTGGAACGGCACGCGGGCGCGAACCTCGGCGGTGCGGTCCTTCAGTGCTTCTTCCTCGATCAGGCGCAGAATCGCCAGCGAGAGGGATTCGACGTCGCGGATGATGCCCTGGCCGTTGCAGCGCGGGCAGACGATGCCGCTGGTCTCGCCGAGCGACGGACGCAGGCGCTGACGGGACATTTCCAGCAGGCCGAAACGCGAGATGCGGCCGACCTGGATGCGCGCGCGGTCGGCTTCCAGCGCTTCGCGCATCTTCTCTTCGACGGCGCGCTGGTTTTTCGCCGGGGTCATGTCGATGAAGTCGATGACGATCAGGCCGCCGATGTCGCGCAGGCGCAGCTGGCGGGCGATTTCTTCGGCTGCTTCCAGGTTGGTCTGCAGCGCAGTTTCCTCGATGTCGCCGCCCTTGGTGGCGCGCGCCGAGTTGATGTCGATGGACACCAGGGCTTCGGTCGGGTCGATGACGATGGAGCCGCCGGACGGCAGTTTCACTTCGCGCTGGAAGGCGGTCTCGATCTGGCTTTCGATCTGGAAGCGGTTGAACAGCGGCACGGAGTCTTCGTACAGCTTGATCTTGCTGGCGTACTGCGGCATGACCTGCTGGATGAAGGAAAGCGCTTCGTCCTGCGCCTCGACGCTGTCGATCAGCACTTCGCCGATGTCCTGGCGCAGGTAGTCGCGGATGGCGCGGATGATGACGTTGGATTCCTGGTAGATCAGGAACGGCGCGGCGCGGCCCTGCGAGGCGTCCTTGACGGCGGTCCACAGTTGCAGCAGGTAGTCCAGGTCCCACTGCAGCTCTTCGCTGGAGCGGCCCAGGCCGGCGGTACGAACGATCAGACCCATGTCGGCCGGCACGTTGATGCCGTTGAGCGCTTCACGCAGTTCGTTACGCTCTTCGCCTTCGATACGGCGGGAGATACCACCCGCGCGCGGGTTGTTAGGCATCAGTACCAGATAGCGGCCGGCGAGGCTGATGAAGGTGGTCAGTGCGGCGCCCTTGTTGCCGCGCTCTTCCTTTTCGACCTGGACGATGACTTCCTGGCCTTCCTTCAGTACTTCCTTGATGTTGACGCGGCCTTCGGGGGCCTTGGAGAAGTACTCGCGGGAGATTTCCTTGAGTGGGAGGAAGCCGTGGCGCTCGGCGCCGAAATCGACGAAGGCAGCTTCCAGGCTGGGTTCTACGCGGGTGATTTTGCCCTTATAGATGTTGGCTTTCTTCTGTTCGCGTGCACCGGACTCGATGTCCAAGTCGAACAGCCGCTGGCCATCAACCAGTGCGACACGCAACTCTTCGGGCTGAGTTGCGTTAATTAGCATTCTTTTCATGTAGTACCGTCGGTTTCCGTGGCGTCCGGAAACGGCGTTCGGCACACACGACTCTCGCGGTCGGTGTCAGGTGAGTCAGGAATGGTTGTAAGGCACTCCAGTGTCCAGCGATGAGCGGCCAGATGGGCCGGCGTCGCGACGACGTCTCCTGCTTTGCTGTCGGAACAGCAGCAAATGCTTGGGGAGGAGGAATCAGACATCGGTAGCGGACGATTGATGAAGCGTCTGTGAAAGCCCTTGCTACGCAAATCCGATGCTGTGCATCTCCACCCAACACGCATACTTCGAAAATCGGGTGCCGCTCGCAGAATCCGGGGAGCGGGTTGTCGATTGTCGCGATTCCCCAACCTGGGGGCACGCATCATGTCTTCAAGGCTTGTTTCGTATCCTCACCATATTGGGAAGATGCGCCGGACAGCCTCACGTCCTCGAACATTTTTTCCGATCAAGGTTGGCGATATCGCTGCATTCCATGATCCGGCCGCTTTTGGCGGCGTTCGCGACTATAGCAGCAATGTTTAAGTGCTTCAATTCCATGAAAATTGATATGATCTCGCGATGACCAATACCCCCTCCCAGACCTCCGGCGTGCAAATGCTCGAGGTCGCGCCGGAACTTGCCGGCCAGCGCATCGACAATTTTCTCCGCACCCAGCTAAGAGGCGTTCCCAAGACGCTGATCTACCGCATCCTGCGCAAAGGCGAGGTGCGGGTGAACAAGGGGCGGGTCAAACCCGAATACAAGCTGCAGGCCGGCGATCTGGTGCGCGTCCCGCCGCTGCGCCTGGCCGAACGCGACGAGCCCGAGCCGTTGGCACAGGGCCTGCTCGAGCGGCTCGAGGCGGCAATCGTCTATGAGGATAAAGCGCTCATCGTGCTGAACAAGCCGGCCGGCATCGCGGTGCATGGCGGCAGCGGACTCAGTTACGGCGTGATCGAGGCCTTGCGCCAGTTGCGACCGGATGCCAAGGAGCTCGAGCTGGTGCATCGTCTGGATCGTGATACCTCCGGGCTGCTGATGATCGCGAAGAAGCGCAGCATGCTGCGCCATCTGCATCAGGCGCTGCGCGGCGATGGTGTGGACAAACGCTACATGGCACTGGTGCGTGGTCGATGGGAAACCTCCAAGAAGCAGGTGAACGCGCCGCTGCTGAAGAATACGTTGCGCTCTGGCGAGCGCATGGTCGAGGTGACCGAGGATGGCAAGGAGGCGCTGACGCTGTTCCGCGTGCTGCGCCGCTTTGGTGACTTCGCGACGCTCGTCGAGGCCCGGCCGGTGACTGGGCGCACCCATCAGATCCGCGTGCATGCCAGGCACGCCGGGCATAGCATCGCCGGTGACAGCAAGTACGGCGATGAAGAGTTCACCCGCGAGATTCGTGAACTTGGCGGCAAGCGGCTGTTTTTGCATGCCTATGCGCTGCGGGTGCCGTTGCCGGATGGCGGCGAGCTGGCGCTGGAAGCGCCTGTGGACGAAGTCTGGACGCGGACGCTGGAGAGGCTCGGTGAGTAGATACGAGCTGCTGATCTTCGATTGGGATGGCACGCTGGTCGACTCCATCGGGCGTATCGTCGAGTCGGTGCGGGTGGCTGCGCGTGCTTTCGATCTGCCGCCACGCGACGATGTTTCCATCAAGGCCATCATCGGCCTTGCGCTGGCGGATGCGATTTCCACGTTGTATCCGCATATCGATGATCCCGTTCTGATCGACGAATTTCGTCGACGCTACAGCGAGCATTATCTGGCCCTCGAGGCGCAGCCTTCGACCCTCTATCCCGGGGTTGCAAACGCGTTGCAGGAATTTCGCAAGCGCGGGCACCTGTTGGCTGTCGCCACGGGCAAGGGGCGTAAGGGGCTGGACCGAGTGCTGGCCGGGCAGGGCTGGACGGAATTTTTCGATGTCACGCGCTGCGCCGACGAGACGGCGGGTAAGCCTGATCCACTGATGATCGAGGAGATTCTTGCGCATTGCGGCATGCGCCCGGAGCAGGCGCTGATGATCGGTGACTCGGTGTTCGACCTGCAGATGGCGCAGCGCGCCGGGGTCGATAGCGTGGCGGTCGCTTACGGTGCGCAGCCGGTGGAGAAGCTTCAGACGCACGGTCCGCGGCTGGTGATCAATCGTTTTGCAGAGCTGGTCACCTGGTTGGGTGAGCAACAAAGTACAGAGGTGAATGAGCATGTCGGATGAATGGAAGGCGCCGATGAACGAGGGGTGTGACGAGCGCAGTAGCTGGAAGCTGCTGGAAAAAACGTTGCAGGCAGGTATTCAGGAGCAGCGGCGCGCCAGGCGCTGGGGCATCTTCTTCAAACTGCTGACCTTCATTTATCTGTTCGGCGCGCTGATGGTGTTTTCGCCGGCGTGGCAGTTCGGCAAGGATAAGGCGGCGCGGGAAAGCCATACCGCGGTCATCAATGTGCGCGGCATGATTGCCGACGAGGAGTCCGCTAGCGCTGACAATATCGTTGGTGCTTTGCGTGCTGCGTTCGAGGATACGAATACCAAGGGCATCGTTCTGCGTATCAATAGTCCAGGCGGTAGCCCGGTACAGTCGGGGTACGTTTACGACGAGATTCGCCGGTTGCGTGGCGAGTACCCGGCCATCAAGGTTTATGCGGTGATTACCGATCTGGGAGCGTCCGGCGCTTACTACATCGCCAGCGCAGCGGACGAGATCTATGCGGACAAGTCGAGTCTGGTTGGTTCTATTGGCGTGACGGCGGCGACTTTCGGTTTCGTCGAGGTCATGCAGAAGCTGGGCGTGGAGCGGCGCGTCTACACCTCGGGCGAGCACAAGGCATTCCTCGATCCGTTCCAGCCGCAGAAACCGGAGGAAACTGAGTTCTGGCGTGAGGTGCTGGCGACTACGCACCGACAGTTTATCGATAGCGTCAAGCGTGGGCGCGGTGATCGCCTGCAGGTGGCTGAGCATCCCGAGCTGTTCTCGGGCTTGGTCTGGTCGGGCGAGCAGGCGCTGGAGCTTGGTCTGATCGATGGCCTGGGTAGTACGGCGCATGTGGCGCGTGACGTGATCGGCGAGCCAGAGTTGGTCGACTTCACGGTGAAGGAATCGCCGATTGACCGTTTCACCAAGAAGCTTGGCGCGGGCGTTGCCGAGCGGCTCGCGCTGCTGGTCGGTCTGCAGGGGCCTGCGTTGCGCTAGGTGGCCGCGCGTCAGGGTACTTCCACGCCCTCGGCCAGAAGCATGTCCACCAGGCGAATCAGGGGTAGGCCTACGAGGCTGGTAACGTCAGCACCCTCGGTGGCGCGGAACAGGCTGATGCCCAGGCCCTCGGCCTTGAAGCTGCCGGCGCAATCGTAGGGTTGCTCGATCTGCAGATATCGCTTGATGCGAGCGTCGTCCAGTTCGCGGAAGTGTACGGTGAATGGAACGCAGTCGATCTGAATACGCCCGCTGCGGCTATTGAGTAGGGCCAGACCGGTGAGAAAGCGCACAGTGGCGCCGCTGGCGGCCTGCAGCTGAAGTCTGGCTCTTTCGAATGTGTGGGGTTTGCCGAGGATGCTGTCGCCCAGTGTTGCTACCTGATCGGAGCCGATGATCAGATGATCGGGGTGGGTTTCGGCGAGTGCTTGTGCCTTTTGCGCGGCCAGGCGACACACCAGTTGTTCGGCTGATTCGCCAAGATGTGGGGTTTCGTCAATGGCTGGGGCGCAGCTTGTGAAAGGTAGCCGCAGGCGTGAAAGCAGTTCCTGCCGGTATCTGGAGCTCGAAGCAAGCAGTAGTCGGCGCATGTGTCCCTCCTTTTATATGGGTGCGCAATTCTATGTGCCCGGTGCGGCCAGCGGGCTGAATTCCTTTGACAGTCATGGGGCGCATCCATAGAATGCCGCGCTTATGTTGAAAGGACCGATACCTCCGCACATTGATCCGCGCAAGCTTGCTGATCGGGCGGCTAGCCTGCAGGGCGAGCTGAGCCTATCGCAGCTTCAGCGACTCGCTGAGTCTCTTGAAGACGATCAGGGTGTGGTGCGTGCCAGTTTTGCATTCGGGCGCGACGAGCAGCGTACTGTGGTTATCCATAGCCAGCTCGATGTTGACGTCAAGATGATTTGCCAGCGTTGTCTGGAGCCGGTTGTTTTGCCCATTCACAGCGAATGCGACTACGCCGTTGTCAATGAGGGGGCGAGCAGCCAGCACCTGCCCAAGGGCTATGACGTGCTGGAAGTGGGAGAAGATCCGTTGGATCTGCTGGCGCTGGTCGAAGACGAGCTGTTGCTCGCTCTGCCGATTGTTCCACTCCATGACCCTGAAATTTGCCAGCCGCCGGTTGGGCCAGACGAGCCTGAGCCGAGTGAGGACGAGGTAACGCGGTCCAACCCGTTCAGCGTACTGGCGCAGTTAAAGCGTGACCCAAACGTTTAGGAGTTGATCCAAATGGCTGTTCAGCAGAACAAAAAATCCCGTTCCGCTCGCGACATGCGTCGTTCCCACGATGCTCTGCAGGCGAACGCTCTGTCCGTGGAAAAGAGCACTGGTGAAGTTCACCTGCGTCACCACGTTTCTCCGGACGGTTTCTACCGTGGTCGCAAGGTGATCGACAAGGGCGCTGACGAGTAATCCTTGTCCGCTCCGGTCATCGCGATCGACGCAATGGGCGGGGACTTCGGTCCCCGTTGCATTGTTCCGGCCAGTCTGTCCTGTCTGGCTGACTCCCCCTCGCTGCATCTGGCTCTTGTCGGCCAATCTTCACTCTTGGAACGCCTCATCGCCGAGCACTCATCGGTCGATCACGCACGTCTGCAGATCGTCGACGCCGAGGACGTTATCGGCATGGCCGAGCGTCCGGCGCAGGTCCTGCGTGGCAGATCGCAATCATCAATGCATGTTGCGCTGGAGCTCGTGCGCGACGGGCGGGCGCAGGCCTGTGTCAGTGCTGGCAATACTGGTGCGCTGATGGCCTTGGCGCGGCAGGTGCTGAAAACCCTGCCGGGCATCGATCGCCCCGCGATGGTTACTGCCATCCCGACGTGCGCAAATCCCTGTTTACTGCTTGATCTTGGGGCAAACGTCGATTGCACTGCCGAGCAGTTGCAGCAGTTTGCGCTCATGGGGTCAGTTGCTGCACAGGCTTTGGGTATCGATCGACCCCGCGTCGCCCTGCTGAACATCGGGGTCGAAGAGATCAAGGGTAACCAGCAGGTCAAGCTTGCTGCCACGTTGTTGAGACAGACGCAGGGGCTCAACTTCATCGGCTTCATCGAAGGTGATGGTCTGTACCGCGGCGAAGCGGATGTCGTGGTGTGCGACGGCTTCGTCGGCAATGTTTTGCTCAAGTCCAGTGAGGGACTGGCGGAGATGGTGATCGCCAGGGTGGAGGCGCTTTTCCGGCGGTCGCTAGCGGCGCGCATCATTGGCGGGCTGGCTCTGCCGATGCTGCGTCAGTTGCGCACGGAGCTGCGGCCATCACGCTACAACGGCGCCAGTTTCCTAGGCCTTCAGGGGATTGTGGTAAAGAGTCATGGCAGCGCGGGGGAGGCTGGCTTCAGGTCGGCTATCCTGCGTGCGGCGGAAGATATCCAGCATGATCTGCCTGGACATTTGCGCGAGCGCTTGGCGCAGGGGCTGGGGCCGGACAATGTGACTGCGTCCGGTAGTCGACCATCCAACTGAGATTCGCGACGCCTGCCCACAGGTGCGCGTATCAGACGAACAGAACCATAAGAGAGCTGCTTCATGTCCGCATCATTCGCTTTCGTCTTTCCTGGTCAGGGCTCGCAGTCGCTCGGCATGCTCGCCGAGTTGGGCGCCCAGCAGAGCCTTGTCATCGACACGTTCGCTGAGGCCTCGGCGGCGCTCGGCTATGACATCTGGGCATTGATCCAGCAGGGTCCGGAAGAGCAACTGAATCAGACCGACAAGACCCAGCCGGCCATCCTGGCTGCATCGGTGGCGCTGTGGCGTCTGTGGCTGGCCGAGGGCGGCGCACGTCCCGCCTTCGTCGCTGGGCACAGCCTCGGTGAGTATTCCGCGTTGGTCGCCGCGGGTAGTTTGCCGTTCGCCGAAGCGGTGAAACTGGTCGAACTGCGTGGCCAGTTGATGCAGCAGGCGGTGCCGGCTGGTATGGGTGGAATGGCGGCGATTCTGGGGCTCGAAGACGCCGACGTGCTGGCGGCCTGTGCCGAGGCGGCGCAGGGCGAAATCGTCAGTGCAGTGAACTTCAACGCTCCCGGGCAGGTTGTGATCGCCGGCAATGCGGCCGCCGTCGAACGCGCCATCGAGGCCTGCAAGGCACGTGGCGCCAAGCGTGCGATGGCGCTGCCCGTGAGTGTGCCTTCGCATTGTGAGTTGATGCGGCCCGCGGCCGAGCGCTTCGCAGATGCGGTTGCCGCTGTGGCCTGGCAGGCGCCGCAGATTCCGCTGGTCCAGAATGTCAGCGCAGCGGTCGTCGCCGATCTGCAAACGCTTCAGCGCGATCTCCTGGCTCAGCTCTACAGTCCGGTGCGCTGGGTCGAGTCGATGGTTGCGCTCAGCGAGCGCGGCGTGGCGGATCTGGTCGAGTGCGGCCCCGGCAAGGTGCTGTCCGGGCTGAATAAGCGCTGCGTGAAGGGCATCAACACCTACAACCTCGACACCCCAGAAGCCTTCGCCGCCACCCGCGCTGCGCTGGCCTGATCAAGGAGAATGCTATGAATCTGCAAGGCAAGGTGGCGCTGGTCACTGGCGCTAGCCGTGGTATCGGCCAGGCCATCGCCCTGGAGCTGGGGCGCCAGGGCGCAATCGTTATCGGCACGGCCACCACGCCGTCGGGTGCCGAGCGCATCGCCGAAACCCTGAAGGCGAATGGCGTCGAAGGCGCCGGTCTGGTGCTCGACGTCGGCAATGACGAATCAGTCGCCAGTACGCTGGAACACATTCAGCAACATCTTGGGCAGCCGGCCATTCTGGTCAATAACGCCGGGATCACACGCGACAATCTGATGCTGCGGATGAAGGATGACGAGTGGTTCGACGTGATCAACACCAACCTCAACAGTCTGTACCGTCTTAGCAAGGCCGTGCTGCGCGGCATGACCAAGGCGCGTTGGGGGCGCATCATCAACATCGGTTCGGTGGTGGGTGCAATGGGTAACGCGGGGCAGGTAAACTACGCCGCCGCCAAAGCCGGCCTCGAAGGATTCAGTCGTGCCCTGGCGCGTGAGGTGGGATCGCGGGGCATTACGGTCAACTCCGTGGCGCCGGGCTTCATCGATACCGATATGACGCGTGAGTTGCCGGAGGCCCAGCGTGACGCCTTGCTGGGACAGATCCCGCTGGGTCGTCTCGGTCAGGCTGAGGAAATCGCCAAGGTCGTTGCCTTTCTGGCTTCGGATGGCGCTGCCTATGTCACCGGTGCCACGGTTCCGGTGAATGGCGGTATGTACATGAGTTGAATGTGACGCCGGGCGTGACTCGGCAGTCATAATGGCTGTTTTAATCGCTATAAGCTGCGAAACGTTTATAGACAGATGGTTGAAAGTGGGTTCATGCTTGCCCGCTTTCAGCTTGAAATGCGGAAAACGCTTTCTATACACTACCGCGCAGACCAGCTGCCTGCTTTTTCCATAGGAGTGAAAACAAGGTATGAGCACCATCGAAGAACGCGTCAAGAAAATCGTTGCCGAGCAACTTGGCGTTAAAGAAGAGGAAGTTACCAACAGCGCTTCCTTCGTCGAAGACCTGGGTGCCGACTCTCTTGACACCGTCGAGCTGGTGATGGCTCTGGAAGAGGAATTCGAGACCGAGATTCCGGACGAGCAAGCTGAGAAGATCACCACCGTTCAGGAAGCCATCGATTACATCAACGCGCACGCGCAGTAAGTTGTAATCCTGCTTCGGAACTAGGAAAGCCGCACTGCCTTGCACGAGGTAGTGCGGCTTTTCTTTGAGAGTCGATTCGCGGTGCAGCGATGCATGTTCGCTGCAGCCGTGAGTGTTCCCGCGCTCATCGGATTACCGGCGGGAGCTGAGCCAAACGTCAAGGTATAGGAGAATTGCTGTGTCGCGTAGACGCGTCGTGGTTACCGGTATGGGCATGCTATCGCCGCTGGGCAACGATGTGCCGAGCAGCTGGCAGGGTATCCTGGCCGGCCGCAGCGGCATCGGCCTGCTTGAGCACATGGATCTTTCCGCCTATTCCACGCGTTTTGGCGGTTCGATCAAGGGCTTCGAGGTTGAGCAGTACCTGCCGGCCAAGGAGGCACGCAAGCTCGACCTGTTCATCCAGTACGGCCTTGCAGCCAGCTTCCAGGCCGTTCGTGATTCCGGTCTGGAAATTACCGACGCCAACCGCGAGCGTATCGGCGTCGTCATGGGCTCCGGCATTGGCGGGCTGACCAATATCGAGAACAGCTGCAAAGCGCTGATCGAGCAGGGGCCGCGGCGTATCTCGCCGTTTTTCGTTCCCGGCTCGATCATCAACATGGTGTCCGGTTTCCTGTCCATCCACCTGGGGTTGCAGGGGCCGAACTACGCGATTGCTACGGCCTGCACTACGGGCACTCACTGCATCGGCATGGCGGCGCGCAACATCGCCTACGGTGAAGCGGATGTAATGGTTGCCGGCGGTTCCGAGATGGCGGCTAGCGGTCTGGGCATTGGCGGGTTTGCCGCGGCGCGCGCGCTGTCGACGCGTAACGATGATCCTGCCGCCGCCAGCCGTCCATGGGATCGGCAGCGTGATGGCTTCGTGCTGTCCGATGGTGCCGGCGCGCTGGTGCTCGAGGAGCTGGAGCATGCCAAAGCGCGCGGTGCGCACATCTATGCGGAGCTGATCGGTTTCGGCATGAGCGCTGACGCGTTCCACATGACCTCGCCGCCGGACGACGGCGCTGGTGCGGCACGCTGTATCCGCAACGCGTTGAACGATGCCCGACTCAACGCCGCCGAGGTGCAGTACATCAACGCTCACGGTACCTCTACCCCAGCGGGTGACAAGGCCGAGGCTGCGGCGATACGCAGCGTGTTCGGCGATCATGCATACAAGCTGTCCGTGAGCTCGACCAAATCGATGGTTGGTCACCTGTTGGGGGCGGCTGGCGCGGTTGAGGCGATCTTCAGTGTGCTGGCGATTCGTGATCAGGTGGCGCCGCCGACCATCAATCTGGATGAGCCGGACGAGGGCTGTGATCTGGACTTCGTGCCACACCAGGCGAAGCCGATGCCCATCGATGTGGCGATTTCCAACTCGTTCGGTTTTGGCGGCACCAACGGCTCGCTGGTGTTCCGCCGGTTCGCTGAGTGAAACTCTGCTGGATCGACGGACAGCCTGCTACCGGGCTGCCCGTCGATGATCGCGGCCTGGCCTATGGCGACGGCCTGTTCGAGACGATCAAGGTCGTGCGCGGCAAGCCGCAGTTGTTCGAACGTCATCTGCAGCGGCTGGACGAGGGTTGTCGGCGGCTGGCTATCCCTCTCGATTTGCCGCTTGTCAGGGCCGAGGTCCTGGCATTTTGCGGTGAACTCGACACCGGCGTGGCCAAACTTACGGTCACCCGTGGTGCCGGCCGCCGCGGCTATGCACCTCCGCAACCCTGCTCTCCGCGGCGCCTGCTGCTCGCCTCGTCACTGCCGGCCTATCCGGTACAAAACGGGCAGACAGGCGTACGTCTGTTTCCCTGCGCGACGCGGCTTGCCGAGCAACCGCTGCTGGCGGGGCTCAAGCACCTCAATCGTCTGGAGCAGGTTCTGGCCCGGGCCGAGTGGCAGGATTCGGCCTATGCCGAGGGGTTGATGCGCGATAGCTCGGGACGGGTGATCGAGGGTGTCTTCAGCAATCTGTTTATCGTGCGTGACGGTGTATTGCTCACCGCAGCGTTGCAGCGCTGTGGTGTCGCTGGAGTGATGCGTGCGGAACTCATCGAACGCGCGCAGCAACTAGGAGTTGCGGTGGTCGTGCGCGACCTGGCGTACGAGGAACTGCTGGCGGCCGATGAGGTGTTGCTTTGCAACAGTCTCTACGGCATCTGGCCGGCGGTGGCGCTGGCCGGGCATACCTGGCCGGTGGGCGTTCTGACCCGTAAACTGCAAGCGGCCATAGCCGACCTGTCGAGTGTCTCGTGATTCGTAAACTTCTCATTTCGCTTGGGCTGGTCGCGTTGCTGGCGCTCGCCGGCCTCGGACTGTTTGCCTGGAAGCAGTACTCCGCGCTGGAACAGCCGTTGGCGCTGGAGGAGCTGCAGTTGCTCGACGTCCAGCCCGGTGACACGCCCAGTGGCGTATTCCAGCGGTTGGAGACGCAGGGCTTGTTGCGTGATTCGTTCTGGCTGCGTGTCTACTGGCGGTTGAACCTGTCCGGTCAAAGCCTGCACAGCGGCGAATACAGGCTGACGCCCGGCATGAGCGCGCGCGACCTGATCGGGCTCTGGCAACGCGGCGAGGTGGAGCAGTACAGCCTCACCCTGGTAGAGGGCTGGAATTTCCGTCAGCTGCGCGCTGCCCTCCAGGCGCAGCCGAAACTGCAGCAGACCCTGCAAGGGCTTGCGGATGCAGAGGTCATGGCGCGTCTGGGGCAGCCCGACCTGCATCCTGAGGGACGCTTCTTTCCCGATACCTATCGTTTTACCCGGGGTACCAGCGACCTCGACTTGCTGAAACAGGCCTACACGCGCCTGGAGCAGGTGCTCGCGGAAGAATGGCAGCAGCGCGCGCAAGGACTGCCTTACCAAGACGCCTATCAGGCGTTGATCATGGCCTCGATCATCGAGAAGGAAACCGGAGTGCCGCAGGAGCGCGGCGAAATCGCCGGTGTATTCGTGCGTCGCCTCGCACGCGGCATGCTGCTGCAGACCGATCCCACGGTGATCTATGGCATGGGCGAGAGCTATCGCGGACGCATCAGCCGCAACGACCTGCGCCGGCCGACGCCTTACAACACGTATACCACCGCCGGTCTGCCGCCGACGCCGATTGCGATGGTCGGGCGCGAGGCGATTCACGCCGCGCTGCATCCGAAGGAGGGGCGCAGTCTCTACTTCGTCGCACGCGGCGATGGCAGCCACGTCTTCAGCGACACCCTCGACGAGCACAATCGCGCGGTACGTCAGTATCAACTCAACCGGCGAGCCGACTATCGGTCCAGCCCGGCACCTCAACCGGCCCCGAGCACCAGCGAGCAAGCACAGTGACAGGACTTTTCATCACCCTGGAAGGGCCGGAAGGCGCCGGCAAGAGCACCAATCGCGAATATCTGGCCGAGCGGCTGCGCGCTCGCGGGCTGGATGTGGTGCTTACCCGCGAACCCGGTGGTACGCCGCTGGCGGAGCGGATTCGTGAGCTGCTGCTGACGCCGGCCGATGAGCCGATGGCAGACGATACCGAGCTGTTGCTGGTCTTCGCTGCGCGCGCCCAGCATCTGGCACAAGTGATCCGCCCTGCGTTACAGCGTGGCGCCGTGGTGCTCTGCGACCGCTTCACCGATGCGACCTATGCCTATCAGGGGGGCGGCCGTGGCTTATCGGTGGAGCGGATTGCCCAACTCGAGACCTTCGTCCAGGGCGATCTGCGACCGGATTTGACGCTGATCTTCGATTTGCCTGTCGAGATTGGACTCAGCCGCGCCGCTGCGCGTGGCCGGCTGGATCGCTTCGAGCAGGAAGGGCTGCGATTCTTCGAGGCAGTGCGCCAGGCCTATCTCTCGCGCGCGCATGCCAGCCCAGCGCGCTATCGCGTGATCGATGCGGCGCAGCCTCTGATCCAGGTGCAGCAGGCCATCGATCTTCTCGTCCCCGAATTGCTGGGGCGCTTCGATGGGTGAGGTGCTGGCCTGGCAACGTGGGCTCTGGCAACAACTGGCGGGGCGCGCGCAACACGCTCATGCCTACCTGCTGCACGGTCCGCGCGGTATCGGCAAGCGGATGCTCGCCGAACAGTTCGCGGCGTCTCTGCTCTGCCAGAACCCCTCCGCGGCGGGCGCCTGCGGCCGTTGCAAGGCCTGTCTGTTGCTGGCGGCACATACGCATCCGGATTACTACGTGCTCGAGCCGGAAGAAGTCGACAAGGCGATCCGTGTCGATCAGGTGCGCGATCTGGTCGGTTTCGTTACGCAGACGGCGCAGCTCGGCGGGCGCAAGATAGTGCTGCTCGAGCCCGTCGAGGCGATGAATCTGAACGCCGCTAACGCCTTGCTCAAAAGTCTGGAAGAACCGTCGGGCGAGACGATTCTGCTGCTGGTCAGCCACCAGCCCAGTCGCCTGTTGCCGACCATCAAGAGTCGTTGCGTGCAGCAGGCCTGTCCACTGCCATCCCACCAGCAGAGCCTCGAATGGCTGGCGAGCCAGCTGCCCGAACTGGCCGCCGAACTGCGCGAGGAGTTGCTGGCGCTTGCCGGTGGCTCTCCGCTGCTGGCAGCGAAGCTGCACGGGCAATCGGTGCTGGAGCTGCGGGCGCAGGTGGTCGAGGGTGTGAAGAAGCTGCACAAGACGCAGCAGTCGCCGAGCCAGCTGGCGGAAAGCTGGAATGCCTTGCCGTTGGGGCTGCTATTCGACTGGTTTTGCGAATGGGCACACCTGATTCTTCGCTATCAGATGACCGGTGATGAAGCCGCGCTCGGCGCTGCCGATATGAACAAGGTCTTGCATTACCTCGGCCAGAAAGCTTCGCGCGAAAACGTCATGGCGCTGCAGGACTGGTTGCTGGCACAGCGGCACAAGGTGCTCGGCAAGGCCAACCTCAATCGTGTCCTGCTTCTCGAAGCACTGCTGGTGCAATGGGCAAGCCTGCCAGGGGCACGCTAGAATCCACCGGACGCGGCTTGCGCCGGAGCGTCAACAATCCTAGGAAATCGCATGAGCCTGCCAGCAAACCTCGGTCCGCGTAACGGCATTCTGTCCCTGACCATCAAGGACAAGTCTGTGCTGTATGCGGCCTTCATGCCCTTCATCAAGAACGGCGGATTGTTCATTCCGACGAACAAGAGCTACAAGCTCGGCGACGAGGTCTTCATGCTGCTCAATCTGATGGATGAGCCGGAGAAGATCCCGGTCGCCGGCAAGGTTGTGTGGATCACTCCCAAAGGCGCGCAGAGCAACCGCGCGGCGGGGGTCGGCGTGCAGTTCAATGACGGCGACGCCACGGCCCGCAACAAGATCGAGACCTATCTGGCCGGCGCGCTGAAATCCGATCGTCCGACCCATACCATGTGACCGGCGGGCGCGGCGCCTCCCCAAGCGTGCACGCGTTTACCTTACAATCGCCGCCTTTCCCAACCAGGCGATAAGCGATTTCCCATGCTGGTAGATTCCCACTGTCATCTGGATCGACTCGATCTCGCCGCTCATGGCGGTTCGCTCGATGCGGCGCTGGACGCGGCACGTGCGTGCGGTGTCGGACATTTTCTCTGCATTGGCGTCAGTGCGGACAATGCGGCCGCGGTCAAGGCCATCGCCGAGCGCCATGCCGATGTCGATTGCTCGATTGGCGTGCATCCGCTGGATCTGGAGCCGGAAGCGCAGCCGGCGCTGGATTGGCTGCTCGCTGAGCTGGCTCATCCGCGGGTGGCCGCCATTGGCGAAACCGGCCTCGATTACCACTACGAGCCGCAGGCTGCCGAGCGCCAGCGCGAGTCATTCCGTCTGCATCTGCAGGCTGCGCAGATCACGGGCAAGCCGGTCATCGTGCATACCCGCGAAGCGCGTGCCGATACCCTGGCGCTGCTGCGCGAGGCCGCGTTGCCGCAGGCCGGTGTGCTGCACTGCTTCACCGAGGACTGGGACATGGCCAGAGCGGCGCTCGATCTGGGGTTCTACATTTCGCTGTCCGGAATCGTCACCTTTCGCAATGCGGACGCGCTACGCGACGTGGCGCGGCGGATACCGGCCGACCGCTTGCTGGTGGAAACCGATGCGCCGTACCTGGCACCGGTGCCTCATCGCGGCCAGCCCAACCTGCCGCAGTACGTGCGTGAGGTCGCGGAATTTCTCGCGCACTGGCGTGACGTACCGTTCGAGCGTTTTGCCGAACAGACCACGGCCAACTTCCGCCGCCTGTTCCCGCTGGCGCACGTCGCGCCTTGATTGCAGAGGGCTGCGTGGGCGTTCGGGCGTGTACAATGCGCGCCGCTTGTGCTCATGGCTCTGCGCCATCGAGCGTAATCCGATGCGTTGGCTAGATGCTCGGAGTTTCGTCGCTGCCGACACCGTGTCGGCGGCCCCACAACCGTCACAGAAGGTGACGCAATGACTCGCGACACACTGCATACCGGCCCGCTCCAGCGTGGCCTGAAGAATCGCCATATCCAGCTCATCGCGCTCGGTGGCGCCATCGGTACCGGCCTGTTCCTGGGATCGGCCGGGGTGCTGCGTAGCGCCGGTCCGTCGATGATCCTGGGTTACGCCATTGGCGGCCTGATTGCTTTCCTGATCATGCGTCAGCTCGGCGAGATGATTGTCGAGGAACCGGTCGCCGGCTCGTTCAGCCATTTCGCCCATCAATACTGGGGACCGTTCGCCGGTTTCATGTCGGGTTGGAACTACTGGGTCCTCTACGTTCTGGTAGGCATGGCCGAGCTGACGGCAGTCGGCAAATACGTGCAGTTCTGGTGGCCGGAAATACCCACCTGGGCGACGGCGGCAGCCTTCTTCGTGCTGATCAACCTGATCAACCTGACCAACGTGAAGGCGTTCGGCGAGGCCGAGTTCTGGTTTGCCATCATCAAGGTCGCGGCAATCATCGGCATGATCATGCTCGGACTGTTCCTGCTGTTCAGCGGACAGGGCGGCGAGCAGGCGAGCATCAGCAACCTGTGGAGTCACGGCGGGTTCTTCCCCAACGGTATCCACGGTCTGGTCATGGCACTGGCCATCATCATGTTCTCGTTCGGCGGACTGGAATTGGTGGGGATCACCGCCGCGGAGGCAGCCGATCCGAAAACGGTGATTCCGAAGGCGATCAACCAGGTCGTCTATCGGATTCTGATCTTCTACATCGGCGCGCTTACCGTGCTGCTGACGCTTTATCCGTGGGACAGTCTGCTGGAAACCCTGGGTTCGGCGGCCGACCCCTACAGCGGCAGCCCGTTCGTGCAGATCTTCTCGCTGATCGGCAGCGATACCGCCGCCCATCTGCTCAATTTCGTCGTGCTGACCGCCGCGTTGTCGGTCTACAACAGTGGCGTGTACTGCAACAGCCGCATGCTCTATGGCCTGGCCGAGCAGGGGGATGCTCCCCGCGCCTTGCTCAAGGTCAACCGGCGTGGCGTACCCGTGCTGGCGATTGGCGTCTCGGCGGCGGTTACGCTGCTGTGTGTGCTGGTCAACTATCTGGCACCGCAGAATGCGCTCGAACTGCTGATGTCGCTGGTGGTGGCCTCACTGGTAATCAACTGGGCGATGATCAGCTTGGCGCATCTGAAATTCCGCAGGGCGATGCAGCAGCGCGGCGTCGAGCCGAGTTTCAAGGCATTCTGGTTCCCGTTCAGCAATTACCTGTGCCTGGCGTTCGTGGTCGGCATCCTGACGATCATGCTGTTCATCCCGGGTATCCGTCTGTCGGTGTACGCCATTCCGTTCTGGGTGGCCTTCCTCGGCCTGTGCTTTCAGATACGCCGCACGCGTATCGCCCGGACGGCCTAAAAAAACCCGGCTTCCCTGAACGGAGAGCCGGGTCAAGACCATTAGGAGTATGAGAGCGTGTTCCTCACGCTCTCAGCTGGTCAGGCAGTGGGGGGAATGCCTCACCAGTGCTCTCAAGTATTAGTCTGTTCGAAAGATTTCGCCGCCAATAGCGGCGATTTTGTTAAATCTATTTGGAATACATCCGCTGGCGATTCATCGCTCAAGCGCGTGCCAGGCGGGCGACCACCGCCAGGGTTTCATCGATGATCCGCGCCTCGGTGTAGAAGTGCGGTGAAAAGCGCACGCCGCCACCGCGCAGCGCGCACACGATCTGTTCGGCTTTCAGTTGCTCGAAAAGCGTTTGATTCGACCCGCTGTCCAGGCGGAAGGTGACGATGCCGGAGCGACGTTCCCGGAGCCCGGGACTCAGCAGTTCGATGCCGTCGATGCCTTTCAGACCTTGGTGTAGCCAGTCGATACGCTCGGCCAGTCCGCTGGCAACCTGTGGCATGCCGATCTCCTCGAGCAGCGACAGGCTGGCATCCAGCGCCATCGCGCCAAGCATGTTCGGGCTGCCGCACTCAAAGCGCCGGGCGCTGTGGGCGGGCTCCCATTCGCTGCGCTCATAGTCGCCGGCATGCTCGAGCATGTGCCAGCCGAATTCGTGCAGCGTGAGGCGCTCGCGCAGATCGCGACGGCAATAGAACACGCCGAGCCCCTCCGGTCCCAGCATCCACTTGTGTCCATCCGCCATCGCAAACGCGCAGCGGCTTTGTTGCACGTCGAAGGGCAGGGCGCCGATCTGCTGAATCGCATCGATACACAGCAGCACGCCCCGCTGCTCGCAGCCTTCGCCCAGGCGCTGGAGGTCAAGACGCAGGCCGCTGGCATATTGCACGGCGCTGATGGCCATCAGGCGTACCCGCGGGCCGCAGGCGGCGAGCAGATCGGCTTCCGGATCGGCACCCTTGAGACTGACCTGGATGACCTCCACGCCTTGCGGGCGCAGCGCCTCCCAGACCACTCGGTTGGACGGAAACTCCTCATCGCTGATGATGATCTGGTCGCCGTGTTGCCAATCCAGGCCGAATGCCACGAACGACAGGGCTTCCGAGGTGTTCTTGACCAGCGCGATGTCCGCACTGCCGGGCGCATTGAGCAGCCGCGCGAGGCGCTCGCGCAGGCGCTGTTCGGTTTCCAGCCATTGTGGATAGTCGCGGGCGCCGATAGTCATATTCTGCTCGGCGAAGCGCGAGACGGCCTGCGCTGCCCGCCGAGGCCAGGGTGCGACGGCAGCATGGTTCAGGTATCTCAATCCGACCGGATGAGGAAATTCGTCACTGAATTGAATCATTGTTGGATGCCTCGTGCATTCGATGACTGGATAGGCATAATGGCTACCTCGTTTTTCACGCCAGCAGCCCTCCATGCAGACAGAATCCCGGAAGGTTCGCGAGTTTCGTCGTCGCGAACAGGAAATACTCGACATCGCCCTGCAGCTGTTTCTCGATCAGGGCGAAGACAGCGTCACGGTCGAGATGATTGCCGATGCCGTCGGAATCGGCAAAGGCACCATCTACAAGCACTTCAAGTCCAAGGCCGAAATCTATCTGCGGCTGATGCTCGATTATGAGCGTGACCTGAACGCGCTGCTTCATTCCGAAGATGTCGACCGTGACAAGGAAGCGTTGTCACGGGCCTATTTCGAGTTCCGCATGCGCGATCCGCAGCGCTACCGCCTGTTCGATCGGCTGGAAGAGAAGGTTGTGAAGGGCAATCAGGTGCCGGAGCTGGTGGAAGAGCTGCATCGCATCCGCGCCTCCAACTTCCAGCGTCTGACTCAGCTGATCGAAGGGCGCATCGCCGAAGGCAAACTCGAGGACGTGCCGCCGTATTTCCACTATTGCGCGGCCTGGGCGCTGGTGCATGGCGCGGTCGCGCTGTATCACTCGCCGTTCTGGAGCAATGTGCTAGAGGATCAGGAAGGGTTCTTCCAGTTTCTCATGGACATCGGCGTGCGCATGGGCAACAAGCGCAAGCGTGATTGAGGGATACCGGCGGGTGGTATGGCGTGGATGCTGCATTCAGGCAGCGACGTGCCGGCTTCCCGTCGCCGGCTGGAGAATATGCAGATGCGATTGCTCTACGTAGTGCTGGGCGCCCTGACCCTGGCCGGCTGCATGAAGGTCAGCGACATGGCCGAAGGCACCCGCTATCACCTGCGCGATGCCGGTATCCTCGACCACAGCCAGACGCGCCGTGCGAGCCCGTGGCGTTTGCAGGCCGATTCCTTCATCTATATTGCGCAGGGGCCTTTCACCCCGCCGGGTAATGGCTATCCGCGTCCTAATGTGGTCGCCGAGGAGGCGTTCGCCGGGTTCGTCGAGTATTTCCCGATGGTGCGTCGCGCGGCGCAGCCGGTTGGCTTCGAAGACGCGATGACGCAGGCAACGGCCGTCGGCGCGCATTACGTGCTCTATACGCGCTTCGCCGCGGCCGATGACCGTATCGGTAGTTTCGATGAGCTGAACGAACAGCGTGCCGTCGATCGTCTGGGGGTCGACAGTGGCGTCGTGCAGCTGATGCTGGTCGAGACCGGCACGCGTTATCTGGTCGATACTGCCCGTATCCGTGCTCGCGGCGGGCTACTCAATCTGTACGATGCCAAGCCTGACGAGCTGCTCGGCCCGCCGTTGCGAGATTATGCGCGGCGTCTGCTGGGGCTCAGCGACTGAGTGTCGAGTGTCGATGGGCGACGCGGAGGACCATATCAATGAGCGAATCTACGAAAGCCACCGAACTGCTGGGACAGATCCCGAAGGGCGAGGGGCGTGGACTGCCGCCGGTGCATCTCTGGAATCCGCCATTCTGTGGCGACATCGACATGCGCATTGCCCGCGATGGCAGCTGGTATTACCTCGGTACGCCGATCACCCGGCCGGCGATGGTGCGTCTGTTCTCCACCGTGTTGCGGCGTGATGGTGAGGGGTACTTTCTGGTTACGCCGGTCGAGAAGGTCGGGATACGCGTCGATGACGCACCGTTCGTGGCGGTGCGCCTGGAGGTGACGGGGCAGGGTGAAGCCCAGCAGCTGCGCATGATCACCAACGTCGAGGATGAGGTCCTGGTTGGCGGCGAGCATCCGCTGCGCGTCGAACTGGATCCGCAAACCGGCCAACCTTCTCCCTATGTGCATGTGCGTGCGAATCTGGAGGCGCTGGTTCATCGCAACGTGTTTTACGAACTGGTGGAGCTGGCGGTGCCACGTCTGCTCGACGGGGAGAGCTGGCTGGGTGTCTGGAGTGGCGGCGAGTTCTTCCCGCTCGGGCGGGCGACGGAGTAGCGCCGCGCGACGGCTCGGCAAGAATGTCACCTCGACGAAAAAGGCTCCCGAAGGAGCCTTTTTTCGTTGACGCTTTATTTACATGTTGGGGTAGTTTGGGCCACCAGTGCCTTCCGGCGCCACCCAGGTGATGTTCTGCGCCGGGTCCTTGATGTCGCAAGTCTTGCAGTGCACGCAGTTCTGCGCGTTGATCTGGAAGCGTTTGCTGCCGTCGTCGTTGCTGACGACTTCGTACACGCCCGCCGGGCAGTAGCGTTGTGCTGGCTCATCGTAAAGCGGCAGATTCTTCTCGATCGGAATGTTCGGATCGGTCAGCCGCAGGTGGATCGGCTGGTCTTCCTCGTGGTTGGTGTTGGAGAGGAATACCGAAGAGAGCTTGTCGAAGCTCAGTTTGCCGTCCGGCTTCGGATAGTCGATCTTCTTCGCCTCGGCGGCCGGCTTGAGGCAGGCGTAGTCCGGCTTGGTGTCGTGCAGCGTGAAAGGGATCTTGCCGCCGAAGATGTTCTGGTCGATGAAGTTGAAGGCGCCGCCCATGATTGCGCCCCATTTGTGGATGGCGGCGCCGAAATTGCGGCTCTTGTACAGCTCATCGTACAGCCAGCTATTTTTGAAGCCTTCCTGATAGGCGGTCAGTTCATCGCCGCCCTCGCGCCCGGCCAGCAGCGCATCGGCAGCCGCTTCGGCGGCAAGCATGCCGGACTTCATTGCCGTATGGCTGCCCTTGATCTTGGCGAAGTTCAGGGTGCCGGCGTCGCAGCCGATCAGCGCGCCGCCGTTGAAGACCATTTTCGGCAGGCAGTTCAGGCCGCCCTTGGCGATGGCGCGGGCGCCGTAGGACACGCGCTTGCCGCCCTCGAGGTACTGCTTGATCACCGGATGATGCTTGTAACGCTGGAATTCGTCGAACGGCGACAGGTGCGGGTTGCTGTAGGACAGATCGACGATCAGGCCGACGACCACCTGGTTGTTTTCCAGGTGATAGAGGAATGAGCCGCCGGAGTTCTCATCGTCCAGCGGCCAGCCGGCGGTGTGTACGACCAGACCCTGCTCGTGCTTGGCCGGGTCGATGTCCCACAGCTCCTTGATGCCGATGCCGTAGTGCTGCGGATCGACGTTGGCGTTGAGCTGGAAACGATTGATCAGTTGCTTGCCGATATGACCGCGGCAGCCCTCGGCGAACAGCGTGTACTTGGCGCGCAGTTCCATCCCGGGCGTGTACATGCCGTCCTTCGGATTGCCTTCGCGGTCGACGCCCAGATCACCGGTGACGATCCCGCGTACCACGCCTTGCTCGTCGATCAGCGCTTCCTGAGCGGCGAAGCCTGGATAGATTTCCACGCCGAGATTCTCGGCCTGCTGTGCCAGCCAGCGGCACAGATTGCCGAGCGAAATGATGTAGTTGCCCTCGTTGTGCATGGTCTTGGGAACCAGGGCGTTGGGCAGTTTGTTGGCGGCGTCGGCGTTCTTGAGCAGATAGATGTCGTCGCGCTTGACCGGAGTGTTCAGCGGGGCGCCAAGTTCTTTCCAATCGGGGAACAGTTCGTCCAGCGCGCGCGGCTCGAAGACCGCGCCGGAGAGAATGTGGGCGCCTACTTCGGAACCCTTTTCGACGACGCATACACTGATTTCCTGACCGGCATCGGCGGCTTTCTGCTTCAGGCGGCAGGCTGCGGACAGGCCTGCAGGGCCGGCGCCGACGATGACAACGTCGAATTCCATGTATTCGCGTTCCATTGGGCTTTCTCCTAGTCAAGGCTTGTTTGTTATGTGAGTGGCAAAGGCACAATCGTTCCCTGATCGAACCGGCCGGCGCATTATATATAGACGCTCGAACCGGTCCAATACAAACGTTTGTTTGAATTTTTCCGAAGCCTGTTAGAATCGCCCGCACCGCATGGTTATGACGGGGCATATGCGTTGTTGACCCCATCCGCGGCCTGCGGTCAAGATACGAACGGTTTGCGCTCGCCGCACAGGCAAATGACTGACGATCCCAGAGCCTTCGCGCCGGGTTCGGTTCGCCTCGGCGAAATTCTATTCACCGGAGAGTAACGAGGAATCCATGAAGGTTCTTGTAGCTGTCAAACG
>JAEAMG010000417.1_pt1 | contig 51659 bp, 56 predicted proteins | sample 8958741 | NCBI WGS metagenome assembly JAEAMG01 (sample SAMN16933256, study PRJNA681125) | bioreactor sludge metagenome | isolation source: anaerobic bioreactor treating anionic surfactant - SDBS | place: India: Bengaluru | collected 2019-02-28 | reverse complement strand
AACTAAATTAAGGCTTATAGGATGAATTCATAAGGTGTGTTCAGCGGACGCTTACGAATCTTCTCCATGGTATGAAGCTTCAATTACATTTAAATCGTAATGATATTGGAGAAAAATATTTTGCAATTCCTTACACTTATCAAATATCAAAGCATTAGATTCATTTTCTTTATATTCATATTCTTTTAAGAACCAAGTTATAAACCATATATCTGCTGATTTTAATTCCATTATTTTTCTGATTTTTTGTGCTAATAAAGCACAATCTTCTAATCTCTTTTGCAAACTCCATTGCTTCAAACTTATGATTAAAACAATTGGGGCAAACATTGTCGCCGACCAAATCAAAAGGTTTGTTGCAGTAGACTTATCTTCTACAAACATTTGTATCAGCGCATAAAGTGCAATGCTGATAGCACATAAAATCCCATAGATCGCCAATAAAGTAGCAACCAAATTTTCAGATTTTTTCATTTATTGCTTCCCTCAAGACAATTTAATTCTTATTTAGCAATACGGTCTTTATTTTCCAAAATCTCAGGCAAACTCCGCTCTACCCAGCCAATCAAATAATTCATTTTTTCTGCTGCTTGCGAACCTAAAATGGTCAGCTGATATTCCACTTTGGGTGGCACCACCGGATAGACCGTGCGCAGGATAAAACCATCCTGTTCCAGCATTTTTAGCGTTTGTGACAGCATTTTTTCACTCACCCCTTCAATGCGCTGTTTCAGCTCACTAAAACGATGTACCCCTTCACTTAAACAACGTAGAACCAATACCGACCATTTGTTCGCGAGATGTTCCAATATTTCCCGTGATGGACATTCATTCGATAACACCTGCCCCAACAAAGGACTGATCGCATATTTACTCATTCAAGCTCTCTCCATCTGTATATTTTTATCTTTTACTTACTATTTTTAATGTACTTACCATTTGTAAGCTATCAGATTAGAATTTCGGCTACAAGTATCATTTTTTAATTAAATTCAGTAAAAATTTCTGCTTATAGCATGAGCTTAAAATAACGGCATAAAAAAGGAGCCTCTATAGAGACTCCCTTTTACTACTTTAACAAATTATGCATTTGTTTCAGCAGGAATTTTTGGGTAGCTTACGCCGCCCATCTGTTCTGCGATACGCAATACCTGGCAGCTATAACCCACTTCGTTATCGTACCAAACATAGCAAGTTAAACGGTTGCCTGAAGTGATTGTTGCTTGCGCATCAAATACACCTGCAGTACGTGAACCGATAAAGTCAGAAGATACCACTTCAGTTGAGTTGGTATAACCGATTTGACCTTGAAGATTTGAGTTGATTGAGATTTGACGAATGTATTCATTCACTTCTTCACGATCTACTTCTTTCTCAAGGGTTAAGTTAAGAATAGCCAATGAAACGTTTGGTGTAGGAACGCGTACAGAGTTACCAGTCAACTTGCCTTTAAGCGCAGGTAGTGCTTTAGCAACCGCTTTAGCAGCACCTGTTTCCGTAATAACCATGTTCAATGTTGCAGCACGGCCACGACGGTCAGCTTTATGGTAGTTGTCGATCAGGTTCTGGTCGTTTGTGAACGAGTGAACTGTTTCAACGTGACCATTCAGCACTTTGTATTTGTCTTCTAATACTTTAAGTGTTGGCGTGATAGCGTTAGTCGTACAGCTTGCAGCAGAGATGATAGTATCTTCATCAAGAATGTCGGCTTGGTTCACACCGTATACAACGTTCTTCATGTCACCTTTACCAGGTGCAGTCAAGATTACGCGTGCAGCGCCTGGGCATTGAAGGTGTTGAGCAAGACCTTCAGCATCACGCCATTTACCAGTGTTATCAATCACCAGTGCATTGTTAATACCGTAAGCAGTGTAGTCCACTTCAGATGGGCTAGATGCATAGATCACTTTAATGAAGTTACCGTTTGCAATAATGGCTTCGTTTTCTTCATCAACTGAAATTGTGCCTTGGAACGGACCATGGATAGAGTCGCGACGCAGCAATGAAGCACGTTTTTCCAAATCACCATCAGATGATTTACGCACCACGATTGCTTTAAGATTTAAACCACGACCCAAACCTGATTGACCAATGATTAAACGCGCAAGAATACGACCGATACGACCAAAACCGTAAAGAACAACATCTTTGCCTTCTACAACCTTCGCATTACCTGCTAAAGATTTCACTGCTTCAGCAACAAAAGCGTCTACGTCACCGCCTTTTTCCTTGAATTCAACAGCAAGTTTACCTAGATCAATTTCTGCTGAACCAATATTTTCAATTTTAGCTAAAGCTTCTAAAATCGGGAAAGTGTGAACCACAGAAAGCTCAACATCCATAACACGTGTACGGCGATGCGCTTTTAAAATCTGGATTACTGAACGGTTAACTAAAGAACGACCGTATACAGAAGTCACGATATTTTTTTCACGATATAGTTGACCAATCAGGGCAATCATACGTTCCGCGATTTCTTCACGGTTTTTCCAGCGACCTTGGTGCTCTGCATGTAGGGCGATGATAGTGTCTTTGCTCACAGCTACGTCCTCTAATTAATTGTATATCTAGGCATAAATTTCAAACCCGACAATTGTAAAGGAATTATCAGCAACTTTGAATCAAAAGCTGAATGTTCAACGTGCTTTTTACGATATATTCACTATAAATTTATAAAATAGTTGTAATTATTTTCATGATTTTACTGTTAAAAGATCAGAAAGCGATTTAAAAAGTGAAAGTATACTTTTTTGTTAAATGTTGCTTAATCAAACAACCTGAGTTTTTACCCAGTTTACCGACTGCAGTCTATTTCAAACGATCCTGATAGTTTTCCACATTTTGATTCAGTGCACGCTGTTTATGCTTTTGTTTGATGATATGAATTGTGCCCTCAATGACCAGCAATAAAACGGCAATCCAGATGGGGATATACGTCAGCCATTCTCCTGCCTCAACCCGCTCCCCTAACACAATAGAAGCAAAGGCCAAAAGCACGGGCTCGAGATAACTCAGCAATCCAAAAATCACAAAAGGCAAATAACGGCTGGCCAGCATATAACTGCCCAGTCCCAACGCACTTAAAAAACCCAGGCCAATCACGGCGATAATTAAATGTGGAAAATGAGCCATTAAACTCAGACTATCGCTATGCATAAAGCCCAAGTAAAAAGCCACTGGCAAAATGAGGCATAAATCCCACCAGAAACCGCCCAAATGATCCGTTTTAAAGACCCGGCGTAAAAAGAAATATAAGGGATAAGCCAAAGCGACATAAACTGTTTCCCAGGCGATACTGCCGATGCGCCAGATTTCGTGTCCTACCCCTAAAATGGCCAATATCACGGCAGCCAACTGCCATTTCGACAGTTTTTCCTTATAAAGCACACAACCCACCAGCACCATCACCAAAGGCAACAGGAAATACCCCAGTGAAACTTGCAGACCACGGCCATTAATGGGACCCCAGAGAAACAGCCACAGTTGTGTGGTACAAAGCAGGGAGCTAAAAATCAGCCAGATCAGGAACACAGGCTGTTTAACCATACGCTTAAAAATCTGGGAAATATGCTGCAAATCACCCGACCACCACATAAACAGGGTTAGAAAAGGCAGCGTGGCCAGCATGCGCCAGGCAAAAGTCTGTTCGCTGTCCAAAGGTTTTAAAAATTGCGTATAAAAATACAACACCCCAAAAGTAACGGATGCCAATACTGACAAAGCCAAGCCTTTATACATCTTTTACCTCAAGGGGATTATTCATTTCATGACTTTGCGAAACCATCCAAAATACTGGATCATTCAACTTTAAAATCGGAGCTATCTTAACAAATAAAAAACCATGCCTAAGCATGGTTTTGAACTTTTGTTAAAGTATGTAGTATGTTACCTGATCGTCTGCTTGGTATGAATCACATCACCCACGTCATAGCCCAACGACTTGGCATATTCCAAATATTCGTTGACGACTGCCTGATCAGGTTGTGGAGTACGGGACAATACCCACATGTATTTGCGGCGTGGTTCCCCCACTAATACCGTCTGATAATTCTCATCAAGCTTAAGCACCCAATAATCCCCTCGACCGAAGGGTAACCAGCGAATCGCCTCAGGCAAGAAACTGACTTTTAATTTGCTATTAAAAGGTGCATTTTCAATAAATGCCTCTCCACTCGACTGGGTGAGGTTACCCTCTTTGGTATAGCAGCGGTTATCTACAACCACATTGCCGTTCTCGTTCAGGGTATAGGTCGCGGTGACATCACGATCACACTTATTTTGAAAATACAGCGGCTTGCGAGCCACTTCATACCAGACACCCAGATATTTATCCAGCTCAACCTTTTCCACCGTTTGTAGTGGCTTGGTTTGCGCATATGCCATTGTCGCCATACCCAAACCCAGCAATACAGCTCCACCGACGGCAATTTTAGCCAGTTTATAGCCCGCTTTTGGAAGATTATCGCCTGTCATAAAAGTACCTTTCAGTCAAAATTTTAAATTCTTTAAGTGCTTACACATTTAAAAATAACGACTCCAACCCCACCATACTGTAGCGTTATGTAAGGTCTGTTGACATTTCATATATGGATTGCCAACAGACCTTAATTATTTTGCAATGAAAATCATCAAGCTAACTCAGCATCTGTGCCTTCAGACGAACTATTTCATCACGCAGTCGCGCTGCCTGTTCAAACTGCAATTCTTTCGAAGCTTTGAGCATCTCTTTTTCCAGTTTGGACAAATGTTTTGCCAGCAATTTAGGGTCTGCCAAAATGTGACGTTCATCAGCACTTAAGGCACGTGCCTGATCCGAAATCTTCTCATCAATTTGATCATCAGTCAGCACTTCACCGGTATCGATATCCTGGTTATTTTGACGTTTGGTACTTCTTGGAATAATCCCATGCAGCTCATTAAACTCGATCTGTTTGGCTCGGCGGCGCTCAGTTTCATCCATGGCTTTTTGCATGGAGTCGGTAATGCGATCTGCATACAGAATGGCTTTACCATTCACGTTACGTGCAGCACGACCAATGGTTTGGATCAATGAACGTTCCGAGCGCAAGAAGCCTTCTTTATCGGCGTCCAGAATGGCCACAAGGGACACTTCCGGCATATCCAGACCTTCCCGCAGCAGGTTAATACCGACCAGCACATCATGCACACCGCTACGCAGCTCATGGATAATCTTGGTTCGTTCCACGGTATCAATGTCTGAATGCAGATAAGCCACCTTGACCCCGTATTCTTTTAAATACGAAGTTAAGTCTTCCGCCATTCGTTTGGTCAAGGTCGTAACCAGAACACGTTCATCCAGTTCCTTACGGATATTGATTTCCGAAAGCACATCATCGACCTGAGTCAGCACGGGACGAATTTCGATTTCAGGATCGACCAGTCCAGTTGGACGAACCACCTGCTCGGCAATCTGCTGCGCTTTTTCCAGCTCATATTTTGCCGGTGTGGCACTGACATAAATCGTGGATGGAATAATACGTTCCCATTCTTCAAACTGCATCGGACGGTTATCTAACGCACTCGGCAAACGGAAACCATAATTGACCAGATTTTCCTTACGTGAACGGTCACCCTTATACATGGCACCAATTTGCGGCACCGTGACATGCGATTCATCAATAATCAGCAAGGCATCATCGGGAATATAGTCAAATAAGGTCGGTGGTGCCTCACCTGCCGGTCGACCGGACAAATGACGTGAATAGTTTTCGATGCCGTTGGTATAGCCCAATTGCTGCATCATTTCCAAGTCATAGCGGGTACGCTGTTCAATGCGCTGTGCTTCCAGCAATTTATCATGCGCGCGAAAGAAACCCAGACGCTCCTGAAGTTCTTCACGAATGGTACCAATGGCACGCTGTAAATTATCCTTCGGAGTAACATAATGACTTTTAGGATAAATGGTCACGCGTGGAACTTTACGCACCATTTTTCCGGTTAAGGGATCAAACCAGCGAATGGAATCGACTTCATCATCAAACAGTTCAATGCGGATGGCATCCTGATCCGACTCAGCCGGAAAAATATCAATAATTTCACCACGGATACGGTAAGTACCACGCAAAAATTCCAGTTCGTTACGGCTATATTGCATTTCTACCAGACGGCGAATAATGTCATCACGGCTGATCCGGTCGCCCTGCACAATATGCAGCAACATGCTCATATAGGCATTCGGATCACCCAGACCATAAATGGCAGACACCGACGCGACAATGATGGCATCACGGCGTTCCAGTAATGACCGCGTTGCCGAAAGACGCATCTGGTCTATATGGTCATTAATCGCCGAGTCTTTTTCAATAAAGGTATCGGAAGATGGCACATACGCTTCAGGCTGATAATAGTCGTAATAGCTGACGAAATATTCAACCGCATTATTCGGGAAAAATGACTTGAACTCGCCATACAGCTGTGCAGCCAAGGTTTTGTTATGTGCCATAACGATGGTAGGACGCTGTAACTGGGAAATCACATTGGCCATGGTATAGGTTTTACCTGAACCGGTTACCCCAAGTAACAACTGGTCGTGATAGCCTTTTTGAATACCTTTGACTAATTTTTCAATGGCTTGTGGCTGATCCCCCGCAGGCTGATAGCTGGTCACTAATTCAAAAGGTTGATGACTATCCGACATATTATTCAGCTTCTATACACTAATGCAGTTTGAATGATATGAGGGTTAAAGCTCAACATTCAATATCAATCTCCTGATATTTAGCGAGGGACTTATATAAAGAAAATTCCAACATTTTTGTCTTGACCGCATGTGCATTCAATAGCAACATGAGACAAAGCCTCATGATCACAATAAAGCCTATGACTTACCATTACCATGACGAAAGTATTGTCAAAAATCTACCGGAAGATACAGTTTTTGTCTTTGGCAGCAACATGGCAGGAAACCATGCAGGTGGGGCTGCGCGTACTGCCCTGCAATACTTTGGCGCAATGCAAGGCGTAGGACGTGGCTGGTCAGGTCAAAGTTATGCCATTCCCACCATGAACGAGCATTTGCAACAGATGCCCTTGTCGCAAATTCAGCACTATATTGATGATTTCAAGATTTATACCAAAAACCATCCGAAAATGACTTATTTCATTACCTCGGTGGGTTGCGGCATTGCTGGCTATAAAACTGAAGAAATTGCCCCAATGTTTAAGGGTATTTCACATAATGTGATTTTTCCCATTTCTTTCCGCCCTTTTGTAGAAAGAGCCTTACCCAAGCTGACCCGTCATTTTCTCAGAACGGTATTTACCGATGAGGTTATTTTCTCCTCCCCAGATGAAGATATTACTGCCTGTTTGGATTTGTCAGAAAATGAAAAAAGTGCCGCCCGAATTATTCTCAATACCCAAATGTACCCAACCGACAGTAATGGCCGGGACCGAAATTTTGAAATTTCAGACATTTTGCATGTGTTAAACGGCAAGATTTTTGACTGGCAAGACCATTCAGAAGGTTCGATGATGTTTGGCGGAGTCATTCTGGGTTTGCTTGAACTCTACAATATCAACGAAAAAGACTTTATGGATGTCTGGCAAGGTGAACGTGAAATTTCTGCGCCTAAGCCAGAAAACAAGGCCCGTAGAGCCAGCCGTTAAGCTTTAATCCTATTTCATAAAACCGATCTTGAAAGCCAGTTCCAGAATTGGCTTTTTTTATCTACCTAATTTTTTTTATTTTGAGATACCCTACTCATTAAAAATACATATTATTTTACTTATCATATTATTTTAAAATCATTTTTTACATCATATACTTGATACTTAAATTCTAAAAAATAATGAGCGCCTTAAATGGACATGCTGAACTCCCCTTTTTTTGAACTCTCTCCTGTTGCCATGTGGCTGGAAGACTATAGTGAAATCAAAAAACAATTTGATCTTTGGCGTGATCAGGGCGTGCAAGATCTGTTCAGTTTCCTGCAAGAAGATGAATCACGTATTCTTGCATGCGCAAAAAAAATTAAATTATTAAAGGTCAATTCTAAAACCCTTGAACTTTATCAGGCCAATGATTTTGAACATCTATCGCAAAACCTGCAATTAGTCTTTAAAGAAGATATGGCAAAAACCCATATCCACGAACTGGTTGCGTTGTGGAATGGTGAAACTCGTTTTTCCAATTCTGCGGTAAACTATACCTTGACTGGAAAGCGCCTGGATATCCAGCTCAAAGGCATTGTACTGCCGAAACATGAACAGGATTTATCCCTGGTATTAATTACCACCGAAGACATCACTTCTTACACTGAAGCCTGCCGTAAGGAAGAACGAAGCCGCCATCTGGCAGAGGCACGCTTTACTTATTCTCCAACCTCTCTTTGGATAGAAGATTTCAGCCGTATTAAAATTAAACTGGATCAATTGCGTAAATTAGGCATTGAAGATTTTGCCACCTTTCTGGATGTGCATAGTGAGTTTGTCATTGAATGCATCAAGGAAATTAAAGTCATTGATGTCAATGAAGCCACCCTCGATTTGTTTGGTGCAGCCAGTAAAGAGATTTTATTAAAAAATCTTCATAAAGTTTTTGCTGAGGAAATGGTTCGAACATTCCGGGAACAATTGATTGAACTGTGGAACGGTCATCTGCATCATCAACGTGAAGTAGTCAATTACGCAATTGATGGCAGCATTCGCCATGTACTGCTGCAATTTACCGTATTTCCGGATTATCTGGATGACTGGAGCATTGTACAGGTTGCCCTGACTGATATTACGGCGCGCAAAAAAGCTGAACATTATCTTGAATATTTAGGCAAACACGATGTACTCACCCAACTGTACAACCGTTCTTTTTATGTGGCAGAACTGAACCGGCTTGAACGCAATTTATTACATCCAATTTCGTGTATTTTTATAGATTTAAACGGGCTGAAAACCCTGAATGACAGTCAGGGACACGATGCAGGTGACGGCGTCTTGCGGCGTATAGGCAACATCCTGAACCAGTTGATCCAGCATACGCCCTATTCGGCTTCACGCATTGGCGGAGACGAGTTTGTAGTCCTTTTACCAGGTGCAGATGAGGCAGCCTTACAAAACTGCCTGCAAAGTCTGCAGGAACTTTTGTCGGTGGACAATCAATTTTATGCCAATCAGCCGATCAGCCTGTCTATAGGTCATGCGACAAATTTGCCGCATGAACGGATTGAAGATATGCTGAAGCGTGCTGACCTGGAGATGTATCACCAGAAAAAGAATTACTATCAGAACCATGATAGACGAAACCAACTTTCTGACTCGAATTAAATATCCAAAACACCGGTTTAACTGCAATAAAAAAGCCATGGTCTGACCATGGCTTTTTTATTTTTTATATGAAGAACTTAACGCTTACCCATGGAGCGGCGTGTACCACGTGGTGGCATCCAGGTACGATCAGCATAGCGCTGCGGTTTAGGGCGTAAATCTTCCAAAACTTCATCGGAAGAATTCTCATCTGCCTTTTTCATCGGGAAAGGTAAATTAACCAAGGGTTTTTTCTTGGGCGTATTTTGGGTGCTCATATGATTCACTCAAGGATTTCTGCAGCATATTGTACGGAAAAATGCTTCTCAGTGCGAGATAGGATTTTAGCTCATGGTGCAATCACTTGAGTCAATTGCTTTAGTTATGCCAGCGATGATCTGTTTTTAACTGCATCGTCATCAGCATTGACCATATCAGCCCCTATATCAACGCTATTAATGCATTAAAAATATATAAATATCATCTCAATTCCTACCTGTTATTAACCTACAAAAACTTTATCCATTAGCAAAAACAGCAGTTTACATAAAGTTATTTTTCTTCATGTTACTGAAAAAAAACAGTTAATTTTTTACATGAATACTACCCGATTAATATTTTTGAGTAACAAAATGATTTTTCTCTAAATATAGAATAAGAAATGTGAACAAAAAAAATGAATAATCGAAAAATGGACATGGAGTCCCTGAATGAAAAAAACGTTATTTTGTATGATGTCGTCTCTTGCTGCCCTACCCGCTGTAAGCTATGCCGATTCACATTATTTCAGCTTAAAAGATGGCGATGGTTTTAAACGCTTTTCTGTTTCTGTCGGTGCCCTACATGTCATGCCGCAGGGTAAAGCCCAGCCCTTTCAGGTGAATACAGCTGTTAAAAATGGTGAAGTTGCCAAGAATGGCGATATTCAGGTCGATACTGTATTAAACAACCTAGATCCGGAGGTCAATCAGACTGCACTTGCCACCGTTTTAAGAGGTTTGGGCTTTTTTACCGGAGGTCAGCTTGGAAGCGAACTCAGTGGCAGCTCACAAATTTATGGGCTGGAACAATGGGATAACCCAGGTACAGGCCTAGAGGCCGATGATGTCACAACACTGGGGATCATGACCAATTACTTCTTTACAGATAACCTTTCCTTTGAAATCAAAGCCGGTATTCCGCCCAAAGTTGACTTACAGGGTAAAGGAAAGATTTATGCACCCTTCTCGGCTGTAGCAACACCGCAAATTGGTAACTTGCCCTTAGAATTCCTCAATATTGATTTGCAAAACAATATCTTTATTACCGATTTAGAAGCTCATGGACCTGCTGCCTCGGCTCGTGCCTGGACACCGGCCTTTGAGTTCCAGTATCACTTTGGTAAAACCGGAGTCAATAAATTCCGCCCTTATGTTGGTTTAGGTTTGATGTATGCTTATTTCAATGAACTGGAAATCAATCCGCGTACAGAACAGGACTTGATTGCAGCTGGTCATATGATTGCCAACATCAAACAAGGCAATGCCGGAGCTTCACTGGAAGCTAAACCGAGTAAAGCCAATCCTCAAGTCAACCTTGAAGCAACGGATGTTATTGCCCCAATTGCAACTGTCGGTTTCACCTATGATTTTAATGAGCGCTGGTTTGCGGTGGGTTCAGTGTCTTATGCACATCTGAAAAATGAAACCACGATTACAGTAGCTGATGAACAATTAGGTACATTAATTACCTCCAAAGCAGATATTGAAGTCAACCCGATACTTGCTTATGCGGGGATCGGTATGCGTTTCTAAGTTTTTAATAATCCAAAGACGACTTTAAGTCGTCTTTTTAATCTTTATAAAACTTTCTATAACTTAATTTTATCTTTTGTTGAAATTTAATTTAATCGCCTCGTCCTTTATAATCGAATAACATAGCCACAACACAACTCCGCATGGATGAAATATGTCAGACACCCGTTTTTCCAAACCTCTGATTTACATGTTAATTGGAAGTGCCGTTATTCTGGCTTTATCCTTGGGTGTCCGTCATGCATTTGGTTTATATCTTGTTCCCATGAGCCATGAGTTTGGCTGGGGACATAATGTCTTTAGTCTTGCCATTGCCATGCAAAACCTGATTTGGGGTGCAGTACAACCCATTACCGGAGTTTTTGCCGATAAATATGGCAGTAAAATTGTAGTTGCTATTGGTGGTGCACTTTATACCCTTGGCCTGTTGCTGATGGCCGTCAGCTCCAGCGGCTTGCTGCTGAATTTAAGCGTGGGTTTAATTTTAGGTCTGGCACTTTCTGCGACCTCTTTTCCCATATTGCTTTCTGCTGTGGGGCGTGCCGCACATCCTGAAAAACGCAGTCTGGCGATGGGTATTGCCAGTGCAGCAGGCTCTTTTGGCCAATTTATCATGCTGCCATCGACCCTGCTGCTTTTACAAAGTGTCGGTTGGTCAGCAGCATTGATGGTCAGCGCCATTTTAATTGCTTTCATTATTCCATTGGCGTGGACTTTAAAAGCGCCTGCTTATACGCCTCCGAATGTTTCGGCTGCCATCCCAACACCGGCATTAAGTGTCAAAGAAATTCTGAGGATTGCCAAAAATCACAAACCGTTCTGGTTCCTGTCTTTAGGCTTTTTTGTCTGCGGTTTTCAGGTGGTCTTTATTGGTATTCATTTACCTGGTTACCTGATTGATCATGGTTTTGATGCCACCACAGGCACAGTATTTCTGGCTCTGGTCGGTTTATTTAATATTGTTGGTACGTATACTGCAGGCTGGCTGGGTGGAAAATACTCCAAACCTCACTTGCTGATGGGTTTATATGGCCTGCGTGGTATTGCCATTATTGGCTTTTTATTGCTGCCTTTGAGTATCTGGACAATTTACAGCTTTGGCATCATTATGGGCTTATTGTGGTTGTCTACGGTTCCCCTCACCAATGGTATTGTGGCGAACATGTTTGGCATAAAATATCTATCCATGCTCAGTGGTATCGTGTTCTTTACCCATCAGGTCGGCTCGTTCTTTGGCGGATGGCTGGGGGGTGTCAATCATGACATGACTGGCGACTACAATATGATCTGGATGTTTTCTATCCTGTTAAGTGTATTTGGGGTTCTGGTTCATTTCTTTGTCAATGAGGAGCATGTGGTTCATGACTGATTCTATGCTTGGACTCAAAATCTCGATTGCTGTAGCGATTGGTCTGTTATTGACTATCGCCATTGTGCTTTGGGTCAAAACACCGCAACTGTTTGAGTATTTCAATCAGGCCTTTTGCGCGCATTAATGCTGAAATATCAGCAGTGAAAACAGCAAAAAGCCTGCTTTGTTTTGCTGTTTATATTAAAAGCTGAACAATCATCAATTTAAGTGTTTTTCACTCGGATTTCATAAGCTTAGAAACTATTTTGATTTTATCTTTTATTCTGGATTGCTTAGATTTTACTTCAACGTAAAAACATCAGAGCAAAACAATGACGGCACTTACCCAACTTTCTCAGGCAATACATGATGCACCGCGCTGGCATCAGGCCGAACAATTTCAAAACCCGCAAGATATTACTATTGTGCCCTTAGAAGGTGAAGCTCTAGGCGCTGTAGTTTTTGGCCTGGATGCACGTAAAGCCCAAGCGGGTGAAACCATTTACCGCCTGAAGCAGGCACTGGCCGAACATCTCATTTTAATTTTCAAAAACCAGCGCTTGGACGATTTACAGTATTTGGCCTTTGCCAGCTATTTTGGTTCCATTTTCCGCCCAAGTGCAGATAATCCGGTACTTGCCACCCAAACAGATACCGGTACACCACCCGATGTCGTGCCCGTTTCCAATGCTGTGGGACAGGGTGATTACACCGGCTATGGTGAACTTTCGCCGCATGCCGATCACCAATGGACGCCACAACCGTCTTTTGGTTCATTGCTTTATGCCATTGAATTACCAAAAGACGGCGGGCAAACATCCTGGTTTAATACCATCCAAGCTTATGATGCTTTAGATGAAGCAACCAAACAGCATATCGATCAATTACAGCTGATTACCTATAACCCCTTTGTTCGTCGACAACACCTTAAAGACAATGACAATAATGGTTATGGCAGCAGTCCTCTATATCGCTTTAAAGATCAGCCGATTATTGGTCATGCCTATCCTCATCCACTGGTGCGTACCCATCCTGAGAGTGGTCGTAAAGCGCTCTGGTTAAATACCCATTCCGAGGTGGAACTGGTCAATTATGATGATCAGGCTGGCAGTGAATTGATTGCTTCATTGCGCGAATATCTGTTAAAACCTGAATTTCGCTATGAACATCAATGGCAACAGGGCGATATCGTATTTTGGGATAATCAGGTTACCCTGCATTCACGCAAACCTTTTCCCAGTGAGCAGCGCCGTTTGCTAAAACGCATCAGTCTGGCAGGCGGTCGGCCTTATTAAGGGATTCATCCATCTGAAATAATAACAATAAACAATAGCTGAAAAATTACTCCACAGCATCATGACCTCATCTACATTTACGAAGATGCAAAACCGTAAATAAAATAAAAAATGCGTCATGATGCTGCAATTTTTTATTAACCCCCTTACCTTAGGATAGGCTCCCTCTACTTATCAGTAACTAGCGTGCGATACATCACATCAGGGATCATTTTCAATGATGGTCATCTTGTTTAAATATTTACGAGTTAAATTAAAAAATAAAAGCCCATCAAAAGTAATTACTTGGGATGGGCTTTTTCATATTTGCAATATGTATTGCAGGAAAACCATACAACAAGGTCAATCCGACCTGTTAATCTTGCCCGGGCTAAAACTCAAATATTTTTGGATCATTTCATCATGTCATCCCCTGTTCCCACGCTGTCAAATTTCAGCTTGTTTAAAATATTCCTCAGATTAGGCTGTACGGCATTTGGCGGTCCAGCAGCCCATCTGGTGTTTTTTTATCGGCGTTTTGTGCAACAGCTTGGTTATCTGGATGAGCATCAATATGCCCATCTGCTGGCCTTGGCACAAATTTTACCTGGACCTAGCAGTAGCCAGCTGGGTCTTGCAATTGGTTATCAGCTAAAAGGTTATCGGGGTGCGCTACTGGCATGGCTGGGCTTTACTTTACCTTCGGCACTGCTCATGACCCTTGCGGCAATGCTGGGTATTCAATTTTCTGGTTATTTTTCTGTCGAATTTTTCCATGTTATTCAACTCATTGTATTTAGCGTGGTGGCATGGGCATTCTGGCAAATGTTACGTAGCTTTTGTAAAGAGCAATGGCAGTATGTATTAATGCTACTGTCGGGCTTATTTGTCTATCTAGTTCCCATCAGTATCAATCAGGTTTTGGTGATTCTTTTTGGTGCTTTAGCAGGACTGATTTATCTGCATTATTTTCCGCAAAAAAATACCCCTAAACCCGTTACGGGCATCTCAATCACAGCTAAAAAACCTTTCGCTTATCTCTGGCTGATTTTATTCGCCTTACCTTTTGTACTGGTTCCAGCACTACAATATTTCTTTCCCAGTATTTGGCTAGACAGTTTTACCAGTTTATACCGCGCGGCTTCTCTAGTCTTTGGTGGCGGTCATATTATTTTGCCATTTTTACAGCAGGACTTTGTTGCATCCGGCTTGGTCTCCCAGCAACATTTTGACCTGGGCTATGCCATTGCCCAGCTGATGCCAGGCCCATTATTCAGTTTTGCCAGCTATCTGGGTGCTTTATTACCCTTAAGTTCATCGGCAGTACTGAATGCCGCCTTTGCAACTGCAGTGATTTTCTTGCCTTCTTTTTTCCTCATTTTCGGCGCTTTACCTTACTGGTCGCGTTTAATGCAATTTCCAGGTTTATTTCAAGCTTTGGCAGGCGTTAATGCTGCTGTGGTGGGCCTGTTATTATGCCTGGTGGTGCAGATGGGTGAAAAATATGTACTGTCTGGCTTAGATATTGTTTTTATTATCGCTGTCATTGCATTGCTTAGGAGCAAAATTCCAGTCTGGCTGACCTTAATCAGCAGTTTCTTTAGTTATTATGGACTCTTGTGGCTATTGGATCATCATGGCTTTTTCTCATAGCCTATAGAATCCAGTGATCCACTCTCTATTTACCCAGATTTTTTATCATGCAGCATTCGCTTACTTAAAGTGGACACTGTTTACTTTTAATCACTCAATCTCTCTATTTTCTTAGTCTATTTGTAATTAGCTTATTCAGATATCAATTTAAATTATTAATCAGGAAAACAGAATGAATACTGTCAGCTTTTCGGATTGTGCCCAAATGTGTATGACCTGTTCTTTGACCTGTACCACCTGTGCAGCTGCTTGTCTGGATGAAAATGAGATAGAGATAATGCGTGAATGCATTAAACGCTGTCTGGACTGTGCAGATATGTGCAATTTATGCGCCCGCTCTGAACAAAGAACCTCTGCCTTTATGCAGGAAATCTGTCAGCTCTGTGCTCAAATGTGCGATTACTGCGCCAAAGAATGCAGTAAACATGAAGCTGAACATTGCCAGCGATGTGCCGAAACCTGCCAGCAATGTGCCACAGAATGCCGTAAAATGGCAGCCTAAATCCAAGCAAGTGATAAGCAAAAATAGGAACACTTGATCTTGCGGGTTTGCGCTAAGCGCTATTCTCACTCTCATGCCCTTATTAGATATTTTATCCTACAAAATAAACAAAAACCCGCAAGCCTTCACTTACGGGTTTCGCATCTAAAATTCAGAAAATCTTAGAATAAACGGTTCATACCATTCAAGGTTGCTACACGGTACGCTTCCGCCATGGTCGGATAGTTAAAGGTAGTTTCAACAAAATACTTGATGGTATTGTTCGGGCTATTCATCACAGCCTGACCAATATGGATAATCTCGGCAGCGTTATTACCAAAGCAATGCACCCCTAACACTTCTAAGGTGTCACGGTGGAATAGAATTTTCAATTCACCTACGGTGTCACCGGTAATCTGTGCACGTGCCAGATGACGGAAAGATGCCTGGCCAACTTCGTAAGGAATTTTTTCTTCGGTCAATTGCTGTTCAGTCTTACCAATCGAAGAAATTTCCGGAATGGTATAAATACCTGTTGGAATATCCGTTACGGGTTTAACGTTCTCTTCACCGCTCATGTTTGAACCAGCGCAACGCCCCTGGTCATAAGCAGCAGAAGCCAGTGATGGCCAACCAATCACGTCACCGGCAGCATAGATATTTTCCACTTCAGTCTGGTACTGATCATTTACTGTAAGCTGACCACGACTGTTTGGGGTAATGCCTACATTTTCCAAACCTAAACCATCAGTATTCCCCGAACGGCCGTTACACCACAAAATGGCATCGGCTTTAATTTTCTTGCCGCTTTGCAAATGCAACACCACATGATCATCAAATGTCTCAAGATGATCAATTTGTTCATTATGACGAATCAATACACCCTGTTCACGTAAACGGTAAGATAAGGCATCAGAAATTTCATCGTCCAGATAACTGAGCAATTTAGGCTGGGTATTAATCAAATCAACTTTATGGTCCAGACCAATGAAAATGGATGCATATTCACAACCAATAACGCCGGCACCATAAATAATAATTTTTTGAATTGAATAATCCAGATCCAGAATTTTGTCTGAATCAAATACACGTGGATGATTGAAATCAAGCGCCGCCGGACGGTATGGACGTGAACCTGTCGCAATAACTAATTGCTGGAAAACAATCGTTTCTGTTATGCCTTCAGGGCTAAAGATCAATACGGTATTTTTATCCTGGATATAGGCACGACCATGATAAATATCAATCTTGTTACGGTCATAAAAACGGGAGTGTGTTTCAACCTGTTGCTGAATCACTTTATGGGCATTACGCAGCACCTGTTTCATGGTGAACTGCTTCCATTCGCCCACTTTCTGGAACATCGGGTCACGCTGGTAACGCAAAATGCTCGATACTGTTTGACGTAATGCTTTACTTGGAATGGTACCTACGTGTGTACAGTTACCACCTAATTGTTCACGCATATCAACAATTGCAACACGCTTGCCTGATTTAGCAAGTTTCATTGCCGCGCCTTCACCCGCAGGGCCTGAGCCGAGAACTACCGCATCGTATTTAACGAAAGTTCCACTAACGACCTCTTTTTTACGTGGCATTCAACGCTCCTATCTTCAATATTGGTCTATCTTGGCTATATTATGACGTAAATACTCGCAATTTTCTGTATTTACCTCACATATATTAAGTGATGACTACATTTATTAAATGAATATCCTTTTTACCCCATTTAGATTCAAGTCCGTTATAATGAGAGACCTAATATATCTAGTATCTCCCCCGTCAAAAAACAGTGGAAAAGTTGAATATGTCTGAAAACCGTAAACCTGAACAGGGTGTCAAACTTCGTGGCGCAGAGAAAGTCGCTCGTATTCCTGTAAAAGTTGTACCTACGGTTGAAACGCCACGCAAGCCGGACTGGATCCGGGTAAAAATGGCGGCTCCTGAAGAAGTTCAACGTATTAAAACCACGCTGCGTGAGCAAAAATTACATACGGTGTGTGAAGAAGCCGCTTGCCCGAACCTGCCAGAATGTTTTGGTGGCGGTACCGCAACCTTTATGATTATGGGTGATATCTGTACCCGTCGCTGTCCTTTCTGCGACGTGGCACATGGTCGTCCAAATGCCCTTGACCCTGACGAACCGCGTCATATGGCCGAAACCATTGCCAATCTGGGTTTAAAATATGCGGTTATTACTTCGGTTGACCGTGATGACCTTCGAGATGGCGGTGCACAGCATTTTGTAGACTGTATTAAAGAAGCCCGCAGTTTAAGCCCGAATACCTTATTAGAAATTCTGGTACCGGATTTCCGTGGTCGTATGGACATCGCGCTTCGCATCATGACCGAGTGCCCACCGGACGTATTCAACCACAATATTGAAACCGTGCCGCGCCTGTATAAAGCGATGCGTCCAGGTTCAGATTATCAGCATTCTTTAAACTTACTGAAAATGTTTAAGGAATACTGCCCGGACGTTCCAACCAAATGTGGCTTGATGGTCGGTATTGGTGAAACTGAAGAAGAAGTGATTGCATTGCTGGATGACTTAAAAGCACACGATGTCGATTACGTGACTATTGGTCAATACTTACAGCCTTCTAAAGAGCATGCACCGATTGACCGTTTCGTGACTCCAGAAGAATTTGAACGCTATACCGCCCACGGTCAGAAACTTGGATTCAAGAATATCTGGGCAGCCCCTATGGTTCGTTCAAGTTACTTTGCCGACCGTCAGTATTATGGTGAACCAGTTCCTTCGGTACGTCGCAAAACTGATCCTGCAAAAAAAATTGCGGTGCGGACCATTGAAGCTTAATTGAAGATCAGCCTGAAACTAGGCTGATCAATAAATGCCAATCTAAAACCTTTAGATTGGCATTTTTATTTAAGATTAAAATAAATCGTAAGATATAAAAAATCCTCTATTTGAATAGAGGATTTGTTAGATCAAAAGTATTTAAGCAGCTTGACGCGGCACACCACTATGGAAACGGAAAGTATCATCTTCTGAAAGGATTAAATTCTTTTCCACTTCACGGATATGCTCGATACGCCCCTGAATGTCTTCTTCCGGGTCTTTCATTTTAGATGTTTTGGCAACATCTAAGGCCAGTGCCAGATAATCTTCATAATGGCGTGATTCAGATTTAAGTAGGTAGCGATAATAGCGTCCTAACTCTTCATCAACCAGGGGCGCAAGTGCATAAAAACGCTCACAGGAACGTGCTTCCACAAATGCACCAATAATCAGCACGTCAATCAATGCTTCCGGCTCGTAGGTACGAATTTCCTTGCGCAATATGCCTGCATAACGCCCTGCACTCACGGCTTTCCATTCCTGTCCGCGTTTGGACATAAATTCCAGCACCTGCTCATAATGCAGCATTTCTTCGCGTACCAGTTGTGCCAGCTTGACCTGCAAATCGGTAAAAAAGCTGTAGCGGAACATCAGGTTCATGGCTGTGCCAGCAGCTTTTTTTTCACAATTGGCATGATCCTGCATGAGTAACTCCAGGTTATTCACGGCTTCATCTAGCCACGCTTTTGGTGTTTCACATCCCAGGAAGCCAATCACAGGTTTCATGAGATCATCATAATGGGTTGTCGACATAACTTTTAAACTTAAATCTTAACGTGCTGCTTTAATCACAGCTTTCATTTGTTGAACAGCTTGGGTCAAACCGACAAACACTGCATCGGCAATAATGGAATGACCAATATTAAGCTCATGAATATGTGGAATTGCAGCAATTGGGGTGACATTTTCCAGGTTCAGACCATGCCCGGCGTTCACAATTAAACCTTTAGATGCAGCATATTCCGCACCTTTAACAATACGCTCAAGTTCATGCTGCTGTGCTTCTGCAGTTTCGGCATCGGCATAAGCACCTGTGTGTAACTCGATGGTAGGTGCACCGCAAGCCACAGCTGCATCAATTTGGGCAAAGTCAGCATCAATAAATAAAGACACTTCACAGCCAATAGCAGACAAGGCCTGAGTCGCGGCTTTAACATCTTCAAAATGACCCACCACATCCAGACCGCCTTCAGTGGTCACTTCCTGACGCTTTTCTGGAACGAAGCACACATGATGAGGCTTGATTTCCTTGGCAAATTCCACCATTTCAGCCGTCACGGCCATTTCCAGATTCATATGCGTTTTCAGCACAGGACGCATACGACGTACATCATCATCCTGAATATGGCGACGGTCTTCACGTAAATGCAGGGTGATACCCTCTGCACCTGCCTGTTCGCAAATTAAAGCAGCATTTACCGGATCTGGATAAGCGGTTCCGCGCGCCTGTCGCAAAGTCGCCACATGGTCAATATTTACACCAAGTAATGCAGCCATAACAATTACCTAACTATGTTTAAAATTAAGATTGAGATTGAGATTGAGATTGAGATTGAGTGTTTTGAATCCACAATTGACGGCTTTTCAGCGGTCGGTCGCCCAAAAGTGCAGTGATGATCTGCCGATACAGCTTAGTCAACAATTGTAACTGTTCAGGATTAAAATCCCTACCCTTTTCATAATCACGCATCGAAAGAATCTGCTGTCCAGATAAAGTCGAACGTGACTGTTGTACTGTAGGAATAAAACCATCATTAAGCTGAAACAGATAAGATTGTGATTCCTGAATTTTATGTTGCTGTGCATCCACTGTAAAATCAAGTGCATAGCCCAGTTCTTCTAAAAGTGCATGCTCGAACTGACGTAAGATTTGTCTTAAAAAAAGATCAGGATGCTCCTGCTGTGCCAATTGTTGCAATTGCTGCAAGGTCTGATGATATTGCACAAAGGTTTGTGGCATTTCCACTTCAACCGGGCACAAGCGCAGGATAATTTCATTCAGATAGAAACCGGAAAAGAAGGCATCGCCAAAAAAGAAAATCGGCTGATTGACAATTTCCAGTTTGGTAAAATTTTTCAGCTCGGATTTACCCGAAGCTTGCAGGCAAATCGGTTGATATTGTGGCGGCGGCGTTTGTCTTAAAATTCCATCCACACGACCATGCTCCTGAGTAAACAGATGCACAATATGACTGCGCTCACGGTATTTACGATGATGGATTAAATAACCATGCAAGGTTTCATTGCGCATACAGGCTTAAGTCTAATCCTTTTTCTTTTCAGAATCAGATTCTTCATCATCCCCATCTGGAATGACGGCACCCACCACAGCTGCCGTACCTTTAACCACGCCTTTAGTGGTTTTATAAGCCACTTTGACCGGAACGGTGACAATCTTGTAAATACAGCCTTGCAGGAACAATACACATGCCACAACAGTCAGTACTTTCATCATTACAGCTCCTTTCAAAGTAAAACCTAGATTTTAGATATCACTATAACCCAAGCTTTTTAATGCACGCTCATCATCAGACCAGCCACCTTTAACTTTCACCCAAAGGGTCAGCATGATTTTCTGTTCGAACATTTTTTCCATATCGGCACGCGCATCCATACCAATTTTTTTCAGCTTAGAACCTTTTTCACCAATTACGATGGCCTTTTGACCAGGACGATCAACAAAAATGGTGGCATCAATATAGGTACACGCCGCTTTTGGACGACCTGTTTTCGCATTAATGGTCGCTTCTTCAGTCTTGAAAGATTCAATTTGCACGGTCAAATCATACGGCAGTTCTTCACCCAATTGACGCATGATTTTTTCACGAATCACTTCCGAAGCAAGGAAACGTTCTGAACGGTCGGTGATTTGATCCAGTGAATAGAGTGGCGGCTGGAATGGCAAATACTTTTCGATGGTATTACGTAAATGTTCCAGATTGGCACCACGTAAAGCGGATACAGGTACGATTTCGGCAAAGTTCATCAGCTTGGCACGCTCTTGAATCAATGGAAGTGCTTGATTCTTGTTTTCAAAAGTATCCAGCTTATTGATGACCAGAATCACCGGCATTTCTGCATTTTGCAGTTTTTCCAGCACCAGTTCATCGTTTTGCGTCCACTTTTGCGCGTCAACCACAAACAGCACCAGATTGACATCACGAAGTGCAGAATGAGCGGCACGGTTCATCATTTTATTGATGGCACGTACTTCTTTTTTATGCATCCCCGGCGTATCCACAAAGACTGCCTGAGATTTTTCTCGGGTATCAATCCCCACAATCTTGTGGCGCGTAGTTTGTGGTTTACGTGAAGTGATTGAAAGCTTTTGACCCAGCAAATGGTTCATCAAGGTAGATTTACCCACATTCGGGCGTCCTACAATCGCAACAAAGCCACTTTTAAAGTCCGAAGGAATCGTCGTTCCTTGTAAACTGAAGAATTGATTAATTAAATCGTTACCGCCGTCTTGCGGTTCGTGATCAGCATCGATGTGATCGGAATGAGTAGTCATTAAGACTTTTGCTCCAATTGTTTTAAGATATCTGCCGCAACTGCCTGTTCAGCAAAGCGACGACTTGAACCCTCACCACACAATACAGGCAAGCCTTCAATCGTACATTCCACCTTGAAATGCTGATTCGGAGCATCGCCTTGAATATCTACAACGTCATAAACAGGGAGAGGTTTTTTACGTGCCTGTAAATATTCCTGTAAGCGTGATTTAGGATCTTTCAGCTGGTCTGTAGGTTCGATATGGTCTAAATATGGCGTGTACCATTTTAGCACGATGTCTTGCAAGACATTTAAATCGTGACAATCAACATAAATTGCACCAATAATCGCTTCCACAGTATCAGCAAGAATAGATTCGCGATGATGTCCACCCGATTTCAACTCACCCGTGCTGAGAATTAAACACGAACCGAGTTTCAAATCGTTTGCAATTTTGCCTAATGCTTCCTGACGAACCAGTGTGGCACGCATACGCGTTAAACGCCCTTCATTTTCATGCGGATAGGCTTGATACAAATAATGGGCAATGATCATCCCCAACAATGAATCGCCTAAAAACTCCAGACGTTCATAGTTAGTTTTATGACTAACCGATCGGTGGGTCAGTGCAAGCTGCAATAATTCAGGTTGTTTAAACTGATAACCGATACGGTTGACTAAGCGCATATCACTTAGTTTGGACTGACCTTTGATCAAAACTTTTCTCGAACTTTAACACTAAATCTATATTGAGTAAGAACGGCTTTCTTATCTCATACTCTTTTTTCACTTGCAGTCCATCAATATTGGTCACCTGAGCGATTTCATCAAATTTAAGATCGCGAACATTGTTCATCTCTAAACGTTGACTCATCTGACTTGCAAACTTTGAAGGATCGGTATCGGCCGGGCTACTTTGCAGCAACTCTGTAATCTGGCTATCTACAACCCGATCATCCCAGTACGGTGCCCAAACAGCGATGGCAATTTTTGCTAAGAAAGCAAAGCCAATGATTGCAATTAAAACTGCAATATAAGATGCCCCTTGTTGATTTTTACGCATTTGTTATTTTTTCCAATCATGCTCAATCAATTGCACCGTTGCGCTTAAACGACGGTAATTTAAATCCAGGTTCTTTATGCATCCAGATATAAAATGCACGACCTGTTAGATTCTGTTCCGGAACGAAGCCCCAAAAACGGCTGTCAGCACTCTGATCACGATTATCCCCCATCGCGAAGTAATGACCTTCAGGTACTTTCACTTCCCAATATAAACCATTTTCAGATGAATATTTACCATTTTCAACATAGTTGATAAAGGGGGCCTGACGGGCCACATTTACACCTTCAAGCTCACGCATTTTAAAGGTATGCTTGCCTAATGTTTCTTGATGGTAAATTGAAGTTGGTGTATCGAGAATATCTTTTTCTCGGCTAAATTCCACTGGAACTTTCGCCACTTTTTGTCCATTGATAATCAGTTGTCCATGATCATAAACAATATGATCTCCCGGCAAACCTACTACACGTTTGATATAACTGATGGTCGGTTGTGGCGGATAACGGAACACAATCACATCGCCACGTTCCGGTTCACCAACGTCAATGACTTTGGTATTGACAATCGGTAGACGCACACCATAGTTAAACTTATTGACCAGAATATAATCCCCCGTTTCCAAGGTCGGAACCATAGAATCGGACGGAATGTTAAACGGCTCATACAGGAATGAACGCAGCACCAGAACCACTGCCAGGACTGGCCAGAAGTCATATGCCCATGTGATAATGAAATTTTCATTCCCCTTACCTAAGGTTTGTCTTTGTTTGAAAACAAACTTATCCAGTAGCCACACCAAGAAAAAAATCAGCGTGACGGGAACGAGAATTAAATTAAAATCAAAATCCATGAGCTATATGACCTCTATTATTATCTTTCTACTTTCAACACAGCAAGGAACGCTTCTTGCGGGATTTCAACACTACCCACCTGCTTCATACGCTTCTTACCTTCTTTCTGTTTAGAAAGAAGTTTTTTCTTACGTGATACGTCACCACCATAACATTTCGCCAATACGTTCTTACGCATCGCTTTTACAGTTGAACGGGCAATAATTTGCGCACCGATGGCAGCCTGAATCGCCACATCAAACATTTGACGCGGAATCAGGTCTTTCATTTTTTCAACCAGGGCGATACCACGGTGACGTGCATCCTGACGGTGACAGATCATGGCCAAGGCATCAACTTTATCGCCATTAATAAGCACGTCAACCTTCACCAGCGATGAGCTTTCAAAACGGATAAAGTTGTAATCGAGTGAGGCAAAACCGCGTGAACATGATTTCAATTTATCAAAGAAATCCATGACCACTTCGGCCATTGGAATTTCAAAGGTAATTGAAACCTGGTTCGCCATGAACTTCATGTCTTTTTGTACACCACGGCGTTCCACGCACAAGGTCATCACGTTACCCAAGTATTCTTGTGGTACAAGGATATGACATTCTGCAATAGGTTCACGCAAATCTTCTACCGTTGAACCATCTGGCATTTTTGATGGACTGTCGATATAGATCGTTTCACCATTCTTCATCACGGCTTCGTAAATTACGGTTGGCGCAGAAGAAATGAGGTCAAGATCGTACTCACGCTCTAGACGCTCCTGTACGATTTCCATGTGCAACATACCAAGGAAGCCACAGCGGAAACCAAAACCTAAGGCATCTGAACTTTCAGGTTCAAAGAATAATGCCGAGTCATTGATTTGCAGTTTATGAAGTGCTTCACGGAACGGTTCAAAATCGCTTGAATCAATCGGGAATAAACCCGCATACACCTGCGGTTTAACCTTTTTGAAACCAGGTAAAGTTGCAACATCAGGCGTAGTCGCAAGGGTAATGGTATCACCGACAGGCGCACCAAAAATATCTTTAATCCCTGCAATGATAAAGCCAACTTCACCCGCTTCAAGCATGCCTGTTTCAGTATGTTTAGGATTGAAGATACCGACCGAGGTAATGATGTGCGATTGGCCAGTTGATTTAATCAACATTTTATCGCCCTTACGCACACGCCCCTGTTTGATACGCACCAAAGACACTACGCCGAGGTAGTTATCAAACCATGAGTCAATAATCAAGGCTTGTAGCGGTGCTTCACGATCACCTGTAGGTGCAGGAATAACATTCACCAGCGTTTCAAGTACGCCTTCAATGCCAAGACCTGTTTTCGCTGAACAGGTCGGTGCATCAGTTGCTTCAATCCCGATGATGTCTTCAATTTCTTGGATCACACGCTCAGGTTCAGCTTGCGGCAAGTCAATCTTGTTGAGTACTGGTAAAACTTCGAGTCCCTGTTCAATCGCGGTATAGCAGTTTGCTACAGACTGGGCTTCAACCCCTTGCGCAGCATCAACAACCAGAAGCGCACCTTCACATGCTGCAAGCGAACGTGATACTTCGTATGAAAAGTCCACGTGTCCTGGAGTGTCAATAAAGTTTAATTGGTATTCTTGACCGTTCGGATGAGTATAATACAACGTCACTGATGCCGCTTTAATGGTAATACCGCGCTCACGTTCCAATTCCATAGAATCCAGAACCTGAGCCTGCATTTCGCGATCTTGCAAACCTCCACAGGTTTGAATAAAGCGATCTGCCAGTGTCGATTTACCATGATCGATATGCGCAATAATCGAGAAGTTACGAATGTTTTTAATATCAACAGATTTTTTAGCTTGCGCCATGGGCTACCTTGAGAAAAAAACACGCCATGCAACCAATAGTTAATGCATGGCAAAAGCTGAATAGAAATTGCGTAGGATTATAGCAGATGGATTTTTCAATGTATCCTAAATAATGAGTTCGTTTTTCGCTTTGACAGTTATTTTCAAAATAAAACCGGATTGTAGTCATGTACTCAATTTGAAGCCATCGCATCATACTGACTAAAATCCAGCGGATTCACCTGTTCCGATATCGGCTGGTAGGCTTGGCTAAAAGTGGGAGACATGCGTTTTGGCCGACCTGTGGCAATTTCCACACAGGCCCATTTGGTATTCCCCATAAATAAAACGCTTTGGTCTTGGGGACGATAAAACACATATTGCCGGAAAGAATACAAGGCATTGATATCATCCAGCCAGGTACGCAAGATAATCTTTTCGCCTTCAAATGCCGCTTTACGGTATTGCACATGGTGCTCTACCGCAACCATGGCATGCTTCAGTTCCATGTATTCATTCAGCCCCAAACCCAGGGCCTCAATATGTGCAGTAGCGACATCCTGCATCCAGTGCATATACACTACGTTATTTACATGTCCCAGACTGTCAATATCTTTTGCTTGAACGGTGATTTCCAAATCAAAAACTGTGCTCATCTATTTTACCGACCCTTACACTATGCAAAAAATGACCTTCAAGGCTACACAGTCTACGTAATTTTGTATCGCAGTAAAATTGCAAAATATAAAAAACCACTCAGCTGTAGAGTGGTTTTCTGTTCGATGGATTCATGCTATTCAATACGCATGCCTAAAATTGCGCGCTGATCTTGACGAATAATAGAAACACGTGCAATTGAACCTTTTTTCAGTTCGGATACTGTCTTAATAAAGTCATTACTATTCAAAATGGTTTTATTATTGATTTGAGTAATGATATCACCTACAGCGATACGGGATTGTGATGCGATCCCTCCCCGTTTGACTTCTTGAATCAGAATACCGCCTTTAAGATTCAGTTGGGATTGTTCACTGGCAGTCAAATTACGAATCGTCACCCCCAAAACAGGACCTTTATTTTGTGCTGCCTGTTCCACCGGTGCCGGTGTGTCGTCCGGTGCAGTCATCAATGTTGCCGAGATATTACGAGTCTTATCATCCCGCAAAACTTGCAATTGAATGTTTTGATTTGGTGAAGTCCGGTTTAAGTAGTTGAGCAAATCAGAGGTTCTGGAAATAGGCAAGCCATTATATTTCAGGATCACATCACCCGCCTTAAAGCCAGCTCTGGCTGCCGGGGAATTGGGAGCGACCTGGGTCACCAATGAACCTTCAGGCTTGGACAGGTTATAAGATTCAGCAAGGTTACGGTCGATGTCTTGCAACATCACTCCCAAATATGAACGGGTGACCTTGCCATTCTTTTTCAGCTGCTCTGCCACATCCATCGCCACATCGATCGGAATGGAAAATGACAGGCCCATATATCCGCCAGTACCGCTGAAGATACGCGAGTTTACCCCAACCACTTCACCATTCTGGTTAAACAAGGGACCGCCTGAGTTACCCGGATTCAACGCCACATCGGTTTGAATAAAGGGCACCGAGGTTTCGCCCATCATGTTACGCATTTTCGCACTGACAATACCGGCAGATGCAGAATAGTCAAAACCGAAAGGTGAACCAATAGCCAGTACCGGCTCACCGACTTTCAGCCGGTCTACATTGCCTGTACGCAGTTCAGGGAAATTGGAACCATTGACTTTCAGTAGCGCCACATCGGTACGCGCATCACTTCCAACTATGGTGGCATCAATCTCACGGCGGTCATTAAACATAATGGTCACTTTAGATGCATCTTCAACCACATGATGATTGGTTAACAGATAACCATCCTTACTGATAAAAAATGCACTGCCGTAAGCGGTTTTCTCTTGCTGAGCCTGTTGCTGTGGAACAATCACCTGATTGCCAAAAAAGCGTTTCAAAATTTCAGGAATTTGCTGTTGAATCAGCTCTTCCTGAGTCATTTTTTTAACGACACTGACACTCACTACAGCAGGGCTGACCTGTTCAACCAGATTGGAAAAGTCTACCGAAGAAGCTGCTTGTGTTTGCATCGCTGCCATGGTGAATACAGCAGCATACATTCCTTTTTTTATATAGCGATTGTTCATATAAAGCATTCACTCCATTCATTATAAGTATGCGTAAACAGTATTTAGCATAAAACATGTCTGTCTTGGGTAATAATATGTTTGATTATATTTGTATAAACAACAGCTTAAATCTTTCTTAAAAGTTTGTTGCTTTATTACTTTTTCTCATCATACATTAGCATATTAGCTCTTGTTTTTTGATGAAAAAAGGGGTGTTATTAGCAAACTTTTTTCAAATTAGCTGATGAACATGTCTAATTTAAATACAACACATCATTTTGACGTGATCATTGTAGGCAGTGGTGGTGCAGGTTTAAGCCTGGCTTTATCATTACCAGATCATTTCAATATTGCTGTTTTGGCCAAATCGGCACTCACCGAAGCCAGTACTTTTTATGCACAAGGCGGTGTCGCGGCGGTTTTAGATGAAACTGACTCAATTGAACAGCATATTGATGACACCATGATTGCAGGTGCACATTTATGTGAGCGTGAAGCGGTCAAGCAGACTGTAGAAGGCGGCAAACCTTCGGTCGACTTTCTGCTAAAACATGGCGTGCAATTTACCTTAGATGAACAGGAACAATTGCATTTAACCCGTGAAGGTGGTCACTCCCAACGCCGTATCATCCATGCTGCAGATGCGACAGGTCGCGCCATTTCAACCACTTTGGTGCAACGTGCCCGTGAAAAGCAAAACATCACTATTTTTGAAAATTATATTGCCATTGATTTAATTACTTCAAAAAAACTCGGCCTGAAAGATCAAGAAAATCGTGCGTTGGGTTTATACGCGCTCGATGAAAAGACTGAAAAAGTCCATACATTCTTGGCACCCTCTACCGCTTTGGCATGTGGTGGGGCAATGAAAGCCTATCTGTATACCTCCAATCCGGATATTGCGACCGGTGATGGTATCGCCATGGCTTACCGTGCCGGTTGCCGGGTTGCCAATATGGAGTTTAACCAGTTCCATCCAACCTGCCTGTATCATCCGCAAGCACGCTCCTTTTTAATTACCGAAGCCATGCGTGGTGAAGGGGCTTATTTACGCTTGCCTGATGGTGAACGTTTTATGCTGCGTTTTGACGAACGCGCTGAACTGGCACCGCGTGATATTGTGGCACGTGCGATTGACTATGAAATTAAACGTTTGGGTATCCGTCATGTCTGGCTGGATATCACGCATAAACCAGCCGAGTTTGTGAAAGAACATTTCCCTACCCTGTATGCCCGTTTACTAGAACTTGGCATCGACATTACCAAAGACATGATTCCTGTGGTTCCTGCGGCGCACTATACCTGTGGCGGTGTGGTGGTCGATGAAAACAGCCAGACCGACCTTCAAGGTTTATACGCCATTGGTGAAACCTCTTATACTGGCTTACACGGTGCTAACCGGATGGCGAGTAACTCACTTTTAGAATGTTTTGTCTACGGCATGAGTGCAGCCAAACATATAGAAAGCCTGTTCAATCCAGATTATGTTTCTCCTGATGCACCAAGCTGGGATGATTCCCAAGTGATGAATCCGGATGAAAATGTCGTTATTCTGCAAAACTGGGATGAACTGCGTCAGACCATGTGGAACTATGTGGGTATTGTCCGCACCACTAAACGTCTGCAACGTGCCTTACATCGTATCGAAATGTTGAAGCGTGAAATCACTGAATATTATCAGGATTACCATGTCAGCAAAAACCTGATTGAATTACGTAACCTGGTACTGGTTTCAGAGATGATTGTACGCTGTGCCATGGCACGCAAGGAATCACGCGGTTTGCATTACACTCTGGATTATCCGGAGCTTGGGCCTGAATTACGTAAAACGGTACTAACTCCACCCAACTTCCAGGTGGAAACTCCGTTGGTCAATGTAGATGCTTAAACCCGTGTAGCCTAAATAAAAAAGCCGAACATCTTTGTTCGGCTTTTTCAATTTGCATGATATCTTTTTATTGCCGGGGTGGGATGGAATAAGTACCCACTGCATGTGCAATCGGTTCATCTAAATTCATGGAATATAACCATACATCACCCACAATGAGAGCCTTGCCCACTTTCATTAATTGACAGACCGCACGAATATCCTGTGCTGCCGTCGGTTTTCTTAAAAAATTAATGGATAAATTAGTGGTGACCGCCAAGGCCACAATACCGATTTCACCCAGTATGGCAATATACAGTGCATAATCAGCAGCGGTCATCATGGTCGGCCCTGATACCGTTCCACCCGGTCTTAAATCGGCTTCATCCACATGATAGAGGATGGTGGCTCCTTTTTCAGTGACTGTTTCTATTTCACATTTTTCCAGGCTTTGCGGAAATTTACGTTGCAAAAATTCAATAATTTCGACTTTATTACTTTTCATTGTTTATAAAAAAATCTTCCATAATGTTAGCCACTATAGAAGATTTTTCATTTAAACCCAATTGCTGGGGATGACTACACCGATTGCAAACACGCAAGTGCCTGGCTAAATACCTGTTCTGGTGTTTGGGTAGCATCCAGACGTTTAATCCGTTCCCCCTGCTGTTGCCAAAGCTGCTGATAGCCTGAACGTACTTTCTCAAAGAACGTGGCTTTCTCCTGCTCAAAGCGATCTAATGCACCCCGTGCACGCGCACGTGACATCCCTAACTCAGTCGGCGCATCCAGCCAAAAAGTAACGTTCGGCATATGCGAGACAAAATTTGCATTTAATAAAGCCAGTTTTTCTTTGCTTAAGCCACGCCCTGCACATTGATAGGCAAAACTGGCATCAGTAAAACGGTCACACAGTACGGTCTTACCTGCTTTCAATGCAGGAACAATCACCTGCTGTAAATGCTGTGCACGTGCTGCGTACATTAAAAGCAGTTCTGTGTCATTCGACATGCTTTCTTCATGATTGACTGACAACAGCAGGGAACGGATTTGTTCTGCCATCGGCGTACCCCCCGGCTCACGCGTCAGTACAACTTCATGACCTTGCTGTTGCAGATAATCATAAATTTTACCAATGAGTGTGGTTTTCCCGACACCTTCAGTGCCTTCAAAACTAATAAACATCCCCACTCCTTAATTTTTTGAACGAATGACAGTTAGATATTCTTGCACAGCACGATTATGCTCATCCAAAGTTGCGCTAAATTTATGCCCACCATTACCCGTGGCGACAAAATAGATATTGTTGGAATTGTCCGGATGCATGGCAGCTTCAATGGCTTTTTGACTTGGCAAGGCAATCGGCGTTGGTGGTAAGCCATTGTTGGTATAGGTATTATATGGCGTAGGTGTACGCAAATCGGTACGGGTGATATTGCCATGATAACGGTCACCCATACCATAGATCACGGTTGGATCGGTTTGCAGACGCATCCCTTGTTGCAGACGACGGATAAACACCCCCGATACCTGATTTAACTCCTGATCCAGGCTGGTTTCTTTTTCCACAATGGAAGCCATAATCAGCGCTTCATATTTATCCTTATAAGGTAAACCGCTGGCACGATTGGCCCATGCTGTATCCAAAGCCTTCATTTGACGTTTATATAGATCAGTCAAAATCTTTTTATCCGTTTCACCTTTGGCAAAGAAATAGGTATCTGGCGCAAACAGGCCTTCAGGATGGTTAAATGGAATATTCAAGGCTTTTAACATTTGATCTTGCGGAAGATTCAACACTTCTTTAGTGACTAAATCATCTTTCTTTAGAAGTTCAATTAACTGTTTAAAAGTCGTACCTTCAATCACCAGAATGCGGTTCATCTGTGCATTTTCAGCATTCGAAACCAGTTCCAGCACTTCACGTACCGACATGCCTTGACGAATTTCATAAACGCCAGCTTTCATACTGTCATGAATCATGATTTTTTGATAAAGCTTCAGGATAATAGGAAAACTGACTTTATCTTGCTGAGCTAGACGGTCAATAAAGCCTGAATAACTGTCACCATCTCCAATCGCCAGCATTTGCTTTTCACCTTGCACAGGATAGGACTTGAACAAGCTGGCACCCAAGATAACCGCAAATAATACCGTCAGACCTGCAATTAAAATAAGGATGCCTTTTAAAGGAAATCCTGATGCAGTTTTATTTTTCGATTTTTGCTTTTTGCTAGACATATTAATGAATCTGATTCAATTGAAGGATATTAAAGAGTTCAATACACGGCTGAATATTCAACGGTTGCCGGTTAAGTTCAGTTACAGCTTTCATGGGACTTAAGGCATTACAAAAAAACAGGCTTTCAAATTTTGCAATGTCTTCCATTTCAATAAACCGCTGTTCACAGTGAATACCATGCTGCTGCATCCGGGACAAAATTTCGGCCCGCATCACCCCATGCACGCCATTATAGCGAAGTTCAGGTGTAATCCAGGTATTGTTTAAACGAATGAAACAATTACTGCTTACGCCCTCCACAACAGTGCCTTGTACATCGGTCACCAAGGCTTCAGCCCAACCCTGCTGATCGGCTTCATGTTTTAACAAGACCTGTTCCAGACGGTTCAGACTTTTTAAACCGACCAGATTGGGCATGCTCAATCCCAATGCCTGTTGAAGTACTCCAGATTTGATTTTTTCAATGTGAAAATCATCGACTGCTTGGGGATAAAAAAACACCCAGACATCTGCCGGATGATCCGGCAGGCTATAGCCGCGTTGTCCCTCACCACGACTGATGATGATTTTTAATGTGCCATTTAGTTCAAGAAACTGCTGTTGTAGTAGAGCCAAAGTTTTTTCAATGCAGCTTAAATCTGCCTGCAACATCAGCCGTTCACAACTTAACTGTAGCCGTGCCCGATGCAAGCTTTCAAGTTCAATTTTGCCATGCCGAACACGTGCCGTGGTGAAACAGCCATCTCCGTAATGAAAAGCACGGTCCTGTAATGACACTTCATTTATTTCCCGTGCATTCTTAAAACATGGCATAACAAACATCCTGCAAATGATGACCTAGTTTAAAAATAGTGGCGCTTAATTGATAGCTTTTTTATTCATATCAAATTCGTTTCTTATTATTTTTTCAACAAAAAAGATGACGCTATGCTTGGCTCCGTTACAAAACATTAATAATTCAAAGGATAGCAAAATGCGCTCACTAAAAATCGGGGTTTTAGCAGCTCTTATTTCAGCAACGTCTTTTACTGCACTGGCAAAAGACTTTTTAAACGTTTCCTATGATCCAACGCGTGAATTGTATGAAAACTACAATAAAGAGTTTGCTGCATACTGGAAGAAAACCACAGGCCAAGATATTAATTTTAAACAGTCACACGGCGGTTCTGGCAAACAGGCACGTGCCGTGATTGATGGTCTGGGTGCCGATGTGGTGACGTTGGCACTTGCAGCAGATATCGATGCAATTGCAGCAAACTCAAATTTACTTCCAAAAGACTGGCAAAAAAAATTTCCAAATAACTCTACTCCCTATACCTCTACCATCGTCTTCCTTGTACATAAAGGCAACCCGAAAGGCATTAAAGACTGGGGCGATTTAATTAAAAATAATGTCGGCATTATTACCCCAAACCCAAAAACCTCTGGTGGCGCCCGCTGGAATTATCTGGCAGCATGGGCTTGGGCGAAACATCAGCCAGGCGGTAACGATGCCAAAGCACAGGAGTTCGTACGTCAAATCTATAAGAACACCAAGGTCCTCGACTCTGGTGCACGCGGTGCAACCACGACATTTGCTGAACGTGGCATTGGAGATGTATTGCTGGCCTGGGAAAACGAAGCTCATTTAGCTATTCGTGAACAACCGGGCAAGTTCGAAATTATCACACCGTCGTTATCTATTTTGGCTGAACCCCCTGTGGCGATTGTAGAGAAGAATGCACAGAAAGACGGCAACCTGAATTTAGCCAAAGCTTATCTCAACTATTTATATTCACCTGCAGGTCAAACCATTGCTGCCAATAACTTCTACCGTCCACGCAATGCAGCAATACTGGCAAAACATAAATCCGTATTCAAACCCTTGAAACTGGTCACCATTAATAAAGAATTTGGCGGCTGGAGCAAAGTTCAAAAAGCACATTTTGAAAATGGCGGCGTATTTGACCAGATCGTAAAAGCCAATAGCACCAAATAATCTCAGTCAAGCAAACAAAGCATCAGTTTTATTTATAAGGCTGGTGCTTATTTTATGAACCCAGCCTTATTTATCTTTTTTATTCATATAAAATTCATTTTTTATTATTTTTTATGCATAAAGAATATAGCTATTCTGTACCCCTGTAATGAAACACATTAAGAATATTGAGGTTCGCATGAGCATTTCGGCAAAATTGAAACTTGGAGTTTTAGCAGCAGTTATATCTACCATTTCTTTAGGTGCTGCAGCGAAAGATTTTCTCAATGTTTCTTATGACCCAACACGTGAACTTTATGAAGACGTGAACAAAGATTTTAGCAAATACTGGAAAAGCCGTACCGGACAGAAAATTAACTTCAAGCAGTCACACGGTGGTTCTGGCAAACAGGCACGTGCGGTCATTGATGGGCTGGATGCCGATGTGGTGACTTTGGCACTTTCTGCCGACATTGATGTAATTGCGGAAAAAACCAGACAGTTACCTGCAGACTGGCAAAAGAAGCTGCCACATAACTCAACGCCATATACCTCTACCATCGTATTTTTAGTACGTAAAGGCAACCCAAAACACATTAAGGACTGGGGTGATCTGGTTAAGCCGGGGATAGGCATTATTACACCAAATCCTAAAACCTCTGGCGGCGCACGCTGGAACTATTTAGCGGCATGGGCCTGGGCAAAACACCAGGCGGGTGGCAATGATAAAACTGCACAGGAATTTGTGCGTAAAATTTATAAAAACACCAAGGTTCTCGATTCTGGTGCACGCGGTTCAACCACAACATTTGCAGAACGTGGCATTGGTGATGTGCTGTTGGCCTGGGAAAACGAAGCTCACTTAGCCCTTCGTGAACAGCCAGGAAAATTTGAAATTATCACGCCATCTCTGTCTATTTTGGCTGAGCCACCCGTGGCGATTGTAGATAAAAATGCAGAGAAAAAAGGCAATAAATATCTCGCTCAAGGCTACCTAAACTTCCTTTACTCGCCACGCGGCCAGCAACTTGCGGCTGAAAACTTTTACCGTCCACGCAATGCAAAAACACTGGCGCAATACAGCAAGGTATTCAATTCCTTAAAACTGGTCAGTATCGATCAAGAATTTGGCGGCTGGAGCAAAGTTCAAAAAGCGCACTTTGAAAATGGCGGCGTATTTGACCAGATTGTTAAAGCCAATAGTGCAAAATAATAGCGTTCGATAAACAGGAGCATCGACATGATTCATACCGTAATTGTTCCAGGCGTAGGTGGCAGTGAACACGCACACTGGCAGTCGTGGCTACAACGACAACTCATGTCATGCTCCCGTGTGCAACAACAGGACTGGAACACCCCTGTGTTACAAAACTGGATTGCCGAGTTTGTAAAGACCGTGACGCCTATTCAGGGCAGCATCCAGATTGTCGCGCATAGTTTTGGTTGTTTAACTACTGTGGCAGCTTTAGCCCAGCACCCGGAACTCAATCAAAAAATTAAAAATTTGATTCTGGTTGCACCTGCCAATCCTGCCCGTTTTGGTGAAGCCGGTTTTTCACGTGATAGCCAGCAAAATTATCAATACTATTTTCATCAGCTGAAAATTGCCGTGCCAACGACTTTACTGATCAGTGAAAACGATCCCTGGTTAAATTTTGAAGATGCCCAGCAACTTGTAAAGGCGTGGGAACTTAATCCGGTTAATCTGGGTCAGGTTGGACATATTAATGTGGCTTCCGGTTTTGGGCCTTTTCCTGAAATTTATGATTATTTAATTTCAGAAAATGTGCTGCAACATATCAATTTTACTGATGATAGCAAGTGCTTTTTCAAATTTGCAATTTAAACCCTGCAAATTATGCTTGTGCCAAATTAAACTTTTATTTTCGCTGACTTTATTGGTCAGTAGTCGCTCTTTTTAAGGAATCATCATGTCGCAGCGATCCCGAGTGCTGCCAGGATTTGGTCTTTCTCTAGGCTTTACCCTAGCGTATCTGTCATTAATCGTGCTTATTCCACTATCTGCGGTGTTTATCAAATCGCTAGGTATAGGCTGGGACGGTTTATGGGAAATTTTAAGTTCAGAACGTATCTTAAAATCTTTGCAGTTAAGTTTTAGTGCTGCCCTATTTGCAGCCTTAGTCAACGTCGTGTTTGGCTTGTTACTGGCATGGTGCCTGGTCCGTTACAGTTTTCCCGGTAAACGCATTATTGATGCTTTGGTCGATTTACCCTTTGCCCTGCCCACAGCGGTGGCGGGTATTGCCCTAACCTCATTATATGCACCTACGGGCTGGATCGGTCAGTATCTGGAACCCATCGGAATTAAAGTAGCCTATACCCCGATCGGGATTACACTCGCACTGATCTTTATTGGTATTCCTTTCGTTGTACGTACCGTACAGCCAGTCCTGAGCGATCTGGAAACCGAACTTGAAGAAGCGGCTTCTGCTCTGGGTGCCAACCGTTTTCAGATTGTCAGCAAAATCATTCTGCCCATTCTGTTTCCAGCGCTACTGACCGGTTTTGCCCTGGCCTTTGCACGTGGTGTCGGCGAATACGGTTCCGTGATCTTTATTGCCGGTAACCAGCCATTTGAAACTGAAATCGCACCCTTGATGATTATTTCCCGTCTGGAAGAATATGACTATGCCGGTGCAACCACCATTGCCGTGGTGATGTTAATCCTGTCATTCGCGATTTTATTCCTGATTAACTTGCTGCAAGCATGGGCAAGCAAACGTACCGGGAGAACAGCACGATGAGTTTAATCACTAATAGCAATGCCTTAGCCGAGAAATTACAGTCCCGCGATGCGACGCGTGAACCAGTCTGGGTTCGCTATTTACTGCTTACGATTGCACTGATTTTCTTTTTAAGCTGCTTGATTCTGCCCTTAATTCTGGTCTTTGTTGAAGCATTTAAACAGGGGGTTGGGGTTTATTTTCAGGCACTGGTGCATCCAGACACCTTGTCTGCGGTGAAACTGACCTTATTGACCGCTGTAATTGCCGTGCCATTAAATGTAGTATTTGGCGTAGCAGCCGCATGGTCGGTGGCGAAGTTTAATTTCCGTGGCAAATCCATTCTCACCACCATTATTGATCTACCTTTCTCGGTTTCTCCAGTTATCGCAGGCATGATGCTGGTACTGATTTTCGGTACTCAAGGCTGGCTTGGCGGCTGGCTGATGGACAATGACATTAAAATTTTGTATGCCGTTCCTGCCATTGTACTGGCAACCGTATTTATTACTGTGCCTTTTGTGGCGCGCGAACTGATTCCCCTAATGGAAGCGCAAGGTACCGAGGAAGAAGAAGCTGCGATTGTACTGGGTGCTTCAGGCTGGCAAACTTTCTGGAAAGTGACCTTACCCAACATTAAATGGGGTCTGATTTACGGCGTGATTCTTTGTAATGCCCGTGCCATGGGTGAATTCGGTGCAGTATCGGTGGTGTCGGGTCACATTCGTGGTGAAACCAATACCCTGCCGCTACATGTTGAAATCCTTTACAACGAATATACCTTTAGTGCGGCATTTGCAGTGTCATCGCTTCTGGCTTTACTGGCAATTGTGACCCTGATCTTGAAAACATGGGTAGAAGTGCGCCAGGAAAAACAAAACAAACGTAATGAAGATTCAACGGTTTCTTAAGGAATGACATCATGAGTATTCAAGTTAAAAATATTGAAAAACACTTTGGTGCATTCCATGCACTTAAAAATATCTCGCTCGACTTTCCCGATGGTCAGCTGGTGGCATTACTCGGCCCATCTGGCTGCGGTAAAACCACCCTGCTGCGTATTATCGCAGGGCTGGAATCGGCAGATGGCGGTCAGGTGATTCTTGAAGGCGAAGATGCAACCAATGTGCATGTACGTGAACGTGAAGTCGGCTTTGTATTTCAGCATTATGCCTTGTTCCGTCATATGACTGTATTTGACAACATTGCCTTTGGTTTACGTGTGCGCCCTCGTTCTACCCGACCATCAGAAGCTGAAATTAAAAAACGTGTGACCCGTTTACTTGATCTGGTTCAGCTGGGCTTTTTGGCCGACCGTTATCCTGCACAACTCTCGGGCGGTCAACGTCAGCGTATTGCTTTGGCACGTGCTTTGGCGGTTGAACCTCGTGTATTATTGCTGGATGAACCTTTTGGCGCACTCGATGCCAAGGTGCGTAAAGAGCTGCGTCGCTGGTTACGTACTTTGCATGATGAATTGCATATCACCTCAATTTTCGTGACTCATGATCAGGAAGAAGCTCTGGAAGTAGCCGATCAAATCGTGGTGATGAATAAAGGCAATGTCGAGCAAATCGGTTCACCGCGTGAAGTTTATGAAAAACCGGCAACGCCTTTCGTATTCGACTTCCTAGGTCAGGCCAACCGTTTTGAAGGTCAAAACCAGCAAGGCATTATCCAGATTGGTGACGACCGTCTGCAACTACCGCAGGTGAAAGATGCTCCGCAAGGCAACGTGATTGCCTTTGCCCGTCCAAATGAATTACGCATTCATGCAACACCGCAAGAAAATGCCATTCAGGCCACTTTCCTGCATGAAATCTGGATTGCCGGCAAGGTTATTGCTGAACTTCAGGATCGCCAGGGCAATTTAATTGAAATTTCGCTTAATTCTGAAGAAGCGAAGTTACACCAATTCAAACCAAATCAAACAGTGTGGTTAAGTCCAACGGCATTGCACCTGTTTGCTAATGACGTCGCTTAATAACAAATAGATGGGGCAAAAACAGCCCCATCCTCTTTAGGGTAAACAGCATTATGAATTTCCAACAATTAAGAATTATTCGAGAAACTGTTAGACAAAACTTTAATTTAACCGAAGCTTCGGCAGCACTTTATACGTCACAATCTGGCGTCAGTAAGCATATTAAAGATTTAGAAGATGAACTGGGCGTACAGCTGTTTATCCGTAAAGGTAAACGTTTACTGGGCTTGACCGAACCTGGCCAGTCTTTACTCGGGATTGTAGAACGCATGCTGGTTGATGCCGACAATATTAAACGTCTGGCAGATGATTTTAACCGCGTCGATGAAGGTACGCTGACCATTGCAACCACGCATACCCAGGCGCGTTATGTATTGCCGCCGATTGTGAACCAGTTTAAAAAAGAATTTCCAAAAGTTCATTTGATTCTGCAACAGGCCAGCCCGGTTGAAATTACAGAAATGTTGCTGCAAGGTGAGGCAGATATTGGTATTGCAACCGAGTCTCTCACCACTGAGGAGAACCTGGCCAGCGTACCTTATTATAATTGGCAGCACAGTATTATTACCCCGCAAAACCATGCACTTGCCAACAAGGCAGACATTACGCTGGAAGACTTGGCGCAATATCCAATTATTACCTACCATGGCGGTTTCACAGGTCGTTCTAAAATTGACAAAGCCTTTGAAGAGGCAGGTATTGATGTTGATATTGTCATGTCAGCACTGGATGCAGATGTCATCAAAACCTATGTTGAATTGAATATGGGCGTCGGTATTGTCAACAATGTCGCTTATGATGCTGAACGTGACTATCGACTCAAACAAATTCCAACCGATATCTTTGGCGTAAATACCACCTGGATTGCGGTGCGCAAAGGTCATTTGCTGCGCGGTTATGGTTATGAGTTTATTTCACTCTGCTCGCCAGAAGCCGACATTAAAGCCCTGAAAAAAGTAGCTTATCCAGAAGAATAAGCATTTCATGATTTTTTAAAATGAGGGATATAAAAAATATCCCTTTTTAAATTCATCCGTCGTTGCAAACCAGATTTATAAAAATAATTTAATTTTTCAATCATTTAAATATAAAAAACTTCACATAATACTTGCTCATTCTATATAAAATCACAAAAGAAAAAATTGAATGGGGAGATCTATAAAAGCTAAGGCATTTGGTCTCAGTATTGGCATTTTCATGACTAGAGACTTCTATGCTGCAGCACTAGAAAGCTCTAACAAATCCATTGCCTTTTTGTTACAGCCGCATCATTAAGCCGAGTTCTCAACGGCTATTGTAGATGCCAATATTTCAAGTAAAACACTTCAGCCAAACCAGAATACCCCCTCAACATTTACTTAAATTTCTACCCCAAATTTTGCCCATTTTTTTTATACTTCAAATGTTGTATTTAAATTGCAAGCTCACACTCACTGATCTTTTGGGCTCATCTACGATCACACTTTTGCTACAGATGTCGGCTATGCCTTATAGTTTGGGTATTGGTAGTTTTTATCCTATGTACTCTAATGTATTTATTGTCGCGGGTATAAAATATTTCAGACTCAACAAAGCCAAAGTTAAGCAAAATCAGGAAGGTTCAGGCAGTCTGTTTGGTATGTTATCTTCAGTAAACCATAACAAGGCTGTTGTTTATAGCCTTAAGCCAGGTTACCGTTTCTAGAGAATATAACTGCATTTTCTAAAAATAAAAAAAACGAGCCGAAGCTCGTTTTTTTTATGTGGGGATATTCAACTTACCAGTGGTAGCTCACACCAAGCTTAGCGACTGGTAACCACTGGAATTTATCATCATTCGCGATTTGATTCGCTTCTTGATTTACTGCATCTTGAGCTGATACAGGATTACCTACTACTGGAGCTAAATTATTTTGTGTTAATTGAACATCTGGGTTGCCTGTATAATAAGCACCAACTTCACCAAATACTCCCCAGTTCTTATTAATTTTTGGTGCAAAACCTAATCCAAGATAAGGGGCAATATCATTTTCATAAGACAATTGACCGCGTACATTTCCTTCTTGACCTGGGACAGCTAATTGATAGTTCTTACCATCAATACTTAAGGTTTCACCATCTCCAATACGTTTTTGTAAATCATATTGACTATCAAGATAAGCTACACCTGCAGCCATATACAAGCCTTGTGCCCAACGATTTTCACTCGCACCCCAAGGACGAATTTCTGCATTTAAATATGCTAGTTTATTATCCATATCAACGTCATATTTCGTACCATTTACTGATACATCATCTGTCCAAGAAATATCGCCGCCATTATAACCTAGCGCCAAACCGACATATGGGTTTGCAGTCCACAGTAATGCACCACCATAACCTGTTGTACCTACTTCAGCACGGACACCAGTTGGAATAAGCTGGTTACGTTCAAATGCATAACCATCTTGAACGACTGCATCATCAGCTGCCATGACCGTTCCGGCAACAGAGGTCAATACCGATACTGCTAAAAGCGTAGCTAAAGTTTTCATTGTAGATCTCCTCAAAAAGGTTTCTATTTCATCATTAGTGCTTTTCTATCTAATAGTTAGAACTATAAAATATTAATTGCTCAACTTTTATTCGAAATTTGCTTAGTTTTTGTTATTTTTTGATACATTTTCTATTTGTTTTTGATTATTAACTCATTTTTTGTTTATTTATCTGTGTAGCCGATTTTCGCTCTCATTTTGCCCATCTTTCATAATTAATTCCGATCCAAAGCCACTTTTTCATCTATTTATATCTCAATATAGTGTAAAATCTTGAAAAATTTTTTCTGGAAGGAAGATCATGTCTCAGCTTTCAACAATCATTGAACAAGCGTTTGAAGACCGTGCGAATTTCACAGCAGCAGATTGCCCTGCTGAAATCCGTCAAGCAGTTGAAGAAGTCATTGCTGGCCTGGACAATGGTACTTTACGCGTTGCTGAAAAAATCGACGGTGAATGGGTTGTTCATCAATGGATTAAGAAAGCGGTATTGTTATCATTTAAATTAAACGACAACAAACCAATGGAAGCTTGTGATCTTCGTTTCTATGACAAAGTCGATACTAAATTCTCTGACTGGACTGAAGAACAGTTTAAAGCTGCTGGTGTACGTGTAGTACCTCCTGCTGTTGCTCGTAAAGGTTCATTCCAGGCGAAAAACGTGGTATTGATGCCTTCTTATGTGAACATTGGTGCTTATGTAGATGAAGGTACCATGGTGGATACATGGGCAACTGTAGGTTCATGTGCACAAATTGGTAAAAACGTTCACTTGTCTGGTGGTGTAGGTATTGGTGGCGTGCTTGAACCACTTCAAGCCAACCCAACCATTATTGAAGACAACTGCTTTATTGGTGCACGTTCTGAAATCGTGGAAGGCGTGATTGTAGAAGAAGGTTCTGTGATTTCAATGGGCGTATTCATTGGTCAATCCACCAAAATTTATGACCGTGAAACTGGCGAGATCCATTACGGCCGTGTACCTGCAGGTTCGGTAGTTGTTTCTGGTAGCCTGCCATCTAAATGCGGTAAATACAGCCTGTACGCAGCTGTAATCGTGAAAAAAGTAGATGCGAAAACCCGTGCCAAAACTAGCCTGAACGATTTGTTACGCGAAGACTAAGATGTAGTCTTTTGCGGAACATTGATTGTTCCTCGGAGCTTCAGCCGCTCCTCGTCTCTACGGTTAGCAATAGCCGTAGGGATTTTTATTTTTATACTGTGTTATTTATCCTGAGCTGGATTATGTTGTTATGAGTACTCTTCGATCTTCCGCTATTCCTGTTACCGATCCGTCTGCGGGGTTACGTATTACGGAGATTTTCTATTCATTACAAGGTGAAGCCAACGCTGCAGGATTACCGACCGTATTTATCCGTTTAACCGGTTGCCCGTTACGTTGTACTTATTGTGATACTACTTATTCCTTTGAAGGTGGCGAACGCCAGTCCTTAGACGACATTATTCAAACTGCACTCGATTTTAAAACGCCCTATATTTGTGTGACCGGTGGTGAACCATTGGCACAGCCTAACGCCCTGCCCCTGATGCAGCGTTTAGCTGACTTAGGCTGTGAAGTGTCGCTCGAGACCAGTGGAGCTTTGGATGTATCCAAGGTTGATCCGCGAGTTTCCAAAGTACTGGATTTAAAAACGCCAACTTCTGGAGAAGTTGCACGGAACTTGCTTAGTAATCTTGATTATTTAATCCCACATGATCAGATCAAGTTTGTAATTTGTAACCGTGAAGACTATGAATGGTCAAAACAGCAGGTTGAACAATTCAAACTTGCCGATAAAGTCAGTAACGTCTGGTTCTCTCCTGCTTTTGCCGTAGAAAAAGGTGCGGTGAAATTACCTCAACTTGCACGTGATTTAGCTCAATGGATTTTAGATGACCATCTCCCTGTCCGTTTCCAGCTACAGTTACATAAACTGCTCTGGAATGATGAAACCGGTCGTTAATCCATTTTTGTTGTTACTTATTTTTTGGAGACTTTAATATGCGCCCTCGTGCCATAGTTTTATTATCTGGCGGCTTAGACTCAACGACTTGTTTGGCTTGGGCGCAAGCACGTTATGAATGTATTGCTTTAAGTTTCATGTATGGGCAACGTTCAACCACTGAACTCGATGCTGCTCGAGCATTAACCCAGCGTGCTGGTGTAGAACATCGTGTGATTAATATCGATTTGGGTAACTTGGGTGGCTCTGCGTTAACAGACCATAGCATTGACGTACCAGAACATGAACAAGAAGGTATTCCTGTAACTTATGTTCCAGCACGTAACACAATATTTCTCTCCTATGCGCTCGCAGCGGCCGAAGTTTTTGGTGCAGAAGCCATTGTGATTGGCATCAATGCCGTTGATTATTCAGGTTATCCAGACTGTCGTCCTGAATTTATTGAGGCTTTTGCCAATATGGCACGTCTGGCCACCAAGGTTGGAGTAGAAGGTAAACCGCTTAAATTTGAAACACCTTTGTTACATTTATCCAAAGCAAATATCATTCGCTTAGGTATAGAACATGGCGTAGACTACAGTCAAACAGTGTCTTGCTACCAGGCAGATGACCAAGGACGTGCATGTGGCAAATGTGATAGTTGCCGCTTACGTAAACAAGGTTTTGCTGATGCAGGTATCGTAGATCCGACACGTTATATACCGTCATAATAGGGTACAGTAAATGAAAAATTTGAAATCAAACATTATTCTTTCTACATTGGTTTCTGCGGTTGCATTGATGGCGACTGCTGCAAATGCAGCCGAAACAAATAAGCTTCAGGAAGCTTATAAAAGCACCAATGTAAAATCTGCGTTAATTAATGTTTGTAAGGAAGAAACCGCTAAAGGTAAAAAACTTACTTCTGCTGAAGTAAGCAAATACTGTACATGTGCAGTGGAAGCAGATGGTAAATTAACCAACGCACAAAAATGGGAAATCCAAAGCACCATTAACCAGAAGAAAAGTCCTGCAACTTTAGCTTTTGTGCAAAAACAAAATAAAGATCTGCAAGCGTGTTTTGGACCAGAACTTACTGGCAAGCTTAAAAGCTTAAGTGAAGCCGCAATGAAATCTGCTCAACAACCTAAAAAATAAGTTGATTTAGATTTAATAAAAGCCTGCATAATTGCAGGCTTTTTTATTTGTGAAAATTACCTTTCCTACTTCAGCATAAACATCGTTAAATTCGCTATCATGGCAGCATCAACTTAAGATCAATATGACAAATTCGACTTTATAAGGATGAAGCCATGTCTGCTATTACGCTGCCTAATCAAGCCTTCCCGACCACAACCGGTGAAATTAACCTGACTGAAATACCAACCGAATGGCTGATTATTTATTTTTATCCTAAAGATTCTACTCCGGGCTGTACTACACAGGCGATCGGTTTTTCATGCCTGAAAGACCAGTTTGATGCCTTAAATACCACCATTCTTGGGATTTCACGTGATTCGGTGAAAGCGCATCAGAACTTCACTGAGAAACAAAATCTGAGCATTAACCTGATTAGCGACAAAGAAGAAGTGCTGTGCAATCTTTTTGACGTGATTAAAGAAAAAAACATGTATGGCAAACAGGTCATGGGCATTGAACGTTCAACCTTTATTTTCCATAATGGTCAACTGGTCAAAGAATACCGTAAAGTCAAAGCTGCAGGACATGCCGAACAGGTACTGGAAGACTTAAAAGCACTTCAAGCAGCTTAATTTTTCATTATCAAAAGGCATGATTTTTAACTAGAAATAGTATTACTCATGCCTTTTTCTTTTGTGTTCCGCTCACTTATTTTAATAAGGAAATGGCAATCGACCACATCACACAGCCAATCATAATATCCAGTATTTTCCAGGCTTGTGGCCGTTGAAAAACCGGTTGCAAATAACGTGCTGCATAGCCCAAGCTAAAAAAGAATAAGAACGATGCCGTTATAGCCCCTAAGGCAAAATACAATTGCGTATTGGGATATTGTGTCGAGATCGAGCCTAATAATACCACCGTATCCAGATAGACATGTGGATTCAGCCAGGTTAAGCCTAAACAGATGAACAAGATCTTGCATAAAGAAGGTGCTTCGTTTTGACTGACATCTAAACGCTGCTCACCCTTCCAGGTCTGATAAAAATGTTGTGCTCCATATATCAGCAAGAAAATTGCACCGAAATATTTGGCAATATTCAGCCAATTCGGATGCAACATGACCAGCGCTGAAAAACCCAGCACTCCGGATGAAATCAATATAGCATCAGATAAAGCACAACACAGGCAAATGGCAAACACATGTTGCTGTTTTAAACCCTGTTTCAACACAAAAGCATTTTGTGCGCCAATCGGGACGATCAGACTTAAACCCATAACAAAACCATGTAAGGCACTATTTAACATACACAATAAAACTTAAAAATCATTCAAAAATCGTGTCTTGCATTATCCCAGCTTGAAGCATAAATTAAGTATGATTAAGAAAATATCAATTTAACTCAGTTTTTCTTAGGTAGCACCCTATGCTTTCAAGTAAATCCTGCGAAGCTTTTCTTGCTGTGGCAGAATCCGGCAGTTTTGATGAGGCTGCACAGCGACTGTGTATTACCGCTTCTGCAGTCACCTTACGAGTGCAGGCTTTGGAAAAAGATTTGGGACAGATTTTATTGCTGCGCGAACGTCCTTGTCGGGTCACGCAAGCTGGTCAAAAGCTGCTGGAACATCTACAGCATCAACGTCTACGTGAACAGAATCTTTTACAACAATTTATGGGGCAATCCAGCCAGCATGAATTTCATCAATTCAGTATTGCCACTAATGCTGACTCTTTATCAACCTGGTTACTCAAAGTTCTACAAAGCACATTAATCAAGCATAAAATTGCCCTGAAGCTGTCTCTGGATGACCAGACCCAAACCCATCAACTGCTTGAAACCGGTTTGGTTAATGCCTGCATCTCGACTGAATCCACAGCCATGAAAGGCTGTGAAGTACATTATCTGGGACAGATGACTTATTGTATGGTAGCCACACCTTCCTTTGTAGAAAGGTGGTTTAAAAATGGTATTCACCGCGATGCCTTAAAACATGCCCCAGCCATTATTTTTAATGGCAAAGATCTGATGCATCATCAGGTGATTCTGAACTTGTTTGGATTAAATCAGCAAAGTTATCCGCATTATTTTATTCCCGCCTCCACTGCATTTGTGGAAGCAGTACATTTGGATTTAGGCTTCGGTTTGGTGCCGGAATGTCAAATTGGTGATGATCTTCAAACTGGGAAACTGGTTGAAATTATGCCAAATGCCAAAACCGAGATGAAATTGTATTGGCATCACTGGAAGCAGCAATCTGTGCTACTGCAACAATTGACGATTGACCTGCTGGAAAAGGCTCAACATCAGATGAATTAAAAAAATGTAAATCAGCAGATATTTTGTGGCAAATCCTACTGCTTATTTGCGTTGCCATTGCCCAGATACTTCAATATTGACTTTCTCTCCGATGCCACCTAATGCCTTTTTCATCCCAAAATCACTACGCTTAACCATGGTTGTAGCTTCTACATTCATAAGTTGTGGATCAAATGGATTGGCTTCTAGGGACGCATCAAGGATCACCGGCCGGGTAATACCGCGCAGGGTCAGATCACCTTTGATCTTGTATTGATAGTTCCCCAAAGCGAGAAATTCATGACTGTTAAAAGTCGCTGTTGGGTACTTCTCTGCATAAAATAAATCTTCACCTAAAATCATATTTTTCAGTGAAGGCTTGCTCAATCTTAGGCTATTTACTTGCATCACAAACCGTGCCGAGGCATTCTGAGGTGCTGCAGAATCAAAGCTCATACTGGACTGAACCTGTTCAAACTTGCCTTTTACGGTTGAAAAGCCCATCGACTTCACCTCAAAGCCCACATAGCTTTGTGGAGTCAGTGTCCATTCCTGTGCATTGACCTGTGCGACGATACCTAGATGGATTACACTGACAATCAGGACACTTTGTAAGCTGGTTTCGATATTCATCTTATCCACTCCTGGGTCTTGGCAATGCTGTGCCTCGACCTAAAAGCTTACTGAAGATTGTTCCAGATTGGTTTTATCTTGGGTCAGGTATTTGTGCTGCAATTGTTGATAAATGGCAGTTTTCTGAAATTTGTGTAAAAACTCACTGGTGCCGAGCGGCAAAGCAGATTCGATAATTTCACCACGATAATATGCTTCACGCAGCGGCGTTGCTGAAATTGCCCCGACCAAGCTGGCAAGTTCCACCATCTCCCATTCCGGAAACAGCTTCAGATAATAAGAAGATTCATCTTTAAAATGACCGATCAAGCCGACTTTGGCTTCTGGTTCAGCAACTTCTTTTACTAGAGATTTAACCAGTTGTTGCCATTTTTGGTCATCATAAACATCAATCACATGCACAAACTTGATCCGCTTCTGGTCCGCTTCTGAAAAATTGGACAAGATCATCTGTTCACGTTCAGCAGCACTAAACGGATTTTTAATATTGCGTTCATTTTGTGCTGAACCTAAGGCCAAAATCACCTTTTGGCTTTGCTGTAATGCAATTTTAATGGTTTGCATATGTGCCAGATGAAAAGGCTGAAAGCGACCAATGAAAACCAGATAATCGAATGTATAGTTCATAACAGATCAAGTTTTTTATGACTCGTGAGTTGTGCCGCTAAAATAAATATGCGACATAATAACTGCCATAAAATCAAATTAAATTTTAAAGCAAGGATAGTACGATGACACTGAGCTGTATTCAACAACCACATCAACATTTAAATGCGAATTTAGACAATGGCGTACTGACCTTAGCCATTCATCGTCCTGAAGCTAAAAATGCGTTATACGGTGAGCTGTATCTAAAAATTGCCCAGGCATTGGATGAAGCCGATCAGGATAAAGACGTGCGCGTGGTGATTTTACGTGGTGAGGATGCCGACTTCAGTGCCGGTAACGATATGCAGGATTTCATGAAGTTTATTCAAACTCCGCTGGCAGGCAAAGCGGGTGATGCACCTCCATTTGTGGTTTTAAAATCTGCGGCAAAATTTTCTAAACCGTTAATTGCTGCTGTTCGTGGTGTGGCGATTGGCATTGGAGTAACGATTTTGCTGCACGCTGACCTGGTGTATAGTGATTCTACTGCCCTGTTCCAGATTCCATTTGTGAGCTTAGGTCTATCGCCTGAAGGCGCTTCGAGCAAATTGCTGATTCAGCAAGCGGGTTACCATAAAGCGGCTGAGCTGCTATTTACTGCACAAAAGTTTAACAGCGACAAAGCCTTAAGTGCTGGAATTGTGAATAGCATTGAAGATGATGTATATGCAACTGCATTGAAACAGGCACAAACTTTAGCAGCACTGCCGCTCGCTTCAATCAAGCAAACCAAAGCCTTAATGAAACATAATCTGCAGGAAATTATTGACTGTATTGATAACGAAGCCGAGATTTTTATGAAGCGCGTAACTTCACCGGAAATGGCAGAAGCTGTTGCAGCATTTATGCAAAAGCGTAAACCGGATTTCGCTCAATTTAATTAATTGAAAAATACATAAAAAACCACTGGGTAATTTACATTGCTTGGTGGTTTTTTTCATTTCTACCCCCACATCAAATAAAAATTGTTACGGAATACACCATGACCAGCCAAGCCAAGACTGAAAAGAAACGCTACTTTGAACCAGCCCCACAAGATATTGATGTCGAAAACTTTAAGAAAGTCATAAAAAGCCGTCGTTCAGTACGAAAATTTACTGACAAAGCCATTCCTGCTGAAGTGCTAGATGAATGTTTAGATCTAGCTTTACTTGCACCGAACTCATCCAATTTACAGCCTTGGACCTTTTATGTGGTTCAAAACCCTGCCAAGAAAAAGCAGTTGATAAAAGCCTGTCTAGGTCAATTGGCTGCAAAGACTGCGGCTGAACTGATTGTCTGCGTGGCAAGGACCGACCGTATTGATGAAATGGCAAAGAAAAATATCAGTGAGTTTCCATTTCCTGAAGTGCCTGCTGCTGTGCAGAAGTATTACAAGTTTATTCCCTACAATTATAAAACCGGTTACTTCAATGTAATAGGTAACTTTAAGAAAGTGGCTTTCAAAGTTGTACGTACACTCGATAAGCAATTGCCTGTGACTGCTTTTAACCCGGCAGATGCAAAACTTTGGGCAAGCAAGACCACGGCTTTAGCATGTGAGAACCTGGTTTTAGCTTTACGTGCTTATGGTTTTGACAGTTGTATGATGGAAGGCTTTGATGAACCGATGGTCAATAAAATTTTAAATCTGAATGATCAACAATATCCAGTCATGGTGATTGCTGCCGGTGAACGTGCAGCGGATGGCGTGTTCTTCCCGCAATACCGTTTTGATCGTGAGCTGTTTGTTCAGAAGGTTTGATTTTAATTGCAAATCGGCACAGCCCCGTAAGCTGTCATAACTCACTTTTAATTTGTGGAGGCGTTTACGTTACTTTGAAAGGTGAGGAATATATTCCGTAAGGTAACCAAAACCGTTTGCTAGCCAGAAGGTTCATCCCTGAACCTCTGGCTAGCGGGTGACATCCATGTCACCCTTTCCCAAATCAAATATCGTCAATAATTTACATCTACTATCTGAACAAACTCAAACGCAGGCTCTTCATACGGATGGCTGGCCTTGAGTGCTTTTGCCACATTAGATGCTTGATTTTCAGGCACAATAGTTTCTACCCGCCATTCCTCGACCTGTTCCAGTTCCCCCACTTCACCAATAAAAGGATCAGCGCCTTTTAACGGCTTAAACTGTCCTGTACCCAACACCTGCCAGGCACAATGCTCATAGTTGCCTATCCCACCTGCCCCTGCTTGAAACACGGCGTTTTTGGTTGATTCAAGATGAGATTCAGGAACGTAATAAATCAGTTTAAGCATGCTATCAATAAACAGAATAAAGATAGGATTATCTTAGCGCTTAAACCTGAATTAATCTCTATCAGATTTCATTGAGACCTTATCAGAACATCAAAAATTAAAATCATTTTAAATACAATTACCTATCACCTTTCTTGACATTTCTTTGACAGTTCAATATTTTACATTGCTCAAAAAACGCTCTATGTTTAGTTCTAACCCTTCAAATTCGATTTTTTCTTTTCATCTCGGTCACCATTATCACCTTAGAATTTCAGCAATAAAAACGGCTGATTGAGGCCGTTTTTTATAAGCTAATGATGAAACTTAGAACAAAATTTTAAGTATTTTTCTATGATTCTGTTGCTAATTTATCGAGTTTAATTTTTATAGCATATAATTTTGCATACACTTCAATAGCATCATTTAATTCTGATCTTCCTTCTTCCATGGTGAATTGATTAGACTTCCTTGAAATATATTTCTGTATACATTCATCGCTTATTTTAATTCTTAAATCTCGAGGGTTATCATAACTTTCAAGTGAATCTGTATGCTTCTTATTTGGCAAATGAAGCATATACAAGTTATTGTACTGCCGAGATAATATTAATCTTAATGATTTTTCAACATCTAACCTTAATTTATTTAAACAGTTAAATTTTTCAATTTGTTCAATTAACTCACAAAATGATTCAGCACATTCATCTACTATACAATCACTACAAAACCCACCTGATCCATAAATACTTTTTTGGACTAAAACTCTAAATAATTCTGTTCTAGCTTCTTTTAACTCCTCTATGGTCTTTTCAGCTTCCGACCTTAATTCTTTCAATTTGACGCCATTTCCTGCAATTGAAAATTCTTGAACCTCAGCTGCAAAGGCTATGATCAATCCAATCACAGCAAATCCAAGACTAAAACCTACAAACTCAGTTCCTGATAATTTCTCCAAAGAGATTAGAAGCCACAAACCACAAGCAATCCCCGCTAAGCCAACAACAGCTCCAAAAACTATATTATTTTTTAATTTATATTCTTTCTTTTTCAATTTTTATTCCGTATGTTTTTAATTAACTAATTTATTATAACAAATAAATAAATTCTAAAATTCAAAAAGTTATTTTATAAAAAACTGAAATCCAATCACATGACTTACGACATGGATGTCGCTCGTTTGGTAGGGATACAAGGACGTATCCTCTACCAAACAAAGCAGTTTTGTTACTTTTGCTGCATCAAAAGTAAAACATTGCTTACGCGTTATTGATTAAAATTTCGCACAATCAGCGAAGCTGTGACTTTATTAAAATATCCAACACAAAAAAACCACCTCACGGTCACTGCTGTCCCATAGTTTGATTTAAATAAAAAACCTGAGTCCTAACAGTTAA
>JAEAMG010000415.1_pt1 | contig 51769 bp, 52 predicted proteins | sample 8958741 | NCBI WGS metagenome assembly JAEAMG01 (sample SAMN16933256, study PRJNA681125) | bioreactor sludge metagenome | isolation source: anaerobic bioreactor treating anionic surfactant - SDBS | place: India: Bengaluru | collected 2019-02-28 | reverse complement strand
GATCTTCTCTCTTTTTCTTCTGCCGTATTGGTTCCCGCAACTGACCCATTAACGGCCGGGGGTTGGTTTCGTTGGCGTTTGCAGCAGTCGTATCACTCGCAACAACCTCATAGCCACCATGCCCGACAACTTCAAATATAGCAATTTACGCCAATGAAATCAAACCAATGTTAGGAGCTGTTGCCTTCTTTCGAGCAGATACATTCTCATGCCCCAATTCAAATCTACGAGAACTCCAATAAAACCTACCAAAACCTCACAACTCAATAACACCCTCTCACTCCCCACAGTTAGTTAAAAACCCAACAACATTGTTTCTTGTGGTATATTTTCGTCACCACTCCTGACCCTCAAAATCCCTCTCTCTTTCTTTCGACAAAGCAGATTCATATTTGATGCAATAGAACCTAACGTTTTCGGGTGTAGTACGGCCACCCTGTCCTCTTGCAAACCCATTGCCTCCGGTGGCTGAACTATACCTGGTGTTATGCGTTTGTTAATAAATCCTTGTAAACGCTGTTTTTAATTAATTCTACTGCTTTTTGATAGTCTTTTAAATTTACTCGGATACTAACGTTTTCTGTGGGGTTAAATCCTGAATAGACATTTAAAACTGAAGATGCAGGATTGTCTGAAACCAGAATTGAATATATCTGAGATCCTTCTAATAAATCCTTGATATATTCTGCTATTACCATATCGGGGGTCTCAAGCAAAATTGTTGAATCGTTTTCCATTGTTTGTATTTATTAATAACGCATAACGTTTCGGCGGCTGAGCCCGTTTTAATGGGCGTAGACGCCTGTTATGGGTCGGTTGCGTTATTAGTTGTTTGTTTTATTTATATCCTGTCAACTTTTTATATAATTAACTCTCTCTAAAAATACTTGTCAACTCGGCTGCCTCTCTTTTTCTGCAAATGACCGGTTCTTTTTGCTCTTAGACAGGCACTTTATATTCTAATCCTCTCTTTTTTCATCTGTCGTATTGGTTCCCGCAACTGACCCATTAACGGTCGGCGGTATGAAACGTTGGGGATTGCGGGCTACTTTCCTGTCGAGTTACACCGAACTTGATGCGTGGCAGAACGCTTGCATAACCACTTAAACCCCAATGTTTTATACCGCTTGTTAGGGGCTGGCTGTTTATATTTCTGTCAAGTTTTATCATCAAATTTGCTGCATTGTCTTTTAGCTCGTGCGTTTGTGTAGGCAAGCTCTTTTGCAGGTTTTGGACTTAGCGTTGGCTGGTGCGACCTGCAAATGTGCTTGACTACGAAGCGTTGGCTAAATTATATTGTCAAAAAAGTCCCACTTCGTTAAATCGTTTTTGTCAAATGAATATACGTCTTGTTGGTTCACTCTCCAATGTCCTTTACAGTTATCTTTTTCATTTATTATGATGCCACCAACTAAGTTTTTACCTTTTGCATTTTGTTGTTTAATATAAGCTTGTAATGCCTCAGCTCTTGATTTAGCTTCTGTTGCTGTGCTACCTGCTTTTGTGTCGCCAATGAAAGTTTTACCAGTTGTAAGTTGAATAATGTAGTCAGGATAAAAAGTTTGTGGCAAGTCGTTTTCTTCGTATTTGATACCGAAAAAGTCCTTTTTGCTAACTCCATTTTTAAACCACCATTCAATTTTGTCTGTTTTATTTTCAATATATATTTCAAATTCTTTTTCAGGTGTTAAGCGGTCTTTACTTAAATAGCAAGGTTCGTAAATGCAAAGTTTGTAATCCCGTTTTTCGTCTGTATGTTGATTAAAAAACTCTTCTTTCTTAATATCCCAGTCGTAAATTGTTTCTTCAATTTTTGCTTTTACTTCTGCTTTTTTTATTGGCTTATATTCCCCTGTTGCTTTGCTTAAAAGATTAGCAAATGTTGGCAAATTCTTATCGTGTAGAAACAAGTATTGTATATGAATAATACCGTTTTCCATTTGGTAATTGATACCTAAATATTTTTTGAACCATTGATAAATTGCACCTCTAACTGTTGGAACAGAACGCTTTGGAGCAAAACCGCTTAAATTTTCTTTGATAACCGAACTGAACATATCTTGCAAATCATTGTCAGCCAATTTTGCTAATGCTGTTCTATCATCGCTGTCATTTAGCACTCCAGTAATTTCGTCAAATTCCTTTCCTGTTATTTTCTTATCGGTCAACAAACTTTCTTTGTAGGTTGTAATGTCTGTTGTTAAACCTTTGGCTTTTATTTTCTCACCATTTTCGGCTGTGTTTACCATTGTCGGATTTATTTCAATACCAAAATAGTCACAGAAAACTTTTTCTAATGTTTTACCAAAGCTGAATGTAATGTCTCCAAAGTCAACACGACTTTTATAGTAGGACGGAAGCAATAAAGGTTTGTAAATTGGTTTTCTTTCAGACTTTAAATGTTTAATGATGTTTGGATTGTAATCTTCTTTTTGAACTGTAATTTTTTGAAGATTTGTAAAGATGAAACCAGTATTTAAATTTTCATCTTCATAGTGCATCTGTTCGGGCATACGAAGTATGCGACCAACTGTTTGCACTTCAAATGTGTAACTTTGAATATCACGAAGTTTTACAAGTATGTGTGCTCTTGGGCAGTCCCAACCTGTATCAATAGCTTGTTTGAAAAGTAAAAATTCAACTTCACTTTCAAAGTTTGAAATTTCATCTAACCCATCTGATTTTTCTTCGCTTAACCAAACAGCTAATTTCCCGTTGGTTTCTGTAATTCCTTTGTCAGCTAAAAATGCTTCAATAACTTCTTTTTTTGCAACTCCTGCTTCTGCGTTTGGAAGTTGAATTAAACAAAGTGGATTTATATTTGAACCTGCATTTGTGTATGCTTCTTTAAGTTCTAATCTTTTGTTGTAAGCTGCTTCAATAATGATGTCTTGCGAAGTTTTTTCATCATCAACCAATTTTTCAAGGTTCTCATTTATGATGAGTTCCTTTTTAATCATACCTTCTTCGATTACATCTTTTGGGTCAACGTAAACAAATTTTGCATAACCTTTAGCAATGTCTTGTGCAGATGGTTGAATTTTTGGTGTTGCACTCATTTCAATGGTTACATCAGCACTAATAATTTGTCTTAATTCACTTGTTCGTTGTGCATCACTTGCATAATGGCTCTCGTCAATAATTAAAATTATTTTGCGTTTTTCTCTTGTAGTTTCTAAGACCTCAATAAAATTAACTCCTTCGCCGACACGCATTACTTTATTTTTCCATTCTCCTTTCTGTTCTCCGCTGTTGTATTTACTGTATAGTTTTTCCCAGTTTACAACAACAACTTCATTTTGCTCAATATAGTTTCGACTTCCAAAAAATTCTTCTTCCAAAAGGTTTACGTTTGGAAATCCATCAAATATCCTTTCAAGTGATTTTTTGCTTTGTTTGTGCAAATCTCCTTTGCCGATACTTACCCACAAAAAACATAAATCGGTTTCAGATAATTCTTTGATTATTTCTTCAATAAATTTTGCAACCATTACAGTTTTTCCGCTACCTGTTGGGCTTTGGAAAACACAAACTTTATTGTTGGTGTCTTTTGCCAATAATTCAGAAACTGATTTTACCAGTTGTCCGATTGCATTTACTTGATATTCTTTAGTTCCGTATGTCATTGTTAATTCTTGAAAATTCGTTTGTAAACATCTAAAATCTTTTGTGGAATTGGTTCAAGGCGTATGTTTTTCCAATCGCTAAAATTTGCTTTGTCTAATCCGTTTGTGTCAACGGTAAAACAATACAAAACCTTTTCGCCTTTCAAGGTATTCATTTCTTCTTTCAGTTCGTCAAGCGAAGCATTGGCAAAGTCATAGTAAACTGCCAAATAGCGATTGCCTTGATGAAAAATTTTATAGTCTGCTTCATCCTTGATTAAGTTGAAAATTCCTTCCTTCAAACAAAGCATTTCGGTGCAACGCTTTGTTATGTCAATTTTTAACTGGTCTTTATTGCGGTTATTCGCAACAAAAGAAGTTTTGTAATATTTTAAATTACCACCTAATCCGTTATAAGTAGTATTAGTTTTAACACCAGTATAACCATTGATTACCTTTTCAAGTCTCGGATGTGTGACTTCTGTGCATATATTACCTTCATTGTTTGTTGCTAAAATAAATTGTCTTTTAGCACCGTTTTTGTTTAATTCAAGAACTGAATGACCTGTTGTCCCTGAGCCAGCAAAAAAGTCTAGGATAATTGCATTGGTTGGTGACAACGCATCTATAAAATAGGAAATGACTTCGTGGTCTTTAGGAAAATCAAAGACACCATCGCCCAAAATGTCCTTAAATTTTGTTGATGCTGCTCGTCTGTCTTTATAAAATATCGTATCTAAAATTTGTGTCTCTTTATCTTTCAGATAGGATTTTATACAAGGAACACCATCGCCACTAAAATGAACACGATTTTCCTCAACAGCTTTTATTAAATCTTCTTCTTTTGAAAACGCCCAACCTCTAGATGGAATTTTTACAAAGTTTCCTGTATTTGGATTTTTTAAAGGCCATTTTGGGCCGCCACCTCCACCTCTAGAGATATTGTCAGGGAAATATATTCCTCTTTCATCAACCGTGCTGTAATGCTCGTGGTCTTTGGCGGGGTTGTCAGGTGCTAACTCTTTAAACCATTTTTTTAGTTCTTTTGTAATGATTTCATAATCTGTTTTATGTTGTTTCTTTAACTTCTCATATTGTTTGTAAATATCTTCAAGCCCAGATTTTCTTACCTTCCAACTTATCTTAAGTTTTGAAATTGTTTCAAGACTTTTTCCATAGAATATTATATACTCGTGTGAGGTTGATATGAATTTAGCTGCATTTCTTTTGCCACCACGCCAAATAATATTTGCAACGAAATTGTTTGAACCAAAAACATCATCACAAATTAATTTTAAATGAGCTTGTTCGTTGTCGTCAATTGAAATAAGGATAACACCTGTATCTTTTAATAAGTCTTTTGCTAGGCTAAGTCTCTTAAACATAAACGAAGCCCACTTACTATGGCTGTATGTGTCGTTCTCATCAACATACTTGTCATTGTATTTCCATTCATTAGCTTTTCCGGTGTTGTAAGGTGGGTCAATATAAATAAGGTCAACTTTGCCTTTGTGGGTATAATTCAGTACTGACAATGCGTGGTAATTGTCGCCCTCAATAAGAATATGAGTAGGTTCGTTTTCGTCTGTTGTAATTTCTTTATCCTTTACTTCTGTCAAAACTGGTAGTTTGTCTTGGCAGTCAGTTACAACCTTTTCTGGCACTCTTTCTTCGTCCCAAACTAGTCCGTATTTTTTCTTGCCCTCCAGTTTTTCAATTACTTCAAGTAACTGGTCTTTGGTCAGGTTGCTATAATCTTTTTTTGCCATTTAATCTTATGTTCAAAATTCTTTAAAGTTCAAAAATACATTTTTTAATCGTTTATCTTTCTGTTTTCCTTTAATCTTGTCAACGAGTTTTCAAGGGTGGTGGGTGGGCTTGGGTGCGTAGGCAAAATGAAGGCTCTTTTGGCTGCGAAGCGGTCGCTCGTGTGTTGGGCAGCCAAATGTGCCTGAATGTGGGTTGGTTTTCCGTTTTTCTTTTCTGTCTTTTTGCAGCAAATTAACCATTATCGTTGTCTTTTTTCAGCTTGCCCCTAACTTGTTTATGTATTCATCAAAGTGGAATCAGGGAGGGGGAGCAAAGGGGGCTTGGAACGGGTTTGTTGAATAATATAAATTCAGTCGGCTGGTGGTTGTATTGTTAATTTATTTAATTTTTATGTAGTCTAATTCTTATGTTTATTATGAGGTTTAACTCATAAATCAAAGTCGTCGGCTGGGTTTTTGATCTTCTGGAGGCCGGTCATGCTAACCCAAGTGTAAATTTCGGTTGTCTTGCTGCTTTTATGCCCTAACAGCTCCTGAATGTACCTCAGACTTACTCCCGCCTCTAACAGATGTGTGGCATAACTGTGTCGCAGACAATGCAGTGTAAAATTATGATTTTTAATTATTTTACCCAAATATTTATGAAAAATATTCTCTATGCTTGTTTCGCTGTATTGTTCTCCCGGAGATTGGCCCTCGATGAGATAAATTTTAGGTCTGTACATTTTGTAATATCTAATGATCATATCCATAAGCTTGTCGCTCAGTGGCAACACCCTGTCTTTCTGGCCTTTTCCATTAATAACAGTCAATGTCTTGCGCTTGGAATCTAAATCCATGAGTTTCAGGTTTAGTATTTCACTCCGTCGTAAACCACAGGCATATACAAGGGTGAGAGCTGTCTTGTGTTTGAAGTTGGGTATTGAGACAAGCATTTTCTCAACTACTTGCTTAGAGATGACTTTCGGAAGCGGACGGTATTTTCTGGGTCTTTCAATCTCTTCAATTGACAGTTGTCTTTTCTCAACCTTTTGATAATAGAGCTTAATGGCATTTATTACCTGATTTTGGTAAGAGGCTGAATAGCCGTGCCTAAGGATGTAGTTCTTATTAAATAATACTAAATCTGAATTTGTAATATCTCCCGGATTTTTATCTGCAAAATAATTAAGGAATACATTTATTGCATTTAAATACACTTCAATTGTCCGGGTGCTGTATCTGCAACCCTTGAGCCATGCCTCAAAAAAGGCTACATCTTTTCTGTTCGTTCTCTCCATATCTCTCTCCTCCAATTTTTTATAAAATTATAAAAAAAATCAGAAAGGCTGTCGCATTATGCGATATCCTTATAAAAAGTGGTTCTGTTATCTTCGTGCCAGTAATTCAAATAGCTTCTCATTTACATAGTAATTCCCGGTTCCGATTCTCTCTTTTCTCAGTAATCCGTCTTCTGCCAGTTTGTTCAAATAATTTGCGGCAGTTATTCTGGAGACAGTCAAGTCATTTACGATAAATTCTATTTTTGTGTATGGATGTTTGAAAAGGTTATTCAACAAATCCTGGCTATAGAATTTGTAATTGTCTCTCAGTTTGTATTTATACTCTGACATCAATTCTCTTATTTGATAAATCAGGTTTATCGTCTCTCTTGAAGTTATTTCTATGCCCCGGATTATGAATAATATCCATTCCTCCCAATTCTCATCATCTCTAACTTGCTGCAAACAACGATAATAATCTGTTTTATTGTGGATTATGTAATTGCTCAAGTATAAAATAGGCAAATTTTGTAAGCCCTCAAGAATCAGATACAAGATGTTGATTATTCTACCGGTCCTGCCATTTCCGTCATAAAAAGGGTGGATACTTTCAAACTGAAAATGGATTATTGCCAATTTTACAAGAGGATCATAATCACACATTGATTTATCATTGATGAAATTTTCCAGATTTGTCATCAATCTTTTTATTTCATCAATGTTTTGAGGAGGGGTATAGACTACTTCTCCCGTTGTTGAGTTTTTCAGAGATGTTCCGGGTAATTTCCTGAAACCGGCATTATTCCTTTCCAGTTCTTCCTGAATCTTTATTACAATGTTGCTTGTTATCAGTTTCTTGCTTTTTACTAACTCAAACCCCTTTTTTAATGCTGAAACATAATTTTGGACCTCTTTTGCTTCCAGAGATTTGAAAGAGTCAAAATTTAATTCGGTCTTATACAAATCATCGTGAGTTGTAATAATGTTCTCTATGGCAGAACTATCTTTTGCCTCTTGTAATCCTAGTGTATTGACCAAAATTATCTGATTTGGGATTGTTGACGCAACTCCTTTTAATTCAGCCAATGCTGCATGGGCAGATGGTAAACTCTTTAATATGGTCTTACTTTCAACATCTATTGAGAGTGGAAGTTCCTTTAATCTCCAATTACTTTCACTGGTCATTATGTAAAGATTTTTCGGTTTTCTTTACAAAGATAGTTTATTATGTATAAAAAAATTATTTTTCTTTACAAAGTTTGAGGTATGTATTTGACTTTAAGCATTTCTAAAAATGAGTTTTTTTGACTTGAAAGATGTCGAATTTCAAGTAATTGACAATGTGGTAGATACCTCAAACTGCGCCAAAGTCCCTTCTCTGCGCGGTGCAGGATTACGTCGCTGCGCTCCGTGATCCTGGAACGGTCGGCAAAACAGCCCGAGAGAGGAGAACCCCAGGGCTTCGCCCCGTGGTTTTTTTGTTTTTGTCCGATTCAGAGCAAGCTCTGATCGGAGCAAAACAAAAAACCCCTTGCCGTTTGGCAAGGGGTTCTCCTTTCTCGTAGCGCGACCCAGGATTGAACTGGGGACCTCATGATTATGAATCATGCGCTCTAACCAGCTGAGCTATCGCGCCGGGAATTGAGGTGCAAAAGTAATATAAAATTGTGATGTTGCAAATAGTTTTTCGGGAAAAACATTCTATACATTTATACCGGGGTTTTGAGATTTTTTGCTTAACTTTAGAAATCAACCAAATCATTTTGCGTGATGGCTATGAATATTAAGAGGCTTTTCGGTGTGTTTTTCACTATAATTATTATTCTGTTAACCGGAATGGGGGTGATATCGATTTTAATATTAAACACCCAGAAAGACGGTTACAGTAATCAAGATGCTCGTGTTCAAGTCTGGGCCGCCGCTTCTGAACTTAGGGTAAGTTCTGAAAACCTGACTCAGTACGCAAGGGCATACGTATCTACAAGAGATTCCGCCTGGCTGTACAAATATTATGATGCACTTGAAAAAAGAAGCGGTAAGATTCCGAGAGAAAATGGAAGAGCGATATCTTTACTTGACAGTATTGCAAAAATAAAGATCCCCGAGGCAGAGTTTGCGTTACTCAAGGAGTCGGAACATAGATCAAATGACCTTTCAATTGTTGAAATTGCAGCAATGAATGCAGCCCGCGGATTATATCCCGACAAGACTCTTAAATATACGGTTAAGGGGAAGGTTGATCTGGAGTATGCGAACGATTTATTGTACAGTGACAAATACAGGAGTGACAAGAAACTGGTGATGGATCCTATTGACGAGTTCCTTTCTCTCCTGAAGAAAAGGGCTATATCCAGTGTGGATTACTATAATTCCAAAATCACATATTATACCACGATTGAGTTGACTTTAGCAATTCTGGTTGGGTTATTCTCACTAGCCTCATTCATAATATTGAGAGGGAGACTGATCAAAAAAATGGAGGAGTGCAACACCAGCAACATTAGGCTTAAAGAGGCAGAGAGTGTATTGAAGATACAGAACGAGGAGCTTGACAAACTGAATGCCTCAAAGGATAAATTCTTCTCAATTATAGCTCATGATTTAAGGGGACCGGTAGGTATTCTTATGAACTTTGCGGAGTTGCTTGAGGAGAAGATAAAGGAAAAGGATTATACCGACATAGAGGTTTTCACCAAAAATCTAAGCCAATCATCCATCTCTGTCAATGAATTACTTAACAACCTGTTGAACTGGGCAAGAGCACAGAACCCTAATATTAAAGCAAGTACAAGTGAGTTTGACCCAATGCCTGTAATCAGGAAGAACATAGAACTGTGTGCAATGCTTGCCAGGGAGAAAGACATTGAGATAACTCTGGAGAACACAGACAATCTATTAGTAATAGCTGATCCGGATCAAATAAGCCTTGTATTCAGGAACATCCTCTGGAACGCAATAAAATTCACTCCAAAAAACGGCAAGATATCCATAAATGTTACAGGAATGAATGCCGGCGGAAAATATATTGCAAAGATCTCTTTCACTGACACAGGTGTGGGCATGAACCAGGCACAAGTTGAGAAGTTATTCCGGATAGATAGCATTTCAACGACAAGAGGTACTGAGGGAGAGCACGGAACAGGGTTAGGCCTTATTCTTTGCAAGGATTATATTGAACTGAACCAAGGGAAGATAACTGTTGACAGCCGATTAAATTCAGGCACTACTTTTACGGTTTATCTGCCTAGCAAGACTGTTGCATAGGCCGCAATGCCCTCCTCTCTGCCTACAAACCCGAGTTTCTCGGTAGTTGTTGCCTTAACTGATATCGCGGAGATGTCTGAGGCCAGGATGCCGGCAATAGTTTCGCGCATAAGCCCTATATGACCTGCCAGTTTCGGTTTCTGCAACATTATTGTGATGTCTGCATTTACAAGATGGTATCCTTTTTCGACAACCATATCATAGACCCTTCTCAAGAGAATCTTGCTGTCTATCCCCTTGAACTCACCCGATGTGTCCGGGAAATGTTTGCCGATATCTCCAAGTGCAAGCGCTCCCAGAAGAGCATCACACAAGGCATGTACCGGTGTGTCGCCGTCCGAGTGTGCCACGCATCCTTTCTCATGTTCGATGCGTATGCCGCACACCCACAAGGGCAGCCCCTCTGCAAGGGCATGAACATCATAGCCGTTTCCGATTCTAAAATCCATGGCGTAAAGTTATAATAATTTTACTACTTAATTTGTTATCTTTGTACTCAGAATCTCCATAAAAGGAGCAGAAAAAACTATGGGCTTTACTTTTAACTTTTTCAGATCAACACCACACAGGGTTTTTCATTACGATCCCCGATACTATGATCCCAAGAAGGAGGCTATGGAGGAGAGGTATGCACGATTAAGCGATGAGGAGAAAGCTAAAGAGGGAAAGTACATACCCGGAAAGTATATCCGTACCCACATGCGGAATAACTTATACAAAAACAAGAAAGACTCAGGAAAAGTGCTGGCAATCAGGCTTGTAATTCTGGTTTCCATTATTGTTCTTCTGGTAGCTGCATACTATCTTACAGGAGGTCTTGGTTTCTTACTTACTCCTGCCAAATAATGCTACACATCCTTCCCGGCCATATTTCTAATCTTATTGCTGCGGGAGAGGTTGTTCAAAGACCTGCCTCCGTGGTTAAGGAGATGATGGAGAATGCAGTGGATGCCGGAGCAACATCCGTTCAGGTTATTATTAAAGACTCGGGAAGAACTCTCATACAGATTATCGACGATGGTTGTGGAATGACTGCAGAGGAGGCCAGAATGGCTTTTCTCAGGCACGCTACTTCCAAAATAAACGAGATTGAAGATCTCAACAGGTTAAACACATACGGATTCAGAGGCGAGGCTCTCGCATCAATTGCAGCTGTTGCTGAGGTAACTCTCAAAACAAGGCAAGACATCAGTGAAACCGGGTATGAGGTCAAGTTTGCCGAATCGAAGCTAATATCAGAGAATGAAGTATCTGCACCGGCAGGTAGTAACTTCATAGTAAGGAATATTTTTTACAACGTCCCTGCAAGGAGGAAATTCCTTAAGTCGGATGCCACCGAATTCCGACAGATTACACAGGAGTTCTCAAGGGTTGCGTTTACAAGACCGGAGCTTGCATTCCGCCTTGTTCACAACGACATTGAAGTCTACAATCTTGCCCCGGCCAACCTAAAAAAAAGGATTCTCGATATTGCCGGGAAGGATATGGGAAAAGAGCTTGTCCACATAAATCTAGACAGCCAGATAGTTAAGATTTCCGGGTTTGTCGGAAAGCCTGAAGACTCAAGAAAAACCCCGGGCAATCAATATTTTTTTGTCAACAACAGATATTTCCGCTCTCCATATTTCCAGAAAGCAGTAATTAAGGCATACGAGAATCTGATTCAGGAGGGCACGCTTCCTTCATTTTACATATTCTTTGACACAGACCCCGGGAAGATAGACATAAATATACATCCGGCTAAGACAGAGGTGAAGTTTGAGGATGAGTATGCGATATACGACATGTTGCATGCGGTTGTCAGGGAGTCTCTCGGACGGAACTCATTTATGCCGAGTATAGATTTTGACCAGGAGGGTGCTCCCGAAATACCGGCGGTGAATTACAAATATTACGCGCCACCGCCCAAGATAGATTATGACCCTCTCTTCAATCCGTTTGATGAGGAGTTCAGTACAAGACGCGGGTTTGAGGAGAAGAGGTATTCTGCTCCGGAAGAGAGATCTGACATTGGCAATATGCCGCTTATTTCAGAATCCTCTATTCCTGACAAACCTGTTATTCAGGTTTCCGGACGATATATAGTAACTGCCATCAAGTCAGGTTTGCTGATTGTAAATATCAAGCGAGCAAGGGAACGTATTTTCTACGAGAAGTACCTTGACTCGCTTGAAAACTACTCAACTATATCTATCAGGACTCTTTTCCCAAAATCTCTCGAGCTGGACGAAAACACATACAGCACAATCCTGGAGAATGCTGAGACACTTAGAAACCTGGGCTTTGACATAAGGCCCAAGGAGGGTGGTTTCTTCAGAAACATGGTGGAGGTACTCGGATTGCCTGAGGATATCTCAGACAGCACAGAAAATTTAATGACACTTATTGATCAGCTAATGTACGATCTGACGGAACTTGGACGCGGACAGGAGGAGAGTGCCAGGGGAGCCTATGCTGCCACTCTGGCAAGATCTGCCGCAATCTGCGGGAGGGAGCAATTGAACAACCAGCAGGCACAGATGTTGATAGATACATTATTTGCCTGCAAGGAGCCATCATTGACACCGTCGGGTAAACCTTGCTCGGTCATTGTGCCCACAACAGAGATTGACAAACGATTTATTTAACACAACAAAAAGATGTACATCAACAACAGAGGATCCGGATTTCTCGGAGGCATGACACCGGTTGTAAAAAACCTGGTGATAATCAACACCATCATGTTGCTTATCACTATGTTCACAGGCAACTTCATGTACGAGAAGTTCTCACTTTTCTACTTCGGATCTCCGCTTTTCAAACCTTACCAGCTTGTTACACACATGTTTATGCACGGGGGATTCTTTCACCTTTTCTTCAACATGTACTCTCTGATCTTCTTTGGAATAATACTAGAGCAGGTCTGGGGAAGCAAGAAATTTTTCCTTTATTACATGGTTACAGGGCTGGGAGCGGCTTTTCTCCACTCTCTGGTGCTCTATATTGATGCGTCTTCATTGCTTTCAGCTGCAGAGGCCGGCAGCATGGCGGCAGCAGAGAAGTACCGGATACTAATCTCCACTCCTACCGTTGGTGCATCGGGTGCCATTTACGGAGTCCTTCTCGCTTACGGAATGCTCTTCCCTAACAACACCCTGCAATTGATATTCCCGCCTATCGCCCTTAAAGCAAAATGGTTTGTAATCATATTCGGTGCGATTGAGCTGTTGTTGGGAATATCCAACACCGGAGGAAATGTGGCTCACTTTGCCCATCTTGGAGGTATGATTTTCGGCTACTTCCTGATTGTATACTGGAAGAAAAACAATAGAATGTACTTCTGATGTCAAAAAAGAGAAAAAAGAGAAAGGGTTCTCCCTGGCCTATAGCGTTTCTTTTCAGGGTTTTTCTGCTGATTTCTGCAGCCTCTCTTGTATTGTCCTATGTGTCTATCCTTATTAATCCTGTCAACTCGGTAATTCCGCTCTTCTTCGGGCTTTACTTCATACCGCTTGTTGTGATTAATATAGTGGTGCTCGTTTTTGCTGTTTACCGGAGACGCGCCATAGCCTGGATAACATTCATAGTGCTTACTCCTTCGATTCTTTTTGCTGACCTTTTTGTAAAGTGGGGTAAGCCTGAAGAGGGCAGACAGGGCAATTCGCTGACTATCTGTACATATAATGTGGGGCTTTTTGCTCAGGAGCCCGGGAACTCAAGATTTGACCAGCTTTCAAGGGTTGCCCGCTATTTAGGTCAGGAAAAACCGGCGGTGGTTTGCCTGCAGGAGTTTTATGTGAAGGACACATCAGTGATACGAGACATATTCCCTCAATACCCTTACAGACAGGAACATCTCTTCAGGTCAGGTGATGGTGGAAGGTTCGGAAACATAACCCTTAGCAAGTACCCTATCGTTTCTGGCGATGACATTACTTTTAAACGAAGTACGAATCTGTGCCTCTACTCTGACATCGATTTCTATGGCAAGATGATCAGAATATACAACACCCACCTTGAATCTCACTCGATATCATTTACAGGGCTTATCAAGAAGATGAGCAACAGCGAGAAGGTTTCGGAGGAGATTATGAACGTTCACGAGAAGCTTGCAAACACGTTCAAAAAGAGGGGAAGGCAGGTTGACACAATAGCAAGACATCTGTCAGGGAGTGATTATCCTGCAATTATTTGCGGAGACTTTAATGACACACCCATGTCGTACACATATCACATTCTCATGAAGGACAAGAAGGACAGTTTCCGCGAAAGCGGTAAGGGTTTCAGTTCATCATACTCATATATGTGGCCTTTGTTGAGAATCGACTATATTCTATATCCCGAAAACTTCTGGAGTATGAGCCACACGACCCAGAAGGTTTCTTATTCAGACCATTATCCTGTTTTTTCAGAAATAATTATACCATAAATGGAAATTAAGACAGCAATTGACCAAGCCATTACAGTTTTAAAGAGTGGTGGGGTGATACTCTATCCCACAGATACTGTATGGGGTCTGGGCTGCGATGCCACAAATGCCCTGGCCGTTGATAAAATTTACAAGATAAAACAAAGAGCCGACAGTAAAAGCCTTATCACACTGGTTGACGGTGAAGATATGCTGTGCAGGTATATCAGGGAGATTCCCCAGATTGCACTCCAATTACTCGATGTTGCCGACCAGCCTCTGACCATCATATATCCGGGAGCAATAGGCCTTGCAAAAAATGTGGTTGCAGAAGACAACACAGCAGCCATAAGAATACCTCATCACGAATTCTGCAGTCAGCTTATTTACAAATTCCGTAAACCGATTGTCTCTACCTCTGCCAATATCTCCGGAGAGAAGGCCCCTGCATTTTATCTGGATATAGCAAAGGAGATAATATCTGCGGTAGATTGGGTAGCTGATCCTGTTTTTGAAGCGGACTCAACAGGCAAGCCATCCTCAATCATCAAGCTTGGTCTTGGCGGAGAGGTGGAGGTTATAAGAAAATAGATCTCAGAAATTTGAAGTAAGAAGATATGTTGCAGTCACTATGGTGAGTGCAGCTGTCTCTGTCCTTAATCTGGATTCACCGAGAGATATCGGTATGAATCCGTTTTTCATTGCAAGTTCGACCTCTGAGGCAGAGAAATCGCCTTCGGGCCCGATCATTATCAGAAAACGGCAATCCTTCGGCAACACCGATGTAATATTTTGTCTTACACCTTCGTTGCAATGTGCAATAAGTTTTATACCGTCAAATCCGGCATTCTCCTTTATAAAATCCTTGACTGAAATAACCGGGTTCAATGCGGGAATTTTAGCTTTAAGAGATTGCTTGACAGCTGAGAGAATTATCCTCTCTCCCCTCTCCGGTTTAAAGATTTTTCTCTCGGAATGCTCTCCTATTATCGGGGTAAGTTCGTCTATTCCTATCTCTGTGGCCTTCTCCATAAACCACTCATATCGTTCCAGATTCTTTGTGGGTGCTACGGCTATATGAAGGAAGTAATCTCTTTTGGCATAATCGGGTGTGTGACCTGTTATCTGCACATTGCACTCACCCGATGTGATTCCGGTTATCTTTCCTGAGTATAGGCCTCCATTGCCGTCTATAAATGAGATAGTATCTCCCTCCTTGTGGCGGAGCACTTTCACACAATGCCTGAACTCGTCTCCGGAAATGGTCGCAGCAGTGTCATTGATGATATTTGCAAAAAACAGTTCCATAATTTGTGCAAATATATTATAAAAAGCTATTTTTGCCTGTAAAGAACTTAAAAAATGACAACTTCGACAACCCAAAGGTACACTGCACTGGATGTCCTTAGAGGAATGACCGTTGCAGGAATGATATTAGTGAACAATCCCGGTTCATGGGGTAAGATTTTCCCTCCTTTAAGACATGCCGAGTGGGTTGGCTGCACACCGACCGATCTCGTTTTCCCTTTCTTCCTTTTTATTGTAGGGGCCGCTCTCGCATTTTCGTTTGCCAAGTATAACGATACCCTGAATAAGTCATCTGTAAAAAAACTGGTAAAGCGTTCCATGCTGATTTTCCTTACAGGACTTGCACTCAATGCTTTTCCTTTCTACCCGACCTCACCTGATCCTCAGTTGAGTTTTGGGGCAAACTACATGGACTACCTTGGGCACATCAGGATTTTCGGGGTACTACAGAGGATTGCTATGTGCTATCTGGTTGGCGGTTTTGTTGCCCTCTGGCTTCACAGTCCGAAGAAAATAGCAATCGGGATGGTGGCACTCATTGCTGCACATTGGGCCATACTTTGGAATCTTGGAGGATACGAGCCATACTCTCTTAAGGAGAATATTTCAGGCCCTATTGATGTGATGCTTGTCGGAGTCAACCACGTTTATAAGGGATTCGGAATTCCTTTTGACCCTGAAGGTGTTCTCGGCGTGCTGTCCGGTTCTGTCACAGTTCTTCTGGGCTATCTGATTGGTGGCATTATTCGTAAAAGCAAAGAGAAGATAGATGCTGTAGGTCAGCTCTATACCATTGGTCTTTTATCACTTGGTCTCGGAGTTGTATTAGGCATATTCATCCCTATAATTAAGGCGCTGTGGACTCCTTCGTATGTATTCTACGCCGGCGGGTGGTCTATCCTGATGCTTGCCCTCTTCATATATTTCATTGATATAAAAGGCAAGGAGAAGTTCTTTTACCCCTTCAGGGCTCTCGGACTTAATCCTCTCTTCGCATTTGTCATGGCAGGGGTTTTCTCAAAGGTGCTCGGCCGTGTAATTAAGTGGTCCGTTATGGCTTTACAAGATGACGGGACTGTAAAGGAGGTGACAATGACTGCCTCAAAATGGATTTACCAGAACTGCTGCGTCTCCATACTGGGGCATAACGAATGGGGCTCATTAATGTATGCACTGATGTATGTGGCTGTTTTCACCGCTATGGCAATCTTCCTCTACAAGAAGAAAATTGTTATAAAACTCTGACACTTTAAGATACAAAATATGGTCCGGATAGGTCTGCTCTCAGACACGCATGGTGTGTTTGACGAGCCTCTCAGTAATTTTTTCTCTGATGTGGATGAGATATGGCATGCAGGAGACTTCGGAAGTGTCGGAGTATCTGATAAGATCTCTGCTTTCAAGCCTCTGAAAGGAGTGTACGGCAATTGTGACGGCACTGATGTACGTCTTGTTCATCCATACATTCAGATAATGGAGGTTGAAGGGTTGAAGTTTCTTATGACCCATATAGGAGGGCATCCGGGTTACTATCCTCAAAATGTTCTGCGGTTACTGACAGCGCACAGACCGAATGTATTTATATGCGGACACTCTCATATCCTCAGAGTTCTGAACGATAAACAGAAGGGTTTTATCATGATGAATCCCGGAGCTGCCGGAATATATGGAATTCACAATGTAAGAACCGCTTTACGGTTCCGCGTGGAGAACGGAGCCCTATATGATCTGGAGGTTGGTGAATGGCCAAAAACCTCAATATTTCACTCTGAATACAATTCGGTATAATTATATTTTATTCACTATCAGTCGTTTATAAATTTTTACCCTGAACGGGTGTATCTTATTGCATTTTCTATTAGTTTTGTCTTGAAACTAAAAACCAAAAACCAAAATGAAAATTAGAAAGATCACACTGTTCATACTAGCCAACTTTATTGGCCTTTCGCTTTTTGCGGACGGATATCAGCTTAACACACAGAGTGCCCGTCAGCTTGGACTTGGACATCAAGGTACTGCATTCAAACTCGGAGCTGAAAGCATGCTTTTCAACCCGGCAGGACTCTCATTCATGAATAGCCGCTTTGATATATCTTTAGGTGCGACAGGAGTAGTGTCAAAGGTAAAATACACCAACACTGCCGGGACATATAACACTGAGACAGACAATCCATTCGGAACACCTGTTTTCGGGTACATCGGTTACAAGATATCTCCGAAATTCGCCGCAGGTGTAAGCCTTACCAACCCTGCCGGAAACAATCTTTTTTGGCCGGACAACTGGTCAGGATCACACCTTGTACAGAATATTTCACTTGCAGCATTTTCTCTTCAGCCGACTCTCTCATACAAGATAAGTGAGAAACTCAGTATCGGTGCCGGTTTTATGATTAACTGGGGTAATTTTGAATTGAATAAAGGTATTATGCCTGTCGGTTATCTCAACAATTTTATCAATTTAGTGCCTCAGCAGTACCGCTCAATCATAACAAACACCCTTACATACTCGCCTATGCAGATTAATCTTAAGGGTGATGCCAAGACCGCATATGGTTATAACATCGGTATCCTGTACAGTCCAACAGAGAAACTCACAATCGGTATCTCATACAGGTCAAAGATAAAGATGAAGGTAGAAGAGGGTACAGCATCGATTACATATGCGACAACTGAATTAGGAACGCTTCTCGGATTGCTGGCTCAGGCAAGCCCAACTATCGCAGGCGCCAGAGCTCTTGATGGACAGAAGGTAAAAGCAGAACTTCCAATTCCTTCAAACCTCAACGTTGGCGCATCATACAAATTCACAGAAAAGCTGCTTTTATCTGCTGAACTGCAGTATGTAGGCTGGAAAGCTTATGACACACTCAGGATTCAGTTCCCTGCACTCGGTGCTGCCGGAAAACAGTATTTAGCGAAAAATTTCAGCAACTCAATGGTTTACAAACTTGGCGGAGAGTACCAATGTAGCAGCAAGTTTGCTTACCGCCTCGGATTTATCTATGACACTACACCTGTTGATACAGAAAACTATGGTCCGGAGACTCCTGCATCAAATAAAATCAGCTTTACTACCGGTTTCACATACAAGCCTATCGACATCTTGGCTATTGACTTCGGGTTCCAGTATCTTAACGGAATAAAGATCAGCGGCAAGCACCCTACCACATTCGGAAGCTTTGAGGGTGATTACAAAACCACAGCGTTCCTGCCTTCATTGGGAGTACATATTAACTTCTAAAAAATGCTTACTTTTGCGTAGGACATACAGCTATGCAGAAGCAGACATCAGTAGAGCAATTTCTTGAGAGAGCAGAGTCTCTCCCTATAATAGATGTAAGGTCCCCGGGAGAATATGAGCATGCTCACATTCCCGGGGCTCTTAGTTTACCGCTATTTTCAGATTTGGAACGTGCGGAAGTAGGAACAATCTACAAACAACGAAGTCGTGTACAAGCTGTGCAAAAAGGGCTGGAGTTTGTCGGGCCGAAATTGAAGGAGTTTACAAAATTCGCACTGAAGCTAAACTCAAAGGAGATTCTCATACACTGCTGGAGAGGTGGTATGCGCTCCTCGGCAATGGCATGGCTCCTCGGAACTGTAGACCTTGACTGCACACTCCTTACCGGCGGGTATAAAGCTTACCGTAATTACGTTCTAAGCACATTTGAACAACCATACAAGATTATACTCCTCGGAGGCTATACAGGTTCCGGAAAAACTGAGATTCTTGGTGCTCTCCATGATTCGGGTGAACAAGTTATAGATCTGGAAGGAATTGCAAACCACAAAGGTTCGGCATTTGGATCATTGGGGCAGGATGTTCAGCCCTCAACCGAACAATTTGAAAATATTTTATCAGGCATACTGCGAAAAATGGACCCGGAGAGGGTTATCTGGGTGGAGGACGAGAGCAGGAACGTAGGGAAGATTCCTATTCCTCAGGGGTTCTGGAATCAGATGAGAAAATCCTCTCTTATCAGGATTGACACATCTTATGAGGTAAGGCTGGAGAGATTGATGAGAGATTACGCCTGCTTTGACACTGAGGAGCTGGCCCCGGTAATAAAAAAAATAGAGAAAAGACTCGGATATGACAGATGTAAGAGAGCAGTTGAGGCATGTAATAATGGTGATCTTGAAACGGCAGCAAGAATATGCCTTGACTATTACGACGCCTGCTATTCTGACCAGCTGAGGGAGAGGTTTGGAGAAGTTCCTTCTGCGACACCGTCACTATCCGTAGAGACACTTGATGTTTCGACTATAATAGACAAATTGAAAAAAACATACTATGAGCACTCGTGACATAAACAGCAAGATAGCGGTTGTCATTAACAAGAACGGTATGGGAACTGCTCCTGAGGAGCTGGCTCATACTTTGATTAAGAACTATCTGACCATTATTAACAGCGAAGAGAGAATTCCGTCGTATATCTGTTTTTACGGCGACGGTGTCAAACTTGCTTGTGAAGGGTCGCATGTGCTTGAGGAGCTTAAAGCTATCGAGGAGAAAGGGTGCAAGCTTGTTATTTGCAAGACCTGCCTTATATACAACAATCTGCTTGAAAGCATAAAAGCAGGAACAATCGGGACAATGCTTGACATCATCGACATCCAGCACAACTGCACAAAAATCATCACATTATGAGTACTCCGGACCAATCAGAAAAGATACGCCTGACGCAGTTCAGCCCGGGTGCAGGTTGCGGTTGCAAGATTGCCCCTAAGGTGCTGGAGGAGATCCTTCAGAAAAGCAAGTCCGGTATAACATTCGACAAACTTCTTGTGGGTAATGACAGCAAGGATGATGCTGCTGTTTTTGACATAGGTGGCGGGCGCTCTGTTATTTCAACCACGGACTTCTTCACTCCTATAGTGGACGATCCGTTCAACTTTGGGAAAATCTCTGCTACAAATGCAATCTCAGATATTTATGCCATGGGGGGAGAACCTTTGATGGCAATAGCAATCCTGGGATGGCCCCTGGAGAAGCTTCCCGCATCAGTTGCAGGAGAGGTGGTCTCCGGAGCCCGGACCGTATGTGAATCTGCAGGCATTCCTCTTGCCGGCGGCCACAGCATAAGCTGCGCGGACCCGATATTCGGTCTTGCCGTTACCGGAATAATTGAGACATCAAAGGTAAAACGCAATGACAGAGGGGCCGCCGGCTCGGTAATATTCCTCACCAAGCCTTTGGGAATCGGTCTGGTAAGCAGTGCAGAGAAATTCAATGTTGTAAGGGAGGCGGACAGGATTGCAGCTCTTGATCTTATGACAACCCTGAATGTGGCCGGAAAGAGTCTCGCCGACATTGAGGGCGTTGTTGCCATGACCGATGTCACCGGTTTCGGACTGCTCGGCCATGCAATTGAGATGGCCGAAGGAAGCGGGCTGAAGGCAGTCATAGATTACAATCTCATACCAAAAATAGAGGGCGTGGATTATTATATTGAACAAGAGTGCATGCCCGGAGGAACATACAGAAACTTTGCCAGTTACGGAGAGAAGGTCTCTCCTATTTCTGAAAAGGTCAAGGCATTGCTCTGCGACCCTCAGACCAGCGGTGGGCTGTTAGTGGCCGTAAGGCCTGAAGCCGTAGCTGAAGTAGAAGCTCTATCTGCTGAAAAGGGTTTCCCTCTTTTCAGAATAGGAACTCTTGAAGTTAAAAACGGAGAACATTTTGCTGAAATCATCAACACCTGAATAATATGAAAAAATTTATTTTAACCAGCCTGATCGTAGCTCTTGCAGCAGTTATGCAGGCACAGACAATTAAGACCGGTGCCGAGTCTCTGGATGAGTACCTTCCTCTGCTTAAGGGTAAGAGGGTTGCTGTTCTCTCCAATCAGACCGGAATTATCGGGAACACCCATATTGTCGACTCTCTGGTTTCCCTTAAGGTAAACATAGTTGCCATTTTTTCCCCTGAACACGGTTTTCGCGGAGATGCCGATGCAGGTGAACATGTATCAAGCTCAGTGGACAAGAAGACCGGAATACCTATCAGGTCACTCTATGACGGGGACATAAAAAAAGCCTCTACTGAGTTCATGAAGGATATTGATGTACTGGTTTTTGACCTGCAGGATGTTGGAGTCAGATTCTACACATATGTGACCACAATGGCCCGCATGATGGAGACATGTGCTGAAACCGGGAAAAAGATGATAATCCTTGACCGTCCGAACCCAATCGGATTTTATGTTGACGGGCCGATACTCGATATGAAGTACAAGTCAGGCGTGGGTTGGTTGCCTATTCCTACCGTTCACGGTATGACATTCGGTGAACTTGCCGGCATGATCAATGGTGAGAAATGGCTGACCAACGGTATCCAGTGCGATGTGACAGTTATCAAGTGTAAGAACTACACTCATGCTTCAATGTACACTCTTCCCGTGAAACCTTCGCCAAACCTCCCTGATATGCGTTCGATATATCTCTACCCTTCTACTTGTTATTTCGAAGCGACTCCTGTAAGTCTTGGAAGAGGTACCGAACATCCTTTCCAGATGTACGGACATCCAAACATGAAGGGGTATGATTATAAGTTCACTCCAAGGAGTGTTCCGGGAGCCAAGACTCCTCCTCAGCTCAACAGAGAGTGCTATGGTGTGGATCTTACCAAAGAACCATCAATAGAAGAGATAAACAAGAAGGGTATCAATCTGGAATATGTAATAGATGCATACAGGAATCTCAATCTTGACGATTTCTTCTTCCGCTCGTTCTTTGAACTTCTGACCGGGCGTGATTATATTAGGAAAATGATAAAGGCAGGCAAATCAGCCGATGAGATAAAGGCTATGTGGGCTGATGATGTTGCCAAGTTCAAGGTGCAGCGCAAACCTTATCTGCTTTATCCTGATAATCAGTAAGACGCCCTTATTCAGAAAGATATCTCGCGGCTATCGTCAGGGAGCACTTTAATGTAAACCCTCAGAGTCTCCTCGGGAAGAAGTTTCTCGATTTTCTCGGGCCACTCAATCAGACATAGCCGGCCACTATCAACAAACTCGTCGAAGCCTATATCATAGGCTTCTTCGAGTTTGTCTATTCTATAGAAGTCAAAGTGGTAAACGGGTTCACCCTCCTTTGTCCTGTATTCGTTTATGATTGTAAATGTCGGGCTGTTTACACTGTCCGGAACACCCAGGACATTGCATATAGCTTTGGTAAAAGTGGTCTTTCCTGCGCCCATCGCCCCGTAAAAGGCAATCACGGTGTTGTTTCCCCTTAGCTTCAGGAACTCCTTCGCAGCCCTCTCTATATCATTCAGGCCATGTATCAATATTCTGTTTTCCATGGCCCAAAGATATAAAAACTCCTTTTTTATAGAAAATTCATTCGGATTTTAGTTTCTCCTGTCTGGCAATGCCCAGAATTTGTCAGGATTGTTTGTCTTGTATGTGATGTATTGCAAACCTGTCTTCTCGTTTTTTTCAACGACCTTCTGTGGCTCTTGCTCAATACCATCGAGAGGAAGAAGTTCAACATACTCTACCACCTTTCCGGGTTTATTAGTCTCCATATCAAAACAGCTTACAGCTGGCGAGGACATTCGGTAGAGATTCTTTGCCATATACTTGTACACATAATACTCGGGATCTATCTTCTCTCCGTTCCAGTTTACACCCTCATATACAATAATTGGTTTGTTCTTCACAAGATTTTCCCTGACCTCGGCGATGCCAAGAATTACTCCACCTTCGCCCATCAGATAGACATCAAATGTAGGATCCACCCAGATCCATTTGTTTAGATCTTTACTGTAAACAGAGTTAATGACATGGCAATCGTCAAATTTTGTCTCCTTAGGCATACATGTCACAATTCTTGACTGGATTCCCATTGCAAGATAACACTCATTAAGTATAGTCGCCATCATCCTGCAGTTAACGCCCCTTCCCTGAGTCTTGCAGATATTGATAAGATCAATGGCGTTCCGCGACTCGGGATTTGTGCTGTTGCCGTCATGTTTCACCACATTGTGCGCCCAGTGAAGAAGGTTGAATATTTTCGACAGCTCCCTTCCTTTTCCTGCAATTGAATCCAGGTTAAACTCTTTCCTCAATCTTACAAGATTTGGGTCATCTGCTGAACCGTAGCAGAATTTAGGTATCTCTCTTCTGTCCGACCTTTTATATGCCTTTGCAGCTTTCAATTTATCAAGATATGACGGCATATATTCAATCCTTGTCATAGCAGAATCCTTACCATTGACAAGAATCACAAAATCGTAACGGCCAACTTTAGGATCAATGCTAAAAGATATTGAATCTATATCTGTATAGAAAGTTACCCTCTTTGCAGAGCTTTTATATACATCAAGTTTTTCCTGAGGGACAATTCTCCATGCACTCTTTCTGAGCATGCCATCATCCTTAATATCCACAACAAATGAATTTGATCTGACCACCGGAAGTTTCTCCTTGGAAATTCCTGACTGTGCAACAAAAAACAGCATTAGCACAATAAAAGACAAACGTTTCATAACCTAAAATTTTAAATTTTTAAACTTCACATATTAGACGCACAACTCTTCGAAATATTGCATTTAGTTTAAAATTAGTGGCACTGATTTTTCTATTTTATTGATTTTCTGAGACATAAAAATAACATTCTGATTTCATGGCATGATTTTAGATTAGCCATTAAGAAATCACCATAAAATCAAGATTATGAAGAGTCTAAGAAACGAAAGCCTAAACTTGCGACTATTTATTTCCCTGTTTTTAACTCCGCTTTTCCTCTGTCTCTCTCTCACCGCCGGCCATTCTCAAGAAAAACGGGAACTGAAGGCTGCAGTAGTAGTACATAAGATCAACGATCCGATGAATGCCATGAAGATAATATCTTCCAACTTCAGCAAACAATACTCCAGGCAACATGAGATTTCCAAAATGGAGACTTATCGGGCTGTCAAGGCAAACGGAAAATTTATCGATCTCAAAGCCGGAAAAGGATTCTGTCTTTCCAGAAAATACGATCCTAAAAGCAAGCAGGGAAGGGATTTTACATTTTTCTTTATAGATCAATACTCCTCTAAATCTTTTACTTCCGATGGAACTGAAATTTTAGAACCGGAACGTATTTCCGCACGATATCCATTATGCTATGACAACTATATGAATTTTGATATAAGTCTAGTAATCAAATATATGGCTTATTTCTCTCCATTAAACAGCCAATATTACAAGCATTTTGAATACTCATTCACAAAGGAATCCGGAGTCATACATTTCAAATCAACTGAGAGTAAAATTCCAAAACAATGTAAGCTGAGGTGTGAGGGAGATTTGTTCTATGATCTTGAGACAATGACTGTCAAGCGAATGACCTTCACATCATTTGACTCTTTTGTCTGGGTTCAAAGTGGAAGTTTTGCACACTCAAGTTCTGTTATTGCAGATTTTGATTATGGTAACAGCCCCTATTTAAAATCTGTCTTATATATGAGAAAATGGGACAGGGAAGCAACAGAAAAAATAAGATTTTTATTCTCCCCTACGAGAAGAAATCCTGTAAAAAACAAACTTGAAGAGTACTATTTTGCAAATTTCGGAGCTCCGGAATTTTACATGAATGGCAATATGCAAGTCCTGGACCATCGGACATTTCAGCGAAGGCAGGATGTAGACAGCGTTTTCAACAGATTATCCGGATATTTCATGAGACACGAATTTGCTCCCTATACCCCGGAATTATGGAATAATATCTCCTCCTCCAAAGTCGGAGAATTTCCTCTCCTCCAAGCCATTAATGAGCTTAACTCAAAATGCCCAATGAAAGAGCAGGTATCCAGATTCCTGAATCACAAACCCACAAATGAGGATTTCAAGCGACTTATCGCCATGGGCGAAGGGTCGTATGACAAGTACCTTCCGAACTATGATATTTTCTTGTCGTACTATAAAGAGATAAGTCAGAAAATGCGGGAGCTTTACAATGCGAAATAAGCTACCGAAAAATTAATTTGAAATCTCCTGTAAATCCATATCTGACTTAATTGCTTCGACAAGATTTATTGGAGGAAGTATAATTGAACAGAGAACTGTGCCTTCAGTTTTTGCGTGGATTATTCCACGGGCAGTACCTACTGTTATTGTGGACATATAGCGGAGGAATTCCAGAGGGACTTTTTTCTGCTCCTTAATAAAATCTACTCCTTCAGACGCAATATCGAAATAACATGTTAATTCCAATATAATAATCAGTTGTCCTTTTTGAAGAAAATGAATTGCTGAGGTACATCTGATATTGGTCATATCAGACCTTATATCGAAATTATAGCTTGTTTGGATGTCAACATCATTCCCGTTAATAAATTTTTCGGGAAATATGGCAAACTGCTTTGTTTCAATTTTGATGATTCTATATGGTATCATTATGCAGCTAGTGGATTACTTTGACTATTCTTTTGATTTGAAACGGACTCCTTACAAAAGGTAAATGTTGCTCCGGTTGTGGAGTGGCTTTCGTATGTGTTATTGATTTTAATGTACTGATTCAAATCTTCAAACTCGATCTTTGGTGCCTTGCCTATTGCCAGAGATAAATCTACCAGTTTACTCATTTTATGGTCAAAATTACCATTGAGTAATTGTGAGACATATCCTTTGGTGCAGCCTAAATAATTGGCTAGTTGGGTATTATTCATACCTGTTTTCTTTTTGAAAATATCAAGTTCACGGAACAAATCTATCTGGAGTTTTGCAATCCAGTAACCCTTACTTCTTAAAAGGTCTGCTCTTGTTTTCATTTATTTTTTTTTGAAAAATTTATGTATTCTTTCTTTAATTCTCTGAATTTTGATACCGGTAACGATCTACAATTAGCAACTTCCTCCATATAGTAATAAATACTATCCATTTCACACTTGTAGATATCTTCCAATGATTCCTCAAACTCATCTAAGAGCGATTTGCCATCAACAATTAATTTGTTGAAATCTTGCGTGCCATTAATGACATCTATTTTTTTGGATTGCAAAGGTATGCATAAAAATGTTTAGTTGCAACTAAACTTTTGCTTAACATTAAATACACTAAATGTAATTATTAACTACTATATATTTTTATATCAATTAGATAAAAAACAATGTTGTGTTTATATAATACTCCCCACATTTAAACCCCCATAGACCCACTTTCCACTCTTCACTCTTCACTCTTCACTCTTCACTAACCCACTTTTCACTTATCACTAACCCACTCTTCACTTACCCACTTTTCACTTATCACTAACCCACTTTTCACTTATCACTAACCCACTCTTCACTTACCCACTTTTCACTTATCACTAACCCACTCTTCACTTACCCACTCTTCACTTATCACTAACTCTCTTTTCACTCCTCACTCCCCTCTCACCTGTACTGTATCGCCTCGGCCAGGTGTATAGCTGTGATCTGTTCTGATTTGTCAAGATCGGCAATTGTGCGGGCAACCTTCAGGATTTTGTGGTAGCCTCTGGCTGAGAGGTTGAGTTTATTGATTGCGGTTGAAAGTAAGCGCTGCTCTGCCGGGCCGAGCCGGCAATATTTCCTGATATCTGCGGTGTTCATCTGGGAATTTGTATTTATTCGTCCCTTGAAACGCTCCTGTTGCAGCAACCGCACGGCAGTCACCCGCTCCTTGATGTCCGAAGTAGGCTCGGCCCTCTCATCGTTTAGTAGCCTCTCTCCGGGTATAGGGTTAATCTCTATCCGCATATCTATCCTGTCCATCATCGGCCCGGAAATCCTCGCCAGATAGCGGTTGACCGCATAAGGTGTGCAGGTGCATCTGTCGCCCGGCTGCCCGAAGAAACCGCAGGGACATGGGTTCATGGAGGCGATGAACATAAAATTACAAGGGTAGACATATTTGTACTTTAACCTTGAGATGGATATCTCTCTCTCCTCCATGGGCTGTCTGAGAACCTCCAGGACAGATCGCGGAAATTCCGGTAGCTCGTCAAGATAGAGCACGCCGTTGTGGGCGAGTGAGACCTCGCCCGGCAAGGCCGATGCACCACCCCCGGTCATTGCATAGATTGAGGTTGAGTGGTGCGGGGAGCGGAAGGGGCGCTCTCGGATAAGCCCCTTGAAGGAGTGTCCGCTCCCCGCCACCGAGTAAATTATGCTTGTTTCCAACGACTCGTCGCGGTTCATGGGGGGCAAAATGCCGGCTAGAGCCTTGGCCATTAAACTCTTTCCGGAACCGGGAGCCCCGCACAGAAGTATATTGTGCCCACCTCCAGCAGCAATCTCAAGCCCCCTTTTCGCAGCCTCCTGACCTTTAATATCTGCAAAATCGGGAATGTTTTTCAACTCCCGGCGGCTGTCGTTTAAATATTCATCTCTGTATGTCACCGGATCCAAAAATGATTCTCCGCACAGAAGTGTCACCACATCCAGAATAGAGGCTGCGCCATAAACCTCTATCCCCTCGACAGCCGCCGCCTCGTAAGCAGAATCCTCCGGAAATATGCAATATCTGAAACCCTCTCTCCTGGCTGCCAGCGCTATCGGCAAAGCTCCCGGCACCGGCCTGAGCTTGCCATCCAGCGCAAGTTCCCCTACAATCATAAATTGAGAGAGTGCCCTGAAATGATACTGTTCAGATGCAGCCAGTATTCCAATAGCAAGAGCAAGGTCAAAACCAGTCCCCTCTTTCCTGATATCTCCGGGAGCCAGGTTGATGATAATCTTTTTCCCCGGCAAATGACATCCTATAGTACCTAATGCTGCCTCTATCCTCTGTTGACTCTCCCTGACAGAGTTGTCCGGCAAGCCTACAAGAAAAAAACTAATCCCTTGTGAAACCTCCACCTCAACCTCAACCGTAACAGCTTCAATCCCCCGGCAGAAACTGCAAAAAGTCTTGCAAAGCATTTTTTCTTTAAATTTATAACAAAGATTTTTCATCTTAAGTAGCCTGATGTGCAGATTATTATATTTAAAACAAAATATATCTGATACTGACTTTTCAATAATTTGTTAATTTTGTGAAATATGGAAAATTGTGCGCTTAACCTAAACTACTGCGCCGGTATAAATTGTATAGAATCTTTCATTCCCAAGGATTGCAGGGTTATAACAATTATCGACGCTAATATTGCGGAGAGGTATGGAAAATACTTCCCCCAACCTCAGATTTCCGTGGTAGCTTCAGAGGAGAACAAAAGCCTTCAGAATGTCGAAAGGCTATCGTTACAACTTCTGGATATGGGTGCAGACAGGAGCTCATTCCTGCTTGCCGTCGGCGGCGGAATTATATCGGACCTGACAGGGTTCATAGGGTCTGTCTATATGAGAGGAATCAAGTTTGCCTATGTCCCGACAACATTACTGGCTCAGGCTGATGCAGCTATTGGTGGCAAGACTGCCGTAAATTTAGGTGGATACAAGAATATTCTCGGTGTGGTAAATCAGCCAGCGTATACGCTTTTCTGTCCGGATTTTCTTGATACTTTGCCTGCTAAAGAGATGCTTGCCGGCACATCTGAACTTCTCAAAACCTTTCTGCTAAATGACAGGGAGAACTACTTCAACTGTCTCGGGGAGATTCGTGCTCACGGACTCAATGCCCGGACTCTATGGCCCTACATAAAAAAATGCAGCGCAATAAAAGCCTCGATTGTTGAACAAGACCCATATGACAATGGTATCCGTAAGACTCTTAACCTTGGACACACTTTTGCCCACGCACTCGAAAAATCGACCGGAATTCATCATGGGGAGGCTGTTTCAATCGGCATTGTCCTTGCCGCAAAATTATCCGTTAAGACGGGCCTTTTGAACCATGACGAGGCAATTACAATTGAATCAGATTTCAGAGATTTAGGTTTGGCTGTTAAATCACCGGTCAAAATCTCCGAGCTAGCGGAAATCATGTGCAAGGATAAAAAGAGATCCGGAGATTCTATTGATTTCATATTACTTGAAAGAATTGGTAAAGCAATGATATTTACAATAAAAGTTAAAGATCTGGAGGGTCTTATTAATGATTTGTCTTAGTATAAGGGAAAAGGGGCTCAATAATGTGCAGGACGCTCTGACTAAGGCACATTTTGCAGAGATACGCCTTGATCACACTGATCTGACTCGTGAAGAGACAGTAAATGTTTTTCGTTCGAAAAAAGACCTGATAGCTACATGCCGACTGAGCCAGCAAGATGTAGATGTATGCAGGAAAAGACTTTCCTGGGCAATTATGGCAAGCCGCACAAAAAAATCTGTTGGTAAAAGATACCTCGACATAGAGTACGACGCCCCCGCAGAGTACCGTGATGATATAATAGACACAGCCCGCAAGAGAGGTTTTAAAATAATCCTCTCTTACCATAATCACAAGAATACAGATAGTTACGAAAGACTATGTGAGATTTATGAGAGTTGCAGGGATTTGGGAGCAGACATCATAAAGCTAATAACAACAGCTCAAACAATCCATGAGTGCACAAGAGTACTAAGACTTTACAAAGACTACAAAGGGGTTCCACTAGTTGCTTTCTGCATGGGAGAGACTGCAAGTTTTACTCGGATTCTCTCGCTTCACCTTGGCGCTCCGTTCGGATATGTCTCACTTACAAGCGGAGCGGAAAGCGCTGCCGGACAGTATACAATTACTGAAGCTGAGAGCTTTATGAACAAAAAGAGTTACCCTAACAAAGTAAGCGGTAAATCTCTTTTAGAGACTGTAGTGGCACCTGCTTCAAAAAGCCATACACAGAGAGCTATACTTGCAGCAGCATGGGCAAAAGGAAAGACAGTACTTTATGGTTACACTCCGTGCGCCGACAGTGAAGCTGCACTTGGTGTAATCAAGGATTTAGGTGTAAAAGTCAAGGTAGAGAAATGCAAGTTCTTAAGGCAAAAAGTAGAGGTTACCAGCCCCGGAATAGAAGAGATCAATCGACAACTTTCAAAAGCAGATCTTTTCTCCCGTTCTGCCAAAAGTCTTGAACTCTCTGTAGGGGAATCCGGATTACTGGGCAGATTGCTTATTCCATCAGCCGGCCATTTCTTGAGTAAAGATGGCAAGGGGGTGAAATCTGTAAAAATCTCAGGTAAAGGAAGCATCAACAATCGTGTTATTTTCTATCCGGCCACCGACCCTTTCTCTGAAATCGGGCTCAGTATCGAGTCAAACAATGACAAACTTCCTGCGATTATCCGGGGTTCAATGAAGGAGGGAAATATTCAGCTTCTGGGCAGCGGGGGGTCACAACTTCTCTCAGGCCTCCTGATGTCATTGCCTATATGTGAAAAAAACAGCACAATAGAGGTTAAGGAACCGACCAGTACACCATATGTAGACCTCACAATACAAACACTCAAGGATTTCGGGGTAACTGTTACAAATCATGATTTCCACGAGTTTAAGATCCCCGGGAAACAAAGGTATAAAGCAAGGCCTTTTTACCCTATCGAGGGTGACTGGAGCGGAGCTTCTATGCTCTTTGTTGCCGGTGCCATAACTAAGGGCATTACAATCACAAACCTTCCCGTAAACTCCAAACAGGCTGACGAAAAAATTATTCCGATACTCAGGAGTTGCGGCGTTGAGATTAACATAGTCGAATACCCAAAATATCTTGTGATGTGCGGGGATATACCATGCGCATTCAAGGAGGACAACACAAAGGAGGTTATTCTCGGTTCAAAGATAGAGCTCATAAAACCTAAGAACCAGCTGTTACCTTTTGAATTTGATGCCACTAATGCTCCGGATCTCTTTCCTTCACTGGTTGTGCTTGCACTCAACTGTTCAGGAGAGAGCAGAATTAAAGGTATCAAGAGGCTCTCGAACAAAGAGAGTAACAGGGCTGAAAGTCTGTACACAGAGTTTACAAAATTGGGCGCAGACATAGAATTAGACGGCGATTGGATGATCGTACGAGGCAAAGAACTTCACGGAGGACTATGCTCTTCTCATAACGACCATAGGATTGCCATGGCAATCATAACAGCAGCTCTTAAGATAAAAGAGAATGTCTATGTAGATGATCTTAATTGCATTTCCAAATCATTTCCGGATTTTCTTAAAAATTTCAAATAATTTTAGAAATGAATAATTTCGGCAGGAACTTCAGAATCTCCATCTTCGGAGAGTCACACGGTCCAAAGATAGGATTGGTTATAGATGGTACTCCTTCAGGAATACCTCTGTCCGGAGAGGATTTTGTATCTGATCTTTCACGGAGGAGAAGCGGGAAACCGGGGACAACGCCAAGAGTGGAGGGAGATCTGCCGGAAATCGTCAGTGGCGTTTATAACGGTTATACAACCGGGGCACCTATATGCATACTATTCAGTAATGACAACACCAGATCTGCAGATTATATTGAACTGGCAGACAAACCAAGACCGGGCCACGCCGATTTCGTATCAATGCTCAAAAGAGGGGGATATGTTGATCCGCGAGGAGGTGGTCACCATTCTGGCAGAATAACCTTGACTATTGTTACTGCCGGTGTAATTGCAAAAAAGATACTGGGGAACATCTCTATTGAAGCGAAGCTAATCCGTGTCGGCGGGAAGGAGAGTTGGGACGATTTGCTTGAAAAGACAAGGGAAGAGGGTGATTCTCTGGGAGGAATTGTCGAATGTACAGCCAAAAATATGCCGGTCGGCCTCGGAGAGCCATTTTTCGACTCTTTGGAGTCACTTCTCTCGCATGCAATCTTCTCCATCCCCGGAATCCGCGGGATTGAATTTGGCGACGGATTTGCCGCCTCTGCGATGAAGGGGTCCGATCACAATGACCCGATTATCGACAGCAATGGAAAAACCTCCAAAAATGGAGCGGGGGGCATAAACGGTGGCATATCGAACGGAAACGATCTCTTGTTCAGAGTTGCCGTAAAACCAACATCAAGTATTTCAAAAAGTCAACAAACATTTAACTTCTCGACCGGCAAGGTGGAGGAGCTTCAAATAGCAGGCAGACACGACACCTGTTTCGCCCTAAGGGTGCCGGTTGTCGTTGAGGCTGCCACAGCAATAGTCCTGGCCGATCTTATACTTTAACCTATAAAGCCTTTAGATAGCAACGCCTTGTCATATATGGCCTTGCAGGATAATAATCAAATATATTCTGTACAGCCGTGTTGTTTTCAAGTTGTGGATTGGCGATGACCCTCTTTGTCCCAAGTTTTATAAAATTGGTATTCAGGTGATCAAAGATAACTGCATTGAGACCTTTGTTATGATATGACGGGATGATTCCAATCATAAGCATATCAATCAGTTCGTATCTTTTGAGCGCTTTCAACAGATAGAGAAATCCAAAAGGGAGTATTTTACCGCGCGACTTCTTAAGGGCTTGAGAAAGACTCGGCATTGTTACAGCAAATCCCACAACCTTATCCTCTCTGTCTAGAAGTATGCACACTAGATCAAAATTTATAAGCGGTATATACTGCTTGACATAGGAGTCAATCTGCGCATCTGTGAGAGGAGAAAAACCATATAGTGGCATGAATGCCTCATTTAGTGCCTCAAACAGACCACGGCCATATCTCTTTAACTCCCTTTTTGAAGAAGGTCTGAGAATTCTCACGTTATACCTGTCCCTGACAATTTCAGAATATCGTCTAAGCTTTTCCGGAACTTCTTCAGGAACAACAAACTCTCTCTGTTCCCAGTCTATATCTTTGCAATAACCGAGTTTTTCAAGATGTTCTCCATAATATGGATAATTATAAAGTGTCGTTAGAGATCCCATTTTGTCAAACCCGTCAACAAGCAGTCCCTCTCTGTCCATGTCAGTAAAACCAAATGGTCCGTTAACAGCCTTGAGTCCTCTCTCTGAAGCAATCTCCTCAACTTTTCCCATCAATGCTGCCGACACTTCAGCATCATCTATGAAATCAAGCCAGCCGAAACGCATGTTTTCCTGGTTCCAGCTTTTATTAGCATTGTGATTGATTATTGCCGCAACTCTGCCGACTATCCTTCCATCTTTATAAGCGAGAAAATAGAAGGCTTCACAGAATTCAAAAGCGGGGTTACTCTTTTTTGATAGAGTAGCACATTCGTCTAAATATAAAGGATTTACCCAGTTATTGCAACCTTGGTATAGTGTTTCTGGAAAAGAGATGAATTTTCTCAACTCTCTCCGGGAGTTCACCTCCCTTATCGTCACAGCCATTTTCAGAGTTGTCCGCGCCTACTTGACAACAGATCCAGCAACAGCATTTGCAACAAGTGCCCTTAACCTTACAACACTGCCCTTATCCTCAGGGTGCACTCTGTTGGTAAGAAGTATTACGGCAACTTTCTCAACCGGATCAATAACTATTGAAGTACCTGTGTAGCCTGTATGTCCGAATGTCTTACCCTGGTGGAAAAGATTTCCATTGTTTGAAGCATACGGAGAGTAGTTGTCCCAACCGAGTGAACGCCCTAATGCCTCAAATCCGGCAGGAACTGTCCTCATTGTCTCTACTGTAAGTTTACCAAGAATCCTGCGTCCGTTGTACTCTCCTCCATTCATGAGTGCAGCTGCTATCACGGCCATATCTTCAGCATTGGAGAACAGACCAGCATTGCCGGAATTACCCATATTGAAAATTCTTGCGAGAGGATCGTGAACCTTTCCTAAAAGGACTGAACCGTCTTTTTGCTTCTCTGTAGGAGCAATCATTGGATAGAAAGACTCATCGGGATTGTAGAATGTGTGCTTCAAACCTAAAACGTCAAATACATTTTTTTGCGCATAATCACACAACTTCATACCTGTAACATTCTGAAGAACATTCTGGAGAGTAATGAAATTAAGGCAGCTATACTGAAATTGAGTTGTCGGTTTGAAATCTCGCTTGCAAGTTGCGATATAATTCATCAATATTTCCGGACTCGGGGTGCCGAATTTTTTTGTCAGCTCATCTACATTTGCGTATGGCGGAAGACCTGAAGAATGAGTTAGCAGATCGATTATTCTGATATCTATGGTCTTTCCTGTCAGAGTGTCAAGATAACCCTGAAAACCATTTATATACATAGAAACATTATCAGTCAATCTTATACGTCCCTGCTCAATAAGCTGCATGAACGAGAGTGTTGTCCCCAGGGATTTACTTACTGAAGCAAGATCAAAAATTGTGGTTGTCTCCATCTTCTCCACAGAGGGATATACTGATTTGTTACCATATGCCTTAATGTAAGCCATACGGTCGTTTTTGACAATCGCAAGAACAGCTCCGGGTATTTCACCTTTACTTATTGATTCATTGATAATACGGTCGGCATTCTGCAAACGGATTACGTCAAATCCGGCCTTCTCCGGGGAGATTCTTGCCAACGGCTGTGCCATTGCTCCGAGAGAGATAATCAGGACTAATGCTAAAAGAAGAGATCTTTTCATTTTTCACAAGTTTATGTTCTATGCAAAAGTAAAAATTTGCTTTGTATTTATGCTAAATACTACAAATAAAAAATCCGTCTGAAATATTCCAGACGGATCTTTTAATATATAGAACTCTTAGTTTTCTGACTGACCCTGAGGACGGCCGTTTCCGCGAGGACCTTTGCCTCTCTGGCCACCTCTTGAATCACCGCCACGGCCTCCGCCTCTGCGGTCATCACCACCCGGACGGCCACCTCTGCGCTCACGACGCTCAGGACGACCACCGCCCTGCTGGCCACCCTGACCTGCAGCATTAGCAGCTACGCCAACGTTTGGAGAGAGATCTCTCTTACCATATACCTCACCGTTGCATATCCATACCTTCACGCCGAGAACACCCACTTTAGTGTTTGCCTCTGCATGAGCGTAGTCGATATCTGCACGGAAAGTGTGCAGTGGAGTACGTCCCTCTTTGTAAAGCTCTCTTCTTGCCATCTCAGCTCCGCCAAGACGACCGCTGATGAGAACTTTGATACCCTCAGAACCCATTCTCATGGTTGAAGCCATAGCCATCTTTATTGCACGACGGTATGAAACACGTCCCTCTACCTGACGGGCGATATTGTTTGCTACTATGTTGGCATCAATCTCAGGACGCTTTACCTCAAAGATATTGATCTGAACCTCTTTGTTTGAGATTTTCTTCAACTCCTCTTTCAGTTTGTCAACTTCCTGACCACCCTTTCCGATAATGATACCCGGACGGGCAGTGTGGATTGTTACTGTGATAAGCTTTAGAGTCCTTTCAATAACTATTCTTGAAAGGCTGGCTTTAGACAAACGAGCATTCAGATACTCGCGTATCTTGGCATCTTCGAAGATTTTGCCAGCATAATCTGTTCCACCGTACCAGTTAGAGTCCCAGCCACGGATAATGCCAAGTCTGTTGGCTATAGGATTTGTTTTTTGTCCCATCTTATTGCTCCTCTTTTACGGTTTTAGTTTTCTTGTCAAGGACTATTGTAACGTGGTTAGAACGTTTGCGGATTCTGGCAGCCCTTCCCTGAGGTGCTGTGCGGATACGCTTCAATGAGCGACCCTGGCCAACCATAATTGTTTTAACTATTACATTGCCACTTTCTAATTCTTTACGATCTGATTCGTTTTTAACTTCCCAGTTTGCAATAGCAGAACGGAGGAGTTTCTCCAGACGTGCAGCTGCTTCTCTTTTTGTATATTTCAAAATATCCAAAGCACGGTTTACTTCAAGACCTCTGATATTATCTGCAACTAAACGCATCTTACGAGGTGAAGTCGGAACATCATTCAGCTTAGCAACAGCTGTCTGTTTCCTTATCTCTTTATGCCTTTCGGCTGACTCTTTTTTTCGAGCTCCCATTATTGTGATTTTCTTTTACACATTAATTATTAACGATTACCCGAGTGACCTTTGAAGGTGCGTGTGGGTGCAAATTCACCGAGCTTGTGTCCAACCATGTTTTCAGTAACGTAAACAGGAATAAACTTGTTTCCATTATGAACAGCAATAGTGTGACCTACAAAATCAGGTGATATCATGCTTGCGCGTGACCAAGTTTTGATTACCTCTTTCTTGCCAGCTTCATTCATGGCAAGTACTCTTTTCTCGAGACTAGCCTCAATGTAAGGCCCTTTCTTTAATGAACGACTCATAATTCTATTCAGTTAATTCCGTTATTTTTTCCTTCTTTCAATGATAAACTTCTTAGTCGTTTTCTTAGGATTACGGGTCTTGTAACCTTTAGCAAGCAAGCCTTTCCTTGAACGTGGGTGTCCGCCGGATGCTCTACCTTCACCACCACCCATAGGGTGATCGACAGGGTTCATAACAACACCTCTGTTTCGAGGTCTGCGTCCTAGCCAACGTTTACGTCCGGCCTTACCGTCCGACTCTAAGTTGTGATCTGGATTTGACACTGTTCCAACAGTAGCGCGGCAGGCAACAAGTACCATCCTTGTCTCACCTGAAGGGAGTTTAAGGATTGCGTGGTTACCCTCACGAGCTGTAAGCTGAGCATAAGTTCCGGCACTGCGGGCCATTGCGGCTCCCTGACCTGGACGAAGTTCAATGTTGTGAATAAGTGTTCCTAGTGGAATTTCTGACAGAGGAAGAGTGTTCCCTAATTCAGGAGCTATACCTGAGCCCGATGCTATTACCTGGCCTACTTTAAGTCCGTTGGGAGCTATTATATAGCGTTTTTCTCCATCTGCGTAAACAACCAATGCGATACGAGCACTTCTGTTCGGATCATATTCGATTGTCTTTACTGTTGCAGTATAATTATCTTTATCGCGTAAAAAGTCGATGACACGATACATTCTTTTGTGTCCGCCACCGATATAACGCATTGTCATCTTACCTTGAGCATTTCTACCACCTGTCTTGCGAATAGGCTCTAGAAGCGATTTTTCCGGTGTAGTGCAGGTGATTTCTGTAAATGCGCTTATCGCTTTATGTCTTGTTCCCGGAGTTGCCGGTTTAAATTTGCGTATTGCCATTGGTCTTAAATATTACTGTAGAAATCAATCTTATCTTCACCGGCCAGTGTTACAAACGCTTTTTTATAGTGATTTGCGCGGCCTGACAATAAACCCGCTTTGGTAAAGCGGCTCTTGCGTTTTCCGTGGTATCTCGCAGTATTTACTTCCAATACTTTAACACCATACATCTCCTCAACCGCTGCTTTGATCTCTAACTTATTAGAGGCAGGGTCAACAATAAAACCGTAACGATTCAACTTCTCGCCCTGAATCGTCATTCTTTCTGTTACTATAGGCTTAATTAAAATTCCCATCGCTCTTTACGGTTTAGTTTCGTCCTTGCATGATATCCTGTACACCGTCAACCATAATAAGGGTTGTAGCGTTTACAAGATCGTATGTGTTGATCTCAGAAACTGAGATTACTTTCACATTCGGCAGATTGCGTGACGATAAGTAAATATTATTTGAATTTTCAGGAAGCACAAAAAGAATCTTTCTGTCATTAACCTTGAGATTTTTGATAATCTTAAGCATATCCTTTGTCTTAGGAGCTTCCAAAACGAATGGCTCAACAAGTGTGAGTGCCTGTTCCTTAACTTTGTATGAAAGTGCAGAGAAACGGGCAAGTTGTTTTAATTTCTTATTGAGCTTAAAGCTGTAATCGCGTGGTTTAGGACCAAACACTCTACCACCACCTACGTAGGTTGGAGATTTGATACTACCATGACGAGCACCGCCTGAACCTTTCTGGCGAACGATTTTCTTGGTACTGTAGGCTACTTCCCATTTCTCTTTTGATTTATGGGTTCCCTGACGCTGATTTGCAAGGTATTGCTTAACATCAAGATAAATAGCGTGATCATTCGGCTCAACGCCAAATACTGCCGAATCAAGAGTCACCTTTTTTCCTGACTCTGTTCCATCTATTTTATAAACTGATAATTCCATAGACTCTTATTCCTCCACGATTACATAAGAACCTTTGGCACCAGGGATAGAACCCTTAACAATCACGAGATTGTTTTCAGGAATCACCTTAATAATCCTAAGATTCAGAATTTTTACCTGATCACCGCCCATACGACCGGCCAATCTTTTTCCTTTAAATACGCGAGAAGGCCATGAAGATGCACCCATAGAACCGGGAGCACGAAGTCTGTTGTGCTGACCATGAGTCTGGCCGCCAACTCCTGCGAAACCATGACGTTTCACAACGCCCTGGAAGCCTTTTCCTTTTGATATTCCAGTTACATCTACCCATTCCAGCTGATCGTGAAATACATCTGTTACGGTAACGGTGTCACCTAATTGAAGCTCTTTGATGAAATCGTTTCCGAATTCAACAAGTTTGCGTTTAGGTGTGGTTTGTGCCTTTTTAAAGTGACCCATAAGGCCACCGCTGGTGTGTTTTTCTTTTTGTTCGTCATAGGCAAGTTGTACAGCGGCATAACCATCTTTCTCTACTGTACGGATTTGCGTAACAACACACGGACCAGCCTCAATAACGGTGCATGGGATGTTTTTCCCATCGGCACCGAAAACGGAAGTCATTCCGATTTTTTTTCCAATTAATCCAGGCATTGGTTGTTAATTTGGTGTTTTATAATAAATTATACTATCCCGCACAAAATTTGCGGGCTGCAAAGATACGATAAAATATTGTAAATGCAAGAGGCAGAGTCACTATTTTATCCTTGCAAGAAGCTCTTTTTTCCTTGGTGAATCCTTTAACTGATAAACAAAATAACGTGCATCCAGAGAGTCTGACCTGGACCGGCTCTTTTCATATTTCCCCACATAATATGAGGCCATCTGATACAAGTACCTCCTGCAATCAATATTGATCATCAATCCGCCCTTGGAGTCAGCATATGACAATCCCGATACTTCATTATTTGATGAGATCTCTGTAACACAATTTTTTTTCAACCCTTTTATATTTATGGTTATTGACGGCAAATAGAAATATTGCCCCATAGGGATCTTCACGTGCAGAATAAGCTTATCCCAGTCGATTGTTTTTGAAATATTTGTGTTTAAACGATAATAATTATACTCGCAATACTCTTCAAGAGAGGGCACCCATATCGAATCATTTCCATCCTTTCCATATGTATTATTCAACCACAATAACCCGTTAGCCCAATCATCACCGGTTTCATGAACTCCGACATGTATTGCACGCCTCTCTTTATATGGTAATGCAAATTGTGCATTTATCGGTTCTTGAAAATCTGAAGCCTGATAAAAGCCTCTGTTTAAAAGAAGTCCATTTGTACAGCAATTAAGTTTACATGGATATAGTTCTATAGTTCCTGTCTGGGCAGTCATTATCTGAATAGGGTTATATAATAAGGCCGCTTCTACGTATGTCTTATTTCCGTCCGGTTCGGCAAGGGTCTTACAGCCTCTTCCGAAAAGTGAATCAAGAATTATGTTTTGAGCCAATGCATAATGCATTAAAACAGTGTCAACATTATTTGCATTTGATGTTTTTACATCATGAAAGGCAATTCCCACTCCATAATTAAGCATCTCTCTTAAATCATCCCACATAAGCCCTCCTCGTTCTTTGAATTGGTCATTATTAGGAATACTGCTCAAACGTTTTACATCTATATCGCTTTTCATAAATTCCAACTCTGGCGCAATTGTGGTTGTAAAATGAAACCGAACCTCATTGCCGGCACCATCAGTAGAACCCAGCGTATTACCAAGCATGTGGGTGTCTGTTGGAAAAACGCCGGCATTTAAATGTTTGAGACTATAAAAACAGTCAGTAGAAAGTGGCCTGCCATTAATAGCAGCCCATGTTGCACAAAAAGCAGTTTGTTTACAATCATCCTGTGTAAGAAAAAACAAAAGCGACTTATTGTATTTGAGAGGCGGTATCTCAAATTCAAGATTTTCAAGTGATACGGATCCATCCGTCTCAATGACTATCTCCGCTAAAATAAAACGATTCTCTAAAGCAAAAGGATAAATGTAACCTTCATAGGTGTCCTCCTCTATATCAATATCTGCATCCGGGAATTTAAGACAAGATGCGACTAATACAAGAAGGAGCGCTCCTATTAACAATCTAACTCTATGTAATACCATATATGCCAGACAATTGATTTGTCGTAGCAAATATAAATCATTTTAATCAGATTGTAACATTTTTTGTTAAATTTCAACTATCTAACGTTATTCAAGGAGTTCCTGATATCTTCGAAAAGTGTGTCCGGGCTTTCAAGACCGACGGATAAACGTATGCATTTCTGAGAGATGTTCATGGCAGCTCTTTGCTCATCGTTGAAAGTACCGAAGATGGTACTTGCAGGATGTATGGCAAGTGATTTGTTGTCAAACAGATTTGTGGCACGCCTTATCACTTTCAGGTTATTTATAAACCTGAATGCTGCCTCTCTCGAGGAGAGGTCAAATGTAAACATTGCCCCCGGATACTCTCCGAATTGTTCGAGGCTGATATTGTAGAAAGGATTATCTTTCAAAGCAGTATAATTCACCTTCTCAATCTGAGGGAGTTTTGACATTCGTTCAGCCAGCTCCCTACAGGTTGCAGCCTGTCTAGTATAGCGCACATCCATTGTTTCAAGGCCCAAAGTCTGCATATAGGCTACCTGTGGTGTCATATAAGCACCAAGGTTTCTTAAAATCTCTTTTTTAAGTTTAAAGGTAAATGACTTACTACCGGCAGTGGCAGAAAGTTCTCCAAGTTTTGGAGAACGGCTGTAGTCAACCGTCCCGTAGTCGAGAATAAGTCCTCCCAATGAGGTAGCTCCTCCGGAAATATATTTTGTACTTGAAATAATTTCAATATTCACTCCGAATTCAGATGCTGAAAAGACATTAAATGGTATTGCCGTAGTGTCCGCAACCAAAGGAATCCCATGTTTCCCAGCTATTGTCGACAGACTCTTCAGATTGGCGACCTCCAGTTGAGGGTTAGTAATCACCTCCAAAAAAAGGAGTGCAGTGTTTTTATCAATATTCCGTTCTACCTCATCTGCATTTGTCATATCACAGAATCTTGTCTCAACTCCGTAATATGCCAATGTAAATTTAAAAAAGGAGTATGTATTTCCGAAAAGGTGCGGTGAAGTGACAATATTACAACCGGACCAGGCTAAAGCCATTACAGCATTGCTGATTGCCGCCATTCCGGAGTTGACAGCCGTAACACTCATCGCTTTTGTGACCTCCTGAACTCTCTGCTCAAAATATTGAACAGTAGGATTTGTCAACCTTGAATATACATGATCCGGAGTCCTCCCGCAAAAAGCCTCCTCCATATCCTCTGCACAGCTGAACTCATAAGCTGCCGTATTATAAACAGGCATAGACAAAGAGTTATATGCATCGCCTTTCTCAAATTGTTTATGCAGGACACTAGCTGCAAAATCTAAATTTTCCATATCTAAATAAATTATTCACTCTTAACTTTATCACTTATCACTTTTCACTTATCACTTTTCACTCATCACTTTTCACTTTACACTTTTCACTTTTCACTTTAAAATAAGCCCCCTCAAGCTGCAACAGTGCCTTTTCAAGCACACATCTTGGACATGCAACGTTCATTCTCATAAATCCTCTCCCCTCTTTCCCGAAAATTGAACCATCATTTAGAGCAAGATGCGCTCCGTCAACAAAAAAATCAACCAACGCAGGTTGATCCAGCCCCAACTCCCTGCAATCCAGAAAAACAAGATAGGAGGCCTCGGGTCTTATGGGCTTTATCTCAGGCATCTTCTCCGAACAGAATTTTATCAGGTAATCAATGTTACCGGTTACATAATCAAGCATCTGCTCCAGCCACTCAGTTCCGTTACTGTATGCCGCAATTGTCCCGATAAAGGCAAATACATGACCTAGATCCAGTTCGCTTGCCTCCATATATGTCTTGAATTTCTCCAGTATTTGCCCGTTTTCAATAACCACATATGAACTTGCCAGTCCCGGCATATTGAAAGCCTTGCTTGGAGACATGAATGTTACAGTGTTCATCTTTGCCTTTTCTGAGACTGTTGCAAAAGGTATATGTCTCCTTCCGGGAAATGTCAAATCTGCATGTATCTCATCAGAAAAAACCAATGTTCCGCTTTCATGACATATTTCAGCTATCTTCTCCAGCTCCTCCTCTCTCCACACTCTGCCCCCGGGGTTATGAGGATTACACATGATAAAGACTTTACAACCCTGAATGTCTTTCCGGAATTTATCAAAATCTATATCAATCTTCCCATTCTTTATCTCCAGCGGGGAAAAGATTACCTCTCTGTTGTTTTTCTTTGTGATAAGAAAGAACGGGTGGTAAACCGGAGGTAACACCATAACCTTGTCTCCCCCTTTAGTCAAAGCCTGTAGAGCAAAAGCCAATCCCTGGACAATGCCGGGGGAGAATGTTAGCATATCTGCACCAACGCGCCATCCATAACGCATATCCAGCCAATTCATTATAGATTTGCTCCAGTTTTCAGGGACACTTGTATATCCAAGGATTCCGTTATCACAACGTTTCCTGATTGTATCAATAATATATGGCGGAGTCCTGAAATCCATATCCGCTACCCACATCGGAATAAGATCCTCCCTTCCCCATCGCGGTTTTAATGCCTCCAGCTTAAGGGCATCACTGTTCCTCCGGTCTATGACCTCATCAAAATTATATTTCATGTTTCTGATTAGTTTTTACGCTTTGATTAACTCATCAAAGAGTGGAGATTTGAGACAATAAGCTTGACAGCTATGGCCAAAAGTATTATCCCGAAAAACTTGCGCATGACATATATACCACCCTTGCCTACCTTCCGGGAGATAAGGTCAATATTGTTCAGCACAAAATATACGATAATGATGTTTATAAAAAGTGCAATTATAATATTGACTACATCATATTCTGCCCTCAGCGATAGTATTGTTGTAAATGAAGCTGCTCCTGCAATCAGGGGGAACACTATTGGGACAATTGTTGCAGAGTTTGTCGGTCCGTCGTCTTTGAAAATCTGCACACCGAATATCATCTCGACAGCCAGAACCAGTAGAACGAGAGCTCCGGCAACAGCAAAAGAGGAGATATCCACTCCGAAGAGTCCTAACAACGCCTGTCCCAGAAAGAGAAAGGCCACCATAATAGTAAAAGAGATCCACGATGCATTGAACGGACTGAATTTCTTGTTTTTCTCCTTCATTCCTATAATAATAGGCACAGAGCCAAGAATATCAATCACGGCAAACATTACGATAAATGCACTGAAAATCTCTTTAAAATCAATACTCATTTTGAATATTAATAAATTTCCTGAGTGTCATCAGAAATATCTCTTTGTTTATAGGTTTTGCCAGATAATCATCAAAGACATCCCTGAATTTTTCTCGCTCGTGCTCAAGCGCATAAGCTGATTGTGCAATTATCGGAATTTTTGGCGAGAATTCCTTAATTTTTTGAGCAGCGGTGTAACCGTCTATTACGGGCATTTTGATATCCATGAGTATCAGGTTCACATTTTTGTTCTCACGGCAAATGTCAATAGCCTCCTTTCCGTCTTTTGCCTGGACATGTTTCAATCCAAGCTTGTTGAGCAACTCATCCAGATAAAGGTAGTTGTACTCCTCATCTTCCGCTACCAGTATCAAACTGCTTTTTTCCATATTTTTGTCTTCCATGGTTATTCCCTAATATATTGGTTTATATGGTATTTCTAAATAAAAAACAGACCCCTCCCCGAATACAGACTCTACACGAATCCTGCCACCCATTATGTCTGCATAAGCTTTTGCTATTGAGAGTCCCAGACCCATACCTGTGTTTAATGCACCTGATTTATCGTCAATTTTTCTGAACTTTTCAAATATCACCTGCTGACGTTCTTTCTCTATTCCAATACCTGTGTCCTTCACGAAAAATGATAAATATTCACCCTCTTCTCCTGAATTAAAATCATATCCAAATGTAACACTGCCTCTATGAGTATATTTCAATGCATTTGAGATCAGGTTGGAAATTATCTGGTTCAACTTCAATACATCGGTAAATACTTCTGCTTTGTTGTCAGCAAATCCCTTTTGGTATTTGAGTTCCAACCCCTTAGAGTCTGTCTCTCTTTTAAAAGCCGCAAAAAGATTGTCTATCAATTCATTAAGATTAGCCCTGGCCTCTCTCAGCTTTATTTGCCTCGTCTCTATCGAAGATATTGTTAAAATATCATTTACTATGTTGAGAAGTTGATTAGAGCTCCTTAATATAATAGATACAAAATCATTTCTTTTATCTGTTGTGAGTTCGTTTTCAACGAGCAAACCTGAAAACCCCATTATAGCATTTAGTGGCGTTCTGATCTCATGAGAGATGTTCTGTAGGAAAGCCGTCATAAGCCTCTCGCCTTCCTCGGCCTTTTCCTTTGCCATAACAAGCTGATTCTCAAATTTAGCCCTCTCTGTAAAGTCTCTGATTACAGCAACAATTAGTGGTCTTCCATACCATATTGTTTTGTTCATTGAAACCTGAACATGGACCTTTCTATCAGAACCAATGGGCATTAGGGTTGTGGAGATAACCTTTGACACCCCTCCCATCACCTCTTTCCAAATTCCCTGCATTTTATTTTTATCCTGCTCATCGGGGAAAAGTTCAGATACATTTATGTCAATCTCTTTACCCAAATCTTGTCTGGTGCTGATTATTCCCGACATCTGCTTGTTGTGAAAAAAGACACATCCATTTTCATCATGAAGAACTATACCGTCTTCTACATTGTCGAATATTGATTTCAGGTTTTTATATGAGGTCTCCAGTTCAGAAAGCTTTTCCTGAAGTTCCGGATAATAACTCTTTTTAAAAGAGTTCTCGCCCAGCCCTATTATCTGATTTCTTTGTTCCCTCCAGTCGTCTCTCATATATTAAAGAGCCTCATTATATATAGTCACAAGGTCACTTAAAACTGGCACGCGAGGATTTGTCGCATTGCACGGATCGTTAATTGCCTTGGTTGCCAACACTTTTGTCACATCTATGGTAACTCCCTTATCCTTCAGAGTATTGTTTATTGATATATCCGATTTCAGCCGTACCAGGTACTCAATCAGAGATTTTTTCACTTCCTCATCCCTTTTGCCTTTTACTTCCAGTCCGAGAGTTTCCGCAATGGTTTTGTACTTTTGTGGTGTACTGGAAAAATTATAATCGACTACATGTGGAAGTAATATTGCATTACACTCTCCGTGCGGCAGGTCCAGATAACCGCCAAGGCTATGTGCCAGAGAGTGTACGCAGCCTAGGCTCGCATTGGAAAAAGCAAGACCTGCATAAAGGCTGCCAAGCATGGTCTTTCCCCTGGCCTGAATATCGTTGGGAAATTTTATTGATTCAACCAACTCCTGGTTTATAAGTCTGATCGCTTCAAGTGCAAAAAGATCAGTGAAGGAGGAGCTTGCATTGGAAACATATGCCTCAAATGCATGGCAAAGAGCATCCATCCCGGTACAAGCCGTGAGGTAATTATCCATAGTAAGCAGAATTTTCGGATCAATAAGGGCAAGATCCGGAACAAGCGCCTTGCTGATAATTGCCATTTTATATTTTTGCGAGATATTGTTTATTATAGCAAACTGCGAAACATCCGCAGAAGTCCCGGCTGTGGTTGGTATGCATATCAGCGGAGGCATAGGTTTCGCTATTCTGTCTATACCTTCAAATTGATCTATCGGCTTGTTGTTCGCCACTACAATACCTATTCCTTTTGCACAATCCATAACACTACCACCTCCAAGTGCCAGGATAAGGTTGCAGTTGTTTTCATGATAGAGGGCTGTGCCATTCATTACTTCAAAATCCCGGGGATTGGGAGATATGGCATCGAATATTACATAGTCAACACCTTCAAATCTGAGCTGTTCTTCAAGCTCGTCCACCCAACCTGCTTTTCTGATACCCTTGTCTGTAGCTACAAATACCTTCATGGCACCCAGCTTCTTACAGTATTTGGCCGCAAGGAGTCTTGCGTCTGTCCCAAAAATATATTCGGGGGCAACAAACTTTCGAAGGTCTAACAGGAGGGGTTGTTGGCTTTCAAACATAGTGACTATTATATAACATAAAGATAGGTAAAAATGGAAACTTTGCAAAAGTTCGGACTTGCTACGGAGCGATGCAGACATAAGTCTTAAAGACGCTGGTTTTTCTTAACCTGATTTTATTTCGTGTTTTTCCTAGGCTCCGAAACTCCTCCCTTCGGTCGTCAGACATTCTCGCCTTTTCCGGAAAAACACTCATAAAATCACTAAAAAACCAAGGTCTTTTTCGTCTTTATGTCTGCAATCGCTCCTGACTCCTTATTCCCGGCTGAAAATTGCCCTGATCCGGCATACCTCTGCGATTAGAAAATAGCTGGTTAATTAGCAGTTTTGTTTTTGTGTTGATCAAGCATGCATTGAAAATCAAAATCGGCTTTGATTTTATCCAGTATAGTCGTTACTACCTTATAAATTTCTTTATTTCTTGAATAATCTGCCGGGCAAACAAAATTCACTCTGTTTTCGGCAATTAGATTTTCTGATCGTTGTTTCTTATTAGAATTTCCGGGCTGATAGACTGCTATGGAATGTCCTCCCATCTCCCTAACCAATTTCATACAAGGGACATCAGTTTCTCCATCACCGAAATATACCATTCGGCTAAAGGGAATTCTTCTGTCTTCTTTTTTAGTATATTTATTAACACCTATGGAATCGGCAACACTTTCTATCCCTTTATTTATTTTAAAAAGGAATTGAGTTTTTGTAGTATAGTTAACTGCAACCCCAGGCCAATAGGCCTTACCGTCTACATCGTACAAATATGAACAAGCGAAAATTTTTTTAAATTCTCTGGCAATAGGTGTGCCTTCAATAATTTCAGCTAAACCTGAAGAATTGATATAGTGTTCAATAGTTATTCCGACATTTTGAGCATATTCATTTATCAACCCAAACCACTCCTCAACACCTTTAAACAACTTGACATCTTTTCCAAATTCCTGAAACTGTTCTCTTTTCAAAGAGATTTTCTCTGAAATTGCTTTCTGCATCATTAAATACATATATGTCAGAATCTGATCAGCATCATTATCATTAGATAATTTACTGTTTTCAGCCCAAAACTCTTTTGGATTTTTCTTCACAGCTTTGATAAATCCAAATTCCTGCATATTCCCGGGGGAAAGCGTACCATCAAAATCGTAGATTAGTGCGACGACTATATTACTTTTCTTACTCATACTTTTGCATCTATGGATTGGAAGACTTTGCTGTGTTCAACACTCTCTTGTTCCAGAAAAAATATGACAAAGAAAGCGCTAAGGCTATTGCTCCGGGAATTAACAATACTTCTCCGAGTGGAAAAATTTCCGCATTCCAGTAAAGAATCAATATCGCAGTTTGAGAGAAACTATGGATTATTCCAATAAGAGCCGTGAATAGGATTTTCCTTTTATCTCCCCCATATACCGCACTTACAAGAAAAAGCCACCAAGGCCAGGCAAGAAAGAGAACCGAAGTCGTAAAACGTTGTGGAAAATCCGGATTATTTTCCGATTTGACATTATGTATTGCAAGATACACGATGGCAATATAAATTAGAACAATGTAAAACGCTATCATAGAATATCTCCTAAACGATTATTTATACTATAAATTACATTAAGAAACTGTGATAAAGATAATTAAAAAATTTTATAAATACTCACACGCCGCTATCAAATTAGTGAACAAACTGGATCAGGGCATTTCAGCCGGAGGGGATAGAAAACGATTACAGATATAAAGCTGAAAAAGACCTTGGTTTTTTAGCCGGTTTAGCAGCGTGGTTTTCAGGAAAAAATGCGAGGACCGTTCAACGACCGAAGGGAGGCGTCCCGCAGCATCCTGAAAACCCGCAAGAAACGGCGTTAAGAAAAACCAGAGTCTTTAAAGCTTATAGCTGTATCGCGACTGAGGATGGACAGCCCTGAGACAGTTTTTTTCTACAGTAAGAAAGCGGCCATCGAGAAGGAATCCATGTTAGATCTGTTTTATACGCTCAAATCTTTCCATTAGTATTTGCTTGTACTGACTCTTAAAATCATCAGTTAAGAAGCTAATATCTATTTGGGCTAACCACTTGGGCTTAGCTTTTTCCATTTTAGCGAAAATGTTTTCTTGTTGTTTTTCGTCCAGCTTCAACGTATTCATTGCGGCTACAAAATCTTGTTTCTTCAGTTTCTTCTTTTTCCCGTTAAGATTTAGTGCCATCTCTTCATCGTCTGACGGATTCACCAATGCTGTGTTAACCAAGTCGTAGGCCGGCGATAATACCATGCCCAAACCAGGTTGCTCTAATAAGGAAAAGTTCTTCAGGTGCATATCGGCATTGCCTGTTAAAAAAGAGAATAACACCAACTCAAAGAAATTAACCACATCTAAGCCCGAAGTGGCAGAATATTTTTGAATTGCTTTACCAATTTGTTCATAGCTACCATGGTATTTATCTTCTGTAAGACGTTCGGTTAATTGACACATGTCTTCCATGGCTAGTTTAATCTTTTTAACCCGGTCGACACGTTTAGTAATATAAGCAAGGTTGCCGGATGTTAAACGGACAAGACTATGTGTTGCTGTTTTTATATTAGCTATGCCGGCTAAATGCATGGTTAGATCTTCTACCTCTGGCATCTGTTTATATAATGCCGTTGGTGGTTTTAATATGTAGCCACCCCAAAGTCCAACGATGGTAAACCTTTTTCCCCTTTCTACACGGTTATTGCTTGTTATATGAAGAGATAGTTTTGCTTGCACACCTGTTACAGCGGTTTGGCTTTGTATTACCTCCTTTGCCAATGGCTCTAAATCAGCTTCTGAATACGGTAATGCAGGGGGTATGGGCTGCCCGAATATTTTTTTTGAGCACGAAACATGAAAGTCCAATTCATTATCAGCCAAGTGTTGGTAGCAAAATAAACATCTGTTCATGGTTTATCCTCCTCTTTTACCTCTTCCGCACTTACTGCTCCTATGCAATCCTTACAACAAGCCAGCAGCAAGCCCATGCGGTCTCTTGGATTTAACTTCCAATTATTTTCGGCAATATCTAACAACCAACCCTCAGGAATCAAGCCATCAAAAAACGGGAACAATACATTGGATGTAAAGACTTTTTCCTGTAATGGCAGTGTTAAACTTATTGGCTTCGGATTGGTTTGACTTAAGTAAGCTGGATCATATTTAAAATGATACCCGTTTTCATCTTGAATAAGCCATCCCGCAATTTGAGTATCCATTTTAATAATTGCCTTTCTCATAATTCATGCTCTTTATTTGCAAGCACAGCACCTACTTCATATCCAAATAAACGCAGTACCTGGTTTACTTTATCTAATCGTAAAGTTTGCTTTCCTTGCTCTAATTCACGAACAAAACGTAAGCCCACACCCGCCTTTTCAGCTAACTCCGGCTGTGTTAGGTTTACTGCTTTCCGCTTTTCCTTTACAAAATTTGCCAAATTCATTTTATACCCTTTAAGGTGCAAATATAAATACTTTTTTATTTTTTACACCCTTTAGGGTGCATTTTTTATAATTACGGCATTATTACACCCTTTAGGGTATAATATCTAAGCATTGTCAATTAATACACCCGAACGGGTATATCTGAAATTTTTTTACCAGAGAGAGCGAAACAAGTTAGATTGGGCAACTTATAAAAAATATCACCTCTCAGAATTTCTTTAATAACCTCAATATTATTTGTGTAACCACATAAAAATTCATAATTTTATATCATATTCATCACACGATGTTCTCCACCATTAGCAAAAAAACAATTCTTTAAATAGATGAATCTAAATAATTACCAGAAATGAGAAAGCAAATGCATCTATTCACTAATACTATTATTTTTTTATTGCTGAATTTATCGCTTTATGCTCAGAATAATGACATTACCTCATTAATTAACAAAGCTAATTCAGGTGACGCCAATGCCCAGAATGAATTAGGAGTCTGCTATGAAACAGGAAAGAGTGTTAATAAAAATTTTTACGAAGCAATAAAATGGTATCGAAAAGCTGCGGAACAGGGCCATGTTGCCGCACAATACAATTTAGGGCTTTGTTATGGCAATGGACAGGGAGTGGAAAAAAACGATGCCATGGCTGTATACTGGTACAGAAAATCTGCAGAACAAGGATATGTTGATGCGCAGTACAATTTAGCGGTTCGCTATTATATTGGACAAGGTGTAAATCAAAACTATTCAGAAGCTGTGAATTGGTACAGAAAAGCGGCTGAGCAAGGGGATGCTCCGGCGAAATATAACTTGGGATTTTGCTATTACCATGGTTATGGAGTGAACAAAGACTATACAGAAGCTGCGAACTGGTATAAGAAAGCGGCAGAACAGGGATATTCAAAGGCTCAATTTGATTTAGGAATTTGTTATTGCAATGGAGATGGAGTGAAACAGGATTTTACCGAGGCTGCTAAATTGTTTAGAAAAGTTGCAGAGCAAGGAGATGCAAGGGCTCAGTATAATTTGGGACTTTGTTATGACAATGGACAAGGAGTTGATAAAAACGATGCCATGACTATATATTGGTATAGCAAAGCGGCGGAACAGGGCTTTGTTGATGCGCAATATAATTTAGGTGTTCGCTATTATTTAGGCCAAGGTGTAAATCAGAATTACTCCGAGGCTGTGAAGTTCTTCAGGAAAGCTGCTGACCAGGGGTATGCCAAGGCTCAGTTCAACCTGGGGGCTTGCTTTTATAACGGTTTAGGATTAAAGCAGGATTATACTGAGGCCGCAAATTGGTACAAGAAAGCTGCAGAACAAGGATTTGACAAAGCTCAGTATTGTTTAGCGCTTTGTTATCGCTATGGACACGGTGTGGAAAAGGACGATGTCATGGCTTTATACTGGTACAAAAAAGCTACTGAAAACAGGTAGACTTGCCAAAAGTTTTTCGCAATTGCACGATAATCAGAAACAAGCCTCTTTGAGGCTTGTTTCTGAGATTTTCCTCCTAAGGGGATATCCTCATGTTTATTCGTGCTCGGGACGGGAATCGAACCCGTACGGACATTTCTGCCCACAGGATTTTAAGTCCTGCGTGTCTACCTATTCCACCACCCGAGCCCTTGACTCGCTGCACCATTCAAATAAAACCCCTCGACAGGTGCATTAAGAACTTTTATATCCAAAAAAACCTCTCGTTGCGGAGAGGTTTCTTCGTAGAGCGGAAAACGAGACTCGAACTCGCGACCCTAACCTTGGCAAGGTTATGCTCTACCAACTG